>OHDA01000949.1_pt1 | contig 12197 bp, 10 predicted proteins | sample 1566881 | NCBI WGS metagenome assembly OHDA01 (sample SAMEA3879585, study PRJEB24766) | human gut metagenome | biome: human-associated habitat; feature: feces | place: USA | collected 1985/1987
CAGTGTCCATACTGCGACCAGCAATGAAAAAAATCCAAGATTTAAAAAAATCTCAATTTTCGCTTCTGTCTTGTCGCTTCTTTTTCTTCGCGCTGCACCACAATAGAGAAGTATGCAGATAACAGCGGCAAACAGGATTCCACAGCTGATCACCAGAATTCCAAGACAGTCCGTTAAGATTTTCAGAATACAATCGCCTCGTGTTCCGTATACAAGGCTGACTTCATTTCCATAATAGCCCTCATATACCGGAATAATTCTGACCTCCAGGTTTTTACCTGAACTGTCTCCGGGAATATCCACAATATGCCAGCAACTTCCAGGTGTCTTCATAAAACCCGGAGCATCCGCTTCATTTCCATATTCATATATTTTTTCTCCATCCAGCCAAACTTCTGCAATGGTGTGGGTGGTTTTAAATAAGATAGATTTGGGAACATCGAAGTCTTCGGGCAGGGCAATATTCTCCGATTTGATTTCTCCTTCTTTCAGTTCTTTTGTTTCGCACCGGATCGTATTATCCCAGAACAATTTTTCTCTGGCCGTACTCTGTCTGAAAATCCAACCTGAAAAACAAATGGCGAATATCCCAAATGCAAACAGAATAATCCATAGTTTTTTTTCTATTTTCATAGTCTCTCCCTTATCCAATATATCTGTATTCTGAGATATATCCAACAGTCAAACGGATAATATCAGATATTTTCTATATTTCGCACTTTCCATTGTATCACAGATTTCTGAATAATTGTTAGTGCTTTTTGACACTTTCTTTATTTTTAGAAACACAAAATTTTACGGCATTTTGAGTAAGAAATCAAAAAGCAGAAATGTCTTTCACGAATAAAATCGCTTCAGACATTTCTGCTCTATCTGCTGCCCTGTTTGATATACTTCAGACACAGGATAAATATACAATTTGGGGATAACGGTCTGCGTATTCTTTTTCCAGGCCGTATCTTTCCAGAAGTTCTTCCACTTTTCTCCGGGTTTCGGTGCAGCTTATCCCCATATTTCTCAGACTTTCTCCAATTCCGTCTCCGAGCGTACAGCGCGGATCAAAGGATTCCATTGGCATCTGAAATACCATCTGAATATCCCTCTGCTACCTGAAAAAGCCAGTTTCCGCAATTATACTTTTCCAGATAGTCTTTCTTTTTTATAATAGTTATATCAGCAAAGCTAACGTTCCAACAACAATAAGAAGCAGTCCTGTCCCTGATTTCAATGACAGTTTTTCATGGAATACAATATATGAGAATGCAATGGTCACAAGGATACTCAGTTTATCAATCGGAACTACCACACTGGCCGGACCTGTCTGAAGTGCTCTGTAATAACATAGCCAGGAACAGCCTGTTGCAAATCCGGAAAGAATAAGGAACAGCCAGCTTTTTCTGTCAATGTTATTAACCGTATTCTGCTTTCCGGTCACAAATACTACAATCCACGCCATCACCAATACAACAGCAGTCCTGATCGCAGTTCCAAGATTTGAATTAACATCCTGAATTCCAATCTTTCCCAAAATAGAGGTAAGACTGGCAAAAACAGCGGAACCGACTGCATAAAGCAGCCACTTCTTATCTTCTGCCTTTTCCTTTGTTTCCTTTTTCTGTATCATCAGATAAGTACCGATACCGATAAGAATCATTGAAACAAATTTCAGCCACGTTATTTCTTCCCTGAGAAAAATAAAAGCCAGCAGCATCGTTATCACTGTACTCGATTTATCAATTGGTGTTACTTTATTGATATCTCCAATCTGCAGTGCTTTGAAATAGCATAGCCAGGATATCCCCGTTGACAGTCCTGACAAAATCAGAAAGATCAGGACTTTTGCTGAAATATCTCTGATTCCGCTTTGTGCCCCGACCACAAATACCATAAGCCATGAAAAGACTAACACTACACCGGTTCTTAATGCCGTCGCAACATTAGAATCTGTATTTCTGATTCCGCATTTTGCCAGTATGGCTGTCAAGCCTGCAAACAGAGCAGAACCAAATGCAAATAATATCCACATATTATTTCCCCTCCATTACCCAGGCAAATGCTTTTGCAATTCTTATATCCGGTTCTCTAAAATGATTACCCTGATTCCATTCCAGATTACAATTAATCCCATGCTCTATGAGCCACCCATATCCCATCCGGATACAGTTTCCAACCTGTGACATCACCGAATTTCTCGTTTTTTCTTCTCTGTCACCAAGACTTAGATAAACTGTCTCACTTTTAATTTCATGTTCCTTCATATACTCAATAAATCCCGGAAACCAGACAGACGGTGAAGCAGCTGCAATGCCGGAAAATACATCTGTCTGATATGCTGCCCATAACGAGAACAGCCCCGCAAGAGAATATCCCCCGATATAATATGTCCTGCTTTTGTCTGTGCATAATGTCAGAATCTGCTCCAGTGTCCTGACAGCACCATCACCAAAGTCTTCATTTCCGAACACTGCCGGTGCTTTCCATGGAGACAACTCATAATTCCAGTCATCAACTTTTGTAGCAATAAGTCTAAAATCTGTTGAAGTCCGTTTTCGGATTTCTTCAACCTCATTCTTAAGAACAGATAATTCATGATCACCAGTCAACTGAATCAAAACAGTATCCGCATCTGGATTTCCATACTCATATATAGTCATATCTATCTGCTTACCTCGTAAAAATTTTTTACTTTCTCAAGTTCCTTGACTTAAATTTTATTTTCAGCAAATTCAGTCAAACAAAAAATCTCTTTATATTGACTCTATTCTTCACTTTCTTTATTCCAAGTCATTCATAATTTCATTTTAAGATGACCGTAATTCTGCTTTTCTTGTTTTAAGTCATTCATATTCTCTTCTATACATGACTGTAATTGTACTTTTTTCGTTTCAGGTCATTTATATTCCTATTTTCAGATGAACATAATAGATGAATTGAAATTTATAGTCATTATTTTTTCTTGTCTTATCACAAAACCAGTGCAATTATGTCTTTTTTTCAGCAGGAGAATATACCGTTCTTTTTTACTTTGTCATAAAATCAAACACGCTCTAACATAATCCGCAGAATTTCTTTGTCTGTTTCTTTCATTCCTTCTTTGCCGATCTGTCCTACACAGCTGATGGTTTCGCCGGCTTCTTCCTTGAGGATTCCGGTATATGGCGCATAGGACTGACCGTTCATAGCAAGGTGATGTGCCAGGAATGCAGCATCAAGACTGGCGGCGATTTTCGCTGCACAGGATATTTTCGCTCCATCACAGATGATTCCCGGAATATTGGCAAGAGTATTCTCTATGGTCTTCTTGATCACTGAAAGTTCGCCACCTCCCATGTAGGTAATCCCCGCACCGGCTGCACAGGATGCGGATACCGCACCGCAAAATGCGGAAAGTTTACCGATATACTGTTTCTGGTATACAGTTAAGAGATTAGAAAATACCAGTGCGCGGTAAAGTACATAGTCCGGAAGTTCCATTTCTCTGGCATACACGATCAGTGGTACGGAACAGGCAATCCCCTGGTTTCCACTGCCTGAGTTGATGACTACCGGCATATCGCATCCGCCCATTCTGGCTTCGGAAGCTGCGGCTGTGAGGCTGCGCATTTTGGTAAGCATATCATTGGAATAGGTTTCGCGTATTATCCGGCCGATTCCAAGACCGTATTTACCAGTCATTCCTTCATGAGCGATTGCCATATTGCTGCGGATCTGATTTTCTATAATTTCCTTGACATCATCAAGCTCCACCGTATCTGCAAATGTTTTAATGTCTTCCAGATTGAGCAGAGTTCTGTCTGCTGCAGCCGGAGTTTCACCGGATTTATGATCTGAATCCAGCAGGACTTCCTGGTTCTTTACGATCTTTGTTACATTTATATGATCGTATTTGATCTCCAGACTTACTGTGTCATCCCCTGCCTGCATTTCTATGATAAAGTGCAGGACTACCGGGGAGTCCAGAAGTTCTACTTTGCATATCTTTTTATCCAAAAGTTCACGACATCTCTTTCTTTCAAATTCATTTACATTCGAAAGAACTTCCATGTTCAGGGATGGGTCTCCGGCTACTGCACCGAGGACTACACCTGCTTCAATTCCAGTCAATCCGTCGGAGTTTGGAATGATAACGCAACGGACATTTTTTATAATGTTTCCACTGCATTTTGCAGTGATATGTTCCGGTTCTTTTCCCAAAACTTCTCGTGCTCTGGCTGCTCCATATGCCAGCGCGATCGGTTCTGTACACCCCATTGCAGGAACCATTTCTTCCTTCAGGATTCCTATATAACTCTCATATATCCTTTCATCTAACATTGTGCTGATGTCTCCTGTTCATTTTAATTAATACATATGATGTTATCCACGAATTGCTCCGCTGCAAAGCAGCTCCCGCAATCTTCTGCATATTTAAGTATGACATAATACTATCAGAATGTCCAGAAAGAATCAGCTAAGATCTGCTTCGTAATCCTTTAATTCTCCGGATGCCGTTATTGATAAACAATAAACCTGACGTATACTATGAATGCTATTCTGTAAGATTTCCGCTGAAAAACTGTCTGATAATATAATCTGAAACACTTTCTCAAATCTGTGGTTTGCTTCCTGTAAAATATTGTCAGCAACTGTTTCTGTTCGCACATTACTATTGAACCGCAACCGGGAAAGTTCTATAATGAGTTCCGACATCAGAAATCGGGTAAATACAATATTCCCGATGACGGACATTTTTAAGAATACGAGGTGGATATTTATGAATATCAGCATACTGCTCATGGAACAGATCATTCAATTGTTTCTTATGATCTTCATGGGATATTTGATCGTGAAAGTTGGGCTTGTAAAAGATGAAGACAGCAAGGTTTTATCCAAAATCATTCTCTATCTGATCATTCCCTGTGTAATCATCAATGCTTTTCAGGTAGATTACACGATGGATACTGTAAAGGGATTGCTGCTTGCTCTGGCTGCATCTGTCATGATTCAGGTTCTTCTCCTGATCATTATCTCCATAGCCGGAAAGCTTTTGCATCTGAATGAAGTGGAAATTGCTTCTGTTTATTATTCTAATTCAGGAAATTTGATCGTACCCATTGTGACCTTTATTCTTGGACAGGACTGGGTTTTATATGGATGTGTTTTTATGAGTGTGCAGCTTATCTTTCTGTGGACACACTGCAAAAAGATTATCAGCCGGGAATCTTCCTACGACTGGAAAAAAATTGTGTTAAATATTAACATGATTTCTATTTTTATCGGTGTTGTACTTTTTTTCGCAAAAATCCATTTGCCGGAGATCATCAATAATACTCTTGGCTCAGTGGGCAGCATGATAGGACCGGCCAGTATGATCGTAACCGGTATGCTGTTTGCAGGAATGAATCTGAAACAGATTTTTGCTGACAAAAGAGTATATTTTGTATCATTTCTTCGTCTGATTGCAGTGCCTTTGCTTGCACTTGTAATGATTAAGATCAGCCATCTGGCTATGTTCTCTGCAGACGGAAATAAAATCATGCTTATTGTCTTTCTGGCGATCATCACACCGTCTGCTTCCACAATAACCCAGATGTGCCAGGTATACGGAAATGATTCACGTTATGCCAGTGCCATCAATGTCATGACTACACTGTTCTCAATTATTACAATGCCGCTGATGGTAATGCTATTTGAGGCAGTTATATAAAACAATTACCTGTACATGAAAAAAGAAAGGAAATTACAATGAATATTACCGTTTATCTTGGAGCTTTGGAGGGGAATGATCCGGCACTTGGAGATGCTGTCCGGGAATTAGGAACATGGATTGGAGAAAGTAGAAATTCTCTGATATATGGCGGATCGAAGTCCGGTCTTATGGGACAGATAGCAGAAAGTGTGCTGAATGCCGGAGGAAAAGTAACAGGCGTGGAACCACAGTTTTTTATAGATTCTGAACTGCAGTATGATGAGATCACAGAACTGATCGTCACAAAAGATATGGCTGAAAGAAAAGCAAAAATGATTGAACTAGGTGATGCATTTATTGCATTTCCGGGAGGCACAGGTACTCTGGAGGAAATCGCAGAAGTTATGTCCATGGTTTCCCTAAAACACCTTAATGCCCCCTGTATTCTGTATAATCTGAATGGATATTATGACAGCCTGAAGCAGCTTCTTGACCATATGATCAAGATGGGGCTGTCCTCAGAAAATCGTCAGCAGGGAATTTATTTTGCTGATGATATGGAAGATATTAAAGCACTTCTGGCTACAGTAACTAAGTAAAATTCAGATCGTAAACAATTGTCAAACACCCCTGGGGGATATTTACCTATTCATATATTGCATAGTTCATACTACTTTTTTCATGGTTTGAAATCCCCCTGGGAGGCTTGTTCTTTCCCATAATTTTGTTAAAATATAATCAATGCAGAGATCATTAAATATCAGTCAGCGAGATACTTAATGATCCATGTATCCGCACAAAGATTTGTGTCAAACAACAAATAAAGGTGCACAGACCTCCGCGCAATGCGCATCTAAAAACTCATTAAAAAAAGTACTTCGTCCGCAGGAAGTACTTTTTTTAACGAAAAGATAATTATCAATATTATGATAGCATCTTCAGTTCATGTTCTTCATTCATACAGGCAAATCTGGTACCGATAGTTTCAGCCAGTTGTCTGTTATGTGTAATCGTAATCAACGTTTTTCCTGCTTTATGAAAACTCTGCAGAAAATCCACCAGCATATCCTGTGTTTTTTCATCAAGTCCTGCAAGAGGTTCATCCAAAATCAGGACCTCAGGATTCAACGAAAGAATACATGCCAGTGAAACCTTTCTTTTCTCCCCTCCACTCAGATGATAGGGTGGTCTATCTCTTAGTTTTTCCAATCCAAATAAGTGCAGGCAGTCTTCTGTTCTTTTTTTTATCTCCGCTTCCGAAAGCCCCATCTGGACCGGGCCAAATGCAATTTCCTCCTCCACACTTCCACAGAAAAGCTGGGCATCTGCATTCTGAAACACATATCCCATCTGCTGATGAAACCATTTTGCAAACTGGCTGTTTTTTAACGCTTTTTCATTAATTTCATGTCCCTGATAAAAATATTTTCCTTCCGATGGAAAAATAATTCCATTCAATAGTTTAATCAGTGTTGATTTTCCACATCCGTTAGGTCCCTGGATAACTATAGAATCTCCTCTGTTTATGTGAAGATCCACATATCTCAGTGCAATTTCTTTTTCATATGCAAAACATACATTCTCAAGTCTGATCATAACTACCCTCTTCTGTCTTTTCCTGTCAATTATCATATCTTTCTGTTCAGATACCAGAACAATACAATACATCCAGCCATAATAAAAGTGCTGAAAATATCCGCTGCACATAACGTGTATTTCTGCTTTTTCTTATACTCTCCTGTAAATCCACGACAACACATTGCTGCATGCATTTCCTCTGCCATTTCACCAGATTTCAGAAATGAGATTCCCAACACACCTGACAAAGCTTTTGCTTTCTGAGGATTCTTTCCCACTGACCTTAACCGGACAGACGTAAGAATAGCTGCACATATCTATCCAAGCACCGAAATATATTTCAAAGTAATATCCAGCGTAAAAATAAATATGGATGGCAGCCGAAAAGTTCTCATACTTCCTGTCAGTTTATTCCAGGATGTCCCTGATGACAAAATACCAACCAGAGTTACAGATACATATACTCTTGAAGTAATATTCATTAAAGTCTGAGGAGTTCCCATAAATACAGATGGGAGAAGGATCAATATAGAAAACAGAACCGCACCTGCTGTTCCTCTCAGGATCTGACGGATAGCTTTTGCCGAAAAAAACGCCAGTCTGACTGTCACTGCTGCACACATAATCAGAGTAAACAGATAATTTCCCGAACATGCAGTAAGAACAATATATAGAAGTGTATAAAACAGTTTCAGAGAAGGAGTGGCAGAAAATTTGCCATCCTTCCCTTCATAAAACCGCATTTTTGCAAGCACAGATAAAACTGATTTCGTACTTTTTGTTAAAAATGCTTCTTTATCTTTAGATGGAACATAAGTTTCTCCGGAACACATCCAGTCTGGAAGCATAGTTTCTTCTTTTTTATGATCATTCATCTGTTATGCAGCCTTCTTTTTAAAATCAACTTTCTCTTTCATCATTGAAGAAATAATCTTAAAAATGATCACCAGAAGTGCCACGCCTACAATAGCCGAAAGAATATATCCTGTCCACTCAGGTAACCCGGACATAGAATAATCAGGAAACAAAGTTGACAGTTCAAATCCATTGGTCATTCCTGACGGAGTGTATCCAAGCTGGCTTCCGCCACTTACCAGACCAGCGATTTCATCAGCACCCCATTCACCCCAGGCAGTACCGGTTGCCAGAAGTCCCAGAGGAGTCAGTACGATGAGAACAGCCATCAGTATATACAGTGGTTTAAATGCTGTCTTATCCGGAACAGCATCCAATGCTTTTGGTGTAACTTTTTCAACAAAGGTAAGTACCACTACTGTCAGAATAATCTCTGCCAGACCAAATAATGTAATATGTCCGATCATCATTGCAGGTATTGATACACTTAGCGGATACGGACAATAAAGAGCCTGGCCTTCTGCATTTTTGAACAGCAGTGGCTGAATACCAAATTCAACAGCTGCACAAAAGGCCGCAGCATTAATACCTATATATGAACTAATTGCCGCGCTAAGTTTGCGCATACCTGTTTTCTTCAAAAGAAGTTTATACAGGAAAAAGCCCAGATATGGCAATATAAATGCCATATTAAAACAGTTTGCCCCAAATGCAAGGATTCCGCCATCTCCAAAAAGAAGGGCCTGTATCAGCAGAGCAATAGAAACCGCTATGCACCCGGCTGCAGGACTTCCTGTCAGTATGGCAATAAGAGTTCCCCCTACTGCATGTCCTGTTGTACCGCCCGGAAGCGGAACATTAAACATCATTCCCAGGAATGAAAAGGCTGCCCCAATACCAAGAAGCGGCATCTTTGATTTCGGTATCTCTGTTTTTATTTTATGAATAGAATATCCCCACACCGGAAGCATGGCTGCTGTCATTACAGCACATGTTGACGGGCTTAAATAATTTTCAGGTATATGCATAAATATACTTCCTTTCCTGTGAAAATATTATTTTTATCTGGCGCGCACCTTACAAACAACTGTATTGTAGCACCACATTAAAGCGTCAACAACCCACCCAAGGGGATATCTATATATTCTTATCCGGCATAGTTTTGCCTGTATTTTTCATACCACTATCGCACTTCCAAAAAAATCACATTCACGAAAGTACCGCATCCACCAGTCTCTGCGTATACTCTTCCTTGGGTTCATTGATGATATCATCGGGAATTCCGCTTTCCACTACTTTTCCCTCATACAGTACCAGAACCCTGTCACAGAACATCTGGACAAGGGCCAGATTATGACAAATAAAAATAAAAGACAGCCCATTCTTCTCTTTCAGGTCTTCCAGAAGCTCCATGATCTGTTTCTGTATGGTTACATCCAGAGCACTGGTTGCCTCATCACAGATCAGAACTTTTGGTTTTACTGCCAGAGCTCTTGCTATCGCAGCCCGCTGACACTGTCCGCCACTTACCTCATGAGGATATCTTTTTGCATATTCCTTCTCAAGGCCGCACTGCTCAAGCAATTCTGCTACTCTTTTCTCCACATCAGCCTTTTTCATTCCACGGTTTCTAAGACTCTCACCAATTCCGTCACCCAGTGTCCTTCTGGGATCAAAAGAACCCACCGGATTCTGAAAAACCATCTGTATATCTCCATATACCTCTTTCAGCTGACTTTGTTTCAGTCTTGTAATATCTTTTCCTTCAAATTTCAATGTACCCTCTGTGATATCAGTCAGCCGGGTGAGCAGCTTTGCTATTGTACTTTTCCCACTGCCGGATTCTCCCACAAGGCCAAGTATCTCTCCATGTTCAAGAGAGAAGCTCACATCATGAACCACCGCTTTCCCGCCAAATGATATCTCTACGGAATCGTAGGTCAGTATTTTTCTATCCATTTCTGTAAACCATCCTTGTTAATACTTACCAAATCAGGGGCAAAATATCTTTTGCCCCTGAAATATCATCGTTCACATATTCTTCATTTATTGTTACAGTTTAGTTGATATCCAAATCCGCTGTCAGTTCATAATAATCACATGGATGTGCAGTCAGTCCTGTTACATTAGACTGCATGATCATACTCATTCTCAGGTAAGAGCAGAATACATAGGCATTGTCATCCAGGATTGTCTGCTGCATCTGAATCGCCAGATCTGAACGCTTATCTGCGTCGAATTCTTGCTTCATCTGTTTTTCCAGATCTTCCAGTTTATCACTGTGATAATGTCCGTTATTGCTTGCAGATTCATCCAGTGTGCAGGAAGTGAAGAAATACTCCGGATCTCCTGTAGGTGCAGTTACCATGGCACTTGCATATACATCCCATAATGCAGGGTCTTTACGGATAGTATTATTATCAGAGGTACAATTTATCTGAACATCCATACCGATTTCTTTTAAGGTTGCCTGTGCAGACTCTGCAAGAAGCGGAAGCTCCTGACGGCTGGGATAAGTAAGCCAGCGGATCTCCAGTTTCTGTCCGTCTTTTTCACGGATACCGTCACCATCAGAATCCACCCATCCTGCTTCCTCCAGAACCTTCTTTGCCCCATCAGGATCATAGCTCTCTGTTGTCAGATTCTGCCCTCCAAAAGAGAAGGTATCCGGGAAAACACCGACTGCAGGATATCCATATCCATTCAGAAGCACAGACACAAAGCTGTCCTTATCAATACCCATGGCAATTGCTTTACGCACTGCCGGGTCAGATGTTACAGGACTTTCAAAGTTCATCCACGCATAGAATGCACGGCTTGTAGCTGTACTGGTAAATGTAAAGTCATCATTTTCAAATAAAGGATAGCTTGCATATGCCATACCATAGGCAGCATTGATTTCACCTGCCTGAAGTGCAAATGCCAGTGTATCTCCATCGGAAATGGTTCGAACCGTGATTTCATCCACATTTACATCCCCATTCCAGTAGTTTTCATTCTTTACAAGATTAACATGATCATCTGTCACCAGTTCAGTTGCCACATAAGGACCTGTACCGATCACTATACCATCATCACTGATACCTGCCTGCATATCAATAATACATCCATAAGGATCACTGAGATAATTGATCAGTGCAGGCTTCGGTTCTGTAGTCTTTATGGTAACAGTATTTCCATCTGCCTCGATAGTATCAATGCAAAGATCTCCTGCTGCACGCTCATGATTGGCAACCAAAGCCTCCAGGCTTTCCTTTACTGCTTCTCCGTCACAGGCACGTCCATTGGAAAACACAACTCCGTCGTTCAGTGTGATCTTCCAGGTCAGCTCGTCAATATTTTCATACTCTTTTGCGATCCATGGCTCTATTTCCATTGTATCAGAATAACGGAAAAGAGTTTCCCCTACTCCATAACGGATGCAAGCCCATCCTGCATAGGTATTCTGAGGATTAATATCTGCCTCCTCATTTTCCGCATTAAAGGTGGTATCGCCAAATACCAATGTCTTTTTTTCTGCTGCCAGTGTTGGCATAGCTGTCATTCCTACTGCCAGCCCCAGGGCAATTGCCATTGCCAGAAATTTCTTTGTTCTCATTTTCTTTCCTCCTCGTTTGTTTTCATATTACTTATCATGAACGGCTGTTCTTAGGATCCAGATAGTCACGAACTGTATCACCTAACAGATTGAAAATTGCCACAGATATAAAAATTGCAATTCCAGGTGATAATACTACCCATGGATATGTTTGGATCATACTTCGTCCGCTGCTCATCATACTTCCCCATTCAGCCATGGGAATCTGTGCTCCCAGTCCAAGAAATGACAGACCTGCAAGTTCCATCATCATGGTACCGATATCAAGCATGGCTGTTACCAGAACAGGGCCCAGCATATTTGGAAGAATATGTCTGAGCATAATCTGACCTGAGCTGTCACCTGCCAGTATGGCAGCATGAATATAGGGTTCCTCTTTTAATGCCAGAGTCTGCCCTCTGGCAATACGTGAATATTTCGGCCAGCTTACTACTGCCAGTGCTATAACAGCATTCTGAATGCCTCCCCCAAGAATAGCTGCAATCGACATGGCAAATA
>OHDA01000954.1_pt1 | contig 12137 bp, 9 predicted proteins | sample 1566881 | NCBI WGS metagenome assembly OHDA01 (sample SAMEA3879585, study PRJEB24766) | human gut metagenome | biome: human-associated habitat; feature: feces | place: USA | collected 1985/1987
CATGATGATAAGAAGTTGAAACGTTACTGTTCACTCTGTTCACAGTAATGATAAAACAGGTGCAGGGATATTGTTTTTTCAACAGCCGATAAGGTGCTTTCTAAAAAATCTTATGAAAGAAGGGAGGTAAGCTTACGGAAAATATATCACGGGCAACCAAAAAGAGCATGCGTAAACCACTGGAAAAAGAATTGAAGAGTTATCGTGAACAGGGAATTTCTCTGTATCTGAATGGTATACTCAGTAATCCGAAAACAATTGCAAAAGCCTGTCAGATTGCAGAAGGTGGTGGATACATGCGTGATTACGTTGAAGATGAAAAAGGACGGATCGCTCGTGTAGATTTTGATTTCGTCAAAGAAAAATAACAAAAGAGAAAGCTGCCCGAACAGATTCTGAATCAGTCCCCCCGATGTTCATAATGCCTTCGGGCAGCATAAGAATATAATTACGCATATCTTAAAAATTTGTGAAAAATACGATTTTGCAATACAATTGTAATATTTTATGGTATACTTAAGCCAGTATCATCAAGTTACCGATACAGTTGATAATACTGGTACATCATACTCAAAATAACTATATGAAATACCTTTCTGTGAGCTGATGTATCAATAGCGATCGTGTTACTGTCGGCTTTGTTTCCGGTAACACAATATTTACTGAAAGGAAAAATACTATGAATAAAAAGTATAAACCAGTTATCGCAGTTGCCGTTTTGGTCATTCTTGTTGCGATCCTTGGAATTGTCACTCATGTAGTAATGAAGTACATACCATCTTCTGAGAAAATGGATCTGAATGAATATTATGGAGAAATGGCAGATGGGGAGATTGCCCTGGTCATTGGAACTGAGAAAATGGAAGAACGTGGTCTGGTGGACGGAGACAGAGTCTATTTACCACTGGATGTGGTGAATACTTATCTGAACCAGAGATATTACTGGGATTCTGCCAATCAGCAGATACTTTATGCAACACCTTCGGAGCTGACTTCTGCGAGTGCATCATCTGAGGCAGGAGATAAGGTATGGGTGAAAGATGATAAAGTGTATCTGAATCTTACTTATGTGCAGGAATTCACAGATCTTGATGCATACATCACAAAAGATCCATACAGGATTGCCATACAGTATAAATTCAAAAATGTAAAAACAGTCACAGTTAAGAAGAATACAAGCATACGTTACCGCGGTGGAATCAAATCGGCTATTCTTACTTCTGTAAAGAAAGGTACAAAGCTTCGTCTTATTGAAGAAATGGAGAACTGGGATCAGGTAGCTACGGATGACGGATATATTGGTTATATAGATAAGAAGAAAGTGGGAGAAGCAGAGAAGACAAAATTTGAACGAAGCTTTAAGAGGGAACAGTACTCCTATCTTACTATGGACAGCAAGGTTAATATGGTGTGGCATCAGGTGACTTCCACAGATGCCAATGCTTATTTTGCGGATGCGACAGCAAATATGACAGGTGTGAATGTGATCTCGCCTACCTGGTTCTATCTGACAGATACTTCAGGAAACATTGCAAGCATTGCGAGTGCAGATTATGTATCACAGGCTCATGAAAAGGGGCTTCAGGTATGGGGTCTGATCGATAACTTTACACAGGAAGTAAGCACAACTGAAACACTTTCCAGCACTGCGGCGAGACAGAATATTATCAGCCAGCTGATTCAGGCGGCCAAAGATGTGGGAATGGATGGCATTAATGTGGATTTTGAATCTCTCAGCGAGGATGTGGGAACTCATTTTCTGGAATTTCTGAGAGAACTTTCCATAGAGTGTCATAAGAATAATCTGGTTCTTTCAGTGGATAACCCGGTTCCTGAGGATTTTACAAGCCATTATGACCGGGCTGAGCAGGGAAGGGTTGTAGATTATGTGATCATCATGGGATATGACGAGCATTATGTAGGATCTGAAGCCGGTTCTGTGGCATCTCTTCCATGGGTGGAACAGGGAATCCAGGATACACTGGATGAGGTTCCGGCTAAACGTGTGATCAATGCCATTCCGTTTTATACCAGACTGTGGAAGACCACAGGGGGAAATGTAACCAGTGAAGCAATCGGTATGGATCAGGCGCAGCAGACAATTGCAGATAATAATGTGGAAACCTACTGGGATAAGACCACTTCCCAGAATTATGGAAAATATGATATAGATAATTCTACCTATCAGATCTGGCTTGAGGATGCTCAGTCAGTTGCAGAGAAAGTGAAGCTGGTATCCAAATATGACCTTGCAGGAGTTTCTGCATGGAAGCTTGGATTTGAAAACAACGGAATCTGGCAGGTAATCTCGGACAATCTGAATAATTAAAAGTTCTGCATCAGCAGGCTATAAAAACATCTTCTGAAACATATATTAATATAGAATTTTATGAAATACTGATTGCATTATTTTATGGAGTTGCTATAGCCAGTCTACAGGAACAGTGAATTTTCCCGTAGACTGTAAAAGATGTCTCAGGAGGTGTTTTTAGTTTGAAAAAATATGGACTGGAATTAATGTTAGGGTGTCTGCTTCTTGTCAGTTTTCTCATTCTGTCAAAACAGGCAGCTGAAGTTTCAGAGACTATGAGTTCAACAGAAAATTCAAAAACCATTCTGGTAGATGCAGGACATGGTGGAGCGGATCCGGGAATGATCGGAGTGAACGGACTGGAAGAAAAGGGGATAAATCTTCAGATTGCCGTAAAATTAAAGGATTCTCTGGAAAAACAAGGATTTTCTGTAATCATGACAAGGGAAGAAGATAAGGGCCTTTATGAGGAGGACAGCAGAAATCAGAAAGCACAGGATATGCAGTGCAGGATTGCTATGATAAAGAAATACAGACCTGTGCTGTGCATAAGTGTTCATCAGAACAGCTATCAGGATTCGTCTGTATGCGGTCCACAGGTGTTTTATTATGAAGATTCTGTCCGGGGAAAGAATCTGGCAGAGTTTATCCAGGAAGAACTGAATCTGGGACTGAAAGTAAAACGCCCTCGTGTGGCAAAAGGTAATAAAACCTATTATCTGTTAAAAAGAAGTGAAAGTGTTTTGAATATTGTAGAGTGTGGTTTTCTTACAAATCCGGAAGAGGCCGGACTTCTCTGCAAAGAAGAATATCAGAATAAAATAGTGGAAGCTATAGTGAAAGGGATTGAACAATATCTGAAGCAACAAAAAATTTAAAATGTTTAATTTATGTGAACTTGCTTTTAATAAGTAGGGATTTTTGCTATACTGATACTTGTTTGATAAAATCCCCCGGGAGGATAGAAGTATCTGCATGGCGGGGAAATGTACAGGGAGAAATTATGCTTGGAATTATTTATCTGCTTCTGGCAGGAATGCTGGGCTGTGAAGCATCGAAAATGCTGACAGGAGAGGGAAGGAGTGTGTCAGGTATTAATCGTATCTGGCTCATGCTTCCGGCTTCTTTTGGAGTCGGAACACTTTTACTGACCTGGATGGTATATATTATTTCCTGGTTTTTCAGTGTTGTGGGAAAAGCTGAAAATCCACTTTTGTATGGAAATATTATCGGGATGACAGGTGCAGCAGTTATTATGATACTGCTCAGCGTACAGAAATACAGAAAACAGGGAAGTTACAGGATATGGAATATTGATAAAACACAGGATAAGCGCAGATTAAAAAAGGAAATATTACTCTTTGGTCTGCTGACTGTATTTATTACATATATGATGTTTTATGTATTCTATATAAAAGACGGAATCCTGTATTCCGGCCTGACTGTGTATGGAGATTATGCACCACATACGGCGATGATGCGTTCTTTTTCTGCAGGAAATAATTTTCCCACACAGTATCCTCATTATGGAGGTGCAGATGTAAAGTATCATTTTATGTTTCAGTTTCTCACAGGAAATCTGGAATATCTGGGAATGCGTATGGACTTTGCCTATAATATCGTAAGTACCTTGTCGCTTGTGGGATTTCTTATGCTGTTATATCAGCTTGCACTTAGGATCACAGGCAAAATGTGCTGCGGTGTACTGGCATTGTTTCTGTTCTTTTTCAGAAGCGGAATGGCTTTTTTCAGATTTGCATGGGAGCATATCCGGGCAGGGAATCTTGTGGAAACCCTGGAAGAAAATACTTCCTTTATCGGATATACTGTCAATGAGAACTGGGGATTGTGGAACTTTAATGTTTATCTTAATCAGAGGCATCTGGCATTTGGACTTCTGATGGCGACTTTGGCACTATATCTGTTTATGGACTGGCTGGAAGCCGGGACGGCACATGAAGAGAAGGGAATACTCTGGATAAAAAACAGAATCTTTTCGAAGGAAGGATGGAAAAGCAGAAATCTGGATCAGGCACTGCTTATGGGAATGTTTCTGGGTCTGTGTGCGTTCTGGAATGGGGCAGCAGTGATCGGTGGTCTGCTGATTTTGTGCGGCTTTGCGATTTTCTCGGATGGAAAAGTGGATTACGCTGTCATGGCGGGGGTATCCATCTTCTTTTCCTGGCTTCAGTCAAAGATTTTTATTGTTGGAAGTGCTATGAGTCCTCAGATTTATCTGGGATTTCTGGCAGAGGATAAGACTGTCCCGGGAGTTGTGAAATATCTGTTCTGGATGAGTGGAGTTTTTTTCCTTGGGCTGGTACTAATGGTATGGTTTATGAGAAGACGGGAGAGAGCAATCCTTGTGAGTTTCCTGTTTCCGGTGATTTTTGCTTTTGTGCTTCTGATGACACCGGATATTAATGTAAACCATAAATATATCATGATATCATATGCGTTTCTGACGATTTTCTGGGCATGGGCAGTATGCAGTCTTTGGAAAGGGAGAAATGGGCAGTCCGGGATACAGAAAACTATGGGAAAGATACTGGCAATAGTATTGGTGATATCTCTGAGTGTGACCGGGATTTATGACTTTGTGGTGATCATAAAGGGAAATGGTCCGGGCAGACGTGTGACTGTAAATATGAACAGCGAGCTGACCCAATGGCTGGAGGAGAATCTGGAGAAAAACGATCTTTTACTTACTCCTGAGTACAGCATGAATGAAGTGACGATGTCCGGAGCTATGCTTTACTGTGGATGGCCATATTACGCATGGTCTGCAGGCTATGATACGAATTACAGGGCTGCACAGGCTGTAACGATATATACCACATCTGACAGTGAAACATTGAAAAAAACAGTACAACAGGAAAAAATAACATATATCCTGTTTGAAGAAGGTTCGGAATTTGAACAGCAGGAATGTCGTGAGGAGACAATTGCTGCAGCATATGAAAAGGTTTATGAGACTCAGGATGGGCGGATACGGATCTATAAAACAACAGAATAATCCTCAAATGCATTATTACGGGGATTACTCCGGATTTATGATTATGAGCCGGGTGATCACAGATTTACAGAGATAAGAGAGAATGTGTAAGATTATAGTAACCACAATAATTTTATAAATGATTAAGGAGGACGTACGGATGAAGAAATGGGCACCGAGAGTGCTTCTTGCAGCAGCTCTTGCAGGGCTGTCTGCATTTCTGTTAAAGGGAGATGTATGGACATTCTGGACTTGGTGGCTGTTGGCATTTCTGATGGGAATGGTTGCCATGCCTGTGACAGGGAGACTGTTTGCCGGATTTGAGGACAAAGGCTGGATGTTTTCAAAAGTGCTGGCGATTACTGTGACAGGTTTTCTTACGTGGTTTCTGGTAACTGCGAAGATACTGCCATTTACTGCAGCGACATGTATCGGTGTGTCTGTTGTATGTGCTGTTGGCTGTGGGGTTTTATATCATTTTCAGGGAAAAAATGGAATTGACTGCTTTCCGTCCGGAAAGGTAAATCTGATTTACGGAGAAGAAATTCTGTTCTTTATATTTTTCCTGATGTGGACTTATTTTGCAGGATTCCGTCCGCAGGCATACGGAACTGAGAAATTTATGGATTATGGTTTCATGGAAGCAATGATGAGAAGTACGACACTTCCTGCAAGAGATCTGTGGTATTCAGAAGGTACGATCAATTATTATTATGGCGGACAGTATTTTGCAGTATTTCTGACGAAGCTGACTGGCAGTAAAGTAGAACTCACTTACAATCTGATGCGTACTTTTGTGGCTGCATTTGCGTTTGTGCTTCCGTTTTCACTGGTTCGTCAGATGTCTGTGGACAGGCTTAAAGGAAGCCTGACAGGAAAGAAACGTTGTGTGCCGGCAGTGGCCGGGATCATAGCAGGACTTTCTGTATCAATTGCGGGAAATATGCATTATGTGGTTTACAGTAAGATCATTCCATGGCTCCAGAAGCTGCAGGGAAAAGAAGCGGACAGCTACTGGTTCCCGGATGCGACCCGTTATATTGGATACAATCCGGATGTGCCGGACAAGACGATCCATGAATTTCCATGTTATTCCTTTGTGTTGGGAGATCTCCATGCCCATGTGGTAAATGTAATGTTTGTGCTGTTTCTGGTGGGATTTCTTTATGCGTGGATGCGAAGTGTGCGGATGAGAGAAGCAGTGATCATGAAGCCGGGCCGGAAACAGTTCTGGAAAAAACAGCTGTTGATTCCGCATATCCTGCTGGCTGCAGTGATGATCGGTATGTTCCGGTTTACGAATTTCTGGGATTTTATTATTTATTTCGTGGTGACCGGTGGAGTGGTGCTGTTTACCAATATCGTTCAGTTTGATGGTAAAGTGAAGAGGATTCTGGCAGTGACTGCGGTTCAGGCAGTGGAGATCATTGTGATCTCATACGTTGTTTCTCTGCCGTTTACTTTGCAGTTTGACAGCATGTTTAAAGGTGTGGGAATTGCGCAGAATCATTCTATGATCCATCAGCTGCTGATTTTGTGGGGACTGCCTGTGGTTCTGACAGTTCTGCTGATCATCTGTATCATCTGGGAGAAGCTTCGTGGTGGTGCGAACAGAAGTCTGTATAAACTGATGAAAGCAATCTCTGTGCCGGATCTGTTTGCGATTGTCATGGGACTCTGCGCAATCGGGCTGATCGTGATTCCGGAGTTGGTTTATGTAAGAGATATTTACGAAAATGGAAACGCCAGGGCGAATACTATGTTTAAGCTGACTTATCAGGCGTATATGCTGTTTGGGATGACCATGGGATATGGTATTTTCCGTATGCTGGTGGCTGCACGTAAGAAAGTGTTTAAGGTTGTGTCAGTGATCGGCCTGGTACTGCTCTGCTGGACCTTTGGTTATTTTGGAAACAGTGTGTATGCGTGGTTTGGAAAGGTATGGGAGCCTTCTGAATATAAAGGATTGAATGCGACATCTTTCCTGTCAAATGATTTCACAGAGGATGTGGCTGGTATTAAATGGCTGAAGAAGAATGTGAAAGGGTCACCGGTTGTGCTTGAGGCGAACGGGGACAGCTATAGTGGTTATGAGCGTGTTTCTGCTATGACAGGGCTTCCGACTGTGCTGGGATGGTATGTGCATGAGTGGCTGTGGAGAGATGATACTGCGGATCTGAATGAGAAGAGTGCGGATATTGAGAGTATTTATACTTCTTTGGATGCGGAGTATGTGAAGGAACTGCTGGAAGAGTATGATGTTTCTTATATTTTTGTGGGATCGAAGGAGAGGGAGAAATATGGGGAGGCATTGAATGAGGATGTGCTGAAGTCACTTGGAGAAGTGGTGTTCCAGGATGAGGTGTATAGTACTTATATTCTTAAGGTTAATAAGTAAGGGAGTGAAAAATGGCGGCAGTTTTGCCGTCATTTTTTGCGTTTTTGTAAAGAATATTGCGGGTAATCTTTGATGATCAAAAGGGACGCGTAAAAAAATATTTCATTTCCTGTGCGGTTTCGGGCACTAAGATATTCTAAGCCGCTAAAAATCTGCTAAAAGCATGAGAAATCAGAGCCAAACTCGCCTACGGCTCAGACAGTGTCTCTGATTTCTCATAACGCAGATTTTTGCCGGCTAAGAATATCTAAGTACCCTGCAAATGCACAGGAAATGAAATATTTTTTTACGCTGGTTATTGGTTGGAATGGTTTTGGGGAAATAATTATCAGGTGGAAAAGAGGGAAAAAGTAAAATTTACAGATATGGATTACGATTGTATTATGATAATGTATGTACAATATATATAAGAAAAATATGTTGCTACAGTGGAAAAATGAAAAGATGACACTGTATAAGTAGTAGGAGAAAATGAGGATTGTGAATATTCATATGACAGGAAAGGAGAATTTTAAAATGAGGAATCGAATAATTCAGGTTAGACATTATAGCAGGAAAATGATGATTATGATGTTGACAGGAGCAATTTGCTGTAGTTCATGTTTTTGTGAAACTGCTTTTGCGAAAACCAGCAAAGTAAGGGTTTACGATGTGGAAAAAGGAACCACAAGCTTCACATCTTTTACATATTCGGATAATAAAAATGATGAGTCACTGGCTCCGTCGGAGGGAGCAGAAGCGATTTCATCTGCTTCTCAGAAGGTGGTTATTTTCCATCAGGCAGATGGGTCTACGATAATAAGAAAAGCAGACAGTAATGGAAAAGTGACACTTCCTGCAATAAAGAACGAAACCGGATATACTTTTCTTGGATGGAGCACGAAGCCGGATCAGACTCAGAATCCGCAGTATCAGGCGGGACAGGTGATACAGGTAAGGAAGAAAACCCATTTATATGCAGTTATGTATAACTGGCAACAGGAGCCGGATATTCAGGTCAATAATCTGGCAGCTCAGCTGTCGGAGTATTCCGGAATTATTTTTGTGGGAGATTCCAGAACGTATTTTATGCAGAAAACTCTTCTTCGGGAATATGGAAAGGATGCAGTTGCAAAAGTATCATTTGTGTGTAAGACAGGGGAGGGACTGAGCTGGTTTGAAACAGCAGGAGAGAGAGTAATGAGAAGTGAAATTGCCCGTCTGCAGTCAGATTCAGATAAGCCCGTAGCAGTTATTTTTAATCTTGGTGTGAATGATCTTTCGAGTCATAATTCCGGGAATGGGGTTGATTATAAAGGCGAGGCAAATGCATATCTTGCGCGTATGAACACTCTTGCAGAGGAACTTGAAAGTGACTGCAGATTGTTTTATATGTCTGTGAATCCGGTAAATACAGCAATGAAACCAACTCGAAAAGAAGCGCAGTTACGTTACTTTAATGACAGATTGCAGAGCAGGTTAAATAAGAGATTTCAATGGATAGATACCTATAAATATCTGATGAAGAATGGTTACAGTACATACAATGAGTTTAAGGGAAATATAGATGACGGCGTTCACTATTCTACACGTACCTATAAAAGAATCTATAAATATTGTATGAATGCGATCAGATAATGCTTTTTGATTTATACACAAATTATAATCTTGTTTCAGGTAAGCAGTATAAGCAGAAGTTAAGGCCACAGAACTCACAAAAGAAAGGGTATATGTATTGCTTGATAAATTAAGAGATTGATGTACGAGCTGACAGGAGAAATATTTTCTGTCAGCTTGTTATTTGTTTGGTTGGATAATGGAGAATATCTGTTTGCCAAAGAAGAAACATTTGACGAATTTTTGTCTCTGTTGTATCATGAACATACAAAACGAAAATAAAGTAAGAGGAATATTGTTATATAAAATACAGAACAGATAAGAAAGCAGGAATAAAATGAAAGCAGAAGTTGTATCCATGACAGCGGATAATCTTGATATGGAGGCTATCCGGCGTGGTGGAGATATTTTGAAGCAGGGTGGTCTGGTTGCATTTCCTACGGAGACTGTGTATGGTCTTGGAGGGGATGCGTTGAATCCGCAGGCTTCTATGAAAATTTATGCGGCGAAGGGCAGACCTTCGGATAATCCGCTGATCGTGCATATTGCAGAGTTTGATAAGCTGGCTCCGATTGTAGCTGAGGTTCCGGAGAAGGCGAAGATTTTGGCAGAGAAGTACTGGCCGGGTCCGCTGACTATGATTCTTCCGAAGTCGGATCTTGTGCCACAGGAAACTACGGGTGGTCTGGACAGTGTGGCGGTTCGGTTTCCGAGCGACAGGATTGCACAGGAGCTGATCAAGGCTGCAGGTGGTTATGTGGCTGCGCCCAGTGCCAACACTTCAGGCAGACCCAGTCCGACTACTGCACAGCATGTAGAGGAGGATCTTGGCGAGGCGATTGAGATGATCATTGACGGAGGCCAGGTGGGAATCGGTCTTGAGTCTACGATCGTTGATTTTACTGAGGATGTGCCTGTGGTTTTACGTCCGGGTTATATTTCTCTGGAGATGCTTCAGGAGACTCTGGGGGATGTAAGGATGGACAAGGGGCTGATTGCGGCTGACAGCAAAGTGCGTCCGAAAGCACCGGGTATGAAATATCGCCATTATGCACCGAAGGCAGATCTGGCAATTGTTGAGGGACCGGAGGAAGCTGTTGTGAAGAAGATCAATGAGCTGGCTGCGGAGGCGAAAGCACACGGCGAGCAGGTTGGAATCATTGCAACGGACGAGACAAAGGACAGATATCCCGAAGGTCTGGTAGTCAGCATCGGAAGTCGGAAAGAGGAGGAAACAATCGCCCATCATTTATATGAAGTGCTTCGTGATTTTGACCAGAGTGCGGTCAGGTCTATTTATTCAGAAGCGTTTTATACACCAAGAATGGGACAGGCCATTATGAACCGTCTGCTGAAAGCAGCGGGACATAAGATCATACAGGTGGTATGATATAATCAGGTAGTGAAGCAGATATATGCCTGACTATATAATCTTATCAGCAGTAATGGCCAGATGGATAATGAAGATTCATTTAAATAGTCTGCTGAAGAGGTAAAGAAAATAAATTAATTTCAGGAGGAAGATTAATGATAGCTCTAGGATGTGATCACGGTGGATATGAACTGAAACAGGAGATTAAGAAGTATCTGGATGAAAAGGGAATCGAGTATAAAGATTATGGATGTGACAGTCTGGATTCCGTAGATTATCCGGTATATGCAAAGAAGGTTGCACATGCAATTCTTGACGGCGAATGTGAGAAGGGAATCCTGATCTGCGGAACAGGTATCGGAATTTCCATTACAGCAAACAAGTTTAAAGGAATCAGAGCTGCAGTCTGCACAGATTGTTTTACAGCAGAGGCTACAAGACTTCACAATGATGCCAATATCCTTGCACTTGGCGGAAGAGTGGTAGGACCTGGGCTGGCATTGAAGATTGTGGATACATTTTTGAATACACCGTTTTCCAACGATGAGAGACATATCAGAAGAATTAATCAGATAGAGACTGAATAAGCCATAAAATAAGAAAACTGATAAAACAGCCAGAGCCTGCATGATTATAGTAATTCTCTCACATGTATGATGAATGGGAATTGCTGTAGAGTAAAGTGTGAAGTTCTGGCTGTGTCAGTTATAAGCAGACAATGGTTACTGTTTGCTCCGTTCACAGTAACGGACAATGTGCTGCTTTTATGAAGCAGATGAATGGTGAAGTATGTGAAGGGGAGGTGTGGAAAATGGATGTAAATCATAAACGCACAGATTATTTATCATGGGATGAATATTTTATGGGAGTTGCCATGATGTCAGGGATGCGTTCCAAGGATCCGAATTCTCAGGTAGGTGCCTGTATTGTGAGTGAGGATAATAAAATCCTGTCCATGGGTTATAATGGTTTTCCAAAGGGCTGTTCAGATGATGAATTTCCATGGGCAAGAGAGGGTGACAGTCTTCATACGAAATATTTTTATGTGACACATAGTGAATTGAATGCGATTCTTAATTACAGGGGAGGAAGTCTGGAAGGTGCAAAGCTTTATGTTTCCCTTTTTCCATGTAATGAATGTGCCAAGGCAATTATTCAGGCAGGTATTAAGACGATTGTCTATGACTGTGATAAATATGCAGACACGCCGGCAGTGATCGCTTCCAAGAGAATGCTGGATGCAGCCGGGGTTCGTTATTATAAATATAACCGGACAGGACGTAAGATTACAATAGAAGTGTGACTTTGGTTACGTTACTGAGAACAGAGTGAATAGTAAACAGATTTTACTCTTGACACATCAATTTATTTCAAATAGAATATAACCAAATGCGAAATATATATAGCGATGAAGAGAATAGTACATAAGGAGCAATCCCAGAGAAGAGTCCCGGAGAACAGCCGG
>OHDA01000962.1_pt1 | contig 12073 bp, 10 predicted proteins | sample 1566881 | NCBI WGS metagenome assembly OHDA01 (sample SAMEA3879585, study PRJEB24766) | human gut metagenome | biome: human-associated habitat; feature: feces | place: USA | collected 1985/1987
GCCCTCATCGAAGCCCTTCAGGAAGGACGCATTGCCGGAGCCGGACTGGATGTTCAGGAAACCGAACCGCCGGCAGAGGATCTCACCCAACAGACCAGCCTTCTGGACACTGAACCGGCAGAAGCCGCCTTCCCGCTGCCGGAGCCTTTGCTGGCGCAGGATGGCACGGTCTTTTTGCAAGAGCTGCCGAAGGAGCTGCTCCGACTGCTGTTCAGCCTGCAGCCTCCCCTGCAGGACTGGCTGGAGGCCAACCCAGAGGCCGATGCCCACGCCCAGCTGCTGGAGCTCTACTTTGCGGTGCAGGATATCACCCGGGCAGCAGAGCGGTACGACGCGCATTTTGTCACCCAGCTGACAGCCCGGGGCAGCGAGCTGGAATGGGAGCTGCTCTGCCTTGACCCTGCCCCCTTTGTGGATGCCAGCCTTGCCGCCGGGCGGGCTGCGGCACTGTTCAGCGCAACACTCACCCCGCCGGGCTACTATCGCTCCGTGCTGGGCTGTCCCGATGCCCGGGCCGTGGCTCTGGAAAGCCCGTTTCCGCCCGAACATCTGGGGCTCTACTGCCTGCCCGGCATCTCCACCCGCTATCGGGACCGGGAGACCAGTGTGCAGGCCGTCTCGGATGCACTGGCCGCACTGGCCCGGGCCAAGGTGGGCAACTATCTGGCCTTTTTTCCCAGCTACGCCTATCTGCGGCAGGTATATGAGGACTTCACCGCCCGTTACCCGGACATCGGAACGCTGGCCCAGGAGAGTGGTCTGGACGACGCGGCCCGGACGGCCTTTCTGGAACAGTTCAGCCCAAGCCCCGCAAAAACGCTGCTGGGCTTCGGGGTCATGGGCGGCATCTTTGGCGAGGGCGTGGATCTGGTGGGCGACCGACTCATCGGGTGCGCCATCGTGGGGGTAGGTCTGCCTCAGGTGAACCCCCGGCAGGAGATCCTGCGCCGCTACTATGACGAGGCGGGCGGCACCGGTTTCGACTACGCCTACCGCTTTCCTGGCATGAACAAGGTGCTGCAGGCGGCGGGCCGGGTCATCCGCACGCAGGAAGACAGGGGCGTGGTGCTTCTGTTGGATGACCGCTTTGCCCGCGGTGAATACACCCGCCTGTTCCCCCGCCACTGGCACCAGCTCCAATACCTGCGCAGCACCACAGAGCTGGAGCAGCAGCTTGCCGCCTTCTGGGCGCTGAACCAATAGAAAAAAGCCTGTCAGCGCAAAAACCGACAGGCTTTTTCTCATGCTCCGGACATTTTCCGGCTCTTACTTCTTTCTGGGCAGAGATCTGCGCAGTTCATCCCAGGCAGTCATCTCCACCAATGTGGTGGCGCGCAGGGCGGCAAACGCTTCATCCAGATACTGCATCTCGCTCACCGCACGCATGGCGTGATCCGAAATGCACCACTTCCCAACGACCGTCTGCGCCATCCAGTAGACCATCCGCTCGGTCTTTTTCCGCTGTTTGGTGCCCTCGCGGTAGCGGTCGGTGTTCTCCGCATCGTTCACGGGTACACCTGCCGCTTTCAGCATCTCACAGCACTCCCAGGCGGCATCCACGATCATCCTGCGCTGTTCCACTGTGGTGCGGGAAAGTTCCCCATCCACCGCATAGCAGGCATAGGCGCAGGGCAGGATAAAGGCGATGTGGCTCTTGAGCCACTCGTCCATATCGCTGTAATAGGTCAGCTTGTAGTGGGTGCCCTCAAAGGCAGCCTGCAGCCGCAGGCGGAACGCGCCGGACAGGGGTGCGGTTGCTCCGCCGACGGTCATTCCCATCCCCATGTGCACACTGATCAGCCGGTCATGCTCCCGGCGGCCCGCATTGTTCTGGAAGCCAAAGGCGATCTTATCCACCGGGCGCTGCATGGCCTGCAACATCTCCTGCGCATAGGGATCATTGCCCACAAAGATGAAGTACTGGCTCCGGTTTGCTTTGAGGATGGGCAGCACATCGGCCAGCTGCCCGGCCTGCACCGTGACAAACACAAGGTCATACACATCCTCGGGGGCCAGCACATCTGTCGTCTGCATCCGATCCACCGTTGTTTTCCGCTGGAGCATGTGGCGGATGGTCAGGCCCTTCTGGTCAATGACCTCCTTCCACTCGCCCCGGGCCAGCAGGGTGACCACATTTTTCTTGTTCTGTGCCAGACTGTGGGCCAGCTGACAGCCCTGAACGCCTGCGCCGTACACCAAGATCCTCATAACGAGATACCTCCTGTTTTGCATGATCAGCCCGGCCAGAAACACCGGGCTGTTACTTTTTCAGGAACGAGAAGAAGCCCTTTTTCTCATAGGGCCGGGTCTGCACGCCGGTCACGGTGTAGCCCGTTTCGGCAATGGCAGCCTTCAGCGTCTCCACATCCACCGGCTGCTCCGAGATGATGACCGTCTCGCCCTTGGTGTGGGAAGAAGTCACCTTGTTCACCCGGGCGGTCTTGCGCACCACATCATTGATGTGGCTCTCGCACATACCGCACATCATACCATCGACCCTCAGGATCGTTTCTACCATTGTTGTCCCCTCCATACTGTATCTGCGGGCACCCCTGTCAAACTGCACAAGTCCAGCCCGCTGTTTTCGTCATTTTGTTAGTTTTAGCTAACTCATTGCAGAAACAAAAAGGCTCCTGTCCCGCACAGCACTGCTCTGCGGAACTTTGCCGATCTGTTTTCAGTTTTATCATACCATACCGGTGGGCAAATTTCAAGCTGCCCGCAAAACCGGCCGGGGGACTTTATCAAAGGGTCAGTTCATGGAAAACAGCGCTGCTTTCCAGCTCTTTCCATTGCATCGTGTTTCCTTCCAGGGTCATGTAGCTGTGGGGGCTGTTCTCTTTGGGGATGCTCACAGAACCCGGGTTCAGGTAAAGATTTCCCTGCCCGAACTCTGTCCAGGCCGGAACATGGGTGTGCCCGTGCAGCAGTACATCTCCCGGGGCCAGCGGCGGCAGATTTTTCACATGATAGATATGCCCATGGGTCGCATAAATGAGCCGCCGCCCCACCGGAAGCACCGCATAATCGGCCAGCACCGGGAATTCCAGCACCATCTGGTCCACCTCGGCATCACAGTTGCCCCGCACGCAGAGCAGCTTCTCCTTTTTCCCGTTCAGCAGGGGGATGACCTCCTTGGGGGCGTACTCTCGGGGCAGGTCGTTGCGGGGGCCGTGGTAGAGCAGGTCGCCCAACAGGAACAGCCGGTCGGCTCCCTCCCGCTCAAAGGCCTCCAGCATTTTGCGGCAGTAGTAGGCCGACCCGTGCAGGTCTGACGCGATCATCCATTTCATGGCAGATCCTCCTTTTGTGCGTTCTGTTTGTGCGTTCTGTTCTTATTTTACCGCCGCCGCGCCCCATGTCAAGGGCAAGGGCCCGCTGTAAAAAGTCATACTTTTATTTTAAAAAGTCCTTGACAAGTATCCCTGTGATGTGGTATCTTTGAACCAATAAAATATCGTGTGGATTTTTACAGCATTCTGCAACTTTTCGCCACACAATGGTACAAAAGCCATTGTGTGGCTTTTGCTTTGCCTTCAAATCCAAATCTGACCCTCAGGAGCAATGAAAATGAACGATACTTTTATGAAAACCAGACCGGTGTTCCCGCTGCTGCTCTCCATGGCCCTGCCCAACGTCATCTCGATGCTGGTGAACAGCCTGTACAACATCGTGGACAGCCTCTTTGTGGCCCAGATCAGCGAGCAGGCCATGACGGCGCTTTCGCTGGTGTTTCCCATCCAGAACTTTGTCAATGCAGTGGCCATCGGCTTCGGCATCGGCATCAATGCCCAGATCGCGCTCTACCTCGGCGCAGGCGACCACGAGAACGCCAACCGGGCCGCCACCCACGGCATGATGTTTTCCCTGCTGCACGGCGTGCTGGGCATGGTTCTCTGCATTGCCATTATGCCCGGCTTCCTGTGCCGCTTCACTACCGATCCCGCTCTGGTGGACATGGGTGTGACCTACTCCACCATCGTGTTCCTCTTCTCGCTGGTCAACATGGCAGACCTCGCCTTTGAGAAAATCTTCCAGTCCGTGGGCCGGATGAATGTTGCCATGGTGGCGCTGATCACCGGCTGCGTGACCAACATCGCCCTCGACCCTGTCCTCATCTTCGGCCTTGGACCGATGCCCGCCCTGGGCATTGCCGGTGCGGCCCTTGCCACCGGCATCGGGCAGGCCATTTCCCTTGTGGTCTACCTCTATGTCTACTGCACCACCGAAGTCGCCGTCCGCTTCTCCCGCCGCTGCCTGCGGTTCGATGCCGCCCTTGACGGCAAGCTCTATGCCATCGGTGTACCGGCCATCCTGAATCTGGCCCTGCCCAGCCTGCTGGTCACCTTCCTGAACGGCCTGCTGGCGGTCTACTCCCAGAGCTATGTGACGGTGCTGGGCATCTACTACAAACTCCAGACCTTCCTTTACCTGCCGGCCAACGGCATCGTGCAGGGGATGCGCCCGCTGGTGGGCTACAACTACGGTGCCCGGGAGCATGGCCGTGTGTCCAGGCTCTACAACCTGACACTGGGCCTGAGCGCCGGGATCATGGCCATTGGCACCCTGCTCTGCCTGACCATTGCAGGCCCGCTGATGGGTCTGTTCACCTCTAACCCCGAGACCATCGCCATCGGCCAGACCGCCCTGCGGGTCATCTGCCTGGGATTCATCGTCTCGGCAGTGTCTACCACCTCCTCCGGCGCGCTGGAGGGTCTGGGCAAGGGCGTGCCCTCGCTGGTCATCTCCCTCTGCCGCTATATCATCTTCATCATGCCCATTGCGTGGGTGCTGTGCGGCCGCATGGGCCCTACCGGTGTCTGGCACGCCTTCTGGATCACAGAGGCCCTCTCTGCCGTGATCGCCTACGCGGTATATCACAAGGCAGTCCATCAGAAATAACCCTCTCTAACAAAAATTCCCGCTCGATGGAGCGGGAATTTTTTGTTATCATCTCTTCTTTTGTGGAAGGCTGCTCTCAGATCAGGCCCAGGGTTTTGAGCTCCCTTGCCACGCCGTCCTCCGTCACAGCCGGGCAGATGCGGTCGCAGAGCTTTTTCAGGTTGTCAGAGCCATTGGCCATGCAGACGCTGATGCCTACCACATCGGTCATCTGCAGGTCATTGTCGCTGTCGCCAAAGCCGATGGTATCGGCCAGCGAACACCCCAGCTCATCACAGATGGCCTTGATGCCGGTGCCCTTATTAAACTTGCGGTTGATGAGCTCTCCGTTGACGATGGCTGACGGGTTATCCCCCAGCCGGGACTCGCAAAAGATGAACTGATCCTCGTACAGCTGCTTTGCTTCAGCAAGGCAGGCCTCGTTGGGGGCGATGAACACCACCTTGTAAACCGGCTCTCCGTGGTATTCCTCAATGGGCCGGATGGTCATGCCATACTCCATCGTTTTGCGCCAGCGCTCGGCCTCGCTGTTCAGCTGCCCCGGCTTGCGGGGGAACAAATGGGCGAACCGCTCGATCATCCTGATGCCGCCGTAAGTATCGTCCCGGGCTTCCAGTGTGCACTCGGCACCGGCACGCCCCAGCACCTCCCGCAGGCCCTCGACCTGCGCAGGCTCCATGGGAAGATCCACGAGAATTTTCCCGTCACAGCCCACATAGCCGCCTGCAGAGCAGACAAAGCCATCGAAACCGTAGGCAAGCAGCGGCTTTGTCATGCGCAGGTTGCGCCCGGTGCACAGAAACACCTTGTGGCCGTTGGCCCGGGCCTGCCGGATGGCCTCCACGGCACTGGCCGGAACGGTCATCTCACCGGGAGGCAGCAAAGTACCGTCAATATCCAGAAAAATCAGTTTTTGCTTCATAGTTTCCTCACTCTTTCACTGCCAGTTCATAGTAAAGCCGCGAATCAGCAGACCCACGGCCAGGATCGCCAGCAGCACCAGCAGAACGGTGCGGTTGGCCTGTTTCTGCTTCTGTCTGGCCCGGGCACGGCTGTTCCGGCTGCCGCCCTGCTTCCGGTTCTGGGATCTGCCGCCGGAGCTGCGGCCGCTCGTGTTCTGCTTTGTGCTGCTGCGGCGGGAAGCACTGCCGGAAGTCCCCTCTTTCTTCCTGCCCGCAGTGCTCTGGCCGGACTTTGCCGCGCGAGGGGCTTTCTCTTCCGGGGCTGCCGACGCAATGGGCTTTTTGGCCCCGCAGCGGCTCAGATAATCCTCAGCCAGCCGGTAATACTGGCCCAGCTCACTGGTGCGCAGGGGCGCGCCTGCATAGCCTTCTTCCAGTGCTTCCACGGCCTCGTTGAAGAGGATCGCCGCCTGCGCAGCCGCCGTGCGATCGGAGGCATGGGCCGCTTCATTGCGGGCGGTGCGCACCGCGTTGCAGGCCCGGCGGGCAGCAGCCGGGTGCTCCGTATTGCCCAGCAGATCCAGCGGGCGGGCAGCATCCTTTTCCGGGTCCAGCAGCACCCGCATACACAGGGTGGTATCCAGCTGCTGCCAGCTGTTTCGGCCCGCCAGATCGGGCAGACGGTCATAATATTCGGGGCTCTCCTGCTGGCGGGTGCGGATGTGATCCAGCAGGGCTCCCAGGCTGTGCTCCCCGGGCTTGTTCTCCCAGTGCCAGCGCAGTAGCTTGCGGCTGATCTCATCGCAGGTGGTTTTGATCTCAAAAGCGGTTTGCAGTGCTTCGTCGGGCATAACGTTTCTCCTTCGTACAACCAAAAAACGGAGGAAGCGCAGCCTCCTCCGTCATTCATTTACATCATAAACTGATAGTAGACGAAGCCCCACAGCGCAATGCCTGCGCAGACGATGGCGGTGATGGGCGGGACCCAGCGGACGAGGGTCTCGGCAATGCCGTCGCGGCTCTCTTCCGCATCGTCCTCCTCATCGTACTGCTCCACCTCGGGTTCCGGCTGGCGGGCCGGGGCGGCACGGCGGGCAGCAGCAGGCATCACACGGGTGCCCTCGTCATCCACAGCCGCTGCACCGCTGCCGGGGAACGCCGCGCGGGTGGCGGCATCCAGCACCCGGGTAGGCTCTGCTTCCGGAGCAGGGGTGTGTTCCACCGGCGGTGCAAAGCTGGTCGGAGCGCCGACAGGCTCTGCCGGGCGGGCCGTCGGGATGACCCGGGTGGGTTCTGCCTGCACCGGCGCGCTGTCCACGATACGGGTCGGCTCTTCCTGCGGAGCGGCGCTCACCACGCGGGTGGCCTCCGCCGCCGGGGCCTGCTCTGCAGGGGCGGCCTTCTGGCCGGGCTGCAGCAGGGTGTTCAGGGCGTTCTGCAGCAGGATGCGGTCACAGCCGCACTCGGTGCAGTAGACCGTGTCCTCTTCCTTCGGGTGGAAGGAACCGCAGGCACAGTACCAGCCGTTCTCGAACACCTGCGGCATATACTTGAGGCCGGTGCGGTTCATCCGGCTCTCCAGTGCCTTTTCCAGCTCCGGACTCAGGCGGCGCGGGGCAGGCAGGCGGACGCGCTTGATGGCATCCAGATGCACGACCTTTTTGCCGCTGTATACGTTCTTCAGGACCACATCCACGCTGGTGATGGCCTTCTGGGTCACGAACACGGCATCGTCCATGCCAAAGCTCTCACCGGGCTTGACCTCGATCTCGCGGTATTCAAAGGCATCCTCACACAGGATGATACCGTCCACGCCCTTGCACTTGAAGTGGATCTCCAGTGCAGTCAGGGTAACCTTGGAGATGTTCTTGAAGGTCAGGCAGACTGCGTTCTCGCCGCTGAGTTCGCCCTTGAGCAGTTCCACACAGACGAACTGCACCGGGCTGCCCGGGGTATAATAGTTGGCCCGGGTGCGTGCGACCGGGTTAAAATTTTCCTCCACGACACTCGCTCCCTTCGATCATTCGTTTTCCTGCGGGGCATCCTGCGCCGGGTCGGGCATTTCCTCGCCCAGCACGGCCTGCTCCGCCTGTTCAGCGGGCTCTGCGCTCTCGGCAGGCTCTGCGGTCTCCACAGGGGCCGCCGGTGCGGCGGGTTCCTGTGCAGGCTCGTCACCGTCACGCGGGGGCAGCTTGCCGCCAGCCATCACGGTGTTGAACTCCTTCTCGTTGAGCTTTTCGCGTTCCATCAGAGCCTGTGCCAGCGCATGGAGCTGGTCGATGTGCTCCGTCAGGGTGCGGCGGCAGGTCTCGTAAGCCTCATCGATGATATCCCGCATCTCGCCGTCGATCTCGGCAGCGGTGCTCTCGCTGTAGCCCTTGCCCTGGGTGAAATCACGGCCCAGGAAGGTCTCCTCCTGCGAGGTGCCGTAGACCACAGGGCCCAGGCGCTCGGAGAAGCCGTACTTGGTGATCATCTGGCGGGCGATGTTCGTCGCCTGCTGCAGGTCGTTGGACGCACCGGTGGAGATGTCGTCCAGGATAAGCTGCTCGGCTACGCGGCCGCCCAGACTGGACACGATGTCCTCGAACATCTCGCCCTTGGTGACGTAGCTGCGGTCTTTCTCGGGCAGATACATGGTGTAGCCGCCGGCCTGACCGCGGGGGATGATGGTGATCTCATGCACACGGGGATGGTGCTTGCAATAGAAGCCTGCCACGGCGTGGCCCGCCTCATGGTAGGCGGTCAGCTTCTTTTCCTCGGCAGTCACAACACGGCTCTTCTTCTCAGGGCCTGCCATGACCTTCATGGAAGCTTCCTCGATGTCCTCCATGGTAATAGCCTTGCGGCTGCGGCGGGCAGCCAGCAGAGCGGCCTCATTGACCAGGTTCTCCAGGTCAGCACCCGCAAAACCTGCGGTGCGCTGTGCGATGACTCTGAGGGAGACATCGGGAGCCAGAGGCTTGTTCTTGGTGTGGACCTTGAGGATCTCCTCGCGGCCCTTGACATCGGGCAGGCCCACATAGACCTGACGGTCAAAGCGGCCCGGACGGAGCAGTGCCTTATCCAGAATGTCGGCACGGTTGGTGGCTGCCATCACGATGACACCATCGTTGGCCTCAAAGCCGTCCATCTCGACCAGCAGCTGGTTCAGGGTCTGCTCCCGCTCGTCGTGGCCGCCGCCCAGACCTGCGCCGCGCTGACGGCCCACGGCATCGATCTCATCGATGAAGATGATGCAGGGCATGGTCTTTTTGGCCTTATCAAACAGGTCACGCACACGGGACGCGCCGACACCGACGTACATTTCCACGAAGTCGGAGCCGGAAATGGAGTAGAAGGGCACCCCCGCCTCACCGGCGCAGGCACGGGCCAGCAGGGTCTTACCGGTACCCGGAGGGCCCACCAGCAGAACGCCGTGGGGGATGCGGGCACCCAGCGTGTTGAACTTGTCGGGGCTCTTGAGGAACTCCACGACCTCCTTCAGCTCTTCCTTTTCCTCGTCCTCACCGGCAACGTCGGCAAAGGTCGCGGTCTTTTTGTTCTCATGCTCGTCCTTCACCTTGGCCTTGCCCACGTTCATAATACCGCCGCCGCCAGCGCCGCCGCGCATCATGGAGAAGAGCAGGAAGCCGGTGCAGCCCAGCATTCCCAGGTAGAACAGGATCTCCATCCAGGGGATGGACTCCTTCAGGGTGGTGTAATCGTACTCCATGGGCGCGGTCGGGTTGGCTGCGTCGTAGGAATCGATATACTGCTGGACGTTCTCGATGAACACATAGGCGTAGGGCAGCTTGTAGCGCACCGTCACCGTGCCGTCATCGTTTCTGGTCGCCCCCACGGAAGAGGCGGAGGAGGAGAACAGATTGCTCAGCAGACCGCCGGAGGCCTGTGTGGCAGCGGTGGCACCTGTGGTTTCAGGCAGCTCCTGCTTGCCCTCCTTCAGCGTCAGGGTGATGATGCTGGTGTTGCGGTCCAGCGTAAAGGCTGTGACCTGATTGTTCTCAAAGTAGTGCACCACAGTCGAGTAGCTCATGGTGGAGCCGCCGGTACTGCTGTCGCTGGTGCCCAGCACCGACCAGATCATCAGGACACCGGCCAGTGCCAGCGCCAGGATCAGGGGATTAAAGCGAGGTCGTTTCGGTTGCAAAAGGGATCAACTCCAGTTCTAATTCGTTTTTGTTATGCGTAGATTTCCGGTTTCAGCACACCCACATAGGGCAGGTTGCGGTATTTCTCATCGTAGTCCAGACCATAGCCCACCACAAACTCGTCCGGCACCTGGAAGCCCTCGTAATCGGGCTGGATGTCGGCCTTGCGGCGGCTGGGCTTGTCCAGAATGGTGCAGATCTTCACGGAATTCGGGTTGCGCATCTTGAGCATGGGCACCAGCTTGGAAAGGGTGACACCGGTATCCAGAATGTCCTCCACGATCAGCACGTCCTTGCCGGACAGGTCGCCGTCCAGATCCTTGATGATCTTGACCAGACCACTGGTGGTGGTATTGCTGCCGCCGTAGCTGGACACGACCATAAAATCAATGCTGCAAGGGATGGTCACAGCCCGCATCAGGTCGGCCATGAAAACCACCGAACCCTTGAGGATGGAGACGAGGACAAGGTTTCTGCCCTCGTAATCCCTGCTGATCTGTGCACCCAGTTCGGCAACCTTGGCTTTCAGTGCTTCCTCACTGACCAGGATGTTCTTGATATCGTCATTCATGCTCATGGGTTGTTCCTCCATTTTCCAATTCCAACTGCAAGATCTGTGCAGTCTCCTCGTCCGGGGCCAGCCCCTCGGCAAAGCCCTCCCCACAGACCCACAGGATCTCGCTGCCCGCCGCCAGCAGCGGCAGGCCCTCTCGTATTCCGGCAGGAATGCCTGCCTCATTCATCCATTTGCGCAGGGGCTTGCTCAGCCCCCGCCCCGCAGGCCGGAACCGGTCTCCCGGTTGACGGGTGCGCAGCGTAAGGGCAGAATATAACAAGGTTATTCTAGCATAATCCGCCCGATTTTTTAAGTCTTTTTTATGAACACCCTGTGTTTTTTCTCGAAAACCGCTTACAAAAAGCCGTGTTTTCAGGGTTTGGCCCCTAGGCAGAGCAAATTCCGCCCCATCGGCAGGGGCAAACGGCAGCGAAAACGCAGGGGCCGCAGCCTCTTCCGGCCGGCTCTTTTCCTGCCAGAGCATCCCGCTGCCTGCGCAGAAGCGGACCGTATCGGTCAATTGCACCGCCCCGCTCCCCTGCTCCACCAGCTCTGCCAACAGGCGGATGTACTTTTCCTCCGCATCCCGCACCGGGGCAACAAGGCTGTGGAGCGCCGCTTCCAGAATGAGCGGGTCAGCGCCCTGCAGCGGCTCCAGCCGCCACGCCGCCTTGGCTTTCGGGGCCTTGCGGGCAGTCTGGGCTGCATCCAGACGTGCGTCAGAAAGCAGCTGTTCTGCCTGCCTGGCAAAGTAGGCATCCGCGCGGGCCGCCTTTTCACAGAAGCGGGCCAGATTTTCCTCTGCCGCGGCGTTGACGCTGCGCAGGGCCGGAACGGCCCCATGGCGCAGGCGGTTGCGGGCGTAGGCATCGGACTCGTTCGTCTCGTCCGTCACCCAGCCCTGCTCAAAGGCGGCGCAGAGCGCTTCGGTCTCGGCCCGGGTCAGGCCCAGCAGCGGGCGGCAGTAGCCGGGCCGCCTGGGCCGGATGCCCCCTGCCCCGTGCAGCCCGGTGCCCCGGGCCAGCCGGAACAGCAGGGTCTCGGCCTGGTCAGTAGCAGTATGGGCCGTTGCAATGCAGTCTATCCCGCCTGCCAGCAGTTGGGCAAAGCAGGCATAGCGGAGTCTGCGGGCCCAGTCCTCCCCGGCATGGGGCGGCACAGTCATTCCCACATCTGCCGGGCGGAAAACTGTCAGCGACACCCCCAGCCGGGCACACTCTGCCCGGACAAAAGCTTCGTCCCGGTCTGCAGTCTCACCCCGCAGGCCATGGTTGACATGGCAGGCCGTAAGGGGATACCCAAAGGTTTCCCGCAGCTCCAGCAGCACCCGCAGCAGCGCCATGCTGTCGGCTCCGCCCGAAACGGCGGCGCACAGGTGCAGAGCCCGGCCCGGCTCCGCAGGCGCAAACAGCTGCTCCTGCCGGGCAAAGCGTTCTACTTTTGCGATCAATTTTGATGTTTCGTCGTTCATCAGCGTTTGAAGTCCACATCCATAAAGCGGGTGTGTGCGCCATCCCAGCCCAGCGGCACCGTGCTGGTCTCGCCGTGGCGGTTCTTTGCCA
>OHDA01000969.1_pt1 | contig 12017 bp, 8 predicted proteins | sample 1566881 | NCBI WGS metagenome assembly OHDA01 (sample SAMEA3879585, study PRJEB24766) | human gut metagenome | biome: human-associated habitat; feature: feces | place: USA | collected 1985/1987
GCAAGACCTATGTCTATCGTAAGGCAGCACTGGGCGGCAGGGAACTGGCGGAGGTAGAGACCGGTATCACTAACGGTGTGGACATCGAGATCTTGTCAGGACTGGAAGAGGGCGATACCATCTACCTGGCAAGTAAAGTCAGTTCCGAGGCAGAAGTCAAGAGCACGGAGGAGACTGCCGATTCCGGCAGCAGTTCTGATACCGCAATCGGCAGTGATACGGAGTTCGAGATGCCGGAGGATATGCAGATGCCGGGAGGCGGTGACATGCCCCAAGGTGGTCCCGGAGGCAGCGGTTCCGGCAGTTTCGGCGTCGGAATGCCGGGCGGTCCCGGAGGACAATAAATCAGGCGGATGGAACAAATGTTGAGAAACAGACAGGAATGATTGGGAACAGTTATGAAGCAGAATGAAAATGGGAAAAAGATCAAGGAAACTATAAAAAATCGGATGAGCTGGATCGGATCATGGAAAAGCTGGTCGAAAAGACGCAAGCTCACCACAGGTGTCTGTGGTGTCTGTGTGATCGCTGTAGTGGCTGGTGCCATTGGTCTCTCCGGTGGTTCCGATACGGAAGTCATCTATAAAGAGACCACCGTAAAATACGGGACACTGGTCAAAGGTGTGACGGAGACCGGCTCCGTGGACATCGGTACGGTGGATCAGACCTTTGATCTGGATATGAGTGCCCTGCAGAGAACGGATACTTCCGGCAGCAGTTCCTCCGGCGGCTCCTCCGGTAGTACTGCCGGCAGCAACTCTGGATCCGGTGGATTTGGCGGCATGAGTGCTTCCGGTGGCGGAGCCCAGGGAGGCTTAGACATGTTTGGGCAGATCTTTAATATGGGCGGCAGCAGCTCCGGCAGCAATGGTGACGATTCTACCCTGACCGTGGCAGAGGTAGTGGTCTCCGTGGGGCAGCAGGTGTCCGAGGGAGATCCCCTGTACCTGCTAGAAGAAGACAGTGTCTCCGACCTGGAAGACGAACTGCAGTCTAACGTAGAGAAAGCAAAAGCGGATCTAGAGGCGGTGGAAGCCGACCAGACCCTGTCAAAACAACAGGCAAAATACACTTATGACAGCAGCACTGCTTACGGCAGTTATATTGATACCGAGTACAGTACTACATTGCAGGAGCTTCAGAATACGGTAGATTCTGCGGAGAGCACGCTGGAGCAGGCGAAGAGCAGCCTGGAAGATTACCGGGCACAGCTGGAGGAGGTAACGGCAGCCTATGAGGATGCGGCACAGGTATTGTCGAACTGTAAATACAGCCTGAACAGTACGGACGCAGCAGATGATACTTACGGATATGTCTATTATGCGCAGCTGACGGAGCAGGCACAGTCCACGGCAGATTCCCTGGAGCAGCAGAAGGAAGAGCTGGAACAGAGAGTAGAGCAGGCGGAGGAAAATGTAACCACAGCCGAGACCGCTTATAATAAAGCAAAACGGGAACTGGAGCAGGGGAAGCTGACCGCAGCTGAGACCCAAAAACTGCGGACGCTGGCTTACAATACCGCACAGGAGACCTATGACATTGCACTGGGGTATCTTGCGCAGGAATTGTCCGATCAGCAGGAAACCTATAATGAGACACTGGAAAAATGGAATGAGTTCAGCACTTATATCGATGGTAATGCAGTATGTGCAAGATACAACGGCGTCATCACCGGCGTGGAGCTGGAGGCCGGAGACAAGATCAGTACCGGAACCTCTCTGGTTACCTTATACGATATGGACGAAATGACCATGACGGTAACAGTGGATGAAGATGACATGACGGATATCTCTCTGGGATCTGCGGCGAATATTGCATTGACGGCATATCCGGAAGATATCTTTACGGCAAAGGTGACGGCTATCGGAGATGCGACATCGGATTCCAGTGGAAACATAACTTATGACGTAACTGTCACATTAGAAGGGGATGTCTCCGGACTGTTCCAGGGCATGACAGGAGATGTGACTTTCGTTACGGAACAAACGGAAGAAGTGCTGTATGTCTCACGCAGAGCCATTATCACAGAGGATGACAAGACTTATGTAAAAGTGAAGACTGCAGATGGCAGCATTGTGAGAAAAGAAATAACGACAGGGCTGTCAGATGGTTCTAATGTGGAGATCTCCGGAGATATTGCAGAAGGAGACACTGTGTTGATCGAAAGCAGCATTACGAAGTAGAGCGGAGACCTGTGGGAAAGTAAGGTCAATGGAAGGGAAGAAGTAGAATATGAGATTATCCGAAATATTACGTCTGGTGTGGCTGAACCTGTCACAGAATAAATTCAAAGTGATCCTGACTTCCATCGGTATCGTTGTGGGATCCGCCACCATAATGCTGGTGCTTGCGATAGGTACCGGTGGAAAAGAAGAAGTGGCGGAGCAGTTCAAGAACCTGAATGCCGGAGCCATTGATATTTCCTGCGACAGCAGTGACAGCGGTGGTTTTAGCTTTGAAATGCCGGGCGGTGGAGGAAGCGTTACCGTCACAAATATGGGCGGAGGCCCCGGAGGAGGTTCCGGCGGCGGTATGTCCGGTGGTCCCGGCGGGGGAATGGATTTCGGCGGATTTTTCGGATTCGGACAGGAGGAAGAGAGCGAAGCCGTGACATTGACCAGTGAAGACGGTGATGATCTGGCGACTTTTGTCTCCGGAATCTCTGCAACTACGATCTCTTATTCCACTACAGCATCGGTGGAGGGAGGCGACATGACCTCTGCTTCCTATTACACCATTGCCGGTGTGGAGGACAATTATGCTGCCATCAGTAATCTGGAAATGGCCATAGGGGATTTCCTCACAGAAGAAAACAACGAGAGCAAGGAAAAGGTGTGCGTACTGGGTGCCACCGCGGCAAAGGAAATTTTCGGAAGCGCCTACGATGCTTATGACGGTATAGTCTATATTGATGGGCGCCCCTATATAGTGTCAGGGGTACTATCCGAGATGGGAACTGTGGCATCCGGCATCAGCCCGGATACGGCAATCTATGTACCTTACGAAACCGGCATCAAATACATTACCGGTACGAATATCAGTCCAACCATCACGGTCATTGCGGAGGATGTGAATCAGGTGGATACCGTAATGACGGATGTGGAGAGTGCCTTAAAAGAAAGCTATCCCAACACCACATTTACCATCAGCGATGCCGGAAGCAAGATGGAGGCAGCCTCCGCTTCCAATGAGACTTTGACATTACTGCTGATCTCTATGGCAGTGATCGTATTTATCGTCGGCGGTATCGGTATTATGAACGTGCTGTTTGTATCCATCAAGGAGCGTACCAATGAGATCGGTATTTTGAAAGCGCTGGGCTGTTCCCGGAAGGATATCCTGTTGGAGTTTTTATTGGAGGCAAGCTTTACCAGTCTGGTAGGAGCGGTACTGGGGGTATTGGTGGCGCTTGGAATCACCCCGTTAGTGCAGTTGTTCAACGTGAGAGTGTCCCTGTCGGTACAAGGTGCAGTATTGTCGCTGTTGTTTGGTGTCTTCACCGGAAGTATCTTCGGCTTCTATCCGGCGTATAAGGCATCGAGACTGATCCCCGTAGAAGCTTTAAATCAGGAGTAGTGCGAAAGGTGTAAGGATTATGATGGAAAACGCAATGATCACCATGAAAAATATAAATAAAGGCTATATGCTGGGAGAGGAGCGTCTGCCGATTTTGAAGGACATCAATTTTCAGGTAAATAAGGGAGAATATGTGGCAATCTTAGGCCCTTCCGGTTCCGGTAAGACTACGTTAATGAATATGATCGGCTGTATGGATGTGATGGACAGTGGGGAATATTATCTGGATGGCATGGCAATCCACGAGACCAAAGAGGACGATCTGACCATGGTGCGCAACCAAAAGATCGGGTTCATTTTCCAGAACTATCAGCTGATCCCGACCTATAATGTCATGCAGAATATTATCATGCCCCTGCTGATGCGCGGCATGACCCACGAGGAAGCAGAAGAAAAGTGTAAAAATACTATCAAACTGCTGGGGCTGGATCACCGTATCGGACATAAGCCCAACGAATTGTCCGGCGGACAGAAGCAGAGAGTATCCATTGCCAGAGCACTGGTGGGACAGCCGGCGATCCTTCTGGCGGATGAGCCTACCGGTGCACTGGATCAGACCAGCGGTAAGGAAGTACTGAAGCTGTTCCGGGAACTGAACGATATGGGCAACACCATCGTCATGATCACCCACGACCTGGGCGTTGCCCAGTCCGCGAAGCAAATTGTCCGCATCGTGGACGGACAGTTGCAGGAGTAAAAGACGCCCCCTTTTCCAGCTTGCGTGTGTCAGATGCATATAGTAAAATAGTACACAGAAAAAGCAGAACTAAAATAAGCTTTTGATATGGGTGGATTATGAAGAGAAACAGTGACAGGCGTTCGGAAAATACAATCGTATTCAGCTATCTGAGAACTTATTTGATCGTATTGATCATACCGTTGATCATCTGCTCTCTGTACTGCGGGCGGGTGATCAGCATCCTGGAGCGAGACGATACGCTTCAGGCGGTGGAAAAGCTCCGCTATTCGGAGACATCGGTGGACACGCTGCTGGAAGAGGCGGAAGGCGTCGGCAGTATGATCCTTAATAATGTAGCGGTGCAGAATTTTACCGGCAAGGCAGACGCGCTGCAATATCCGAATACCTACAGTATTATAGAGCTGCAGAGGACATTGCCGGATATTTCCTATACAAATGAAAATATCTACGGATATTTTATTTTCTTTGATCAAAGCCAGCTGGTGATCAACAGGAACATTGCGTACACTTATCCGGACTTTTATGAGCTGTATTTTCATGAACAGCAATATGATACCTATGAGGAGTGGCTGCAGAACAAGACCGGGATGAACAGACAATACGGTATTCTCGCAAGCCGTGAATATCTCTTCGGACAGGCAGGCATCACCGAAGAGATGATGACCTACGATGTCCCGCTTCCGTCATATTCCTTCGAAGACAACAGTCTGGTCAGAGTCTGTATCCGCAAGGCTGCGGTGGAAGCATTGATGCCGACACTGGCAGAGGATACGGCACAGATGATCCAAAATGACCAGGGGAAGCTGTTATATTGTGAAGGAATGATTGATGCACAGGAGACGGAGGAACTCCTCGCAGCCTCCGGTCGGGAAAAGGATTATGACGGCGTACATTGCAAATATATTCGTTATCAGGGCGAGCAGTATCTGCTGTTGTCCGCCACTTCGGAACGCACGGGATTGACATATTCCTTCCTGCAGCCGTCCCTTGCCGTCAGAGTCAGAGGACTTCAGACGGTGCTGTATATGGTGCTGCTGATCCTCTTCGCCGGACTGGTGGGAATCATCCTCAGCATCCGGATGTCTTATAAGACAGCGCGACCGATCAACGAACTGTTGAAAGAAGTACTGGTGAATGATAATGAAGTCAATGGAAATACGATGTTTTCCCATCTGCACAATTCGTACCGGAGACTTATGACAGCCAACAGCGAGCTGCAGACCGCGATGGAAGAGCAGAAGCCTTTTCTGCAGGAGGTGTTCAGCTATCAGCTGTTGTACGGCAATATCGGTCTGGACGATGATATCTATAAAAATGCGGATTACGTACAGTTTGCCTATCGGGATAAGGTATTCTGGGTATTGCTGTTCCGCGGCAGAACGGAACAACTGCCGGAGGGACCCTTGCAGGCGCATAATCTGTATACCATCGTACTGACGGAACTGATCCGCAAATTCCTCCCGGACAGACAGGTGATCACAGCCGGTGAAGACAAAGTTATCGTGATCATGGAATTGCCGAAAGAGCAGCGGGCGGAATACCACAGACAATCCGAAGCTCTGGTACAAAAGCTGGGACAGGAGCTGCCGGAAGCGCTGGCAGACGGGATCGGGGTATACGGCGGAACCGTGGCAGAGGATCTGGCGCAGATCAGTATTTCTTATGAAAATGCCATGTTGATGCAGCTCTATCAGGAAAAAGACGGCTCCCGGAATATTATTTGGTATGAAAAGCAGAAGCAGGTGAATACCTATCCGACGGAAGAGAAATGCCGTGCGCTGCTCCATCAGGTACTGAAGGGCGATGTGGAAAATGTCTATCAGACGTTTGCGGATGTGATCGAAGAGTATTTTATTCAGGGAAGCCTGAATCCCTATCTCCAGAATCTGCTGCTGGATGAGCTGCAGATCAATCTGGTACGGATCATGGATATCCTGCGGGTATCCGACAACGAATATCAGGAATTCTGCCAGAGACTGGAGCGCAATCATAATGACGATATGCTGGAGCGGATCCGGATCACGAGGAGCTGGGACAGAAGGTATACGAGCGGAAAAACGGCAAGGTCGTGGAGCTGTCCGCAGTGATCGCCTATTTGAACCTCCACTATGCAGATCAGGATCTGTCGCTGACGAGTACGGCGGAAGCCATGCAGGTAAGTGAGGGATATCTGTCCACACTCTTCAAACAGGAAACGGGAGTAAAGTTCTCCTCCTACGTGGAACAGCTTCGAATGGAGCAGGCAAAACAGCTGCTGAGTACAACATCCATGACCATACGGGAGATCACACAGCGGACGGGATACACTTCGGAGAATTCCTTCTGCCGGGCGTTCAAGAGAGTGACCGGTATGAGCACGACGGAATGGAAAACCCAGGAAAAATAAGGGTTTTCGGACATATTGAAAGGATTGCATATTCATTTTAAGTAAATGAATATGCAATTTTTTTGCGCCTTTTTTGGGGAGGAAGTTTTGCATATGCGTCAAAAAGAGATGGATATATACAACACCATATGGGGTGTGTTTTAATCGGGCTATCAGGAGGGCAGACAAAAAGCTGCCAAACAAAAAACAAAAAGAAAAAGAGAAAGGAGAGTTGTGGGAGATGGCAATCGCACAAAAAAAATCAGCCGGAGCCTCCTCTAAAAAAAGCCTGTTGAAATATCTGCAGGGGCACTGGCAATTATATCTGATGATCCTGCCACCGATCATTATGCTGTTGATCTTCGCATATGGACCGATGTACGGTATCCTGATCGCTTTCAAGGATTACAAGGTATCGCAGGGAATCTGGGGGAGCGCATGGGCGAAAAACCACGGGTTCTACAATTTTATCAAGTTTTTCAAAAATTATAACTTCTGGGAGTGTATACGGAATACGTTGACCCTGTCCCTGTATTCCCTGTTAGTATCTACCCCCTGCTCGATCATCCTGGCATTGTGTCTGAACTATGCAAGAAATGTAAAGTACCGGAAAACCGTACAGATGATTACCTATTGTCCCTATTTTATCTCTACTGTCGTGTTTGTAGGTATCATCAAACTGGTGCTGGATACCAGAATCGGTGTGATCGGAAGCTTCTTATATGATACGTTCGGTCTTAACATCATGGGCAGCGCATCCGCATTCCCGTCTCTGTATGTATGGAGTGGTGTCTGGCAGGGAGCCGGATACGGAGCCATCATCTATATGGCGACGCTGGCAGGCGTAGATATGCAGCTCCATGAGGCGGCGATCATCGACGGCGCAACGTTATTGCAGCGGATCCGCTATATTGATCTGCCGGAGGTGATTCCGACAGCAGTCATTATGCTGATCCTGAATATGGGAAGCATTCTGAATGTAGGATCCGAAAAAGTGCTGGCGATGCAGAACCAGAACAACCTGAGCGCATCCGAGGTCATCAATACCTATGCCTACAAGGTGTCACTGGTTTCCTCGTTCCCCGATTTCTCGTATTCTACGGCGATCGGACTCTTCCAGTCACTGGTGGGACTGATCCTCGTACTGGGAGCGAATAAAGTGGCGGATAAGGTATCCGGCAATGGATTTGTATAGGAGGCAGGAAGACGATTATGGAAAAGAAAGGAATTACGCAGGATAAAGTCGTGTACTTTATCAACAATATACTTCTTCTGATCTTCGCAGTCATTGTCCTGTATCCTCTGATCTATGTGGTAAGCTGCTCTTTCAGCTCGGGAGATGCGTTGATGGGGGGAAAGGTGCGTCTGTTACCAGTGGATTTTACTTTTGAAGGATATAAGACGGTATTTGGATATACTTCTATCTGGGTCGGATATAAAAACACGATTATTTACACTTTTATTGGTGTAGTGATCAGTCTGGTGATGACGCTGCTGGCGGCATATCCGCTGTCCAGAGATGATTTCAGAGGGCGGAAGGGATTCACACTGTTGTTTGTGTTTACCATGATGTTCTCCGGAGGCATGATCCCCAGTTATCTGCTGGTCAAGAATTTGCATCTGCTGAATACGATGTGGGCGGTGATCCTGCCCGGTTGTGTCAGCGCCTATAACGTGGTCGTTGCCAGAACCTTTTTCAAGCAGTCGATCCCCAAGGAGCTTCTGGAGGCAGCAGAGTTGGATGGTTGTTCGGACTTCAAGTTTTTTATCAAGATCGTTGTACCGCTGTCAAAAGCGATTATCGCAGTGCTCTGCCTGTGGTGCGCGATGCCGTTATGGAACGGATATTTCAATGCCATGATCTACATTCAGGATGAGAAAAAATACACGTTGCAGCTGGTATTGCGGAGAATTCTGCTGATGTCTCAGGTAGATTTCTCCAATGCAGCATCTCTGGATTTTGATCTGTTGGCAAAAAATCAGTATCTGAGTGAAATGCTGAAATACGGAACCATCGTACTCAGTTCACTGCCGCTGATGATACTGTATCCGTTCATTCAGAAATATTTTGCCAAGGGCGTTATGATCGGATCGGTAAAGGGCTAAAAACAATAAATCAAATATCAATCAAAAATAGTAAACCGAAGGTTTATTATGATAAAATTATTTTAAACAGGAGGTATTTCATGAAAAAAAGATTTTTACAAAAGCTGGTGGCTGTGGCAACCGCAACGACTCTGATGGGAAGTATGCTCACCGGATGTGGCTCACAGGAGACGCAGGGGGAGAATACGAGCACCGGGCAGGAAAGCACGACAGAGGAGGATCCGTTCGCGTTTGATTCTGTCAGTGATGTGACATTCCCTCTGAAAGAGAAGCTGACACTGGATGTGTTCGTATATGCTGCCAATACCGGTGGTGGTACAATGCAGGACAACTATGTGACCGACTGGATCGAGGAGAAGACCAATATTCATCTGAACTTTGTATATGACGTAGATGGAGATGAGGCGAAGACCAAGTTGAATCTGGTTATGACAGATCCGGACAGTATGCCGGATATCTTCCTGGCTACGAGATGGTCCAAGGCAGAGACTGCATTATATGCAGAACAGGGGTTGATTCTGCCGCTGGATGATTATCTGAAGGATGCTACAAGATGGAACGAACTGAATGAGATTAGTCCGATGAGAAAGGGCGACCTTGTATTATCGGATGGACATATTTATACCTACGGTGGAGATGGAGAGAGCTTCCATAATAACTACCAGAACCGTGTATGGATCTATAAGCCCTGGGTGGATCAGCTGAATGACGGCAAGATGCCGGAGACTACCGATGAACTGTATGACTTCCTCGTGGAGGTCAAGACACAGGATCCTAACGGAAACGGCAAAAATGATGAAATCCCCATGAGTGGATATATCGGAGGCTGGTGTTCCGATCCTACTGTATGGCTGATCAATGCGTTTGTACAGTGCAACAATCCTCTGAGCAATACGAACCCTACAGTCGGTGCAGGGCTGACTGTGAAGGATGGTAAGGTCAATTATTCCGTTATGACCGATGAATATAAGCAGGCATTGACTTTTATTAACAAGCTGTATGCGGAAGGGTTGTTGGATACACAGACCTTTACTCAGGATTCCAATCAGTTTGCGGCATCTCTGAATAATGAAGAGCATCTGGTAGCTATCCATGCAAGTGGCAGAAATCAGGCAGATAAGGCAACATTTAACAATGGTGAAGACGGTGACTGGGAGAACTGGGAAGTACTGGAGCCGGTAGCTGGTCCGAACGGTATCCGTCTGGCAGCCAGAGATCTGAACAATTATTTCTCCAGCGCGCTGGGAATCGTATCTGCAAACTGCAAATATCCGGAGATCGCAGTGGCACTGTTTGATTTCCTGGCAAGTGAAGACGGATCTCATACACAGTCTGAAGGACCTCAGGGATATGCATGGGATTATGTAACAGAAGGAACCGGTCTGGGCGGTGGAACCGCAACTTACAAGGTAACAAAGCTCACCGATGATTTTGACTGGACAGCAGCAGGTTTTGCGAAATCTTATGAGCATTACAGTTGGCCTTCAGATGCTTGTATCCGTACTGACAATGCGGAATATCGTGGACAGTTACTGGTAGAGAACCCGAAGATGAATCTGGAGTATATCTTACAGCAGGCAGCAGAGAAGTATCAGAAGTATGCTCCCGCAGATGATACACTCGTACCCAATATTGCCTTTGATACCGAATCCGCACAGAAGATCTCCGAATACTCTCTGACGATCGGCGGATATGTGAATCAGGCTACCGTACAGTTCATCACAGGTGATCTGAACATCGACACAGATTGGGATAACTATATTACGACTTTGAAAAATATGGGCGTAGAGGATTATCTGAAGATCTATCAGGAACAGTATGACAATTATATGGCAAATGCAGCAAAATAAGGAGAGACAGGAGCAATATGACAGGATATTTTAACAATCCGATTCTGCCTGGATTCCATCCGGATCCAAGCATATGCAGAGTGGGAGAAGATTACTATATGGCAACTTCTTCGTTCGCATATTTTCCCGGAATTCCGCTGTTTCACAGCAGAGATCTCGTACACTGGGAACAGATCGGTCATGTGATCCACAGAAGAGAACAACTGGATTTTGATAACTGTCAGATGGCGTTGGGGCTTTGGGCCCCAACGCTACGCTTTCATCAGGGAAGATTTTATCTGATCAATACCTTTGTATCAGAAGGACTCCATGAAAAGCGGATGAATTATATTGTGACAGCAGAGAATCCCGCAGGTCCCTGGAGTGATCCGGTTGTCGTGGAAGGTGCGGATGGCATCGATCCGAGTCTGTATTTCGGGGAAGATGGAAAAATGTGGTATATCGGTAACTTTATCTGCCAGCCGGAACAGTACGACGGACATCATGGGATCTATCTGCAGCAGATCGATCCGGAGACATTTCAGTTCTGCAGCGAGCGATATGTTCTGTGGGACGGAATACAGACACAGGGAAAATGGCTGGAGGCACCGCATATTTATCATCATGGGGACTGGTACTATCTGATGGTGGCAGAGGGAGGCACTTTTACCAACCATTGTGTGATGATGGCGAGAAGCCGCGAAATTACGGGACCTTATGAGATCTGCCAGAGAAATCCGATCGTGACTCACAGACATATGCCGTTGATGAGCGAGATATCGGTGGTGGGTCATGCAGATCTGGTGGAAACCACCCGGGGCGAATGGTGGATGGTATTGCTGGGAGTCCGTCCCTATGAAGGATTCCACTATAATCTGGGTCGTGAGACGTTCCTCGTTCCGGTGACATGGGATACTGAGGACGAATGGCTGAAAATAGACAATGCCAATGGACAGGTGAATTCCAGAGAACGTAAGCCGGAGCTGGAGGAGACTGTATATCCCGTGCGTGAGAGCTTTACCGGATTTGAAGGAGGCAGGCTGGGACTGCAGTGGAACAGTGTGCATCCGCTTCCGGAGGGAGCATATTCCCTGACGCGGAGAAGCAGCTTTTTAAGCCTGCGGTTGCGGAGTGAGAGACTGGAAACCGTGAGCACACCCTCCTTTATCGGCAGACGACAGGAGCATAAGGAATTCCAGGTGCAGACTGCCATGGAATTCGAACCGCAGTCGGAGGATCAGGAGGCAGGACTGGCTCTGTTACAGGATGAAGGCTACAATTATCAGTTCCTGATCGGAAGTGAGAATGGAGCGAAATGCCTGCGCCTGTATCAGGTAGAGCAGGGTGAGAAGATGCTGCTGAAGAGTTGTGTCCTTCCGGAGCAGGGCAGATGGTATATGACCATACGCGGGCAGGCAGAATATTATAATTTCTATATTTC
>OHDA01000970.1_pt1 | contig 12017 bp, 13 predicted proteins | sample 1566881 | NCBI WGS metagenome assembly OHDA01 (sample SAMEA3879585, study PRJEB24766) | human gut metagenome | biome: human-associated habitat; feature: feces | place: USA | collected 1985/1987
CACCGCTCACTCGTAGACTTAACACACATGCAGGGCTTTTTTATAAAGTTTGTCCGGAACCGTGCGCCGCGTGTGGGCAATCCCGGGCGTTTGGTACGGCTGGAACATATTCCCTATCAGAAGGCCCGCCTGGTATATCCTCCCGACGGTGAGGATGAACCGCAGGAAGTGCTTGTGGGCAATTTTCCCTATCCTGATCCGGCTTATACTTACCGTTACCCGGTTTTTGATCCGGCCCACCCGTTCAAATATCCGGTTTCTGTGAAATACTATAATATCTATTCCTTTTGCAAGGATTTCATGAGTACGCCGCGTTTTCTGGGTGCGCTTGACTGGCTGGAGCTTGCCGGCGGCCTGGCCGCTATCCTGATCGCCTATAACGAAAACGCTTCGGCCATTTCCCTGCATATCGAATCTCCGCAGTCTTACTGGGATCGCGCGGAAGCACGTATAAAACAGGTTTGCGAGCGTACGGGTGAGAAATACACGGCCCAGATGCTGGAAGATTTCAAGGACGAAGCTATGGAGAAATTCGCCTCCAACATTACCGGAAGGCAGAACGCCGGGAAATACATGCACACGACTAAATTCTGGAATCCGGAAGCGAATAACTTTGAGGGCTGGACGGTGGAACCGCTGGATAAGAAGATCAAGGATTATGTGGACGCCCAGATTAAGATATCCAATAAGGCGGATGCTGCCGCCACTTCCGGCTTCGGTCTTGATCCGGTACTTTCAAACCTGATTATAGAAAACAAGCTTTCTTCCGGATCGGAGAAGTTATACAGCCTGAAAGTGTATAACGCTTCCGAAACGGCTATTCCGGATATGATCCTTTGTAAACCGTTACAGCAGTATATTAATGCCAACTTTCCGGGTACCGCTACAAAAGTAGGGCTTTATCGTACCATAGTGGAAGCGGAACAGAACGTTTCACCCTCTAACCGTATGAAAGAAAATGCGTAGTCTGTTTTTCACACCAAAACCGGAAGATGTACCGGAAGAACCGGTAAGCGGCCGGAAACCGGAAGAGAACCATGCCGATAACATCCCGGACAGGCATATAAAGGCCTGCCGGACGAAAAACGTTCATTTTGACCGGCGGATAAAATCGGAGCTGCACCTGGAAGAGTGTTTGCCCTGGCATTTTGAGAAAGGGGCGTCTTATCACTGTATCAGTCATGGGGACGTTGACAGCCTTACTTATCTTCGTGTGATCGTGAAGCAACAACCGATAGAATATGTTCTGATTTCTACTTGGTGTATGGCAATTACCGATGTTAAAGAGGTGGAAAAATGGCTGGAAAGAAAAGATATAGGACACGCGGATTTTTATGTAGGTGAAATCTTTCAAGGTTCCTATGCGGATGTTTATTTATACCTGAAAAAGGTGGCGGAACGTTTCGGATCACGTGTCTGTATCTTCCGTAACCATGCTAAAGTAATGGCCGGTTTTGGTAACGCTTTTGATTTTGTAATAGAAAGCTCGGCCAATATAAACACCAATCCACGCACGGAGCAGACCTGTATAACGATAGATACCGGGCTGGCCTGTTTTTATAAGGAGTTCTACGATGAAATAAACAATTTCACGAAAGATTTTGATAATTGGAAACCATATACACTAAAAAGAGATCGAGCAAATGACGAAGTTATTTAATAAAGGCGGTAACGGGGCCGGTGAAATAGTCCGTGTCCTGGGCCTGATAGATAATGATCTTGATTTTACCAAGTGGGAACCTATTATACCGTTGGGGATTCGGGATTTACAGGCTATCATCGGAACGGAACCCATAGACGCAGTAGAAAAGTATTACCGTGAAGATCATGAGGACGTTACGGAACCGGACGGCATGGCGGAAACTTTGCGGCTGATGCAGCAGGCGGTAGCGATGTTTACCTGGTTAAAGGTCATTCCCACTTTGGACGCACAACACGGAACGGCCGGACGTGGCAAACACCTTGGAGAGAATGAAACGGGGATGACCGCCTTACAGGAGTTCAAGGATGAAGAGAATATCCGGAACCTGGCTTATGAAGCCGTAGACGCGTTAGTGGAGCTAATGGACCGCGAAAAGTTTGATTTCTGGATGAACGGCATTAAGAAAAAGGCTATAAACCGGCTTCTAATCCAGAATAAGGAAACGTTCGATGAATATTACAATATCGGCAGTCACCGGCTTTTCCTGGTGCTTATTCCTATGATCCGGGAAGTCCAGGACGGGCAGATAATACCTGTTATCACCCGGGACCGTTATAATCAACTGATTGAAGGCGATACCGTTTTAACGGAGAAATTGCTGGAGTATGTACGCCGCCCGCTTGCACTTCTCACCATAAAAAAGGCCGTTGAACGTTTACCGGTGGAAGTTCTACCCAACGGAATCGTACAGGTACAGCAGAGCACAACCGTACGGGATAAATTGCGGGCGGAAAAAGAGGCCCGGCTAACAGTCTGGAGCAGGATGCAGCGGCTTATCTGGATATATTGCAGGATATCATCCGTGAGCTGGATGCGCAGTCGGAAACAGTAGATTACTATATACCGGGTGTTACCGTACAATCCAAAGGAATAACTTTTTAATATCCGGACATGGAGAAGTTTATATATAATAGTAAGACGGTGGAGGTTCCTTCCTGTCTGGATGAAGTCAGCAGTGAGCAGTACCGGCAGTTTCTTATATTGTCGGTATTGATGAACCGCGGTACGATCAGCCCCGGACAGTTCCGCGTAAAATGGCTTTCTTTCCTTCTGGGCATGAAAGCGGATTACACCCTGTACCGGCGTGAGATCATCCGGGAACTGGACGGCCAACTGGAAAAACTGGACGGCTTTTTCTCTTATACAACCGGTAAGGAGGGCGAGCGGATCGTTACGCCCATTCTGAAAACCGGTCGTAACCTGATGCAGGATTTCGGGGGCTGGCATGGCGTCGGTGACATGCTGAACGGTCTTACTTTCGGTAATTTTTGTGATTGCCTGGATTTGTTGCAGCAAAGCAAGCAGGCGGCGACAGAAAAGGACGATCCGGCTATAAATGAAATCTTCCAGGATATCACGTTACGACTTTACCGGTACAAGGACCCGGAGAAGATACCGGCCGTTCCTTCCTTGCTTGCCATTCATGCGGTAAACTTCTTTTCCTCTGTTTGGGAAATGGTTCTTTCCGGACCGGTTTATATCAGCGGTGAAGCTATCGACTTTCGGATATTGTTCCAAAAGCTGGCACCTGACGACCGGAAGGCGGACGATAAAACCGGCTGGACCGGGATAGTCTTTGAAGTGGCGGCTTCCGGCGTGTTCGGCAATAAGAAAGAGGTGGACGATACGCCCTTCTGGGATGTATTGCTTTATCTGTATAAATGTAAGTTTGAGTATTTACACCAAAAACGTAACAAGAAATGATAACAACAACAGGAACAAAAAACAAGATCAAGAAATTTGAGGGATTACGCCTGAAAGCGTATGTATGTGCTGCGGGAGTGTGTACGATCGGTTACGGTCATACGACCGGTGTAAAACCGGGTGATGTTATCACCGAGGCCCAGGCCGACGCTTTCTTTGAATCGGATATCAGGGCGGTAGAAAATCAGGTGAACGCGCTTCCCCTTCGTTTGGGACAGTACCAGTTTGACGCGATAGTAAGCTTTTGCTTTAATGTAGGTATTGGAAAATTCAAGAAATCAACGCTTTATAAGAAGATCAGGGCGGATGCGTATGATTCATCCATACCGGCAGAGTTTAAAAAGTGGATATACGGGGGCGGTAAGATTCTTCCGGGGCTTGTTACCCGCCGTGAATGGGAGGCGAAACGTTATCAGGGATTGACAATATGATAGATATAAAGGTTTACCGTGAATACTGGGAAGGCGTACAAAAACGTATTCCTGAAATAAAGAAGGTGCTGCCCGTTACCATTGACGAGGAAATGAGTAAGACGATACAGGGACTATCAAAAGAAGAATGTCCGGTGTTATTTATTCTGATCCCGTCGGGAACGGGTGCCAGCCTTTCGGCTGACAATGTGAGGGAAAATAATTTATGCGTTATTTTCCTTATGAGCAAGTACGATCCCCAACGGAAAGGGGCTTATGAGACTATCGAAGAGGTACAGCCGGTTATTGAACGTATCAAACAAATGCTGATAGAAGATTCTGCCACCGGTTGCCCTGTCACTAAGGAACTGGATTTAACCAGCCTTTCCACTCTTCCGGAATCCGGCTTTTACAGGACATTTGCAGGGTGGAGCCTGGCTTTTTCATTTAAAACAAGATGATAATGGATGCTTATGCGTGGTTCTGGTTAGCTATCATAACAGGTATTATTATAATAGGTGCAAATGATGCGTTATGTACCTATTGGAAATATAAATATACCTCAAACAAGAAAAATGAAACTGTTAAGAACAAATCCGGGGAAAGGCACATTATTTCCGGATTTTCAAAAAAATGAATAACTGAATGGCCGAGAATTTTAAAACGGATTTCTTTACCGACCGGATCGGGCGTGGAATACAGGACATATTTCAAGCCCAACTGGATATCGCTACCAAACGGATTTACCAGAAAGGCCGTGAACGTAAGAAGGTACAGGGAACCGGGGAGATCATACAAGGGCGGTCCGGTGCATTAATGGCCGCACTACAGAACCCGAATTATTCGGTCGTTCCGGACGGCGAAGGGGTAATCGCACGTTCTAACCTCCCATTATATACCCGTTTCCTGGATATGAAGAAACACGGTAATTACCAGATTTATAACCGGCAGATATACGGGATTCTGTATCATGATACACTCGGGAAGATTAAATATGAATATCAGGATTATATAAGAAATGTTTGCCAATTCGCTAAAATAGATAATAAAATTAATACCTAAATATTTGGAGGTAATGATTTTATTACCTATCTTTGTATCAGTAACCAATAAGACAAAGTTTATGCCTGAAATTTGTAGATTCTTCGGTATTATTATCTTCCTCTATTGGAAAGATCATAATCCACCGCATCTCCATTTTACTTATGGTGATTATGAATGTTCTATTAGCGTATTGGACCGGATTGTAGACGGTCAGGCTCCAGCTAAAGTTATCGCAAAGGTTAATGAATGGATTAATTTGCACGAGGCAGAAATACTTTCTCTCTGGGAGAAGGCTCAAAAAGGAGAAAAAATAGATAAAATAGAACCATTAAAATAAACAGCTTATGTTACGAGTGATAGATGTTGATTATATCAGGAATTACGAGCTTCTTGTTACTTTTAATGACGGGAATAAAAAGCTCGTGAATCTGGAACCTTATCTTACTGGTGAGGTTTTCGGGGAGTTGTTGGATAAGGAAAAATTTGTTCAATATGGTTTAACCCGTGCCACTATTGAATGGGCCAATGGTGCGGACCTTGCACCGGAGTTTTTATATGAAATAGGTATAGCTGCATAAATCTTAGCTGTTATGAATGAGGATATTATTAAACAAGTGGATAAAGTGTGGCTTACTGATACGGCTATCTGTATACGTACTTCCGACGGTAGGGAGGCAAGTGAACAATTTGCCGATGTTCAGAGGTTAAACCGGGCTACTCCGGAACAAAGGAGTAATTATAAAGTAACTCCTTATGGGATATATTGGCCGGAACTTGATGAAAACTTGAGCTTTGAAGTTTTTTTTTCTGAAAAGCAAAATAATGTGTTATATGATTTATTCATAGCACATCCGGAACTTAATGCATCAGCTATTGCTCGACGGCTGGGAATGTCACAAAGTTTATTTGCCCAATATATAAGCGGAACAAAGAAACCTTCACAGGAGCGCGTAAACCTTATATTAGAGACTATTAAAAATATAGGGCGTGAATTAGTTTCTGCTCAATTTTGATAATATGGCCTGTGACAAGATTTTATTTTTCATACTTCATAAAGAAAGAACCTCACAACATCCGGTATATTACTTCGTGAGAAATGATATATCAATTAAGCCCGGCCCGATTCGGGCGGGCTTATTTCCAATTATTTATTACTTGTATCTTATAGTAATTATATGACATATGAAGATATTTTATTTCTGATCGGCTTTTTCCTGGTAATAGTTTTTTTCGTAGGATGTAAGCATAAACCGGCTACTTTATCCGGGTGGCTTGCTTTTGCCCTTCTTTCCTTGACTGTGACTCCTCTTATATCGGTTCCTTTAACCTGGTATGTTTGCCGGAGAATGGATCGGGCTACAATTAAGGAGAAAGGATATTTTGATCCTTCGGACCTTACCTTTAAGAAATAGAAATAGTTTTCTTTTTATATAATAAGCCTGTAGAATGATTCTACGGGCTTTTTGAATGTCCTTTTCCGCCACTTTTCATCCGGATAATTTTGCCTTATAAAATTTAAGTTGTATGGCAAAATTAAAACCTGATTATATCGAATGGGTGTTAACCCTGAACGCCTCCGATGCGCAGAAGGAAATACATAATCTTTCAGAAAAGAACAAAGAGCTCCGGGATAGCAATAGGGATATTAAAAAGGCTATGACCGACTTAATCGCCACCGGTAAAACAGGTGGTAAACAGTGGAAAAGGCTGAATGAGCAACTAAAAGAAAATAATAAGACGATCGGCGAAAATAACAAGAAGATTGCCGAATGTGAGAAACGGCTGGATAAAACTACGATGAGTGCTAACCAGCTGGCCAGGAAAGCGAACGCTTTGCGGAAAGAACTTCGTGATACGGTGAAATCCTTGCAGCCGGAAAGATATGCCGCCCTGGAGAAGGAACTGCTGGAAGTAGAGAAGGCATACGGGCAGGCTACGAAAAAGGCGGAAGGCTTCGGCAGCTCCATTCTTTCCCTGAATAAGATAAAAACAGTCCTGGCCGGTGTGCTTGTCACTATCGGTGCGATGATAACCGGACAGATTGTCGGAGGGTTCCGAAATGCGATCGGCACTATTATAGAGTTTGAGAAGAAAAACAGTACTTTGGCCGCTGTCTTGGGAACGACGAAAAAGAGTATCAAGGATTTAACGGATGATGCACGCCGGCTGGGCTCCACAACTTCCTATACAGCCGCCCAGGTCACGGAACTTCAGATAGAGCTTGCCAAACTGGGATTTTTCAAAGAGGATATTAAAGCGATGACACCTTCCGTGTTGAAGTTTGCCAAGGCAGTGGATACGGATCTTGCCTCGGCTGCCACGCTTGCCGGTGCAACATTACGTATCTTCAATCTTGATGCGGAAGATACGGAACATGCTGTTTCTACTATGACTATGGGATGTAACGCCTCCGCTTTAAGTTTTGAATACTTAAATACGGCCATGGCCATTGTCGGTCCGGTTGCCAATTCTTTCGGTTTTACGATTGAAGAAACTACCGCCCTTTTGGGCGCCTTGTCAAACAGTGGTTTCGACGCTTCATCGGCAGCAACGGCAACACGTAATATTTTGCTAAACCTGGCTGACAGCAGCGGTAAACTTGCTCTTGCGCTTGGTGGTCCTGTGGATAACCTGGAAGGTCTTGTCAATGGCCTGAAAAAGTTGAATAGCGAAGGTATAGACCTTAATAAGGCACTGGATTTAACGGATAAACGCTCTGTTGCCGCATTTAATACCTTTTTAAACGGTGCTGATACCGTTCTAAGTCTTCGTGATGCAGTAACGGGAGCCGAAGAGGAATTTAATGCCATGGCGGAAGAAATGGGTGATAATGTACAAGGCTCCCTCAATACATTAAGTTCAACTATCGAAGGGGTAGTTTTACGTTTCTATGAATCAAAGGGTATTCTCCGGGATTTAATAGACCTTGTTACGCTTATGGTGGAAGGTGTGGGTGGTATGATTGACATGTTTAATAAATGGAGTGTCGTCACTTATACCGTTACCGCTTATCTGTTTTCTTACTATGGAGGACTGAAAATCGCTACCATGTGGCACGCCCGTTTTAAAACGGCGACACTTGCTTCGGTCGTTGCAGAGAAAGCGCATTCCGTACAACTTTATATCAGCCGGGCGGCTACTCTGACTTATGCGGCAACCCAGGCACTATTACACAAAAATACTACCAGATGTACCGCTGCTCTCCGGTTAATGCGGATCGAACTTTTGAAGAATCCATATACGGCCCTACTGGCGTTACTCGTGGCAGCCGGGGTCGCTATTTACCAGCTTGCAAAGAAAACGGAACAGGCTTCGGCCGTGATTAAGACCCACCAGGAAATCGTAAAGAAAGTGAATGAAGAGTATTCCGGGCAGGAAGCAAAAATAAGAACACTTGTAGCTGCTATCAATGACGAGAACCTTTCCAACTACACCCGTAAACAAAGGCTCGCGGAATTAAAGGAACTGATACCGGATTATAATGCGGAATTGAATGAAGAAGGCAGGCTCATTAACAATAACAAAGAGGCCATAGATCAATATTTAGCTTCCTTGGAAAAACAAATCAAGTTGAAAGCTTACCAGGAGGAGCTGGAAGAATTGTACAAGAAAAAAAGGAACCTTGAAAGCCAGGAATCCGAGCAAAGCGACGCTTACTGGGACACCCGCCAGCAAAATACATTGTCAGGATATAACCGGAACAGTCTTACCGCTAAAATAAACCGTTTATTTGGTACAGAAAAAGAGGCTAACCAGTTGAAAGCTCTACAAACAACACAGAAGGATTTGGCCGGTATAGAATCAGCAATCGCCCAGATCAATAATGATATCTTAAAAACAGAGGCGACGGCCACTTCATTAACCGGAACCAATAAAGAAAATATAAATACTGAAACATCCCTTATAAAGAAACTGGAGGCCGAAAAGAAAAAGGTTCAGGAACAGTGGGCGGAAGACAGCGAAGCGAATATCGCCAAGAAAAACAAGGAAATAGAACGTATCGACACCGAAATAAAACGTTTAAACGAACTGGGGAAAGTCAAAAAGAAAGCGGAAGCCGGGGAGTATAAAAATACAGAAACGGACGCTACATTAAAACCTCTGGAGATCGAGCATGAAAAACGTATGCTTCTAATCAAAAAGAACCGGGAAAAGGAAAATAAGACGGAATCCCAATACATTCTCGAAGGAACAGCGGAAAACCTTCGCTATTACCGGGAACGTATCGACGCACTCCAGAAGCTGGAAGCAAAAACGCCGGCCCAGAAGAAGAAGTTACTCGATGAAATCCACAAGCTCGAAACAGAAGCACAGACGGCCATTTTTACGGAAACCGGCAAGCAGGAGGACGCCCGTATAAAACTGGCACAGGAGAAACGGGACGAACGGTTAAAGATTGAAACCGCCTATTACAATGTCCAGAAGGACACCATGGAAAAAGCGGTATTAAGCCAGAGTGTCACGCAGGAAGCGGCCGACGCCTATATGTTGGAAGTTGAAGCGGAACACGCCGCGGAACTCTTGGAGATAAACCGTACTTACCTGGATGATGTAAACGCCCTGGAGATCGCCAGTAAACAAAAACGTATAGATACCGTTACGGAAGCAGCCGACACCGTACGTGAAAGCGAGATGCAGCTGCTACGTGACCAGGCGGCCATTGCTCAAAAGGTGCGTGACATAACTTCCGTTCCGGTAGGAATAAACGGTATGCAGGAGGCACACCGGAAGCAGGTTCAGGATGTAGAAACGACGTATAATACCATAATTGAGATAGCGAGACGGGCGGGAATTTCTACTGTTGGTTTGGAGAAACAGAAGCAGCAGGAAATTAGCCAGCTTGAATTTGAATACCAGAATAGTTTATATCAGATTCAATCCCAGATCGGTGTATCATGGGCGCAGGAATACCAGAATGAACTGGCCCTGTTAAAGAATCTGCACGATCAGGAATTAATAGACGAAAAGACATACCAGCGTAAAAAACTGCAAATGCAGATGAATAACGCTAAAAAATACTTTGACTATTATTCCGGTCTTTCCTCTTCCATGGTGGACGCTATTCAACAGGCCGAAATCGACCAGGTGGAAGCGAAATACGATGTTCTCATACAGGAAGCCGAGAACAACGGGGAAGATACTGCCGCCTTGGAAGAAGAGAAGGAAAATAAGAAACTGGAGATTCAAAAGAAGTATGCGGATGTAAACTTTGCTATCAAGTGTTCCCAGATTATAGCCGATACGGCCGTTTCGATTATGAAGGCGTACGCGGACCTCGGGCCGATCGCCGGAACCGTTGCTGCAGTAATGCTTGCGGCTACCGGTGTGGCCCAGCTTGCATCGGCCAAAGCAGAACGGGACAGGATTAAAAACATGTCCTTGAAAAACACCACCGGCAGTAAGACCGCCACGGCTGAACGTGTTGTTTCGGGTTCTTCCGGCGGCGGGTATTATGAAGGCGGTTACACCGGTCCCGGCGGACGCTATGAAGTGGCCGGCGTGGTTCATAAGGGGGAATATGTGGTACCACAACCGGAAATGAATAATCCTAAAGTGATCGACGCCGTTAGCACTATCGAGGCGATCAGGCGGCAGCGTACCAATGCCAACCCGTTACCACAGAATCCGGGTGAATATTATGAAGGCGGTTACGTCACTTCTCCTGCAGGGGATTCTTCCTACCGGGAGTTCCTGGAAGCTGCAAAGGAACTTCGCGCATCCTGTGAGGCTATCAAATTGATAAAGGCCTATATCGTTTACCAGGATTTGGAGAAGGCCAAAGAAACTATAGATAACGCCCGCGACACCTTTACACGCGGAAAATAAGTAATCATTATGCTAAAGATTAAGACGAACAAAGGTTATCTGGATTTAGGGGGTGACTTTACCGTACAGATTGACGAGAAATCCCCCGTCATGAACGACCGGGGATCGCAAACCGTACCGGTCACGGTTCCCGTCACTGCCAACAATGCTAAAATAACCGGCTTTGCCCACCGACTCGATATGGGTGTTAAACCGATGAATGAAGATCAGGCATGTACGGTATTGGACGGGGTATATAAACGTACCGGAAAGATAAATATTGTTTCCGCCGGTAAAAGAGAAGGTATTACCCTTAACATAGGCTTTGACAATTCGGAAGCCTACAGCGCCTGGAAAGCGAAGAAGTTGAACGCTATGACATTACCAGTGAGGGAATATGGCAGCGTTAATTCTCTTTGTGCACATTTGCAACAAGTCTTGGGAGGTTATCAGGCTGATTATGCCGTATTCCAGATTATGACCGGTAACGATTCGCAGGATAACCAGTATTATCCTAAATACTTGAACCATATCACGCCCGTTTCTGAAGGGAGTAAGGTTTATCGGCTGCGTTATCAGGCAAGAACGGAAACTTTTCTAATCAATGGCACCCCGACGGAGGTTACACTTCCAGAGGGCTACGGAGTAACGGCTTTTTTATATGTCTGGCGTGTGCTGGAACTTGTTTTTTCAGAATTTGGATATACCATAATGGAAAATCCCTTTAAGACAGACAAACAGCTTTATAATCTGGTAATACTGAATAATGCGGCCGACTGTTGTGTCAAAGGCAAACTTTCTTACGCCGATTTAATGCCGGATTGTACGGTGGAGGACTTTTTAAACGCCCTATATGTGCGTTTCGGACTGGTTTACAATGTCTCTTCCGATACGAAAACGGCCACATTAAGGCTGATCCGGGATATTGTGGATGCTGTTCCGGACATTGATTTATCCCGTAGTCTGACGGATGAACCTTTAATAACTTATGAAGCACCCCGGCAGATGAAGCTGTCGGCTAAGACATCCTTTACCGGGGCGGCTCCCTCTGTCGAACGACTGGAGGATTATTTAAAAGATCAAAAGGTTGCCAGATTGGCGAAAGTCGATATTTCCAAAAGGGTGATACACCTAAATTATGAGGAAACGACGGGACGGTGGTTTAAATGGGATGAAGATAATAACCGGCTTGCTTATTCTTCATCGAGTTTCTTTTCATGGGACCGGAAAACTGACAATACGGAGGATTACGAATTAACCAGCGACGACGAATGCGTTCCCATGGATTTTGCACCGAACGGCATTCTTTCCCCTCAATATCTGGCCGATGGGTGACGGCTCCATCACCATGC
>OHDA01000979.1_pt1 | contig 11943 bp, 24 predicted proteins | sample 1566881 | NCBI WGS metagenome assembly OHDA01 (sample SAMEA3879585, study PRJEB24766) | human gut metagenome | biome: human-associated habitat; feature: feces | place: USA | collected 1985/1987
ATGATATATGTTTAAACATATGATGATAAGTATATAATTATATATCTTATCTAAGGATATGTAAGGTCCCATAGCGTAAAGGTTAACGCAAAACACTCATAATGTTGAGATTCTAGGTTCAAGTCCTAGTGGGACCACGATATTGATTTTCAGGATTTCTGAGGTTTAGAATTTCTGGATTAATGTTTTTTGTAATTTTTTTCATGATCAGTGTTTAACATTAGCAACATTTAATGAGATGTGATATCTCCTTCCTTATTAAGGGAGAGTTAATACTCTCCCTTTTAAATTTGTTTATTATGAGAAAGATAGATATAAAATACATAATGACAATAATAGGAATATTTATATTTCTATTATTATTATCTTCATTAGAATCAATCATTAATTCTATTTAAATAAGAGCGAATATCCAAATTGGTTAAGGGAATAGTCTGCAAAACTATATTGTGAGAGTTCGAATCTCTCTTCGCTCTCGTTAAATATTATATTTAAAAGGTTATATTCGGAAATATATAAGAATGATATCTTTTAAATACTTTAAAATTATATTAATTAAAACAAATAAAAATAATCTTTTAAATATAATAATTATGAAGATCGTGATTAATAGATCCGGAATTGGATTAAATCTATCTCTACCAGCTATAGAGTATTTAATTAAATATAAAGTAATTAAGTCTCCATTAGATATGAGAAATATTAATAGGAGTAGCCCAAGATTAGTAAGATGTATTGAAGTATTAGGAGATAACGCATCTTTAGATATGTTAGAAACGATAACAGTTAGAGATGATTTTAAATATAAAATCTCTGAAATCCAAATAGGTAACATCTATAGAGAAATTATCCTCATGGAGTAAGATATTTACATATGTAAATCTAATTAGTGTACAATAATTAGATATTCCAAGCTCTACTGGTTACAGAGTATAAATAAACCTAGATTTTTAGATTTCCAAATTGACCTAAAATCTAATATCTTAGGATTGGATATAAAATAAGCGTGGAATACTTATTGTTAAATCAACTTCTTAGTAGTTTAACTGGTGAAAATGTCACATACAGTAGGAAATATTAGTCCGAATCCAATCTAAGAAGTGATAAAGAAACTCATATAATTCATATCTTAATATTAACCCGAAAAAAGGGCAACAGTAGGGTTGGGGTGGGTTCAGTGCCCTTGAGATAGTATCAAAATCAGCAATAATGCAGATGAGCTGTAACCACCCCTTTTATTAATAATTTTGTTTATATTCTATGCGGGATAGTGTAAAGGTAACATCCTAGGCTCATAACCTAGAGGATGGTGGTTCGAATCCATCTCCCGCTACTATATAATAGACTTCAGATATTTAACGCGGAATATAGAAGTTTGTTATATTTTATAATTATGCATGCTAATTATAAATCCCAACTCATCCTATGTCTAAGGGGAGTATAAATTAAAAGCAGATCCATCTTTTTGAGTTTGTATTGGTAATGAGAATAACTCTATAACTTAGAAATGTTATAAAACTTTCTTGAATTTAAAATATAAGGTTTGGGAACTTATATCATTAAATTAACTCCTCAGTAGCTCAGTTGGATAGAGCAGCGGACTGTTAATCCGTAGGTCGTAGGTTCAAGTCCTACCTGAGGAGCGGAGTTCTTTACTTCAAACGAGTAGGTCCATCAACAGATTATTATGAATAAGCTACAACAACTAATATCTGAATCTGCCATAATAGATGAAAGATGTAAACAATGCCCTAATTTAATTATTCCTTAGATAGCTTGGAATCCTAGAAGTGGACCTCAGAGAATAATATTCGCTACATGTAGGTTATCTAAAGTTATGCTTTCACTATCTAATAAGTATCGAGGAATATGTGGTGAATGTGATCCTGATAACTGTGAAGTAAACCGCTTTTGAGGACGTGTCAAAACCCTTAAAATGTTTAGAAATATAAATATTGTTGAATTTAAAATGTAAACAAAATGGAAACTAACAAATGGAGATTAATTAAAACTGAAATTGATATTGTAAATAATACTATAAAACCGTCAAGTGTGACTATTGAAGGAGAAGATAATCTTAGAGAATACTGGAGATCAAACCAAGATATAAAAGGAGCTGGAACGTCTAATAACGGATATGATAAGGAAGGTACTCCAAAATATTATATACAATCCGGAGTAATTAAAGGAACTTCAAAACTTGTCACCATAGTTCAATATGAATTATAATGTAATTGGAATTGATAATCCACTCCACTTTGGCAAGTATCGTGGACTTACACCAAGAGATATAATAGAAATTGATCCAGAGTATTTATCTTGGTTGATTAGCAAAGGATTTAAATTTACTAAAGAGATTAAAGATACCATTAATAATTTGATTTACAATAAACAGAAACAGATTTGTGTTTATTAAGTATTTGGGAACCTAAGCGTAGGTTTAATACACGGTGTAATGTGTAAAATTCAATATTTCTATTACTGTAGGTGTTCGTGAGAATAATACTACAGTAATTTTCCTGATAGCTCAGTTGGTAGTAGCGGCAGACTGTTAATCTATAGGTCGGTGGTTCGAGTCCACCTCAGGGAGCATAATAAAGAGTGTAGTACTAGTGTAGGACTCAACGTAACTTATAGGTTTTGTATTGTACATATAAATTTAGTCCTATTGGGTGTCGTATAACCCAACTTAGCTATCGAGTACGGTTAATGATAGCATTTTTATCGAACTTTCATAAAAATAATTATATGAGAAACAAGCATTATTTCCTAATGGATTAATCTGATAAACCGTATATCGGAGTTGATACACTTATAATTGTCTAATGTAGCTTCGTATTATAAGAAGTAAGTTAATATAAGAAATCAGTTCAGAATAATGTATTGTATTCGACGTGGGATTTAAAATTGTATTTATGTGATAGATGTATAGAGAGAAGATTAAGACGGAAAATATCTGGAGAAGATCTAATTCCAAATGATCCTGTTAATAATTTATATATACAAATATGTCTAGATTTATAATTTATTAATTATGAAAAAGAGAGAACTCCCGAAAGAAGTAAAGAGATGGATTAAATTTTTTATAAAAACTAATGCTTATTATAATTTTGATTGGGCATTTATGTTAGATGTAGAAAAAGAGAAATTAACTCAATGTATTAAATTTTTTACTGATAACGGATGTCATATTAATAATTCCAGAATAATTTCGAAGATGCAATTGGCTGTGAGATTATTAGATATTGCTAGGGATGAGGATTTAGATTTTAAAGGTTATGTAAATACTAAGAATATAAATAGATTTATTTCTATAGATAAATATGATATTGATATTCTCCCAACTCTTCGAACTGAAAAAGCGTGGTATTTATATAATAAATTAAGATATTATTATATGAAAGAATGGTGGGATTAAATATATTATGCTAGAATGGTGGAATTGACAGACACTCAGGACTTAAAATTCTGTGGATAGTAATATCCGTGTGGGTTTGAATCCCACTTCTAGTACTATCTAGATGTAGCAAAATCAGTGAAGTTAAATACAGAAATACGCTTCGTAAGAGAACCTGTAGTCCTTAAAGGATAGTGGTGACACTGAGCCAATCTATTTATATAGAAGGTGAGATTCCAAAAACTACAATATTTATAGGGAATCAATCATATAAGAAATTATATGAAATCTCTGATAATCTATAGTGCCTTATAGAAAAACAGGGGATGAAGTTAAGGCACAAACTTCATTGGGATATATTCCCGGCGAAAGAGATTTTATATATCTCTGGATCTGATTATTTAATAGTACTTTGTGCATCGGATGCACTCCGAGGGATGTGAGGTTAAGGTTCGACTCCTTACAAAGTGCCTAAGTAGTAATTATTTAAATATTCATATTATGGAAATTAAAAATGAGAATAAAGTATTTTTTGGAGAGAGTGGTATTACTTCTACTTCTGCTACATATTTATGTAACATTGCTAGAGAGTTATTAAAGGATATAGAATCATCTTTAAATAGTATCTCCTTCATTACTGAGGAAGTAACACTCTTTGGATCTGAGAATAAGATTAGAACTAAAGAAGGATATAATCTATCCGAACTATCTGATCTAGATTCTAAACTTACTAAAGCTGCACAACTAAAAGCATTTATAGCATGGATGAGTGAAGGAATTAAAGCAAAAGATGTGGAAAGTGAGAGACTTAAAGAATATACTTTATCTGATTTCACAAAGGATTTCCCTGAATATATAGTACAGAGGTCTGAAAATTCTACACTAGATATTAATTATGGGCTTGGGAAATTAAGCATCTCAGAACGAGTTAAATACCTCTTCTCAGAAGCTTTAACTTCTTCAATCGGGAAATATATTCATAATAATGGTGCTTTAAGAAAGGCTTATAGTGAGCTTTTAAATATTGCACATAATAAAGTGAATATAACCACAGAAGCAAAAGATTCTATAGTTGTAGTTACTAATAAAATCCCAAGTGTGGATACTAAAGAAGTAGAGAAGATCATGCTTAAATACCAAGATTTGCGGAGAGAGAATGAGAAGGTTCTAAATTCCTTAAAATCTAAAGTAAAAGATTATGATCACGAATATCAAATGTATCTTAATCTTGAACAAAAAGTGGACGTGGAATCATACAAAGAGGATATGGAGATAGTACGTTCAAAGTATAATGAGTATGTATTAAATAAGAGATCAGAAATTGAAAACTTTAAAATTATAATCCCAGATGAGTTAAGAGATATTTATAATACTCTTCATACTCTTTCAAAAGGAAAATAGATAAAGTAGGTAATACTTAAATCCATTTGGATGGAGGTATTTTTATATGTATAGATTATATATATAATAAAATTTAGCTAAATAATATAGACGATAATATAAACTATTAATGCGAAAGAATCCTCAAAAGATGTTTTTATTTAAATAAATATACTTATTTAAATATAAACTATACTCCTCTTTCTGTCTTAACCTTAGTCCTTGAGAGGATTCTTGCCCTTGACATATTCTTTGGCTGTATTTATATAATCTATACATAACTATTTTTAATAAACATTTGTCCTATAGTATAATGGTAATACATCTGGTTTTGGTCCAGAGAATTGAGGTTCAAATCCTCGTAGGACAACAATCCATAACTTTAAATTTAAAGATTGATTTGTTTTTTCTCAGGTGAACCTGCAAATAATTGTTTGCAGGTTTTTTTATTTCCCCGAATCCCTAATTTTTATATATTTATCGGATATATTATATAGATTAAAAATTTAAAGTTATGAAAAGAGAATATAATTTAGTTATCGAAGATAATCATTGCGATTGTCCAAAAAATGAATTATTAACGGACAAAGAATTATTGAAATTTCGTATTAAACCTAAAACAAGAAAAGTAAATGTAAATTCAGATACTGTTTATTTTTGTTTTGGTGTTAGATTTTCTTCAGATTATGAATAATTAAAAAATTTAAGGGATATGGAAACAATAGATTTAGATAAAATTTTGCTTGCAAATAATATTGATGAAATTCTTAATACAGATAGTTTGAAAAAGATTTTCATTAATATATTGAAAGACAAATACAAAGAATTATCAAGTATTGATATTGATGAATTATTTAACTTTGATTATTCAAAGAAATTTGCTTCAGAAAAATATCAAGAACTCGATACTTTATTAGAATTAATAAAACTTGAAAATGTTGATAAACTTCCCAAATATAAGGTTACATTTAAACCTACAGGAACAGCAACATTATCATTATCAAAACATGCAATATCATTTAATAAAGTTAAATTCGATTCTCCAATTGTTTTAACTTTATTAGATGCTTCCGTTAATAAAGGAGTAATTGCAGAAAGTCTTGGATATGTAAGTTATATTTGTATCAATAAAAATAATCCTTACAAAATATTTTTTTATTCAAATGATATTCAATCAATCGAAAAGATATGAAAAATACTCCAAATAGTTATTTAACTGAATATTATATAAATAAAGTTTTGTTTATATAACTCTTTAAAAGACTGTAAAATATTAAAATTTCAAAACTAAACGGATTCTATGGCTTATAAGTAGAATACCCCTTTCTGTCTATTTTATCAAGCCTAGATACTCTAAAACTATTTTTAAGTCAACTTCCAGATATGGTATGTTTGGACTATTATAGATTTTTGGAGTTCTAGGCTTTTTTATTTTCATTTTTCAAACTCAGATTTTCAAACATGATGGTAGTAAATATATTAATTAGATATAATGATTTAATTCTCTTATTCAAAAAAAGACATAAAAATATATGGGATTCTTTAGAAGGTCCACTACTTCAAGCAGAAACAATGGAATCTTGTGCAAGTAGAATTGTGAAAAATTCTATTAATCACAGGTTTCGGAGAGAGAGGTTTATAATGATTGATAGGGATAATGATTTAGAGAAACAAAGGTATTTTTACTCTATTAATTTAGATCATATTCCGGAATTTATACACCTCCCAAAAGATCTAGTTTCTTGTAAATGGTTTCATTTACATGATCTAGAATGTATTAAATTATCAAAGAATTTAAAAACATTGTTTAATATAAATACTTAAGATTATGCAAGAACATAAGAATGAAGATAGTGCTGGGGTGATAGCTTTTGGAGTCATATTGATAATACTAACTCTTCTAGGAGTTATTAATCCATGAGAATAACCGCCAGAAAAAAGTTTTGGGAATATTTTAAATCTACTAAGACTATATACGGAAGAACTATTAAAGGGAGTTCCGATATAATAGATCTTAAGGGGAATAGAGTATTTAAAACAAGCGGTAAATTTGGAGTAAATTGGATGGGATGGATGGTATTAAAATCTTCCGGATTTGGTTATTGGTCCATCTCATCCGTAAAGCTTCATCCTATTTATTACATAGAGGGGAATGGGGATAAATATAATTTAAATGTGATAAAAGATACTTTAAATAAGAGAAGTGCTAAAGATTACTCCGATTTAGATATAAAAGAGTTATTTGATATTATTCCAATAAGTTTTAATGGAATGGTGTATATAAATAATGAATTAGATCAGAATCAAGAGTACTTAAATATTCTAAGAACTAGATATAATCCTGAATTTGATTTAAATAAAGTTAAAGAATCGAATATTATTGTTATTTAAATATAGAAATATGGAGAATTTAGAAGGAATAACAGATGCTAGATATTTAAATTCTGTTATTAAAGAGTTATCAGATAGAATAGATGCAAAATACATTTCTGACGGAAATCATACATTTCAACAATTGTATGATTATATAGCGTATATAGAAGCTTTATTTATAAATGTTGCATTAGCATTCAAGTATGATAAATTATATGTGAAGAAAGAAGTAATAAATGAAAGTGAGTTCTGCGTTCAAATTATTTATCTAGGTACCACCACGACTAAGAAATATCCTATTAAATATTTGAATTTATTTAAAGATATTTCAGAAAGAAAAATAATTCCACAGAACTTAAACGACTTTTTATTAGCTTAATATGATTTTATATAATACTCCAGAAGATCTTCAAGAGTATAAAATACTATGCGAAGAAATTGATAAAACTTCAAAAGATGTAAATAATTTAGTGTCGGAAATATTAAATATCCCTCCGATTCATTTAGATTTACCTAATCTAGAGGAATTATTCTTAGAAGATCAATTAGAAGAGAATTTAGTGGTTGAACAATTATTATTAGAAATCGAAGAAATGTATATATAATGGAAATAGTTTACTTAGAATGTGAATGTAATTGCTCCGAACATCTAATGCGTTTTATTTCTTATGAAGGAGAGGAGGAGATTTATATAGAATATTATTTAAATCCGGAGGTGAGTTTTTGGAAGAGATTAAAGATCGCTATTAGATATTTATTTAATAGAAAATGTAAATTCGGAGCATTTGATGAAGTAATTGTAAATAAGGAAAGATTAAAAGATCTTTTAAATAAATTATAATAAAATGTATATTATTGTAGGTTTTATATTATTATTATTGTCATGGGGTATATACTACCATGCTGAGAATTACTGTGAGTTAGAGCTTGGAGAATTTGAAAAGCTTATAGCCGTAATACTAATGATGTTCGGTCTATTGTTAATTCCTATAGCAATATTTCAGAAATTATTATGATAAATATAGCAGAAATAATAAAAAGATTTCCAGAAAATTTTAAGTATTATAACATACTTACTGGAATTTGTACAGTAGAAATACTTGAGAATGATGATATTGAAATTTTTCCAGGAAATATTATACTAAATAAATATGGACAACATTCATCTTTTGAAACTTCTGAATGTATCTTATTTCCTAAAAAAGACTATCGGGATTGGGAGACTTATTTGATTGATTCTGGATATAGAATAAATATCTTTTCTAGATTGGCAGGATTAGATATATCCAATAGAATGTTTTATTATGAGGGTATTGGAGATTGCAAGATTGAATTGAATTTCGAAAAACATACTATTGAAGTATATACATCTACTTCACCTGATTGCGTAGATATATTAAATGAATTTGGATTTGGTTACACATTTTTAAAACTTTCTAAATATTCTTCTTATTTAGACTGGTTGAATATTCCTAAAGAGTTGCCACTTGGAACTTTAGTAGTTGCATCAAATAATAAAACATTTTGGTCAATAGGAACATATGAAGGAAATCAATGTGTAACTACAACTTTTCCAAAAAGGATAAGTGCAAGATATCAGTATATAGTTCCATATAATTTATTCAATTTAGAAACAGGAGAATTTCCGGAATCTGAAAATTATGGATGCGCTAAAAAGGATTAGAATGAAGTATATTATATTCATTACCGGATATATTATAGCTATATCTGCATTTATTAAATATGAAATATATAGTTTATACAGATGGATCTTACAGAGCCTCCAGAAAACAAGGAGGATATGCAGTAGTCTTTTATGATTCCGATATGAATCTTATTAAATACGTATTTAAAGGAATTAAGAATACAACTAATAATCGTTGTGAGTTAATGGGATTTATTTCAGCATTGAAACATCTCCCATTTAACTCCGAAGTTGTTATATATTCTGATTCTGAATATGTATTAAATCCGATTAAAAAAGGATGGATTTATAATTGGATAAAGACTAATTTTAAAGATAAAAAGAATGAAGATTTGTGGAGAGAAGTTATTGATTTATTACCTCATTATAAATTATCTCTTGAGTGGGTTAAAGGACATGAGGAAGATGAAGGAAATAATTTCGCGGATATGTTAGCTCAACATTCATCAATAATTGATTTAAAAGATAATGAAGACTAAAAAGACATTAAACGATTTCTTGATATGGTTAAAGTGTTCTGGTTTATTAATGGTATATTTTGAAACAATCAATAATATATCATCTTCCTATAATATAATAAGAAATTTAGATGCAAATAATCCAGATACTTTATTTGATATTATTCCTAAGGATCTAGGACAAGAATCAGTATTACCGAAAATAGATTGGGATTATATAAAAGCGTTATATACTCATTGGTTATTAGATATTTAATATATGTTTAACTAGATCTAATCTATATCAAAATAAGTAAAAGGAGTTTTTATTATAAAAATTATAATAATCTGTGTATAGCAGCTGAAATAGAATATTTACTAATTTATTACATATGATAATAATAGAAAACGACTTTAAAATAGAAGAAGGTTCATCTCCTGCTAGATATGATCTATATCTAAAGAAGATTATAAATAAAGGAAAAAAAGATACCTCCGGAAAGAGTTTAGAGAGAGAGGATTGGATATTAGAAGGATATGATATATCAATGCCTACAATCCTCAAAACTCTTTCTCATCATTTAACAGATAAAAAGTTAAACGAATGTTCCTTAAAAGAATATATAAAAGCGTATAAAGACACTATTAATCATTTAAATACTATAATAAATGATTGCTGAAATAAAAGTAATAATCAATAAGGAAGAGCTTGAACAAGCGGATAAAATGGAAGTATACAAAGAACCAGTCTATACCACTACTCCATTTGGATTTCATCTAGATGATGTAGAATTATTTTACTTAAATGATAATAAGAATAAAGAAATGACACTTAGAATAGATAGAGAGTATTTTGTTATTAAATACGATCTTTCTATTTTAAATAAATTAAAACTTAAATTTAATAATTAATGAAAAGTTGGTATGTATATATTGTAGATTTTAATTCTACTAAATTACAGCAATATGATGTAATGCCTTATTTCTTAGAATGTGCAAGACAGCAGAAATTTGAATCTTCTGATTTAGAAGAGTGTAAAAAATTTATAAAGAAAGAAGGTATGTATATGTTTTGGGCTAGATGTGAGTGGGAAATTCTAATTTCTTCTTGGCCTTCTGTAAAAGATAAATACTTTAAAATAGATGTCTGGGATCAGATAAATATGAATTTAGATGTTTTTGCAACTGTATTTATTGAAAATTTAAATAATAAATAAAATGAAAGAAATAATACAATATATAGAAGATGTTTTTACTGATAATAATGGGTGTCAACGAAAATTTATTATCTGTGCTGTAACCATCTCAAACTCATCTGGAAAATTTACTCGTTTCGGGATTTCTGTAGCAAGAAAGGAGGATATGGCTAAATATTCTTTAGAGTTAGGAAAGAAGATAGCATACGGAAAGGCTTGTAAACGTCCTTTTATATTCGTTGAATGTAATAGAGTAGAAGGAATGAATCAAGAAATTTGTAATGCTTATTTAAAAACATTTGCTAAATATTTTAAAGAAGATCCCTCGTTTGTTCTTACATGGTTTAAATCTCCACGTAATAATAAAAGATAATGTCCCGAATTTTTAAGAAGAATAATTCTTATATATATCCTACAGAAGAATTTATTTATGAAGTTTTATTATATAAACGAGAAGGTAATATTATCTCAATTCAAGATAGTAAAACTTTAAAATCTAAGACATATATTCCGGAAAAGACAATAGCTCCTAAAAAGTCTAATACATTTACGTATATGGATTTAATAGGAGCTCCAGAAAAATGGTTATATGATAATGGATATATTGAAACTGATTCGGAGGAATTAGTAAAAAAGAAATTTAGGAAAAATAAAAGTAATATTTAGTATTAATAATTATAAATAAAATATCTTATGGAAAGTTATTATAATCTCGGAATCGTTAAAATGACAACTGGAGAATCAGGTAGAGGATTAATTCTTAAAAGAGAACTTTCTTTGGATGAATGTAAGTATATTCTTTCTGAAATATTTGGAATTAAATTATACACACGTGAAGATTTTGATGATGAAGAAGAATATCAAGAGCAAATGGATAAGTATAAAGATACTATAAACGCTTGGCTTAAGGGAGACCGTGACGATCAATATATATTAGATTCTTATATGAGTTATTTGGAGAATAGCCTAGGGATAATGAATATGGTTTTAATCATTGATTATTTGAAAAAATTATCAGTTATTTAAAAGTTAAAAAGAAAAAGATTCTAAAGGAAATTACTTATGTTTACTACACCTTGTTTTATCCGGAAAATACTTCAGAACTTCGCAAGAAGTTAGAGGAATTGGATACTGTCTCCACCATCTGAAAAGAAACTTTATGAACAATAGTAGAAGAATTAATTTCACATTTTAAACATGAAAACAAAACTTCTTAAGAAACTTAGAAAAAAAGTAAAAGAATGACATTAAATATAACTATGTAGATGATTTAGTATGTTTATATGATTCAAACCTTAAAATTTATTTTACTTTAAAATATCCAGAATTTATAAAAACATCTGATAAATATCTATATAAAGTATTAAAAGAACATAGAATAGAGAGAATACTAGAATATATTAAAGAACTTAGAGAGAATAAAAATTTTAAGAAGTCTGATATGGAGAATAGAAT
>OHDA01000986.1_pt1 | contig 11902 bp, 10 predicted proteins | sample 1566881 | NCBI WGS metagenome assembly OHDA01 (sample SAMEA3879585, study PRJEB24766) | human gut metagenome | biome: human-associated habitat; feature: feces | place: USA | collected 1985/1987
TCCTTGATATAAAGCAGGAAGTGAAATATTTCTGCAATTAAAAAACGCCTCTCAGAGTGCTCTGGAAGGCGTTTTTTAATTAAATCTATTTTTTCTTCTATTTTTCTTGGTAAAAAAGGAAAGAAAGCTCCTCTTATAAATATAAGGAACTATTTATAAACAGACAATAGATAACAGGTGGATGAACTGTCCATGGCTAGACAGAATTTTAAGGGGAGTAAATTAATAATTAGGTAGAGAATTAGATTGCTTAAGAGAAGAAGTCTCTTGAAAAGAACGAAGAATGATGCCAATTGCTGTTTTAAAAGAAAGCAATAGCGAACGAATTGGCAATTAGTAAGTGAGTTTAATTTTATTGTTTTCCAAATGTGAGAGAAAATTGAAAGGTTTTCTCTCACATTTTTTATGGGGTTACGGATTCGTGAGCATCAGCTTTTTAGTAATTTTAATATAGTCAAACAAGATAAAACTAAGATATCGTGTTTATTCATCTTACTTTGTAGGTTGTAATAAAACTAGTGATGTAAATAATGAATAAAAATGGATTTAGTCGATGTGCCGATATCTATATCGGCCGTTTGCGCGAGGAGGGCCGCTATTCTACGGCGCACGTCTATCAGAACGCCCTTCTTTCTTTTAGCAAGTTTTGTGGTGTCCATAGTGTGTCCTTCCGTCAAGTCACCCGTGACCGCCTTCGCCGTTACGAACAGCACCTTTACGCATGTGGTCTGAAGCCCAATACGATTTCCACGTATATGCGTATGCTTCGTAGTATCTACAATCGTGGTGTGGAGGCGGGTAGTGCTCCTTATGTCCACCGCCTGTTCCATGAGGTCTATACGGGAGTGGACGTTCGTCAGAAAAGGGCGCTTCCTGTCGTCGCACTTCGCAGGCTTCTTTATGAAGACCCCCAGTCTGACCGTCTCCGCCGTACCCAGGCTATCGCTGCTCTGATGTTCCAGTTCTGCGGGATGTCTTTCGCCGATCTGAGTCATCTGGAGAAATCCGCTCTTGACAGCAACGTGCTGCGCTACAATCGTGTCAAGACAAAGACTCCCATGAGCGTCGAGGTTCTGGACAGCGCACAGGAGATGCTCGAGCAGCTCCGTAACCGGCAGTCTCCCCGTCCCGGCTGTCCCGACTACCTTTTCGGCATCCTTCAGGGAGATAAGAAAAGGAAGGATGAGAAAGCTTACCGTGAATACCAGTCCGCTCTCCGGAGATTCAACTACTGCCTGAAATCCCTGGCAAAGCGGCTGCGTCTCAACTTCCCCGTGACTTCCTACACGCTGCGCCATTCTTGGGCTACCACCGCCAAGTACCGTGGTGTCCCTATCGAGATGATCAGTGAATCCCTTGGGCATAAGTCGATCAAGACCACGCAGATTTATCTGAAAGGCTTTGAGCTGAAAGAGCGTACGGAGGTAAACCGGATGAATTTGTCTTACGTTAAGAGGTGCGGTTCTGGCCTGTATGTGTGATTTAGAATCCTGATATACAGTGTTTATCGGTGTGCGTTACTTCTTAGGTAACGGAATGATTCATGGCGCAAAGATGGACATATTTATGAAAATACGCAAACAAAAATGAAATTAATTTCGGAAAATGAATCAAATGCAGGCATAACAGGCGGAAAATGACAATATCCGTGTTATGTCTTTTTTTTATTCCAATTCATGAAAAACACCTTCACTTCTGCTTTATTTCCTGAATACCAGTCCTCTTCTGATGTTTTCGTTGAAAAAAGTTCCCTTTTCTGCTTGCCCTATGCTTGTTCGTTACCTAAGAAGTAACGGATAAACATGGGGTAAAAAAATATGATTTTAACAAAAGAGAAATCACTAAATGCTGGGCCTATTTATGGGACAGGGGAAGGCGTAGCACACTCAAAACGCTGGTATGTTGCATTAGTTCGTATGCATCATGAAAAGAAGGTTTCCGAGCATCTGGACAAGATGGGTATCGAGAATTTCGTTCCCGTTCAACAGGAATTCCACCAATGGAGCGACCGTCGCAAGCTGGTCACCTCCGTCTTGCTTCCTATGATGGTCTTCGTACACGTTGACCCTAAGGAACGCATGGAAGTCCTGAGTTTTTCTACTGTCAGCCGTTACATGGTGATGCGCGGCGAGAGTAGTCCTGCTGTAATTCCTGACGAGCAGATGGCTCGTTTCCGTTTCATGCTTGATTATTCGGAAGAATCGATAAGCATGAACAGTTCTCCTTTGGCTCGTGGCGAAAAGGTTCGCGTGATCAAAGGTCCGTTGACGGGTCTTGTTGGCGAACTGGTCAATGTGGATGGTAAAAGTAAGATTGCTGTTCGCTTGAATATGCTGGGATGCGCCTGTGTTGATATGCCTGTCGGTTATGTAGAGCCGATTATGGCGGCTGTTTAAGGCAAGGGATATGGATGCTATTATTTTACAAGAAAATATAGAGGGTTTATTAAGTTTGGTACGTATGCTGCTTCCTGGTGGGGGGAGTGCAGGCTGCGTGTATTTGGATGATCTTTCAGCATTACAACGATCCATCCACGAAAAGATTAACGATTTATATTCTCAACGGGGGGAGACACCGGAGCAGGATGCTACCCTGTGTTTGGCCATCCTTCAGGGATATAATGTGTCGATGTACGCCAATCCGGAAGACGAAGAAAGAAAACAGGCTGTTTTGACCCGTTCTCTGTCTCTTCTCGATGTTCTTCCCCCTTCTCTTCTTAAGCAACAGTTATCTGCCGTCTGTCATGGGATGCAGGAACTGTGTGAAATCAACTGAAACTTTTTTATTTGTCAATGAAAATACAACGACTTTTTAGCATTCTACTATTTTGTTTGATGCTGGGAAGTGGCTCGCTTATGGCCCAGTCCATGAGTGACTCACAGGTACTGGAATATGTAAAAGACGGCATCCGCCAAGGCAAGGAACAGAAGCAGCTTGCTTCCGAACTAGCCCGTAAGGGTGTAACCAAAGAACAGGCAATGCGTGTGAAGCAGCTATACGAGCAGCAGAACAATGTAAATACCTCGAAATCAACGGGCACGGACATCAACGAATCCCGCCTGCGTGAAGAGACTAAGAAGAATACTTCCGATATGCTGGAGGATCATCCGACTACTCAGGACCTTGCCCGTGGTGATCAGGTCTTCGGACGTAACATCTTCAATACCCGCAACCTGACGTTCGAGCCTAGTGTCAACCTTGCCACTCCTGCCAATTACCGTCTTGGTCCCGGTGATGAAGTCATCATTGATATCTGGGGTGCGAGCCAGAACACGATCCGCCAGCAAATCTCTCCTGAAGGTACTATCAACATTCAGAAGATCGGCCCTGTCAACCTTAGCGGTATGACAGTCTCTGCCGCCAATGACTATCTGAAGAACGCCCTGAATAAAATATATAACGGTCTGAATAATACTACCGATCCTACTTCCGACATCCGTCTGACGTTAGGTAATATCCGTACTATCCAGATCAATGTGATGGGAGAGGTCGTGCAGCCGGGTACTTACGCCCTTTCTTCCTTCTCTACCGTCTTCCATGCGCTTTATCGTGCAGGCGGTGTGAGTGATATCGGTAGCCTCCGAAACGTTCAGTTGGTACGCAACGGAAAGAATATCGCCACCATCGATGTCTACGAATTCATTATGAAGGGCAATACACAGGATGACATTCGCCTTCAGGAAGGTGACGTGGTTATCGTCCCTGCCTATGATGTATTGGTAAAGATCAGCGGCAAGGTAAAACGTCCTATGCGTTTCGAAATGAAGAAAGACGAGAACCTTGCTACTCTCATTAAATATGCCGGCGGCTTTGAAGCTGATGCCTACACCCGTTCATTACGTGTTGTCCGTCAGAATGGTGAGGAATACGAAGTCAACACAGTCAAAGATATAGATTACAACATTTATAAAATGCGTAACGGTGACGTAGTAACCGCCGAAGCCATCCTTAACCGCTTCACAAACAAACTGGAAATCCGTGGCGCTGTCTATCGTCCCGGCATCTACCAGCTCAGCGGTAAACTGAATACGATCCGCGAACTTGTCCATGAAGCTCAGGGTCTGACCGGTGACGCTTTCCTGAATCGTGCCGTACTTTATCGCCAGCGTGAGGATTTGACCAGTGAAGTTGTTCAGATAGATATCAAGTCTATCATGAACGGTACTTCCCCGAACCTCGCCCTGATGAAGAATGACATCCTCTACATTCCGAGCATCCACGATCTGGAAGATCGTGGCAATGTCATAGTTCATGGTGAAGTCACGCACCCTGATTCCTATCCCTATGCTGATAACATGACACTTGAGGATCTGATCATCCAGGCCGGTGGCTTGAAAGAAGCCGCCTCTACTGTCCGCATTGATGTGTCGAGACGAATCAAGAATCCCCGTAGTATCGCGGATAATGATACTATCGGTCAGATGTATACCTTCTCTTTAAAGGATGGTTTTGTCATCGACGGTCAGCCCGGTTTTATCCTTCAGCCTTATGACGAAGTTTATGTCCGTCGCAGTCCGGGTTATCAGGCACAACAGAATGTAGTCATTGATGGTGAAATCCTTTTTGGAGGAAATTATGCCATGACCAACCGTGAGGAACGTCTTTCCGATCTGGTGAATAAAGCGGGTGGTCCTACGAGTCTTGCCTATCTTCGTGGTGCGAAATTGACCCGTGTGGCAAGTGCCGGTGAGAAGAAACGTATGGGTGATGTGATTCGTCTGATGAGCAGGCAATTGGGTGAGGCCATGATTGACTCTTTGGGTATTGGTGTTGAGGATACCTTTACGGTAGGTATTGATCTGGAGAAGGCTTTGACTAATCCTAAGGGTAGTGCCGACCTTGTCTTACGTGAAGGTGATGTGGTCTTCATACCAAAGAATACTAATACTGTGACTATCAATGGTGCTGTCATGGTTCCGAATACGGTTTCTTATATGAAGGGAAAGAATGTGGATTATTACCTGAATCAGGCCGGTGGCTATTCTGATAATGCAAAGAAGAGTAAGAAATTCATTGTTTACATGAATGGTCAGGTGACTAAGGTTAAGGGTAGTGGTAAGAAACAGATTGAACCGGGATGTGAGATTATTGTGCCTAGTAAGGCTAAGAAGAAAGGGAACATAGCTAATATTTTAGGTTATGCTACTTCCTTCAGTTCTTTGGGAATGATGATTGCTTCCATTGCTAATTTGATAAAGAAATAAATGACCTGTTATGATTGAAAAGCAATCTTATCAAGAATCGTTTTCTGAAGTGGATAAAAGGAAAGATGATGAAATGGAAATAGACTTGATGGCTATTTTTTATAAGATTATTACTGTTCGTGGAGTACTATGCAAAGCTGCTGGAGTGGGAGTAATAATTGCTATAGTGGTGGCATTGAGCATTCCCAAGCAATATACAGTAAAGGTTACCCTTTCTCCTGAAATGGGTAATGCGAAGGGAAGTAATGGTTTAGCCGGACTTGCTGCCTCGTTTTTAGGAGATGGGGCTCTAATAGGGGAAAGCACAGATGCCTTGAACGCTTCTCTTTCAGCAGATATTGTTTCTTCAACTCCTTTTTTATTGGAACTTTTAGAAATGGAAGTCTCCGCTTCTAAAAAGGATGATAAAATGACTTTGGAGTCTTATCTCGATGAAGAGTCATCTCCTTGGTGGGATTATCTTATAGGTTTTCCGGGCATAGTAATAGGGGGAGTTAAATCATTATTCGGAGAAGATACGATTTCTGCCGATGGAGGGCGGCGAGGAACTATCGAATTGACGAAAGAAGTAAATGAGAAGATTAATTTTCTTAAAAAGAAGATTAGTGCATCCATTGATAAGAAAACCGCCATAACGAGCATTACTGTCACCTTACAAAATCCGCAAATCACTGCGGTTATAGCAGATTCTGTCGTTCATAAATTACAGGAATATATTATTGGGTATCGAACTTCAAAAGTGAAAGAAGACTGTGCGTATTTGGAACGGTTGTTTAAAGAACGTCAGCAGGAATATTATGCTGCTCAAAGAAAATATGCGGATTATGTAGACGCCCATGATAATGTGGTTCTTCAAAGTGTACGTGCTGAGCAGGAGCGTTTACAGAACGACATGAGTTTGGCTTATCAGATATATAGTCAGGTTGCTAATCAGTTGCAGGTATCCAGAGCCAAAGTACAGGAGGAAAAGCCAGTCTTTGCAGTAGTTGAGCCTGCCGTTGTACCTTTGAAACCTTCAGGTATGGGACTCAAAATTTATATTTTATTATTTGTGTTCCTGTCCGTATCTGGTACTCTCGTGTGGGTGTTTTTTGGCAAAAGTCTGCTGGCTAGCTTGAGAAAAGAACTGAAAAATAAGGAGATAGAACAGGATAAATGATGCTAAAACGTCGTTTACAACATTCTTACATCAATTAAATTCACTTACTATATTATTAAACGAATGATACGTACAGCTATGATAATGGCTGCGGGCATGGGAACCCGTTTTGGCCAATATACAGAATTGATACCTAAAGGGTTCGTCAAAGTGGGAGGTATTCCAATGATAGTTCGTTCTATTGATACTTTGTTATCATGTGACATTGAGCGAATTGTAATCGGTACAGGATATAAACAAGAAGTTTATGAAGAATTGAAGACAGACTATCCTATGCTTGAAACCTGTTTTAGTCCTCGTTATGCTGAAACAAATAGTATGTATACTTTATATAATACGCGGGAGATTCTGGGCAATGATGATTTTTTATTGTTAGAGTCAGATTTGATTTTTGAGAAACAAGCAATAATGAGCTTATTGGAGTGTCCTGCGGCAGATGCAATGCTAATAACTCCAGTGACAAAGTTTCAAGATCAGTATTATGTGGAACATGATGATAATTTTCGCCTTTCTTCATGTTCTGTCAATAAGAATAAACTAAACGCTAAAGGCGAATTGGTCGGCATCCATAAACTATCCGGTTCCTTTTACAAAATAATGTGTGCTGATTATGCGAGTATTGTTGATGAACAACCCAATTTGGGATATGAGTATGAATTACTACGAATATCTTGTTCTCAATCTCCTGTTTATGTGCATAAAGTAGAAGGGCTGAAATGGTATGAAATCGATGACATATCAGATTTGGAATATGCAGAGAAATATATTGTTCCGTATTGTTAATTAAAATAATATATCAAATTATGAGTAAGACAGTTTATATTGGGATGACTGCGGATATTATGCATCCAGGACTTATCCGCATTATTAATGAGGCTACTAAATACGGTGATGTTATAATTGGTCTTCTTACAGATAAAGCTATTGCGGAGCATAAACGCCTTCCTTATCTGACCTATGAACAACGAAAAGAGGTAGTTCAGAATATTAAAGGCGTATGTAAAGTTGTTCCTCAAGAAGAATGGAGCTATGTTGAGAATCTCAAACGCATTAAACCTGACTATATAATTCATGGTGACGACTGGAAAACCGGGCCTTTACGTGAAGAACGTGTGCGCGTATTTGAAGTGATGAATGAACAGGGAGGAAAGGTTATCGAAATTCCATATACTTTGGGAATTAATTCATCTTCTTTGGATAAAGATATTAAGGCTATAGGTACAACCCCTGATGTACGTTTAAAATCACTTCGTCGTTTGATAAATGCCAAACCCGTAGTTCGTATTTTGGAAGCTCATGATGGACTATGTGGCTTGATAATTGAAAATCAGGAAATATTAAAAGGGGATAAGAGGGAAGTATTTGACGGAATGTGGTCTAGTAGCCTTACGGATTCAACCAGTAAAGGTAAACCTGATATTGAGGCGGTTGATTTAACTACCCGATTGCAAGATTTGAATAATATTCTGGAGTGTACTACTAAACCTATTATTTTTGATGGAGATACAGGTGGTAAAATTGAACATTTCGTATTTACAGTACGCACTTTAGAACGTCATGGAATTTCAGCTATAATAATTGAAGATAAAGTTGGATTAAAAAAGAATTCATTGTTTGGTACAGATGTTATTCAAACTCAAGATACAATCGAAGGTTTCTGTAATAAGATCAAAGCAGGAAAGGCATCTCAGATTACTGATGATTTTATGATTATCGCTCGTATTGAGAGCCTTATAGCGGGAAAGCCGGTAAGTGATGCTTTAGAGAGAGCTTTTGCATATGTCCAAGCGGGAGCGGACGGTATTATGATACATAGCAAAAATAAGTCGGGTGAAGATATAAAAGAATTTTGTTTGGCGTTTCGAAAACAGTATGCTCATGTACCTATCGTGGTTGTGCCTACTACATATGATCATATTTATGAGTCTGAATTGTGTGATTGGGGTGTGAATATAATTATTTATGCTAATCATATGCTTCGTGCCGCTTATCCTGCTATGATGAATGTCGCAAAGATAATATTAGAGAATGAACGTGCTTTAGAGGTGCGCGAACTGTGTATGCCCATAAAAGAAATATTGGAACTGATTCCAGGTACTAAATAAAAAGAGGAATATCATTATGTTAAGCGTAGAAAAAGTTTATGAAACGTTTCTGAGTCATGACGTTGATTTTTTTACAGGAGTTCCAGACTCATTACTAAAAAATATTTGTGCCTATATCACAGACCATACTTCACGTGAGAAACATATCATAGCTGCTAATGAAGGTGCGGCTGTAGGAATTGCTTCAGGTTATTATATGGCATCAGGTAAGGTTCCTGTGGTTTATATGCAAAATTCCGGCTTGGGTAATACTGTTAATCCTCTGCTGTCTCTTGCAGATGAACAAGTATACAGTTTTCCAATGCTTTTGATGATTGGCTGGCGTGGTGAACCGGGAACAAAAGATGAACCTCAGCATAAAAAACAGGGTGAGGTAACTTTAGATTTGTTGAAAGCAATGCGGATTCCTTATATAATTCTTGATTCAAATGAGAATGATGCATTTATTCAGCTCCATGATATCATACAATCAGCAAAAACTAAGAATATTCCTCATGCAATAATTATTCGGAAAGATGTTTTTGGCAAATATAAACTTCAAAAAGAGTTCGGATGTAATTATCCTTTATCTCGTGAGGATGCTTTGCAAATAGTTGTGGATTATCTGCCTGAAAATTCAGTGGTCGTTTCTACTACTGGCAAGCTTTCTCGTGAGTTATTTGAATATCGAGAAATGAAAGAGCAAGGTCATGAACATGATTTTCTCACGGTAGGCTCTATGGGACATAGTTCATCAATCTCTTTGGGTATTGCTATAGCAAAGCAAGATAGACCTGTTTATTGCTTGGATGGTGATGGAGCATTTATTATGCATTTAGGGGCAATTAGTAACATTGGCGATTTATCTCCTAAAAACTATTATCATATTTTGTTTAACAATGGTGCTCACGAGTCTGTAGGAGGACAGCCTACTTTAGGATTTAGTTTAGATATTCCGGCTATTGTCCGGGGGAGCGGATATAAGCATACTTATACTGTTTGTACAAAAGTTGAAATTGAAGAAGCAATGAAGCAGCTTCCAAAGTTATGTGGTCCTGTTTTGTTGGAAATAAAGGTTAAAATAGATTCTCGGGAGAATTTGGGACGTCCCACGACTACTCCTATAGAGAATAAGGAGCATTTTATGGATTTTTTAAAATAAATATATTCGATGAAAATAGAAAGAAAAATATTATTAAATCCTGGGCCTGCCACTACTACTGACAGTGTAAAAATGGCACAAGTTGTTCCGGATATTTGTCCTCGCGAGAAAGAATTCGCAGGTATGATGAAACAACTTCGGGACGATTTGGTCAGAGTTGCTCATGGGAATTTGGAAAAACATACCGCTGTATTATTTTGTGGCTCAGGAACCATCAATATTGATATATGTCTAAATTCTCTTCTTCCTGAAGACAAAAGGGTGCTTATAGTGAATAATGGGGCATATAGTACCCGTGCTGTAGAAGTGTGTCAATATTATGGTTTGCCTCATATTAATTTGGAATTTTCTGTTTATGAACGTCCTGATTTATCGGTAGTGGAAAATGTGTTACAAGAAAATCCTGATATAGCTATGGTTTATACTACTCATCACGAGACGGGTACAGGAATTCTGAACCCTATTCGCGAGATGGGCGATATAGCTCATAAATATCAGGCTAAATTTGTCGTCGATACTACTTCTTCTTTGGGCATGATTCCTTTTGATATAGAGAAAGATAATGTAGATTTTTGTATGGCATCTGCTCAAAAAGGACTTCAAGCGATGACAGGTCTTTCTTTTATTATAGGCAATGAGGAACAGATTAAGGTTTCAAAAAAATATCCCAAGCGTTCTTACTATTGTAATCTTTATTTGCAGTATGAGAATTTTGAGAGAACAGGTGAAATGCATTTTACTCCACCGGTACAAACTATTTACGCCACTCGTCAGGCATTAAATGAATATTTTGAAGTGGGCGAAGAAGCTAAGTTTGCCCGTCACAAAAGAGTTTTTGAGGCTATTCATTCAGGTATAAATGAAATTGGTCTTAAAAGTGTAATAAAGCGTGAATGGCAGTCAGGACTGGTTGTCTCAGTTCAATACCCAGAAGATCCCAACTGGGATTTTGAGAAAATACATGATTATTGTTATGAGCGTGGATTTACGATTTATCCAGGTAAGATATCAACTGAGGATACTTTTAGAATCTGTGCTTTAGGAGAGATAGAAGTAGATGATATTGAGAACTTCTTTAAAGTACTAAAAGCTGCATTAAATCATTATAACGTCACATTACCGATGTCATGATTGCAGAAATATTATTGAAGATTCGTCATTTTTATTTTTCCCTTCGTGGTATACACTTCCATCCGGAAAGTGTTATTTCTGGAGTGCCTATTCGTAGCTTTCGCTTAGTAGGCAAATATAGCAATATCTATTTGGGTAAAAATGCTGAAATACGTTCAGGCTGTTATCTGATTGCTCGTGATAAAATCATTATTGGAGAAAACTCAACACTCGCCTATGGAACGACTATATTGACAACTGCTGATCCTAATGGACCGTATAATGCATTAGCAATTCTTTATCCTTATAAAAAGGCACCGGTAGTTATAGGAGATAATGTTTGGATTGGGGCTAATGTTACCATCCTTCCTGGAATAACTATTGGTGATTACGTTGTAGTAGCAGCTGGATCTGTTGTAACAAAAGATGTACCTTCAGGAGTATTGGTAGCTGGTGTACCAGCTATTGTGAAAAAAAGACTTATCTGATATTGGTTGTTTTTATATGCTTTTGTTTGGATAAAAAAAAAAGTAAATGTCAAAAAATATAAAAAAACAAACGCTATTGGGTATTGCTTGGAGTGCAATCGAACGTTTTTCTTTACAAGGAGTACAGTTCCTAGTAACTTTGGTAATGGCTCGTTTCCTTTTGCCTTCAGATTATGGAATGATTGGGATGCTGACTATTTTTCTTCAGTTATCTCAGATTTTAATAGATAGCGGATTTGCTAATGCACTTATTAGGGATAAGGAACGTACAGAAACAGATTTTTCAACGATTTTCTATTTTAATATTTTAGTAGCAGTATTATTGTATATACTTTTATTTCTATCTGCTACCTATATCGCTAATTTTTATGGTCTTCCCCAGTTGGTTCACATTATCAGAGTAATTTCGTTGGTGATAATATTGAACTCGTTGGTAATAGTACATAGAACTCGTTTAATTATTGATATTGATTTCAAAACCCAATCAAAGATTTCTTTTTTATCTGCTTTTCTCTCAGGGGTAATAGGCATTTGGATGGCATATACAGGTAATGGAGTTTGGGCGTTGGTAGTACAAGTCCTTTTAAATGGTTTATTAGTCGTTTGTTTTTATGTTTATTTTTGTCGCTGGAAACCTCATTGGGAGTTTTCTATTTCTTCCTTCAAAAGGATGTATTCATTTGGTGGGAAGCTTC
>OHDA01001008.1_pt1 | contig 11806 bp, 9 predicted proteins | sample 1566881 | NCBI WGS metagenome assembly OHDA01 (sample SAMEA3879585, study PRJEB24766) | human gut metagenome | biome: human-associated habitat; feature: feces | place: USA | collected 1985/1987
CGGCGAAGTATTTCATTTAAAAGAGGATGAACTGCGTGAATTTATCGGTGAGGACGGTCATTTTTCCACAAAATTTGACTTTTCCGCCCATGTGCTCTCCTATGGGGAACACGGCTGGTATGATGCTCCTGCCCTTGATTTCAACCGGTGGCGCACTGCGCTTTTTGACACCCAGAAAGCTGACCTTACCGTTGGCTTTGAGGCAAATATTATCGAAAACCATGATGAGCCACGAGGTGCTACACATTATCTGCCTGCACACGCCAGAAATGAAGCCGGTGTGAAAATGCTTGCAGCTACTTACTTTTTACTGCGCGGAATTCCTTTTATCTATCAGGGACAGGAAATCGGCATGACAAACTGTCATAGAAATGATATTTCAGAATATGATGATATCAGTACAAAAGATCAGTATCAGGTTGCAATCGACGCGGGCTGCACAAAAGAAGAAGCGTTGGCATGCTGCTATGAAAACAGCAGGGATAATGCGCGCACACCGATGCAGTGGAGTGCAGATGAAAATGGAGGTTTTAGCGCACATGCTCCGTGGCTTGCAGTGAATCCGAATTATAAAGAGATCAATGTCAGTGAGCAGGAGGGAAGGGCGGACTCTGTACTTTCCTATTATAAAGAACTGATTAAACTGCGCAAATCACCGGAATACGAAGAAACATTTGTCTATGGAAATGTAGAGCCGGTTTATGAAGATACGGATACAGTGTTTGGATTTATGCGTATGGGTAAAGAAAACAGACAGAAAATACTCGTGGCAGCAAATTACGGAAAAGAGGCAGTAAGTCTGCCACTGCCTGGAACTGCCAAAAAACTTTTGCTGTCAAATGCCGGAAGGAGAAAACTGGCAGATGCAGATCATATTACATTAGAGAGCCTTGAAACAGCAGTCGTTCTGCTGAAGGCATAACATTCTATTGTTTACACAAAATTGACAAAAACTTCATAAAAACAATACAGGAAGCGTTAAGAATCCGATATCCCGGTTGACGGTAAAATATACGTCTGATATGTTGAGTGAGTATGTGGCAAAGCGGCAGTAAAGCGCCCGCAGGGACAGCAGAAAAATGCCGTAATAACGAAAAAAAGAGGGATAAAATGGGAGCAAAAGAATTTGCATCATTGTTAGGAGGCTTGGCGCTTTTTCTGTATGGAATGAATATGATGAGCCAGGGGATGGAGGCTGCTGCCGGGAACAAAATGAAACAGATCTTAGAACGCCTGACTACAAACCGGTATCTGGGTGTTTTAGTCGGAGCAGTGATCACTGCGATCATACAGTCATCCTCCGCGACAACAGTCATGGTTGTAGGTTTTGTTAATTCCGGAATGATGACACTGCGTCAGGCGGTGGGAGTGATCATGGGTGCCAATATCGGCACGACGATCACGGGACAGCTGATCGCACTTGATGCCGGAGCAATCGCACCGTTTATAGCATTTTTGGGTGTTGTGATGGTTGTTTTTCTAAAACAGCCGAAGGTAAGAAACATAGGAGGTATTTTAGCTGGTCTTGGTGTTCTTTTTATCGGAATGGAAATGATGAGCACCGCAATGATGCCGCTGCGGGATTCCAAAGCATTTATTGATATGATGACGAAGTTTTCAAATCCACTGCTTGGAATTTTGGCAGGTGCCATTTTCACAGCACTGATCCAGTCTTCATCGGCATCGGTCGGAATCCTTCAGGCACTTGCAACAAGTGGGGCAATTTCTTTTTCCGGGGCGGTGTATGTACTGTTTGGACAAAATATCGGTACCTGTATCACGGCAGTGTTAGCGTCCATTGGTACAGGGCGGAACGCAAAGCGGACGACAATCATCCATCTTTCGTTTAATATCATAGGAACTGCAGTTTTTACCATACTCTGTATGCTGACACCGCTGACATCCTGGGTTGGGGGATTTACACCGGCAAATCCGGCTGCACAGATCGCCAACATGCATACGCTGTTTAATATCGTAACAACGATATTGCTGTTACCGGCAGGAAATCTATTGGCAAAACTGGCAGAAAAAATTCTGCCGGACGTGGACGAGCCTGAGGAAGGGATGTATTTAAAATATTTAAAAAATACAAAACCGGTGACAGAGGGAAAAATTGGTGTATCAGCGATCAATTTTGAACTGACACACAAAGAGATTGCAAGAATGCTTGAGATTGCAAAGAAAAATGTCGCAGACAGTTTTACGGCATTTTTAAACTGTGATGACGGGTTTATTCCAAAAGTGGAAGAAAAAGAAGAGTATGTGGACTTTTTAAACCGGGAGATCTCTAAGTACATATCCACAAATATGGCGCGTGAGTCCAATACACAGGGGAGCAGGATTTTAAGTGCCTATTTTAAAGTGACCAGTAACGTAGAAAGAATCAGCGACCATGCAATGAATATCTGTGGATATTCAGAGTGGCTGAAAGAAAAAGATGTCAGGTTTTCACAGGAAGTACGGGAAGAAATCCTGCAGATGCAGCAGACCTGCGAAGAACTTCTGACTTTGCTTTTAAATGAAAATATGGAGGCCCTCGACGAATTAAGCCGTGTCTCAGCACTCGAACAAAAGATGGATGACATGACAGAGGATTATAGAAATCGTATGATGCACCGGATACAGGAAGGAACGGCATCGGGTGAAGGGAGTGTTCTCTACACGGAAATGCTCACGGATTTTGAAAGAATCGGAGATCATGCATTAAACATTGCACAAGAGATGACAGAAGTAAGATTGGCAGAATAACAGGATTTGGAGGATGGATATGTCATTTTTAAAAGAGGTGCTGCGCGGAATTGCAATTGGTGTTGCCAATATCATTCCGGGTGTCAGCGGAGGAACCATGATGGTTTCTATGGGGATTTATGGGGATGTGATCGGGGCGGTAACGGGAATGCCAAAACATTTCTGGAAGAGCGTAAAGTTTTTGCTTCCCTATGCGATTGGCGTGCTGATTGGAATCGGCGGACTGTCATTTGCAATCGGATATTTCTTTTTGGAATTTCCATTTGAGACGGCAATGCTGTTTATTGGACTGATCTTTGGCGGAGTACCGCTATTGCTGCCCAAAATCATGGGAAAGCGGATCACATTTTCAGAGACGCTGCTGTTTGTTTTGTTTTTTGGTCTGGTCGTCTGGATGCAGTTCTGGAAACAGGGAACAGATGTTGCCTTAGAGCCGGGAATAAAAAACAGTATCTCGCTGTTTGTGGTTGGAACGGTAGCTGCGGCAACGATGGTGATTCCCGGGGTCAGTGGTTCAATGCTGTTGATGTCTCTGGGATATTATACGCCGATCATAAACAGAATCAGCGGTTTTTTGGCAGCATTACCGGCTCTTAAGTGGGAGGAGCTGTTCGCCTGTGCAGCAGTGCTCATCCCATTTGGTATCGGTGTGGTGCTTGGAATATTTCTTGTATCAAAACTTGTGGAATATTTATTGGAGAAACAGGAGAGGAAAACGTATTTTGCAATTATGGGGCTGGTCACTTCATCGCCGATTGCAGTGTTATCCGGGATGAATATCGTTTCTATCGGTTTTGGACAGCTGCTGCTTGGAATATTACTCTTTATTGGCGGTTTTTTTATTGCAAACATACTTGGAAAATAAAATAGTACAATAGAAATAAAAATAATCAGACAATAATAAAAAAAGTGCGAAAAAATTAATCAATTTTTTTGCGCTTTTTTATTTGAAAAATAGAAAAATGTGTTACAATAGATAGGTACTAACGATTACCTTGGGGGTATTGTATGCAGGATAAAGATTCAGAAGTACTGAATTACCAGAGAAAGCGGAGAAAGCGGATCACGAAAATCCGATACAGTATCATACTGATTGTGGCAGGATGGATCGTTCTGTCCATGATATTGGTTGTGGTGCTATTTGTGAAGATGACGTCGCTGGAACATAAGCTGGATCAGCTGGTGACAAGCAGCAGTGAGCAGAACACGGATCAGATTAATGCCGGAGCGGCCGCAGATCTGAATGGTGGTGTGATAGCAGAGGAGACAGAGACAACAGAAGAGATGCAGACGGAGATGACATGGGATAAAGTAACACCTCCTGCATCCGGGATTTCCGATGAGGACAATCTGGCATCGGAGGGAGATATACATAAAGTATACTTAACGTTTGATAATGTGCCGTCGGAACACACATCTGAGATTCTGGATGTGCTGCAGGCATATGGCGTAAAAGCTACTTTTTTTGTGAATGGAAACCAGGATGAAGAAATGCTTTCTGTCTATCAACGTATTGTGGATGAGGGACATACACTTGGCATGAATTCGTATTCCAACCAGTATAGTGTGATTTACCAGTCGGAAGATGCGTTCGAACAGGATTATATGACATTGAAGAATTTTTTGAAACAGACCACAGGAGTGGATAGTCTTTACTATCGTTTTCCGGGAGGAAGCAGTACGCAGAATACATCACTTCCAATCCAGAATTTTATTGATGTGTTAAAGAAAAACCATTATCTGTATTTAGACTGGAATGTTATCAGTCCTGATATCAATAATGCAAATGCCACAAAAGAACAAGTGGTAACCGGCGTTATGCAGGGCGTTGATGCATATGATACAGCAGTTGTACTTATGTATGATGTGGCAGACAAACCGATGACGGTAAAAGCACTGCCATCTATTATAAAACAAATTAAAGCTAAAAATTATGAATTGTTGCCGGTGGATGAGTCGATGATACTCATTCAGCACAACAATGGAAATCAGGAGGAAGGAAAATGAGTTTTTTTAAGGACTTAAAAGAGGATATTGCTCAGTCCGTGAATGAGTTGACAGAGAGTCTGGATGAAAATCTGACAGTGGATGATGAGAAAACAAAAGAGACAGTTCCGATGAGTGAATTGACAACCGATTTTCCGCCGGAAGAACCGACAGAAGAGGTTCCGGAATTAGTTGTGGAAAATAGTGAGACGGAAGAAAATGAAATTGCGGTGGCTGCAGAGCCGGAAGAAGTAATAGAGGAACCTGTGGAAGCACCGGTGGAAGAAGTAGTAGATGAGCCGGAGGAAATTGAAGAACCGGTTGAAGATTACGAGGAGGAAGACGTCATGAACGAAGAAGTAATGGAAGAAGCAATGGAAGAAGCAAGCATTGATAATACACCGGTGGAAGAGGTGGAAGATGATGCACAGGAAGTTACCGTAATTACGAAAGGAACAACCATTAACGGTGGCATCAAATCCGATACATCTCTCGTTGTAAAAGGTACCATTGAAGGTGATGTAGAATGTGAGGGCAAATTAACAATTACCGGTAAAGTAGCAGGTAATACAATTGCTTCCGAAATTTATGTGAATACACCAAGACTGGAAGGTGATATTAACAGCCGTGGTATTGTAAAAATTGACGTAGGAACAGTCGTAATCGGTAGTATTAGCTGCACTTCCGTACTGGTTGCCGGTGCAGTAAAAGGAAATATTGAAGTAAATGGTCCTGTTATCGTGGATTCTACAGCGGTAGTGAAAGGTGATATTAAAGCAAAATCCATTCAGATTAACAGTGGAGCTGTTATTGATGGACATTGCTCTTTGGCATATGCCGATGTGGATTTGGATTCATTCTTTGAATAAGAAATATAACAGGAGGCTATTTCGCAATGAGCAAATATAAAAGAGTATTATTGAAATTAAGCGGTGAGGCTTTGGCAGGAGACAAGGGGACCGGTTTTGACGAGGCAACCTGTGTACCGGTTGCAAAACAGATTAAAGATTTGGTGGATGCCGGAACGGAAGTTGCCATTGTAATCGGTGGCGGAAACTTCTGGCGCGGACGTTCCAGTGAGACGATAGACCGCACCAAAGCAGACCAGATTGGTATGATGGCTACGGTTATGAACTGCATTTATATGTCAGAAATCTGTCGTTCCGTAGGACTTATGACACAAGTATTAACACCATTTTCCTGTGGTTCTTTTACGAAGTTATTTTCCAAAGACCGCGTCAACAAATATCTTGGCAAAGGAATGGTAGTATTCTTTGCCGGTGGAACCGGACATCCGTATTTTTCAACCGATACCGCAACGGCACTTCGTGCGATTGAAATTGATGCCGATATTATTCTCGCAGCGAAATCCATTGATGGTGTATATGATTCTGACCCGGCGGTAAATCCGGATGCGAAAAAGTATGATTCAATGCAGATGGCAGACATTGTTGACAACAAACTCGGTGTTGTAGATTTGGCGGCCGCTGTGCTTTGTCTGGAAAATAAAATGCCAATGCTGATTTTTGGTCTGAATGAAGAAAACAGTATTGCAAACGCCGTAGCAGGAAAGAGCAACGGTACGATTATTACTGTGGATTAATGGAGGTTAAACAGTCATGGAATTAAATCAATATGAAGAGAAGATGAAAAAGTCACTTGCTAATCTGGAAGAAGAATATGGTGCGATTCGTGCCGGACGTGCAAATCCAAGAATTTTGGACCGTATTCAGGTGGATTATTATGGAACACCGACTTCTTTGCAGGGCGTTGCCAATATTTCCGTACCGGAAGCCCGCATGATTCAGATTCAGCCGTGGGATACCGGTCTTATTAAAGATATCGAGAAAGCAATTTTGGCTTCGGATTTAGGACTTACACCGGCAAACGATGGAAAAGTGATTCGTCTTGTATTTCCGGAACTTACGGAGGAACGCCGTAAAGAACTGGTAAAAGATGTCAAGAAAAAAGGTGAGGAAGCCAAGGTTGCCATCCGAAACATTCGTAGAGATGCCAATGATGCTGTGAAAAAAGAAGCAAAGGCAAACGAAATTTCAGAAGACGACCAGAAACAGTTAGAAGATAAGATTCAGAAACTTACCGATGAGTATGTAAAGAAAATTGATCAGGCAATTGATGCAAAATCAACAGAAGTAATGACCGTATAGAAGGAGTTTCGGTGCACATGTGCCGGATATTAGGACAGCCTGTTCCTGCTTTGCAGGAGTCTTGTCTGTCCTTCCTTTTTTTAGAAGATGGAGGAATTTTTTATGGAACGTTCAGAATTAAATGCGCCAAACCATGTTGCCATTATTTTGGATGGTAACGGAAGATGGGCAAAAAAGCGTTTGCTGCCACGTAAAGCAGGGCATGTTGCCGGAAGTAAAACCGTGGAGCAGATTTGTGAAGATGCCTATAATCTTGGGATAAATTATCTTACTGTATATGCGTTTTCTACGGAGAATTGGAAACGGCCACAGGATGAGGTTAATGCGCTGATGAAACTTCTCAGACAGTATTTGAAAGACTGCATTAAGAGAAGTACAAAAAATAATATGTGCGTTCGTGTAATTGGTGATATTACTCCGTTAGAAGAGGACATGAAACAGAGTATCAAAGAACTAGAAGAAGCAACGAAAGATAATACCGGACTTCATTTTCAGGTTGCCTTAAACTATGGGAGCCGGGATGAAATGACACGTGCGATGAGAACGATGACGGCGGATGTTAAAGACGGTAAAGTAAAGCCTGAGGATATCAGCGAGGAAATGTTTGCCGGATATTTGGACACCAAAGGTCTTCCGGATCCGGATTTGTTAATTCGTACAAGTGGTGAAGAGAGACTTTCCAACTTTATGCTTTGGCAGCTTGCATATACCGAATTTTATTTTACGGATGTTTTGTGGCCGGATTTTAATAAAAAAGAATTACAAAAAGCGATTGATTATTATAACAAAAGAGACCGTCGCTTTGGAGGAGTTTAGGAGGAGCAAATCATGTTTTTTACTCGTTTAATCAGTGGGATTGTCTTAGTGCTTGCCGCTATTTTCTTCTTTGTTCAGGGAGGCTGTTTTCTGCTTTTTGCGCTCGGTGTTTTGTCGCTTCTTGGTGTATATGAACTGTTGCGTGTGCTTCGGATGGAAAAAACTTCCCTGGCAGTGGTGACGTATGTGGCGACTGCGGTATATTATGGCATGCTTTGTATCTATGGAGGAATCGACTGGCTGCTGTTGGGACTGCTCATATTTATGATGCTTGTACTGTTGGTAATTTATGTGTTTTCTTATCCAAAGTTACGAATTGAAGATATTACGAAAGCAGTGTTTGCTTTTTTGTATATAAGTGTTTTGTTCAGTTATATTGCAAGAACGAGAGATTTAGTCGCCGGAAACTGGCTGGTATGGCTGATTATAATTTCTGCCTGGGGCTCTGATACCTTTGCCTATGTGACCGGTGTTCTGATTGGGAAACATCATTTCTCAGAACTGAGTCCGAAAAAGACGGTTGAGGGCTGCATTGGTGGTGTTGTCGGTGCCGGACTGCTTGGCTTTTGCTATGCCTTTTTCTTTCCGGAATATGCCGCTTTTACAGCAAATCCATATATCGTATTTCCGTTGGTTACCGTGATTGGAGCGTTGATTTCGCAGGTTGGTGATTTAACAGCCTCTGCGATTAAAAGAAATTATGAAATCAAGGATTATGGAAAGATAATTCCCGGACATGGCGGCGTATTAGACCGGTTCGACAGTGTAATATTTGTAGCACCTTTTGTTTATTATTTATTAGCCCTTACAATGAATCTTGGCTGATTGGGAGGAATTGAAATTGAAAAGAGTAACGATTCTTGGAGCGACTGGTTCCATTGGAACACAGACGTTGGATGTTATTTCACAGAATTCGGACGATTTTGAAGTGGTTGCTCTGACGGCGAGTGAGAGTGTAGAAAAAATGGCAGAATTGATTCAGCGTTTCTGTCCGTCTTATGCCGTTATGAAAAATGAAGAAAAGGCGGAAGAGTTAAGAAAATTGCTGCCGAATCATTCCTGTGAGATTTTATACGGAATGGATGGCTTTGTTGCGGTTTCTACTCTGCCAAATGTAGATGTGGTAGTTGCTGCGATGGTTGGCATGATTGGACTTCGCCCGGTCATGGAGGCAATCCGTGCGGGAAAGGATATTGCCCTTGCCAATAAAGAAACATTGGTGACGGCAGGACATATCATTATGCCGCTTGCTAAAGAATATGGCGTGTCAATTCTTCCGGTAGACAGTGAACATTCCGCTATTTTCCAGTGTTTAAACGGTGAGAAAAAGTCACAGATTGAAACTCTTTTTCTGACAGCGTCCGGCGGGCCGTTCCGCCACGGTACGAAAGAGGAACTGGAAAAAGTAACGGTAGAACAGGCACTTATGCATCCGAACTGGAGCATGGGGGCAAAAATTACAATTGATTCAGCGACGATGATAAATAAAGGTCTGGAAATGATTGAGGCAAAGTGGCTGTTTGATGTGGATATCGATAAAATTCATGTGTTGGTTCAGCCTAAAAGCGTGATTCATTCCATGGTAGGCTTTGTTGACGGTGCTGTGATGGCGCAGCTTGGAACACCGGACATGAGGCTTCCGATTCAGTATGCCCTATATTATCCGGAGCGCAATTATTTGGGCGGAGAAAGGCTTAATTTTGAGGCATTAGCGGATATTCAATTTGAAAAACCAAATACGGATGTTCTGCGGGGAATCCCAATTGCTGTGGGGGCAAGCCGGATTGGCGGCAGTATGCTGACTGCGATGAATGCGGCGAATGAGTATGCAGTTGCGAGATTTTTAAAGAAAGACATCGCTTTTTTACAAATTTATGATATGATAGAATATGCTATGAGTAAACATCAGGTAATTAAGCATCCTGATTTGTCTCAGATTTTAGAAACCGAAAGGGAAACATATGAACGTTTAAATAAAGATTGGAGGAATGTAAGCAGATGAGTGCATGGACCATTTTTTTGGCAATTTTAGTTTTTAGTGTAATTATTTTATTTCATGAATTTGGACATTTTATCGTGGCAAAATGGAATAAGGTGAAAGTTTTAGAGTTTTCGCTTGGTATGGGGCCGCGTTTGATTTCATGGGTGAAAACAAGTGAGGGAAGAAAAATCATGTTTTTGAAATCCTCCGCGTTTTTAGAAGAACACCCGGAGTATAATGAGCAGACAATTTATTCTTGGAAACTGCTTCCTTTTGGCGGTTCCTGTATGATGTTAGGTGAAGAAGAGGATATCGCAGATGATTCTTCCTTCAGCAGAAAATCCGTTTATGCGCGGATGGCAATTATTTTTGCGGGACCATTTTTTAACTTCATTTTAGCATTTATATTTTCTGTTATACTGACTGCGGTAATGGGATATCAAAGTCCGCAGATTACAGTTGTGGCTGACAACACACCGGCACAAAAGAGTGGTTTGCAGGTTGGCGATGTAGTCAAAGAAATCAATGGGAAAACGATGACAATTGACGGTGATATCAGTTTGTATACCGCTTATTATGGTTTTCCTAAGGGCGAAGATGTGACGATGGTCGTAGAGCGTGACGGTCAGGAAAAAACGATTGTCATGAAACCGGAACTTATGAAAGATGCAAATGGAAATGAAGATTACCGCATCGGAATTAACCACGGAAAGTGGGAAAAAGTAGGTGTTCTTGGCAATTTGAAGTATTCCACTTATGAAATGAAGTATTGGATTGAAACGGTTGTAAAGAGCCTGCAGGGACTGGTGACAAAGCGCTTTAAGGCAAGTGATGTGTCAGGACCGGTCGGCATTGTATCAACGATGGGCAAAAACATCGAAGCCAGTGGTGACAAAGACAATGGCGGCGGACCGGGTATGATGGTTATGAGCATGATTTACTGGTGTATTATGTTATCTGCCAACCTTGGCGTTATGAATTTACTTCCGATTCCGGCATTGGATGGCGGACGGTTACTGTTTTTGATTATTGAGTGGATTCGCAGAAAACCGATGAATCCAAAATATGAGGGCTATGTTAATATGGCAGGTTTTATGCTCTTGATGCTGTTAATGGTGGTCATTCTTGGGCATGATATTATCAATTTGTTCTAGTAAAAGGGGTTGAAAAGGATGCGTCATAAAACAAAGGAAATTCAGATTGGAAAAGTGACAATCGGCGGCACAAATCCGATTGCCATTCAGTCTATGACAAATACGAAAACAGAAGATGTGAAAGCAACGGTATCTCAGATTTTGCAGCTGGAGAAGGCAGGCTGTGAAATTATCCGCTGTGCCATTCCGACCATGGAAGCGGCAAAATCTTTGGAAGAGATAAAAAAACAGATTCACATTCCTTTGGTGGCGGACATTCATTTTGATTACCGTCTTGCCATTGCGGCGGTGGAACACGGTGCAGATAAAATAAGAATTAATCCGGGAAACATTGGCAGCAATGAGAGAATAAAGGCAGTGGTTGACTGCTGTAAAGAGCGTCAGGTGCCAATTCGTGTAGGCGTAAACAGTGGCTCTCTGGAAAAAAATCTGGTTGAGAAATATGGTGGCGTCACGGCACGGGGGCTGGTTGAAAGTGCACTTGACAAGGTGTCCATAATTACGGACATGGGATATGATAATCTTGTAATCAGCATCAAGTCCTCTGATGTTTTAATGTGTATCAGGGCGCATGAAGAACTGGCAAAGCAGACGGATTTTCCACTGCATGTAGGAATTACGGAATCGGGAACGGTGTATTCGGGAAGCATTAAATCGGCAGTTGGTCTTGGTACAATTTTGTATCAGGGAATTGGCGATACCGTCCGTGTTTCTCTTACCGGAGACCCTGTGAAAGAGGTGCAGGCAGCTAAACTGATTTTGCAGACATTAGGACTTTATAAAGGTGGTGTACAGGTTGTATCCTGTCCGACCTGCGGACGTACCCAGATTGATTTGATTTCATTGGCCGGTAAAGTAGAAGAAATGGTGAAGGATTTTGATTTGGATATCAAAGTTGCCGTTATGGGCTGTGCAGTAAATGGTCCGGGTGAGGCAAAGGAAGCCGATATCGG
>OHDA01001009.1_pt1 | contig 11801 bp, 10 predicted proteins | sample 1566881 | NCBI WGS metagenome assembly OHDA01 (sample SAMEA3879585, study PRJEB24766) | human gut metagenome | biome: human-associated habitat; feature: feces | place: USA | collected 1985/1987
TGTTCTGCTGGATCAGCCCGTGGAGCGGATGACAGGCCGGGGCGCGGGCCTTTCCGACGCGGGGCTTGCCCGCAAGCTGGATGCCATCCGGTGGGGCATTGCGCGGAATCAGCCCGATGCCGCTGACCCTCTGGACGTGCTTTCCAAGCTGGGCGGGTTCGACATCGCCGGGCTGTGCGGTGTTTTTCTGGGCGGCGCGCTGGAAGGCCTGCCCGTGCTGATGGATGGCTTCATCAGCGGGGTGGCGGCGCTGTGCGCGGTGCGGCTCTGCCCCGCCGCGGAAAAGGCCGTGTTTGCCAGCCACTGCTCCACCGAACCAGCAGCAAGGCTGGTGCTGGAAGCGCTGGGCAAAGCGCCCCTGCTCACCGCCGGGCTCCATCTTGGCGAGGGCACCGGAGCGGTGGCAAGCATCCCGCTGTGGGATATGGCGCTGGCCGTTTACCGCGATTGCTATTCTTTCACGGAGGGCGGCATCACGCCGTACACCCCCCAATGCTGACGCTGGTATTGGGCGGTGCCGCCAGCGGCAAGAGCGGGTATGCCGAGAGCCTGGTGCTGAAAACCGCGCTCCCGCGCTATTACATCGCCACCATGCAGGTGTGGGATGCGGAGTGTGCCGCCCGGGTGGAAAAGCACCGGAGGATGCGGGCGGCAAAGCAGTTTGAGACCGTGGAGTGCCCCCTGCATCTGGAGAACATCCGTCTGCCTGCCCGGGGAACTGCGCTGTTGGAGGATCTGGGCAACCTGACCGCCAACGAGCTCTACGACCCCGCCGGGGCGGGAGAAAATGCCGCTTCGGCCATTTTGGAAGGACTGGACCAATTGGCCGGACAATGCGCGCACCTCATCGTGGTCTCCAACGAGGTGTTCAGCGGCGGTGCCGACTACGCAGGCGACACAGGGCGCTACCTGAAAGCGCTGGCGCAGGTGAACAATGCCCTTGCCGCCCGGGCTGACCATGTGGTGCGGGTGGTGTGCGGCATCCCGGTCTATTATAAAGGAGTGGAAAAATGATTGGATTGCAGACCATTGCAGTGGCCTTTGCCATGTTTTCGGCCCTGCCGGTGCCGCAGTTCGCGTGGAACCAGAAAAACATGCGGTATGCCATGTGCGCCTTCCCGCTCATCGGGGTGGTCATTGGCGGGCTGTGGTGCCTGTGCGGCGCTCTGCCCCTGCCGATGCCCGCAAAGGCGGCGGGGTTCTGCCTGATCCCGGTCTGGGTCACGGGCGGCATCCATCTGGATGGCTATGCCGATACCTGTGATGCCCTTTCCAGCTATGGTGACCGGGAAAAGAAGCTGGAGATTCTCAAAGACCCCCACTGCGGTGCCTTTGCGGTGATCCGGCTGTGCAGTTATTTTGCGGCCTACCTTGCCCTTTGCGCCTGCGTGGACTTTACGCCCCGGGTGGGCCTGTGCTGGACACTGGCCCTTGTGCTGGAACGGGCCCTTTCGGGCCTGGCCGTGGCATCGTTCCCGATGGCAAAGAACACCGGCCTTGCCCACACCTTTGCCACGGCGGCGGATCGAACTACTGTCCGCCGGGTGCTGATGGTGCTGGCCGCTCTGCTCAGCGCCGCCCTGCTGGCACTGGGCGGCTGGGCGCTGGTGCTGGCGGCGTTTCTTGTGTTTGCACGCTATCATATTGTTTCGGACAAGCAGTTTGGCGGCATCACCGGCGATCTGGCCGGATGGTTTTTGCAGAAAGCCGAGCTGTGGATGCTGGCGGCGCTGTGTGCCTGCCAGTGGGGAGGACTGTTATGATCTTTATCACCGGGCCGCTGTACAGCGGCAAGCGCACCTTTGCCCAGCGCCTGCCCGGCACCCGCATTGCGGAGGTGCAGGCCCTGGCCGCAGAGGCCGAGGATCTGGAAAAGCTTGCGGAGAAGCTCTCCGCTTATGATATCGTGATGGCCACCGAGGTGGGCGGCGGCGTGGTGCCCATGGACGCAGGGGAGCGGGCCGCCCGGGAAGCTGCCGGGCGGCTGGCCTGCCTGCTGGCGGCCCGGGCCGGGTGCGTGGTGCAGATGTTCTGCGGCATCCCCACAGTATTGAAAGGAGAACTGCCCCCATGCTGATCTATCTTCTGCGCCATGGCCTGACGGCCTACAACGCCGAAAAGCGCTATCAGGGCCAGCGGGATATCCCCCTGTGCCCCGCGGGCCGCGCCCAGCTGCGGCAGGCTGACCTCCGGCCGGAAACGGTCTATATCACCCCGCTCTGCCGCACCCGGCAGACCGCTGAGGTGCTCTTCCCGGGTGCAAGGCTCGTGGAGGTGAAAGACCTGCAGGAGATGTGCTTCGGCAGCTTTGAGGGCCGCAATTTCATTGAGATGGAGCACGACCCGGATTATCTGGCCTGGGTGAACGCCAACTGCGAAAGCCCCTGCCCGGACGGCGAGACCAAGGCTGTTTTTTCGGAGCGGGTGTGCAGGGCCTTTGCCGCACTGGTGGACAGGGCCCTTGCCGATGGGGAAGAGACACTGGTCATTCTGGCCCACGGCGGCACCCAGATGGCTGCCATGGAACGCTACGCCCTGCCCCATGCGGATTATTACCACTGGTGCGCCCCCAACGCGGGCGGCTACGTTCTGGATGCAGGAGATTGGGCGGAGCAGCGGGTGCTGCACCTGCTGAAAACTGTGCAGTACACAAAGGAGGATGCCCGATGATCGAATACGCAGTACTCGGCGGTTTTGTGCTGGACTGCCTCTTTGGCGACCCGGCCTGGCTGCCCCACCCGGTGGTGTACATGGGCAAGGCCATCTCGGCGCTGGAACAGCGCCTGCGGGCCCGCCTGCCCAAAACGCCTCAGGGGGAACTGCTGGGCGGTGCCATTGTGGCCTTCTGCCTGCCGGTGGGCACCTTTCTGCTGACGAGCCTTGTCTGCCTGGGAGCTGCCCGCATCAGCCCGTGGCTGGGGCTGGCCGTCCAGATGTTCTGGTGCGGGCAGGCACTGGCCGCAAAGGGGCTGGCGCAGGAGAGCACCAATGTTTACCGGGAACTGGTCAAGCCCGACCTGCCTGCCGCCCGCAGGGCGGTCAGCCGCATCGTGGGGCGGGACACCCAGGATCTGACGCTGGAGGGTGTGACCAGAGCCGCTGTGGAAACGGTGGCCGAAAATGCCAGCGACGGCGTGATCGCGCCCCTGCTCTATATGCTCATCGGCGGAGCACCGCTGGCCCTGACCTACAAGGCCATCAACACGATGGACAGTATGCTGGGCTACAAAAACGAAAAATACCTCTACTTTGGCCGCATCCCGGCCAAGCTGGACGATGCGGCAAATTACCTTCCCAGCCGCCTTGCCGCCCTGCTGTGGGTGGCTGCCGCGGCCTTTACGCACAATGACGCAAAAGGGGCGTGGAAGATCTGGCGGCGGGACCGCCGCAACCACGCCAGCCCCAACAGCGCCCAGACCGAGAGCGCCTGCGCCGGTGCGCTGGGGGTGCAGCTGGCCGGGCCCGCCTATTACTTTGGCGAATACTACGCCAAGCCCACCATCGGCGATCCGCTGCGCCCCATTGAACCGGAGGATATCCTGCGTGCCAACCGGATGATGTACGTGGCAAGCGCCTTTGCACTGGCGTGGGGCGTGGCAATACGGGCTATTTTGTAACGACCTCACCCTCTCAGTCATGCTTTGCATGACAGCTCCCCCAAAGGGGAAGCCAAGAGCTGGGATCCAGAACCATCCAGGAAAAGGAGAACGAACATGCAACTAGTACATGGCGGCGATTGGGCCGGTTACCGGGCCGAGTTCGGGCGGGATGCGCTGGATTTTTCGGCCAACGTCAGCCCGCTGGGCCTGCCGGAAGGGGTGGCCCGGGCCATCACGGCGGCATTGCCCACGGCTGACCGCTACCCCGACCCCTTGTGCCGGGAGCTGCGGGCAAAGCTGGCGCTCCATGAGGGCGTGCCGGCAGAGCAGATCCTCTGCGGCAATGGGGCGGCAGACCTCATCTTCCGGCTGGTCTGGGCCAAAAAGCCCCGCCGGGCGCTGGTCACCGCACCCACCTTTGCGGAGTATGCCACTGCTTTGGAAAGTGTCGGCTGCACGGTGGAACGCTTCTTTTTGCGGGAGCAGGAGGACTTTGCGGTCACGGATGCGTTCTGTGCGGCCATCCGCCCGGGGGTGGATATGGTGTTCCTCTGCCAGCCCAACAACCCCACCGGCCAGCTGACGGCCCTGCCGCTGATGGAGCAGATCCTCCACCGCTGCGCGGCGTGCGGCACCTTGCTGGTGGTGGACGAATGCTTCCTCGATTTCCTGCCCGACCATGCCCTGCACACGGCAAAAGGCCTGCTGGAAGAGGGAAATCTGGTCATCCTGAAAGCCTTCACCAAGCTCTACGGCATGGCGGGCGTGCGGCTGGGCTATGCCCTGAGTGCCGACACAGCGCTGCTGGAACAGATGCAGGCCTGCGGCCAGCCCTGGGGTGTTTCCAGTCTGGCGCAGGCGGCGGGCCTTGCCGCGCTGGAGGAGACAGCGTATGTGGAAAAGGTCCGGGCCCTCATTGCCGAACAGCGGCCCCGCCTGACGGCCGGGCTGCGGGCGCTGGGCCTGCGGGTGCTGGACGGCAGGGCAAATTACCTGCTGTTTCAGGCCCCGGAGACGCTGGGAGAAGCCTTGCGGCAAAGGGGCGCTGTGCTACGCAGCTGTGCGAACTACCCCGGGCTGGGCCCCGGCTGGTACCGCACCGCCGTGCGCACCGGACCTGAAAACGAACAGCTTTTGAAACTTCTTGCGGAGGTGCTGGAATGAGCAAGGCAAAGTGCATCATGGTGCAGGGAACCATGAGCGGTGCAGGCAAAAGCCTGCTGTGCGCCGCCCTCTGCCGCATTTTTGCGCAGGACGGTTACCGCGTGGCTCCCTTCAAGAGCCAGAACATGGCGCTGAACAGCTTTGTCACCCGGGATGGGCTGGAAATGGGCCGGGCACAGGTGGTGCAGGCGCAGGCCGCAGGCATCGAGCCGGATGTGCGGATGAACCCCATCCTGCTCAAGCCCAGCAGTGACGTGGGCAGTCAGGTCATCGTGAACGGCGAGGTGCGGGGCCAGATGCCCGCCGCCGCCTACTTCAAAATGAAAAGAGCGCTCATCCCGGAGATCCTCTCGGCCTACAACAGTCTGGCCGAAACCGTGGACATCATCGTCATTGAGGGGGCCGGAAGCCCGGCGGAGATCAACCTGAAGGCAGATGATATCGTCAACATGGGCCTTGCCCGGCTGGTGGATGCCCCCGTTCTGCTGGCGGGAGACATCGACCGGGGCGGTGTGTTTGCCCAGCTGTACGGTACGGTGGCGCTGCTGGAGCCAGAGGAGCGCGCCCGCATCAAGGGGCTGCTCATCAATAAATTCCGCGGCGATGTGGAGATCCTGCGCCCCGGCCTTGCTATGCTGGAAGAAAAAACGCAGCTGCCGGTGCTGGGGGTCGTGCCCTACCTGAAGGTGGACATTGAGGACGAGGATTCTCTTTCCACCCGGCTGGATGCGGGCAAAACGGTCCACCCGCTGGATGCGGCCATCCTCCGCCTGCCGCACATCTCCAACTTTACCGATTTCATGCCGCTGGAGCAGCACCCGCTGCTGGGTGTGCGGTATGTGCAGAATACCCGCCAGCTGGGCACACCGGATCTCATCATCCTGCCCGGCACCAAGAACACAGTGGATGACCTGCTCTGGCTGCGGCAGTCCGGGCTGGAAGCAGCCCTGTTGAAGCTGGCGGCCAACGGCACGCCGGTGCTGGGGGTCTGCGGCGGGTATCAGATGCTGGGCGAGACGCTGGCCGACCCCGAAGGCACGGAGAGTGGTACGGCGCAGACCGTGCGGGGGCTGGGGCTGCTGCCCACCCGCACGGTCTTTACCGGCCAGAAGCACCGCACCCAGGACACTGCCGCCGTGACCGCCGCCCCCTTTGCGGGCGCGGCCCTGACCGGATACCAGATCCACACCGGCCGCACCGAGGTGCAGGGTGTGCCCTTCTGCACACTGGCAGACGGCACACCCGAGGGCTGCGTGCAGGACAATGTGTTTGGCACCTATCTGCACGGCCTGTTTGATACCGGGGAGCTTACCGAGAAGCTGGTGGCCCTGCTCTGCCGGCGCAAGGGCATTGCGCCGGACAGTGCCGCCCTCATCCCGATGGAGCAGTACCGCCAGCAGCAGTTTGACCTGCTGGCCGATGGCGTGCGCGGCGCACTGGATCTGGATGCCGTTTACGCGGCCATGGGGTTGGAGAACCCACGGAGGAATGCACAATGATCCCACAACATCATCTGCCCGCCGACATTGAGCGGACAAGTCTTTCCATCATCACGGCAGAGCTGGAAGTGTTGGGCCTGACCCCGCCGCCCGAGACTGCCGCTGTGGTCAAGCGGGTCATCCACACCACCGCCGACTTTGACTATGCGAAAAATCTGCGCTTTACGCCGGGGGCTGTGGCGGCAGGTGTGGCCGCCCTGCGGGCCGGGACCCCTATCATCACCGATACCAACATGGCGCTTTCGGGCATTTCCAAGCCTGCCCTTGCCCGGCTGGGCGGCAGTGCCCTCTGCTACATGGCGGACCCTGAGGTGGCGCGGATCGCAGCCGAGACCGGAACCACCCGGGCAGTGGCCTCCATGCACCGCGCGGCGCAGGAGCACCCCGGGGCCATTCTTGCGGTGGGCAATGCCCCCACCGCCCTGCTGGCCATTGTGGAGGAGATCGAGGCCGGGCTGCGGCCTGCCCTGGTCATCGCCGTGCCGGTGGGGTTTGTGAATGTGGTGGAAAGCAAGGAAGCGCTGTTTGCCACCTGTGCAGCCCACGGCGTGCCTGCCATCGCGGCCATGGGCCGCAAGGGCGGCAGTACCGTGGCCGCTGCAGTCTGCAACGCCCTGGTCTACTCCGCTGCCGAGATGCTGGACCCAGCGGCAAGAGGGTGGAAATAGGGCGGAACCGGTGAAAACGCCCCTTTTTACGCTTTTGCTTGACTTTTTGGCAGAAACAAGGTATCGTTTATCTGTATGACGATTGATATATGAGTTGAAGCTTTGCGTGAAAAAGGAAACATTATGGCACAGACGATTTTAGAAGAAAAGAAAAAATCACGGCTGATGACAGAGGGCAGTATCTGGAAGAGCATCCTGCTCTTCTCGGTGCCGCTGATCCTGGGCAACATGCTGCAGCAGCTGTACAACACCGCCGATTCCATCATCGTGGGCAACTTTGTGGGCAGCAACGCGCTGGCAGCGGTCGGCTCCAGCGGCTCGCCCATCTTCCTGCTCATCGGGTTCAGCCAGGGCATTGCCGTGGGTGCCGGTGTCGTGGTGTCCCAGTTTCTGGGAGCCAAGGACAGGGAGGGCGCGCACACTGCAGTTCACACCTCCCTGGCCCTTTCGGCCATTCTGGGTGCGATCCTGACCGTGTGCGGCATTGCCGTCAGCCGGGCCCTGCTCACCGCCATGAACACCCCCGCAGAGGTGCTGGAGGATGCGGTGCTCTATATGCGGCTCTATTTTGGCGGCGTGCTGTTCAGCGTGGTGTATAACATGGCGGCCGGTATCCTGAACGCCGCCGGCAACTCCAAGCGGAGCCTGCTTTACCTGGGCGTTGCCTCCATCACCAACATCGTCCTCGACCTTGTTCTGATCGCCGGATGCAAGATGGGCGTGGCCGGTGCGGCCATTGCCACCGATATCAGCCAGCTGGTGTCCTGTGTGCTCTCCCTGCGTTTTCTGATGCGGGTGGAGGACGATTACCGTGTGACGGCAAAGGAAGTGCGCGTGCACAAAAAGATGGCGGTCCGCATCATCAAGGTGGGCCTGCCCACCGGCATCCAGAACATGGTCATCTCCCTTTCCAATGTGCTGGTGCAGGTCAGCGTCAACGGCTATGGTGCCGCTGCTATGGCAGGCTTTGCCGCCTATATGAAGGTGGATGGCTTCAACATTCTGCCTGTGCTGAGCTTCAGCATGGCGGCCACCACCTTTGTGGGCCAGAACTTTGGTGCGGGCAAGATCGACCGTGTCAAAAAGGGCACCTTTGTCACCCTGGGCATGTGCATCGTTTACACCATCCTGACCGGTATCCTGCTGCTCGTCTTCCAGGATTCCATCATGCACCTGTTCACCGGCGATGAAACGGTCATTGCCTACGGAAAGATCTGTATGCTCTATTTCTGCCCCTTCTACTGGATGCTGGGCATCCTGCAGGGCCTTGCCGGTACGGTGCGCGGCACCGGCAAGAGCGTGCCGCCCATGGTGGTGCTGCTGATCTCCCTGTGCCTGTTCCGTATTGTCTGGATCCAGTTTGCCCTGCCCCTGTTTGCAGGCATTGAGGGTGTGCTGCTGGTCTACCCGGTGTCCTGGGCTGTGGGTGCAGTGTTGATGGTGCTCTACGCCTGGAAGGGCAAATGGATGCAGCTGCCGGAAGCAATTTCATAAATCGGACGCACCTGATCCCCCGGTGAAAGGGCATTTTATACAAAAAATGACGTATGAATGCGTAAAAATATTCGGGGGGGGGGGCTAAAAAATCTGCGAAAATCAGTTGATTTCTGCCGAAAAATGCCGTATACTGAATTATAGTTTCAAATCGAACGACGGACTTCGACAAAAGGGGCTGATAAGATGGAGTGCACACAGGCAGAGGCTTTTGAACAGTATATTCGGGATCTGCGCGTTGTGCGCTCGATCTCCCGGCCCAGCTTTCCGGAGGGCAAAGCTCCCACTGCCGTGCTGGAAGAGATCCAGACCAACGCGCTGAGATGCAACACCCTGATGCGGCAGAATGAGGCACTGCTGGCGCAGTTTGTCTACGACCGTGACCCTGCCTCCTTGACCGAAGAGGATATCCAGGGACTGAGTGCCTTTGCGGGCAGGCTGTTCAACTACGCGAACAGCGAGGATATGGGCGTGGCGTTCAAGGTGCATCAGCTGCTGCTGGCAGCGGCCCGCAGCCGGGAAGACGTGCCCATGATCGTCAGGGAGCTGTACTACACAGGCATCACCCTGCATTATATGAACGTCCGGGATGAGGGAACTGGCATCAACCTGTTGGGAGATGCGATCCAGGTCTATTTTACGGAAGCTGCTGAATACATGTCACGGTATGAACAGCTGGACAGGAATACCCGGCAATATCTCATCCGCTGTGTGGGCAACACCCGGCTGGGGATGTCCCGCGGCACCCATGCGGAAAGCTGCCGGTATCTGGAGCGGTTCCGCCGCGCAATGGACATCATCCAGTCTGCGCATTACCATGCACTGGACCCGGAGTTCCCCTGGGAAAGCTATATCTATTCCATGCACATGGACCGCATGACCCTGCTGACCCATCTGCGGCAGGAGGAGGATCCCGAGGTGGCGCGGCAGGTGCTGGAATCGGCGGAATACATCTGGGGGCACAAGAAGAAGTACAAGGGTCAGGATGCGCGCCTGCAGAACTGGCGGGTGCCCTATTTTTACGCCGCTGCCCGCTACCATGCCGGGGTGGGCAGCCTGGAAGACGTGGTCAAGATCCTTCTGGAATCGGCGGGAAGCGTGGCGCAGGATGATTATTCTGCCGAGGCCATCAGCCGGAAGCTGGTTCTGGCGGCCTATCTCTCGGTCTATGCAGAACGTCTGGACGAGGCGGGAGCACAGAGGTATCGTGCAACCGTGGAGCAGGTACGCCGTTCTGCGGATCAGTATCTGGAACAGATGCCGGCCAGCCAGTATCCCCGTGTGGTAAACTCTGCCGCTTGGGAGTTGAGCAAGATCAGCACCAGCTCAGATGAAACGGCGAACCGCCGGATGCTGGGCAGCATTCTGGCCGGGCACAAGCCGACCTATGTCCACTCGCTGATGGTGGCAGAGCTGACCCGTGCCCTGCTGCATCGGCAGATCGAGACAAGGCCCGAAACACTGGTTGGCCTGCTGGGCTGCAGGAGCGCGGCCGAGGTGCAGGCCCGGCGGGAAGAGCTCTGCCAGACGGCCTATGAGTGCGGCCTGTACCACGACCTTGGCAAGTGTGCCGTTCTGATGTACATCGACAACAACGCCCGCCGCCTGCTGGATGAGGAGTTTTTCTGCATCCAGAGCCACCCAAGGACCGGCGCTGACATTCTGAATAGAATGGGCTGCGGAAGAACGCTGGCCCTGGCGGCACTCTATCACCACTGCTATTACAATGGCAAGGGCGGCTATCCCAATGATGTACCCTCCTGCCCGCCGGAGAACAAGGGAATCGTGGATGCGCTGAGCGTGGCAGACTCGCTGGATGCCGCCACCGATAATATCGGTCGGTGCTACAACCTTGCCAAGCCCTTCCGCACGCTGCTGGAAGAGCTGCGGGCCCAGAGCGGCACCCGCTATGCGCCCAATGTGGTCGCCCTGTTCGAGGATGAGGGTTTTTGCCAGCAGCTGGCAGAGAACACGGATGCCGAGCGCAAAAGGGTGTATCTGCAGGTGTATCACGCCGGAAGGGAAGAAAAATAAACGACCCTCTCTATCATTGCTTCGCAGTGCCACCTCCCCAAAAAGGGAGCGGACATACGTCAGCGTGATAGAGAGGGTCATTCTTTTGGTTTAAGTCAGGATGAAGCTTTCCCAGTCCACCCTGCCGGTGCAGTTCAGCCGGGGTACTTAGCCACTTCCAGCAGTTCCTCCGCCCGGCGGACCTGTTCCGCCGTGGGGGGAACAGCATCGGGCAGGGGATAGGAGATGCCCAGCTTCTGCCACTTGAACAGCCCCAGCGTGTGGTAGGGGAGCACCTCCACCCGCTGCACCGTTTTCAGGCTGCGGATAAAGTCTGCGGTCCTGCGCAGGCCCTCCTCGTCATCGGTGAGGCCGGGCACCAGCACATGCCGGATCCAGAGCGGAACGCCCAGATCGGAAATATGCCGTGCCATGGCTAAAATGTTGGCATTGTCCCTGCCGGTAAGCTGACGGTGCTTCTCCGGGTCGATCTCCTTGAGATCCAGGATGACCAGACTGGTGGAAGCCATCAAGGTATCGAAGGCGGCCAGGTAGGCGGGGTCATCGGGCTGGAACGGCTGACCGGCCGTGTCCAGCGCGGTGTGCACCCCCTTGGCGCGTGCCAGCTGGAAGAATTTTGTCAAGAAGTCCATCTGCCGCAGCGGCTCGCCGCCGCTGACGGTGATGCCGCCCTTCTTGCCCCAGTAATTGCGGTAGCGCCAGACGTGCTGGAACAGCTTCTCCGGAGACCATTCCGTGCCGCCCTCAGCGCTCCACGTTTCGGGGTTGTGGCAGTATTTGCAGCGCAGGGCACAACCCTGCAGAAAGACAACGAACCTGACACCCGGCCCGTCCACCGAGCCGAAGCTTTCCAGCGAGTGGATGAGACCGACAGGGTCACAGTGCGGCATGGCAGGTACGGGAGATCACGTCCATCTGCTGCTCGCGGGTCAGGTCGATGAACTTGACCGCATAGCCGGAGACGCGGATGGTGAAGTTGGCGTATTCTTCCTTTTCGGGGTGCTCCATGGCATCCAGCAGCTTCTCCTTGCCGAACACGTTCACGTTCAGGTGGTGTGCACCCTGATCGAAGTAGCCGTCCATCACCTGCACCAGGTTCTCCTTGCGCTCCTCCTCGCTGTGGCCCAGAGCCTCGGGGTTGATGGTCTGGGTGTTGGAGATGCCGTCCAGAGCCCAGTGGTAGGGCAGCTTGGCAACAGAGTTCAGGGAAGCCAGCAGGCCGTTCTGCTCCGCACCGTAGCTGGGGTTTGCACCGGGTGCAAAGGGGGTAAAGGCGGCACGGCCATCGGGCAGAGCACCGGTGTACTTGCCGTACACCACGTTGGAGGTGATGGTCAGGATGG
>OHDA01001020.1_pt1 | contig 11727 bp, 11 predicted proteins | sample 1566881 | NCBI WGS metagenome assembly OHDA01 (sample SAMEA3879585, study PRJEB24766) | human gut metagenome | biome: human-associated habitat; feature: feces | place: USA | collected 1985/1987
CCCGAAAGATCCACACCGTCGGCCTTGATGAGCTCGATCAGCCGGTGGAGCTGATAGGGGGCAATGAAGGTATAGACCGGGTAGCAGAAGAGGAGCAGCTCCGCCTGCTCCAGCTGGGCACGCAGGGGAGCAAAGTCCTTCTCATAGCTCTTGATCCGCTGACCCACCGGGACCACGGTAAAGGTATGCTCCGGGTGCAGCGCTTGCAAATACAGGGCCGTGTGGACCGTGGTGGAGTTGGCGCCCTTGGGGCTGGCGTTCAAAACAAGGATTTTCATGGTTGTTCCTCCAATTCGTGAAGCAGGCGGCTGTACCAGCCGATCTCAAATTCCGCGGCGGCGATGCCGTACGCAATGGTGTACCCCTGGAAACGCAGTACCTGGGGCCAGTCGATCCCCGGCTGCAATTCCTGCGGATCCATCTGCTGAAACTGTGCCTGAATGGCGCAGAGCACGCCCCGGGTCTCCTCCATCTGACGGATGTAATCTTTGATGGCTGCAAGCCGCTCCTCCGGCTTGGCAAGGCCACTGAAAAACAGGCGGGACAGTTCCATGTTTTTCACTCTGTCCGCCTGCATGGGCTGAGCCACCCAGCTGGAAAAGGCCGCCCGGCCCTGGTCCGTGATGGAAAATCGCTTCTTGCGGCGCTTCCCCTCCACAGATTCATGGGCAATCACCTTGCCCTCCTTCTCCAGCTTGGAAAGGGCGGTTTGTACGCTGCCCGCGCTGTGGGAGCAGATCAGGGCCAGGTTTTTCTTGATAAATTGCTGCAGCTCATATCCCGTCATGGGAGAGAGGATCAGCAGCCCTAAGATCAGATATTCCATGGCGCCCTCCAATATATCGAATAGATATATTATAGATGAAGGCCACGGAATCGTCAACAAAAAGAGCCGGTCCCGAAGGGTCTCCCCTGATAAGGACAACCCAGAAATAACCGTTCAGCAGCATGAAGGCCATTGCCTCTGTAATAGGGGCAATGGCTTTTCTATTGGTGAAGATACCTATTGGAAAACGCATTTAGTTGATATCAATTGAGACCAAATCTGGAAACTGTGCCCTCACGCTTTAGACGCTTGCTCCAAAACAACACACTTGACAAAGCGAAAATATTTTGATATTGTTTTTACATCATTTAATTTTACAGGTGTATATCATGACTCATATTCCAAATGATGTTCCCAGCCAGGTGGAGCATTCTTTTTCTGACTGTTACCGCCATTTCAAGGAGTTTCAGGTGGCGCCGGAATATCGCCCGTACTGGGACAAATGCATGGAGGCGGTTGGGAATCAGGAATTGCTCTCTCATATCGTTTTCTGCAACGATCTCTTCCATATCCCGCCGGTCAAAACCTTTCTTCTCTACTATGAGCAGGATCTGGTAGCCATCACAGGGCGGGAGGATGCGGCCTTAGAGCCCTTTGTGAAAAAAGCCATCGGCGCCTTCTGGGGTATGGCATTCAAATTTGTCCTGGGGTACCAGGGCCAGGAAAGCGTATCTGTTTCCCTGAACCAGAAATTTTTTGTGCGCACGGCAACGTATTTCAAAAAAACTAACTGAGGAGGAGTACATCCGTATGGCACCGAAGTACAGCAAAGAGGCGATCCTGACTCAGGTCGAGCAAGCAGCCGAAACGATGCGCAAATTTTATCAGGCACCATTTGTCAACTATGCAGGCACCATTCTTGGCGGAGCGGAATATGACACAGAAGTGGTCGCCAAGTATCTGCTGGATCACCCGCAGCTCTGGGAACAGATCCCCGTCATTACCCGCACGGCGTCCTATCGCGTGGAGGGTCACGAGGAGATCTGCAAGAATCCCAACTCCAACCAGAAAGAGGCCCATCTGGCCTATGACCTCTTTGAACGCAGTCAAATCGTCGGACTTGGCACAGTATTGGATTACCAGGTTCCCCTGAAGGACAAACTGCACGATGACGCCGGTAAAATTGACCTGATTGCCGAGGATGGAACCTCCCTCTATTTGCTGGAACTCAAGAAGAAGGGCAACGACGAGACCCTTTTGCGGTGCGTGCTGGAGATTCTGACCTACTGGCATGTTGTGGACCGGAGGAAACTGGTATCGGATTTTTTGGGTGCGTCTGTCAGTCGGACTGTGGCGCCCGCTGTACTGCTGCCGGAAGGGTGCAGAGCATACCGGGAGCTGGCGGAGCTGCGGCAGGGAAAGCGCCCCCAGCTGGCGGCACTGATGGAGCAGCACGGCGTGCAGGCATTTGAACTGGACGACGCATGGAACTGCCGTCGTGGCTGAACTGATTGTTCACCGGGGTACCCACCAGATCGGCGGGTGCATTACCGAACTGCGCACCAATACGACCCGCATTGTTCTGGACCTGGGCAGTCCGCTTCCCAGCTCAGCAGGGGAGACTTTGGTCGAAGATCTGGCTCTTCCCGGAATCACCGCTCCGGGCGAGCCGTGCCATGGCGTGTTCCTGACCCACACGCACGGCGACCACATGGGGCAGATCGGGCAGCTCCCGCCGGAAGTGCCTCTCTTTCTGGGGGAGACCGCCCGGGCGGTGGCCCTGACGCTGTACCGCCGCCTGGCCCAGAGGGACCCGCAGGCCTGCGCTCCGATTCTTGCCGCTTTGGAACAGGCCAACGCGTTTCGCCCCGGTGTATCGCTGAATGTGGGCGACCTGCGTATCACCCCATTGCTGGTGGATCACTCCGCGTTTGATGCCTACATGTTCCTGGTGGAGGGCGATGGGGTCCGGCTCCTCCATACCGGGGACTTCCGGAGGCACGGCCCCCGGGGCAAGGCTTTGTATCCGGTTCTGCGCCGCTATGTGGGGCAGGTGGACTGGCTGATCTGCGAGGGCACCACCCTCTCCCGCCCCGCCGGCCACGTGATGACCGAGCAGGAATTGGGCCGTCGCGCCCGTGAGATGTTGGAGCCATACCGGCATGTCTTTCTCCTGTGCCCCTCCACCAACATCGACCGGATCGCCGCTCTCAGCCACAGCGCCCCCAGCCGCCGGCCCGTGGTGTGTGACGGCTACCAGAAAGAGATTCTGAACCTGGTGGAAGCCCGCCACGGAGCCAAGACGCCGCTGTATCAATTCGGGCGGGTGATTCCGTACCGCTCTGACAATCAAAAACTGACGAGTTGGATGGAGGAGCGGGGATTTTGGATGTTTGTCCGGGCCAATGAGCAGTTCCGGCAGCGGATGGAGCCTTATCGGGACGACTGCGTGGTGCTCTACTCCATGTGGAATGGCTATCTGGAAGGTCCCTGCGCAAACCCGCAGTTGGTCCGGTTTTTGGACGGCTTTCCCGTGCTCCGCCTCCACACCAGCGGCCACGCAGATCCCGGGACGCTGGAGGAGGTCTGCCGTATTCTGCGGCCCCACCGGGGGATCGTGCCCATCCACGGGGAACATCCTGAGGCCTTTCGCGCCTTGGCACCCGCCTGCCAGGTGGTCTGTCTGGAGGATGGGGTATCTCTGACACTGTAAGAGAAGGAGAATGACAATGGATTGTTTGGACCGATATCGGGGCTGTCTGCTGGGCGGAGCCGCCGGGGATGCCCTGGGTTACCCGGTGGAATTTGACCGCCGGGCGGATATTTTACAGGCTTACGGCCCGCGAGGGATCACGGACTATGCCCTGATGGATGGTGTGGCCCAGATTTCGGATGACACCCAGATGACCCTGTTCACCGCCAACGCCCTGCTCTTTGCCGAAACCCACCGACGCATTGGTGCGCCGGGCGGTACCATGGAAGGAGCGACTACCGCCTGCTACCGGGATTGGCTGCGCACGCAGGAGGAGTCCTATCCGCTGCCGGACCGGGATCATACCGCCTGGCTGGTCCATGTGCCGGAACTGTTCCACCGGCGCGCGCCGGGGAATACCTGCCTGAACGCCGTCGCCCAAGGGGCCAGCGGCACGGTGGAGCGGCCCATCAATCCGAGCAAGGGGTGCGGCGGAATTATGCGGGTGGCGCCCATCGGACTCCATGCGGCCAGACCGGAAGGTGCGGGGCTGTTGGCCGTCCGGAATGCCGCCATGACCCATGGCCACGAACTGGGCTATCTTCCCTCCGGAGTGCTGGGTTACTGTGTGAGCGCCCTGGCACATGAGGAAAACACTTCTGTCTTTTCTGCCGTTCAGAGAGGTATGGAATGGGTTGCCCGGCAGTTTCCTGACGCAGCGCACCTGCCGGAACTGACTGCATTGGTAGAGCGTGCCATCCGTCTGTCCCACAGGAACCTTTCCGACGACCAGGCCATCCGGGAACTTGGCGAAGGCTGGGTGGCGGAGGAGACACTTGCCATTGCAGTGTACTGTGCTCTGAAGTATGAGCATGATTTTGACCGCGCCCTGATCGCTGCGGTGAACCACGATGGCGACAGCGACTCCACCGGCGCAGTGACGGGAAATTTGTTGGGTGCCCGCCTCGGACTCGCTCAAATCCCGCAAAAATATCTGGAACATTTGGAACTGAAGGAAGTAACCCTGGAGCTTGCGGATGATTTATATTATGGCTGTCCGCCGGCCTATGGTCGGGAACCCCTGGTACACGTCGTCGGAACGCCACTGCCGGAAACACCGAAAGAAAATGCGGAAGCTGCCCGTTGGGATGAGAAATATAATACAGCCAGTTACTGCCCCACTACGATAAAATGAAGCAGTTGAAAAGGAGTGTAATTGGGTTGATCCTGCTCCACGCAAGCATAGCGCAAATGTACATTTTGCGCGCTTGCAGGGGAAACCCCTGTCCCCGATGCCGCCTTCGGGCGGAACTTTTCGGCAAGGTTGCCGGAAGGTCGTTTGAGCTTAGATCGGGTTTGGTGAAATCATCAAACCCGATCTCATTTGAACATTTGGCAATTCCGGCGGCAGTTCATTGCGCTGAAAATCGGGTCCGGCAACCTTGCCGGACCCGATTTTCACCTGCATCAGGATGTCGTTTTTTCAATAAACTGTCTACATTATTGGGTACATTATATATACATTATAATCCGTACAAGGGTGTCCATGTTAGCACCCTGGAGGTCAAGAAATCCAGGGCAGGGTGCATCATGAGACCCCCATTTTTCTTTTTTAATGCGGACACAGACTGTCCGCATTATCTGTTAGGATGGGTGCGAAAACCGGGGATGGGTCTGGAGCCGTCTCCCGAGAGGAGGAGCAACATGAACACACAAACACACCGCACCTGCATCCGGATGAGCCAGGAGGAATACGACCTGCTGAAAGAGAAAAGCAGGGCTGCCGGACTGTCTGCCAACGCCTGGCTGATGAGAGAGTTGGAGCGAAACCGCCCCATGCTCTACCGGGAGAAAGAGACGAAAGCGGCCATCGCCTTTGCGGATGAGGCTGGCCGGGACATCAACGCCGTGGCCAGGGCATTCAACAGCGGCTGCGGTACCGCCCAGCATCTGGACTCTGCCCTCCATCGCCTGGCCCAGGTGGTGGAACGGTTCTGGCAAGTGCGAAAGCTGGGGTACCCCTATGCGGTATAAACACAAGCCACGCCCACCCATGCGGGACAATAGCTGTTCCCTGTCCGTCCGCATGACGGAGGAACAGTACCAGCGGCTGTGCCGCTATCTCGCCATCACCAGACTGCCGGTCACAACTTATTTCCGCAAGCTGATCAAGGAGACCACGATCCACGCCCGAATGCCCGATCCGCATCCCGCCGTAAACCATATCTACTCCAATATCCGGCAGATCGCCCGCTGCCCAAGGGCCAGAGAACTCGCCCCGGAACAGATTGCGCAGCTGGAGTTTCTGGCGGACAAGCTTTGCGAGGAATACTTTCTTCTCTCCACCCAGCAATAGCTCCCCGTAAGGCCACTGGAGGCCCCATGTGGCCTCGCAGGCCCAGCGGAGGGATGGCAGGCCGCCGGAGAGAACCGGGGCGCTTTCGACCAAATTGCCGGGAGCGTCACTTTAGGAAGGTTTGACAAGGTTGTCAAACCCTTCTGGCCAAAGCATGGAAATGTTTAATGTGCCCTGGAGCAAAAAATCAAATATTGCCAAAGGCGATCCGCAAGAAAGTTCGAATATGCCATAAAACCAGAAGGCCGCTTTTGATGATATCGTCAAAAGCGCTGCCCAGGAAGGTTTGGCAAGGTTGCCAAACCTTCCCGACCAGAGATGGAGGAAACGAAAATGCCAGAAGAAGCCAAAGATGATGTTCAACAGGTAAAAGCGGAACGCCTTCAGCGCTCCCATGGGCGGCTTATCCGTGTGGTGTCTGTGTTCCCGCAGCAAGGCAGCGCCACCCCGGAGGACAAGCTGAAAGCCCTCATCAACCTGGACGCGCAGCAGGGAAAGCTGTGTGCCTAAAGGACTGGACATTGCCCAGGCTTTGGGGTATTGTGTAGGCGCGATGCGCTGAATCGGTTTGACGAGAAAAAAGGAGGGCTGTATGAAACAGTCAAACCAGAATGAGATCACCGCCCTGTACTGCCGTCTCAGCCAGGATGACGGGGCGGACGGAGAGTCCAACAGCATCCAGAACCAGCGGAATATCCTGGAGCGGTACGCACGGGAGCACCGCTTTCCCAACCCCCGCTTTTATGTGGATGACGGCTATTCCGGGGGCAGCTTCAACCGCCCCGGCTTCCAGCAGATGATGACGGATATGGAAAACGGGAAGATCCGCACTATCATCACCAAGGACCTGTCCCGGCTGGGACGCAACCAGCTCCACACGGGGCTGTACATTGAGGAGCGGTTTCCCATGTTCGGCGTCCGCTACATCGCTATCAACGACAATGTGGACACCGACCGGAGTGAGAGCACGGAGCTGATGCCCTTCAAGAACTTGTTTAATGAGTGGTTCATCCGGGACACCAGCCGGAAGATCCGGGCGGTGCAGCGGGCCAAGGCGGAGCGTGGGGAACGGCTGGGCACCAGAGCGCCCTATGGTTACCGCAAGGACGAACAGGATCGCAAGAAGCTGGTGGTGGACGAGGAGGCCGCCGCCGTGGTGCGGCGTATCTTCGCCCTGTGCGCCGCTGGGCAAGGACCCAGCCAGATAGCCCGACTGCTGAAGCGGGAACAAGTGCTATGCCCTACGGCCTACGCTTACAAAACCTTTGGCGTTGCCCATAGCAGTCTGAATTTGAATGATCCCTATGGGTGGTCTGACAGTACGATCGCCAACATGCTGGAGAATGAGATTTACCTGGGCAACACCATCAACCTCCGGTACAGCACCCGTTCCTACAAGGACAAGCGGAAAGTGGAACATCCCAGGGAGGAATGCATGGTGCTGGAAAACACCCACCCCGCCCTGGTAAGCCGGGAGGTATGGGACATCGTCCAGCGGGTACGCCAGCACAAGCGGCGGCGCACCAACATGGATGAGCAGAACAAGTATTCCGGGCTGGTGGTGTGCGCCGACTGCGGGAGCACCATGGTGCTCCACCGCGCCCATACCATGAGCCGGTCCTACAACCACTTCACCTGCCGGACCTACAAGAAGGACGGCACCCTCTGCACCGCCCACTATATCCGGGAGTGCATACTGGATGACGTAATTCTGGAGGATCTGCGGCGGGTAACAGCAATGGCCAGGGAACAAACCCAGAAGTTTGCCGCGTACATCGGCAGCAGACAGTCTGCGGAGCTCCGCAAAGAGGCGCGCGGGTTGGAACGGGAACTGGTCGCTATGAAGAAGCGGGGCAGGGAGCTGGACAGCATCTTCAAGCGGCTCTATGAGGACAGCGTCCTAGGGCGGATCACAGCAGAACAGTTCCAGACACTCTCCGTCAGCTACACTCAGGAGATGGAAATGCTGAACAAGGCCATCCCGGAAAAGGAAACTGCCATCCAGAGGCTGCGGGAGCAGGTGTCCGGCACCGACCACTTTATCTCCCTGGCAAAGCGGTACACGGACATCCAGGAGCTGACACCGGAGCTGCTGCGGCTGTTCATTCAAAAGATCGTGGTCCACGAAAAGGACGTGAAGTGGAGCAAGCATGCCCAGCAAACAGTGGAGATCCACTACAATGACATTGGCTGTGTGGAATTGCCACAGCCTGAAGGTCAGTCCACCACCAAGGGTGCGTGAGACAAAAAGAAGTCCCCGGCAGATACTGCCGCAGCAATATCTGCCGGGGGTTCAGACACCTGCAAAGTTACCCCTGTCAGGGAGCAGCAAATGGGCGGCATTTTTTGATAGCCAGGGAAGAAAATCAGCGCTTGCTGAACTGGGGAGCGCGACGGGCAGCCTTCAGGCCGTACTGCGCCGGCCCGCAAACTCGTATCCGCTGCGGCGCAACGGTTTCAGGCCTCAAAAATGTTTCCCACCGCAAATTTAACCTCAAATAATGGGGGGATCTTAGCGACCTTCCGCACAATTGCCCATACAGTTTATCCTATTGAACGCTTATGCGCTTTGCTGTGTGTTTTTCTCAATACTGAATGTTAGGATCGGAATAGTCGATAATTCGCTTTTTAAGCAGCGTAGAGATATTCACCTTGGTTTCAGTCGCACGCAGGAGCGCTTGAAGGAATTCATCCTGGTTGCACTCATACTCGGAGAACTGGGGAACTTCTCCAAAGATGTTTCGATACTGAACAAGGTACGGCTTGCACTTTTTACCAAATTCAATCGAGGTCATTGTGCCCCTCCTTCCAGAATGCTCATGACTTGGCTCCAAGTGTTAGGGAAGTATGCTTTTATGAATTCACAAGACTCGGTGTTGCCCTGAGCAGCCATGCTGAAGATATTTGCAAAGACTTCACATTCCCGAGCCCCAGGACGAGCCCAGTATTCGTTAGGATGTCCATATCTATTGATAGATTCATTGTCAAATTTTTCTTGGATGTCAGGATGATTCATGAAGAAAGCCGATAGAATATCGGAAACGGCTCTGTCATAGGCAGCCCCTGAGTCAACTGTGGCATCCAGCATACGCTCGAAGTTTTCATACCCCTCATCAGTGCTTATGTCATATTGAACAAGGTCTTTATTCATGGCATCTCTGAATTCCTGGGTGTTAGATGGGCGATCCAAGCTATGGTCAACAAAGTGGCCGTACTCATGGCTGAAAATTTCTGCGTATTCTGCGTCGTCCAGGGAGGACTCCATTCGGATGACTCTATCAAGAAGGTTATAATGGCAATCCTTTACACGGTCGGTATCCTTGATATCCGCTACGGACAGATATCTGGCATACTGAATGACTAGGGCCTTAATTTCATCCGGAGCATTCTTGAAAGCCTCATAGACTGCTGCCTGTCTCTCCACCGGTACGGCGGCGAAGGAGCCTTCAACATCAAGATTATCTTTTGAGGGAGCTTCGTTGACAGGCTCGGTAGTATCGCTGACCGAATCAAGCTTTTCACGGATATGTGCGGCCTTTTCTCTACATTCTTTGGCTTTGGCGTAATATTCCTGGGAACGACGGTAATGCTCCCATTTCTCAGCATCGGATTCACCGTTTTCCTCGGCGTTTTTGAAACGGGCCCATTCTTTCTTCGCTTTCTCTTCAAAGTAACGAGCTGTGCCCTCGTACCGCTTTGCCAGAGTTTCCTGAGCCTTTACCCAATCCTCAACAGAATCATACGCTCTGCCTGTCTCTTTGTCGTAATACTTTCCGTCGTCACCTTTTTCCAGGTATTGAGAGTAGTCTTTGCCCTCTGATGATTCGGCTGTCTCAGAACTTTTTGCCTCATTGGCTTCCGAAGTTAATCCGAAGCTTTTGAGTGCGGCGTTAAAGATATCCGTCAGGTCGGAGACTGAGTTGTCACCTATTTCAGCACCAGGCATCCAATGAGCGACATCTCTTTGATCGGCCTTCGGGATTTCGGGTTCCTCAAGTTTCGGTGCATCAACACCAACTGGGCGATCAGATTTCATTGCATCTTCAATTGGACTGGTTTCTTTGAAGAAACTCATATGATTTCCCCCCTTGCCATACGGATAGCGAACTCGCGCCAGAGTGGGTAATCCACATAGTAGCGGTCAGTGTATTCCTTAAGGATCAGGGTGATTAGGAGGTTGATCTGCTCATCCTCAAACTGCATAATGGATGGCTCCAGCTCGGCCATAATGGAAGTCTTCAGATCTTCGACAGACGCTTCTTCAGCAGTGTGTTCAAGCACTGCCTTTGCGTTTTTGAAGTGGTCGAATACCATCGACGCAAGCAACTTAACACTTTCGGCACTCTTCTTCGCAGAGAGGTAATCCATGAGCCTCAGCTTTGTTTCAGTTGGTGCGGAAGACTTCAGAATAGCCTTCTTAAATGCCTCCTCCTCACTCAGATCGTCCAGCTTGGCTCTGAAGCCAGAATCCAAAAGATCAAACAGCAGGTTGTCATTCTGAGGAACGGGATAATTGGTTTTCTCAATGTACTCTTCTTCCTTTAGCTTCTTGGGCTTTTCCACGCTACACAGAACAGGGGAAATCCAGTCATTCTGGTAGACCGCAGCAACACCTCGTGGAAGCTTTGCCAGCTCGATGATCTGATCATCGTTGAGGCCGGCAGCCTTGCCTACTAACTCACGGTCCGAGAAGTCGGGAAGACGCATGATAATCTTCGTATTGGTGTTGCGTATCACCGACATGTCCAGTAGACCGGGAGACTGGTCAGCAATGATGAAGCCCTCACCGTAGGTACGCATCTCTGCAATGGAGTTGGCCAGCATTTCAACAGACTTACCAAGTAAGTTGGCGGTTTCAGAACTCTGCTCGGTGCTTGTCCGCTTCAGGAGATTGTGGGCCTCTTCCAGAACAGTCACATGCCGTAGGTTCGAATTGCTCTTATCGGTACAGGCAATGCGATGCTCCTGAAGTTTCAGAATCAGTATGCCCATAATCAGAGCTTTAGTTTCCGTGGAGCCGACACGGCTCAAATCTACGATTACATTTTGCTCAAAGAGATCGCTATCCTCGATGTCATCCGCAGAGAAAATCAGACTGTTGATGCCGTTTGTCAACGATTCCAAACGAGTGAGCAAAGAACCCTTGTAGTTGCTCTTATTTTCATCGGAGTATTCACTCTTGTTGATATACTTCTCTACTTCGAGAGCAACATCGACAAAGCTGGGGAAGATGTCACCATGCTTGTTTTCGGACTTGACCAGATTCCAGCCGGCGGATCGGTACGCATTCTCCATAGCTGCCTTCAGTACGGCGGGCATGGCTGCGTACATAGGCCAGCAGACATTGAAGATCTCCGTGAGCTTGTCCAAATGCTCGTAGATGTGGATCTTGTCACTTGGGAAACGGAACGGATTGATTCGTAGCAGAGGAGTAATAGAGGGGTTCGTTCCGTACACCTTGATCCTATACTTCTTATTCTTGGCAAGAGCGTTTTTATATTCGCCCTTGGCTGGCTCGATGACCATAAACTTCACCGTTTCTCCAGAGTCACCAACAGTCATTGAAGTCAGCTCATCGAGAATCTTGTAGATTGTTGTGGACTTACCAGAACCAGTGGAGCCAGTGATAAAGGTGTGAGCTGTCAAGCTGTTTGCATCCAAATTCACGACGCTATCTTCAGTGTTGTGCATGTGATAGATCTTACCAAGAGGCAGGTCACCGTTGAATTCAGCCAGAGTGACAACCTCGCGCCCAAACTCTGCACACTCCACAACGGGAAGGCCGGATACGGATTTCTTCGGCAGGGGCATCTGGTAGGACATTTCCTTGCCGCTGACAAGCATGGTGGCAGTGGTCGGGTAGTGATGCGTTTCATCAACAAGGGTAAGAAACTCAGGGTGATAAAAACGCAT
>OHDA01001036.1_pt1 | contig 11635 bp, 7 predicted proteins | sample 1566881 | NCBI WGS metagenome assembly OHDA01 (sample SAMEA3879585, study PRJEB24766) | human gut metagenome | biome: human-associated habitat; feature: feces | place: USA | collected 1985/1987
ATTTTTTACACTATTTTTTCTCATTCTTATTCCTTCTTACTTCAAACCTAAACCATGATATACCGGAAGCTTCGCTTCGTACCACACTGGAAGTTTCGCTTCGCACCACACGGGAAGTTTCGCTTCGCGAAACTTCCCGGCAGGGTCTAGTTATTCTTAGATTACGTACTGTGTAATCTTAGAATAACTCCCTACCGTGGTACCTCCACCATGATGTAGGCTTCTACGATATCCAGCTCCTGCATCTTGTCAAAGCCTTCGAATACGAGACCACACTCATATCCTGCCTTAACTTCCTTCACATCATCCTTGAATCTCTTCAGGGAAGCCAGGTTGCCCTCGAAGATCTGCTCGCCCTCACGGGTGATACGAACTTTACAGCCTCTCTGGAAGACACCGTCTAAGACATAGGAACCGGCAATGTTACCGATCGCGGATGCCTTGAAGATCTGACGAACCTCTGCATGACCGATCACCTTCTCCTCATAGACAGGATCCAGCATACCCTTCATGGCAGCTTCGATATCTTCGATGGCCTGGTAGATGACCTTGTACAGACGTACATCCACGCCCTCTCTCTCTGCGGTTGCCTTGGCAGTCGCATCGGGACGGACATTGAATCCGATGATGATCGCATTGGACGCACTTGCCAGAGATACGTCGGACTCATTGATGGCACCCACGCCGCCGTGGATGACCTTCACCACAACTTCTTCATTGGACAGCTTGGTCAGACTCTGTTTAACAGCCTCGACAGAACCCTGTACGTCTGCTTTAACGATGATCGGAAGCTCTTTGAGGTCACTTGCCTGGATCTGATCAAACAGGTTATCCAGAGAAAGTTTGCCTTTTGTTTCTTCAAGCAGATGTTTCTTGTTTTCAGTAACGAATGTAGCTGCAAAGCTCTTGGCTTCCTTATCGCTCGGGAATGCCATCAGGATCTCACCTGCATTCGGAACATCACTGAGGCCAAGGATCTCAACCGGTGTAGAAGGACCTGCTTCTTTGACACGTCTGCCTCTGTCATCCATCATTGCACGCACTTTACCACTGCATGCGCCTGCTGCAATAAAGTCGCCTACATGAAGTGTACCTTTCTGTACAAGAATTGTGGCAACCGGTCCCTTACCTTTATCAAGCTGAGCCTCAATAACAAGACCTCTTGCCGCACGATTCGGATTTGCCTTGAGTTCCAGTACCTCTGCAGAAAGAAGGATCATTTCAAGCAGTGTATCGATTCCCTCTCCTGTATGGGCAGATACCGGTACAAAAATAGTACTTCCACCCCAGTCTTCCGGAATCAGTTCATATTCGGAAAGTTCCTGTTTTACTCTTTCCACATTTGCACTTGGTTTATCGATCTTGTTGATTGCAACAATGATCTCAACACCCGCTGCTTTCGCATGGCTGATTGCCTCAACAGTCTGTGGCATAACACCATCATCTGCTGCAACAACAAGTACTGCGATATCTGTGGAGTTTGCACCACGCATACGCATTGCAGTAAATGCTTCATGTCCCGGTGTATCCAGGAATGTGATCTTCTGTCCATTGATCTCAACTACAGATGCACCAATGTGCTGTGTGATTCCACCTGCTTCCCCTCTGGTTACATGTGTATCACGGATTGCATCCAGAAGAGATGTTTTACCATGGTCAACGTGACCCATGACACAGACTACCGGCGGTCTCGAAACCATATCCGCTTCATCTTCTTCGTCTTCTTTCAGAAGTTCTTCGATAACGTCTACTTTCTCTTCCGGCTCTGCGATAATATCATAATCCAGTGCGATCTCCTGTGCTTTTTCAAAGTCGATCTCATGGTTTACCGTTACCATAGTTCCTTCCAGGAACAGTTTTTTAACGATTACAGACGGCTGCATCTTCATAGCTTCTGCGAGCTCACGGATTGTCATTTTCTCCGGAAGTGTGATTTCTTTTACTTCTGGTTTCTTCTCTTCCTGTTTTGGCTGAGGAGTCGGTTTCTGAAGAGCTTTCGGAATTCTAGAAAGATTTCTTCTTCCACCCTGGTTCGGTCTGTTATGACCTGCACCGGATTTCTCAAAGTCTTTCTTTTTGTTCTTATTCTCTCTGTCACGCTCTCTCTTGCTGTCTTTGGATGTTTTTGTCAGTTCTGGTGTAAATACAGCGTCATTCTCTCTTCTTCCGCCGCCATTTCTCTGTCCGCCACGGTTGTTTCCGCCAAAGCGTCCTTCACCTCTGTTATCCGGTCTTCCGTTTCCGCCCTGTCCTGGTCTTCCCTGGCCACCCTGCTGCGGGCGTCCACCCTGACCTCTCATCGGACGGCCATTTCCATCACCCTGACGTGCCGGACGACCTTCACCCTGTGGTCTGGCCGGACGATTTCCGTCACGATTCGGACGACCCTGTCCATTATTTCCATTGCGATCAGAAAATCTTTTTTCTCCGCCACGGAAATCACGGTTTCCTCTGTTATCTCCACCACGATTGTCACGGCCTGAATCTCTTCCGTCACGATTATTCTGGCGGTTCTGTCCTCTGTTATTATTGTAACCGGACTGTTCCTGTCTTTGCGGTCTTGCAGAATTGTTCTGTACCGGTGCTGCCTGTCTGATCTCTGTCGGTTTCTTTGTCTCCGGAGTCTCAGACGGTGCCGCTGCCTGCGGTTTCTTTGGTGCTGCTTCTGCAGCCGGTTTCTGCTGTACCGGTTCAGCCGGTTTTACAGCCTGTGGTTTCTGCTGCGGTCTTGCAGCCGGTTTTTTATCTGATGCCGGACGTTTCGGTCTGTTTTTGCCACCGTCACTTGCATTCTGTGCGTGATATACACGAATAATATTTTTTTTCTTTTTGGGAGCCTCTGTCTTCTCTGCTTCCGGTTTAGTTGTTACCATTTTTTCATCTGTTCTGGAATTATCCACGTTGGTAATCTGCTCCTTTCCCCTTTGTGATAAATGTTCTTTTATTCTGGCAGGTTCATGCTCTCTGCTCTTCGGCACATTGATTCCTCCTTCACGTCAATGACTTCGGATCTTGCTGATTCTGGATCACACTGTTTACATTTACTGTTCCATCTTCTCAAGTTCTTTCAGCATTGCTTTCGCAAAGTTCTCATCCTGTACCGCCAGACTGGCACGAAATTCCTTGCCGCAGAATTTTCCCAGTTCCTCTTTATCCGCGAGGAAATATACCGGTACTTCGTAAAACTCACACATATTACGGAATTTTTTCTTTGTATTTTCGGATGCGTCTGCCGCAACCAGTACCAGAAAACCTTTTCCGCTCTTCACAGATTTCTCTGTGGAGAATTCTCCGCTGGCTATCTTACCTGCTTTTGTGGCAAGCCCCAGCAGTGATAAAACTTTATTGTTGTTTTTCAATATCGTTTAACTCCTTTTTCAGGTCTTCATAGACCTCATCCGGTATTGCGGTCTTCAGTGACCGTTCCAGTCCCCGGGTTTTTACGGCTTTTTCCAGACATTCCTGGGAAAGACATACGTACGCACCTCTTCCGTTTTTTCTGCCTGTTGCATCAAGCACGATCTCATTCTCCGGAGTTCTCAGTACACGGATCATTTCTTTCTTACTTTTCATTTCTCTGCAGCCGGTACACTGGCGCAGAGGTGTTTTATTCTTTGTCTTCATAGATTATTCTTCAACAGTAGTTTCTTCTGAAACTTCCTCTGTTTCTTCAGTCTCTGTTTCTTCTGACTCTACAGCACCTTCTTCACTGTACTCCTCTTCGTCGTAGTACTCATCCTCGTCATCATAGTCATACAGTTCTCCAGACTCTCTTGCCTGAGTCTCACTCTTGATGTCGATCTTAAATCCGGTCAGACGAGCCGCAAGACGTGCATTCTGTCCTTCTTTACCAATTGCAAGAGACAACTGATAATCTGGAACGACTACCAGTGCAGTCTTTTCATCCGGATCCGCCATAACAGCGATAACCTTTGCCGGACTCAGTGCATTTTCAATCAAGATTGCCGGGTTTTCATCCCAGTTGATGATGTCGATCTTCTCACCACGCAGTTCCTCTACGATGGAATTGACTCTTGCACCGTTCATACCAACGCATGCACCTACCGGATCTACATCAGGATCATTGCTCCATACAGCAATCTTGGTACGGGAACCTGCTTCTCTGGCAATACTCTTGATCTCAACAGTTCCGTCTTTCACTTCGGCAACTTCAGATTCAAACAGACGTTTTACAAGTCCCGGATGTGTTCTGGACAGAAGGATACGAGGTCCTTTCGGTGTATCTTTGACTTCAAGGATATAAACCTTGATTCTTTCTGTAGGCTCAAATTCCTCACCTTTCACCTGCTCGTTCTCACTCAAGATACCGTCTGCCTTGCCAAGATTTACACTGACATTTTTGCCCATTACACGCTGTACGATACCTGTGACAACTTCTTTTTCCATTCCATAATACTGATCATAAAGGACTTTACGTTCTTCCTCACGGATTTTCTGAAGAATTACGTTCTTTGCATTCTGCGTTGCAATACGGCCGAATTCTTTAGAATGGATCTCAACTTTGATCATATCTCCCAGTTCTGCATTTGTATTGATTTTCTGTGCATCCACCAGGGAAATTTCCAGTGCCGGATCATCTACGAATTCCTTTACTTCACGTTCTGCGTAAACGCTGAAATCACATGTTTCCGGATTGATCGTCACATGCACATTATCTGCTTTACCAAAATGGTTTTTGCAAGCCTGGATCAGGGACTGCTCAATCGCACCCAGTAATGTATCCTTGCTGATGTTTTTTTCTTTTTCCAGGATATCCAGGGCTTCCATTAACTCTTTGTTCATTTTTGTTATTTCCTCCTATTTTATCAAAGCATATCTGAATCGTATTTAAAACTCAATTGCCAGACGGATCAGGGCAATATCCTTTTTGTCAAATGTGCGTAACTGCCCGTCCTCATCGATCGTCACACTGCTTTCATCATATGCATTTAAAATCCCACAGAATTCTTTCTGCTTTTCGATTGGACGATAGGTCCGGATCTCTACCAGTTTACCCATGCTTCTGGCAAAATCCTTCTCCTTTTTCAGTGGTCTGTCAAGACCCGGCGAACTGATTTCCATGATATAGCTGTCTTCAATAAAATCGTTCTCATCCAGTTTATCACTGAACGCTCTGCTGACTGCTTCACAATCGTTAACAGTAATTCCACCCGGCTTGTCGATATATCCACGAAGATACCAGTTTCCTGCTTCCTTCACATATTCTACATCTACCAGTTCGAATCCCTGGCCCTCAACGATCGGTGCCAGCAATGCTTCTGCTTTCTGTTCATATTCATCCCGTCTGCTCATATTTCCACCTGCCTTTCGCACATCCGGAGCATCTCGCAAAAAGAGTGGACCGAAGTCCACTCTCTTGTTGTCCGTTATCATGTTAAGTTCATTCTAGCACCTTACTTCCGGAAAAGCAAGGTTTTTTTTATATCCTCGGCTTTATGCCCTTCGTATCCCGCTTTGCAAGCCGCACTTTATTCAGTGCATATTCTTTATCATGATAGGAAATCGTATATTCCTGATGACCTGCCAGAAGGTATGCATGCTCCAGATAATCATCGTCTGCCAGTTTCATGCCCCGCACACCAAGTGCAGTTTTCTTCATTGTCGAAACTTCTTGTGCCAGGAATCGCAGGAAGCAGCCTCCATGGCTCTGGAGCACAATCTGCTCCATCTCGGAAGCACTGCCAATAAAGATCAGTTCATCTTCATCCGCCAGCTTTGTTGACGCGATCGTTCGTTTAGCCACATCAAATTCCGCACCTTCTACCAGTTTGCACATAGAAGTCTTTGTCACAAACAGCAACCTGTCTGAACGCAGTTGTCCTACCGGTGCCACATAAAGCATGCGTTCCTGGGAACTGTCATAATTACTGAGATTGTCCACCGGTGTTCCCTTGTCGCGGAAACGGCCAAGCGGTATATCAACGGCTTTGATCGTATGCATCTTGCCTGTATCTGTAAATATACAGATCTTGTCTGTATTCATACAGTTGAATACATATTTATTTTCATTATGAACAGCTTCTTTGTTTCGCTCATAAGCATTTTTATCTATAAGCTTCATATAACCAAAGCGATCCATCAGGAAGCAGACTTCCATCTCTTCCATCTTCTTCTCTTCATAGACAGCTTCTTCTGCATTTTCAATCGCTGTACGGCGTTTTCTTCCGTATTCTTTCTTGATGGCGTCCATGTCTTTGATGATCACGGCCGCCATGGAATCATAATTGTCCAGGATATCTTTATAAAGAGCAATGTTTTTCATTGTCTCTTCATGCTCAGCCTGCAGTGCTTCAATTTCCAGACCGATCAGTTTATACAGACGCATATCCAGAATGGCATTTGCCTGACGTTCTGTAAAAAGAAGTTTTGCAGCAGCCTTCTCACTGGCTTTTGACTTGAATTTAATTCCCTCTGTAATTCCTTCTACCAGACATTTCTTGACCTGTTCACGATTCTTACTGCCACGGAGGATCTCAATGATCAGGTCGATCACATCACACGCTTTGATCAGACCTTCCTGAACTTCCTGTTTTTCCAGTTCTTTGTCCAGCAGTGTGTGATATTTACGTGTTGTGATCTCAAACACAAAATCAACGTGATATTCAATAATCTGCTTCAGGCTTAATGTTTCCGGTCTGCCGTCAGCAACTGCCAGCATATTTACGCCAAACGTATCTTCCAGACGCGTTTTCTTATACAGCATATTGGTCAGATTTTCCACATCGGTATCTTTCTTAAGTTCCAGTACGATACGGATGCCTTCCTTGGAAGACTGATTGGAGATATCTACGATATCTGTTGTCTTCTTTGTTTCTATAAGAGATGCCACGTCATTCAGGAACTTGCCAATGTTTGCTCCCAGCATGGTATATGGAATCTCCGTAATGACAAGCTGTTTTCTTCCGCCTTTGAGTTTCTCTACTTCTACTTTTCCACGCAGGCGGATTTTGCCGCTCCCTGTCTCATAGATCTTATGGAGATCATCTTTATTGACCACAATACCTCCGGTCGGAAAATCCGGCCCTTTGATATATCGCATCAGTCCTTTGACACTGATCGTGTTATCTTTCATATATGCTTTGACAGCATCGATGACTTCCCCTAGATTGTGTGGTGGAATACTGGTTGCCATGCCGACCGCAATACCATCTGCACCATTTACCAGAATGTTCGGGATGCGCACCGGAAGTACCGATGGTTCTTTTTCCGTCTCATCGAAGTTCGGAACAAAGTCCACTACATTCTTATCAAGATCACTCAAAAATACATCCTGTGTCAGTTTTTCCAGTCGTGCCTCTGTATAACGCATGGCAGCTGCGCCATCACCCTCGATTGAACCGAAGTTACCATGTCCGTCTACAAGTGTTCTGCCTTTTTTGAAATCCTGTGCCATAACAACAAGTGCGTCATAAATGGAACTGTCACCATGTGGATGATATTTACCCATGGTATCACCGACAATACGTGCACATTTACGATACGGACGGTCATAGCGGATTCCCAGTTCATACATATCATACAACGTTCTTCTCTGTACTGGTTTCAGACCGTCACGCACATCCGGAAGAGCACGGGAAATGATAACACTCATTGCATAATCGATGTATGATTTCTGCATAATTTCCGAATAATCGGTACGAATTACATTTTCCTGTTTTGTTTCCATATCTTATCCCACCTTATACATCAAGTTCTGCATCGGCTGCATGCTCGTAAATAAATGCCTTACGCGGCGGAACTTCACTGCCCATCAGAACTTCTGTCACACTGGATGCAAGACGTGCATCTTCTATCTCCACGCGTTTCATTCTTCGAGTCTCAGGATTCAGCGTGGTCTCCCACAGCTGTTCTGCATCCATCTCTCCAAGACCTTTGTATCTCTGCAAAGTAAAGCTTCCCGGTTTATGTGTCTTACGATATTTTTCAAGTGCTTTATCATCATACAGATATTCTTCCGGTCCCTTTTTCGGCATTGCCTTATAGAGTGGCGGCATCGCAATATATACATGGCCTTCATAGATCAGTTCCGGCATAAAACGATAGAACAATGTCAGAAGCAGTGTGGAAATATGCGCACCGTCAACATCGGCATCCGCCATGATCACGATCTTGTCATAGCGAAGTTTGCTTATATCGAAATCATTTCCATATCCTTCAGAAAATCCGCATCCAAATGCATTGATCATAGTCTTGATCTCCGCATTGGCAAGCACTTTGTCAATGGTTGCTTTCTCCACATTCAGGATCTTACCTCTGATAGGAAGGATTGCCTGATAATTACGGTTGCGGGCAGTCTTTGCGGAACCTCCCGCAGAATCTCCCTCTACGATAAAGATCTCGCACTGGGAAGGATCCTTCTTCTCGCAGTTTGCCAGCTTTCCGTTAGAGTCAAAGGAATATTTCTGCTTTGTCAGAAGATTCGTCTTCGCCCTCTCCTCTGTTTTACGAATCTTTGCTGCTTTCTCTGCGCAGGAAAGGATGGTCTTAAGAGTCTCCAGATTTCTGTCAAAATAGAGTACCATCTGCTCTCCTACAACCTTTCCGGTTGCGCGTGATGCATCCTGATTATCCAGCTTTGTCTTGGTCTGTCCCTCGAAACGAGGTTCCGGATGCTTGATGGAAACAACTGCTGTCATTCCGTTACGGATATCTGCACCTGTGAAGTTCGGATCCTTGTCTTTAAGAACGCCAATCTCTCTCGCATAAGTATTCATGACTGTGGTAAATGTAGTCTTAAATCCGGTCAGATGAGTACCGCCCTCTGCATTGTAAATGTTATTACAGAAGCCCAGTACATTCTCACGAAATTCATTGGTAAACTGGAATGCCACCTCTACCTGAATGCCGTCTGCTTCCCCTTTCAGGTAAACCGGATCATGCAGGACTTCCGCGCTGTGGTTCAGATCTTTGATAAATCCAATGATACCATCCGGCTCATGATAGGTAATATCCTCGACCTCTGCACCTCTTTTATCCTCAAAGCGAATAGTCAGTTCCGGATTCAGATATGCAGTCTCATGAAGTCTGCTCTTTACTTCTGTTGCTGAGAATCTGGTCTTTTCAAAAATCTCCGGATCCGGCAGGAAATTGATACTGGTTCCGGTCTGTCTGGTCTTACCCAGCTTCGGCAACAACCCTTCCTCAAGTTCAATGGTCGGGATTCCCCGTTCATAGTGATCATGATGCACATATCCGTCACGACTGATCTTAATGTCCAGATATGTAGACAGGGCATTCACAACCGAAGAGCCTACTCCATGAAGTCCTCCGCTGGTCTTATAGGCAGAATTATCAAATTTACCGCCTGCATGAAGAGTTGTAAATACAAGTCTCTCTGCCGATACTCCTTTCTCATGCATATCTACCGGGATTCCTCGTCCGTTGTCTGTTACTGTACAGGAACCATCTTTCTCCAGAACTACATGGATCAGACTGCAGTATCCTGCCAGATGTTCATCTACTGCGTTATCTACGATCTCATAAATGAGATGATTTAATCCTTTTCGTGAAACACTTCCGATGTACATTCCCGGACGCTTACGAACCGCCTCCAGACCTTCCAGGACAGAGATGCTCCCTGCATCATAGGTGTTTTTCTTTGCCATGTCTGTTACATTTCCTTTCTTTCTATCAACCGGATTGCTTACTGTAAATCCGGGAATGATTTTTTGCATTGCAAACACTTGTTCGTATTATAACCCAGTTTTTATTCTTTTTCAAGTGCGAACTTTCCCTTGTCAACGGAATAAAACACAAAAAATAATCAGAACCGAAATTCTGATCCTTCTCTGACTGTAAGCCTGTTCTGTTATAATTTGAGTGCATTTATCTTATCATTGGTTTTTTCAGCTGTCAACTGTTTCGTTTGCCTACAAGGCTGTTTGGCATTATCTTTACAGTAGAAATATCTGTAAGAAACAGAAGCTATTTCTTTGTCTTAAATTTCTTCATTGTGGAGTATGGATTGTAAACTCTGGATTTGTCTTTGGATGTTTGGTTCCATGCCCGTATGGTCACATACCAGGTACCTTTCTTTACGTTTGTAAAGGTTACAGTTACGGTATTTTTGCCTTCTGTACGTTTCAGATATTTCTTAACCGGATATTTCTCACCTGCGGAGGTTTTGTATTTGTTTCCCAGCAGGATTTCATAACCTGTGGCATTTTTGCATTTTGTGTAAGTAATAGTCACAGTGTTTCCTTCTACAGTAATATTCCTGATCTTTGGCTGCTGTGGTGTGACAACAGTGATCTTGATCTTCTTGATCTTTGTCCAGGAACCATAGACCTTATTGCCCTGTGCATCCAGAACCCAGCTTCGGGCTGCCACATACCAGGTACCTTTTGCCAGATATCTGAAAGATGCCTGTGGCTTGCCTGTTGAGGAAACTGTCTTGCTGAACTTTCCTGTCTGGAGCATATTTGATTTCTTACTGATCACGAAGTCATAACCCTGAGCACCTGCACATCCTTTGGAAAGTTTGACAGTTAATTTATTTCTGTCAATGGAATGGCTGGAAATCTTTGTGTTAGCAGGACGCAGGTATGCACCGTTTTCATCTGTGATACTTCCGTCTGTGTGAATGACTCTGCCATTGAGAGATTCTGTACCAAATGCTATGAAATAATCCTGTCCTTTGGAAAGGGTAAAGTCAGCATATGGAATACTGCGCTCAAATGCACCGCCTACAGTTACAGTCTGGATACACTGCAGAACCCCATTCTCAACATCATACCAGAACAGATTTGCCATAAGTCCTGCACAGGAGGCATCTGCCTTTACGGAAAGCACAGCCGGGAAATCGAAAGCTCCGCTTCTTCCAAGATGGAAACCGAAATCATTCTGGTTTGTGGAAATCAGGCTGTATAATGCTGCCGGGATATATTCTGCTGTGTTTGTAACAGAAAGATCTATATCCGCAGGTGTTTCTGCTGTAATGGAAGTACCGTTGATCTTCCAGATGAAACCATTCTCCATATCAAGATTCAGGGAAATATCTTTTCCTTTTATCCCGGATAAAACGGAAGCAGGAAGTGTCCTGGCACCATTCATGATAATGGAGATGGTATCTTTTTCTTTGGATGTCTTGATCAGATCATTAACAGTATCCCAGCTTTTCTTCTGGAAACTTCCCTCAATGTAAGGTTCCCCGTCACCAAGCTTTCCGAGATTTTTTGTATCCTGATGTTTGCATCGTTTACAGGTGTAAGTTATGATTCCGTCAGTTTCTGCAGTTGGTTCTGTAGTGATAACGCCGTTGTCATAGTCATGGCCGTATGCGGAAATGGTGTAGCCATAGGAAAGTGTTTCATTACAGTCTGTGCAGTAGGTATCTCCACTGTATCCGCTGGAAGTGCAGGATGGAGAGGAGTAGTAACGTTCTGCGGTATGTGGGTGTGTACATGCTTTTCTGGTGATTTTAAATACAACAGATGTATTTACATAATTGTCAGCATCTGTACCATTATAAACTGCTGTAGCGGAAACTTCTTCTCCTACAGGTAATTTTTTAGAAATATCGGAATTGCTCCATTTCCAGTCATCATTGAAAAGGCCTTTAACATCTTCGACTTTCTTACATAACCATGAAACAGATTTTATAGTATCGGTTGGC
>OHDA01001041.1_pt1 | contig 11619 bp, 10 predicted proteins | sample 1566881 | NCBI WGS metagenome assembly OHDA01 (sample SAMEA3879585, study PRJEB24766) | human gut metagenome | biome: human-associated habitat; feature: feces | place: USA | collected 1985/1987
GCTGCCGCTGAACAGATCAAGAAAGCGGCAGTCCGGTATTTCAGGCTGCAGAATATTAAAAAGTGTTTCTTTTATACGGTCCGTAGTAGGACGGGTTTCCATGCCTGGTACAGTCTTGAGGGCAAGACGCCTGGCTTTTCCTGCTATTACTCTCATTTCAGATTTAATCTCCAATCCAGGTCACCACGTGCCAGTCCGAGAATCAGAAGTTCGGCTGTTGCAATGTTGGTGGCAACCGGTATGTTATACTGATCACAACGCATAACGATCGCTGTGATATCCGGTTCTTTCGGATCAATCATAACCGGATTATAAAAAAGGATAACCATATCAAGATCCTGACGCTCTACCATTTCCATGAACTGTTTGTCTCCGCCAATGCTCCCTGCAAGAAATTTATGCACATGAAGGTTCGTGGCTTCTTCTATTCTTCGACCGGTAGTTCCTGTGGCATAGACCTCATGTTTGGCGAGTATATTCTTGTAGGCGATACAGAAATCTTCTATAAGTACTTTTTTGCTGTTGTGTGCAATGATTCCTAAATTCATCGTTCATCTCTCCATTTTCACCAATACATTACTGGCTTTTTTGTTATAATACAGCTATTCTCATATATTATAACAAGTCAACAAAAAATTGGCAATTAATTATTGTAAACTTATACAAAATTCATAGAAAATTAATATTTTATACAAGTTTACCCTATTTTTTAGAAAAAGTAAACCATTGTACGCAAAAAGAAACAGTGTTGTTTCATAGCTGCATACAGTTATAAAACAACACTGTCTGTTCAGAGTCGGATCAGATTTCGCTCAGATCAGTTCTTGGAAATGAATCAGTACTGTTCATTCTGAGAATTGCCGGACATCTGTCTTTCCTGCTGTTCAATCATTTTTTTGACCATATATCCGCCGACACTTCCGTTCTGTTTGGATGTCAGGTTTCCGTTGTAGCCATCGGTAAGCGGAACGCCCAGTTCATTTGCAACTTCGAATTTAAAACGATCCAGGGCTCCTTTGGCTTCAGGTACAACTGCTCTGTTAGAAGAACTGTTTTTTGTCATGATAATTTCCTCCTTGGTTTTCGTTTAATTTGGATGTTACAGTGCTAGTATATGGAATGAAGCAAGAAATACACTGGAACATTCTGCACGAAATGGAAGAAACTAAAATAAATTTTTATATAGAAGGTCAGGCATCTTTTCCATCGCCTGTTGTAAAATACTCTTTTACAAGTTTTACAACTACACCGGACAGAAGGAATACAGCAATAAGGTTTGGAATAGCCATCAGACCGTTGAAGGTTTCGGCAATATTCCATAAAAGTCCAAGATCTACAGTTGCGCCAAGAATTGCTACCAGAGAATACAGGACCATGAATGGTTTGGTTGTCCTGGAACTGCTGAAGAGGAATTCACAGCATCTTGCACCATAAAGTCCCCATCCGATGATCGTAGAAAATGCAAAACAGCACATTGCCACAGCTGTGAAGACAGAAACCCAGCTTCCGTATGTAGAAGTAAATCCGAGAATAGTAAGCTCTGCTCCTGCTGCTGCGCCATATGAAACAGGAATTCCACTGCAAAGGATTACGAGTGCGGTAAGAGTACAGATGACGATGGTGTCTGTAAATACTTCAAAGATCCCAAAAAATCCCTGTTTGACAGGTTTACGTGTATCTGCGCAAGCATGTGCGATCGAACCGGTACCAAGACCTGCTTCATTAGAGAAGATACCTCGGGATACACCTTTTTTCATGCTCATAAAGAAGCTTCCTACTGCTCCGCCTGTAACAGAAGCCGGGGTAAACGCTCCTTTAAAAATAGAAGAAAATACATATGGAATGCGGCTGAAATTAAGGAAAACAACGCCAAGAGCAAGAATGATATAAAACACAGCCATAAATGGAACCAGTTTTTCTGCTACCTGACCGATTCTTTTGATTCCACCCAGGAGCACAAGTGCTACAAGTGAAGCAATGATAATTCCCATGATCAGATTGGCAGTAGAGATGCTATCGGAGGAAATCAGATTGTAATTTATAAGTGCAGAATTAACAGCAGCTGTGATCGTATTAACCTGTGTAGCATTTCCGGTACCAAATACAGTCAGTACACCAAAAGCGGAAAAGAGGTATGCAAGCCAGTGCCAGTGTTTCTTCAGACCATTTTTGATATAATACATTGGTCCACCGACAAGTTCACCGTTTTCGTTAGTTTCACGAAAGTGTACGGCCAGAGTTACTTCGGAAAATTTGGTACACATGCCAAGGAGTGCAGAAATCCACATCCAGAATACGGCTCCCGCGCCGCCGGCGGAGATGGCGGCCACCACGCCCACCAGCAGGGAAATGCGGCCGCCGTACAGGACACGCGCCAGCAGGTCCCTCCCAAGCTGGTCCGTGCCGAACCAATGGTCCCAGGAAGGGCTTTCCGCAATCCGGGACAAATCCTGCACATTAGGATGAGGCAGCCACGGCAGCAGGGGCCCCAGAAAACAGGCCGCCGCAATCAGCGCCAGCGCCAGCAGGGAAAACATGGCTGCCCGGTTGCGGGAAAGACGCAGAAAAGCGTCCTTCCACAGGGAGGAACCCTGTTCCTCCGTCCTGTTCCATCCTCTTTTTCTCATGATTCCTTTCTCAATCTCGGGTTGACGGCCATTTGCACCAGGTCTACACCCAGGTTGGCTGCGACGATCAGAATGCCGTAAAACAGGACAAGCCCCTGGATGAGGAAATAATCCCGGTCCGTGGTTGCGTTCACGAAATGTTGGCCCATGCCGGGAACATGGAAACAGGTCTCCACCACAAAAGAACCGGTAATCATGGCGGCAAAAGCAGGCCCCAGATAGGAAAGGGCCGGAATCAGGCCGCCTCGCAAAGCGTGCTTCCAAACCGTACGGAAAGGCCCTGCCCCCTTGGCTCGAGCCGTCCGGATGAAATCCTGCCCCAGCACTTCAAGCATGCCGCCGCGCGTCAGGCGCGCCAGATACGCGGCATTCACCAGCCCCAGCGTCAGCGCCGGAAGCACCACGCAACCGGGAGAATCCCATCCGGCCACGCTCAAGCCGGGCACATGCATGCCCAGAGCTACGCCCAGCACCGGAGCCACGACAAAGGCGGGAATGCAGATGCCGGCCATGGAAACCAGCATCACCCACCAGTCCATCCACCGGTTCTTGTACAGTGCCGCCACAATTCCGGCGGGAACCCCCGCCAGAATGGAAATAGCCATGCCTATGACTCCAAGTTGGAGGGAAACAGGGAATGACTGGCCGATCATATCCGCCACGCTGACGCCTTCCTTCACCAAAGACGGTCCCAGGTCGCCATGAACCAGCATGTTCCACCAGTAACGCCCGTACTGGATCAGGGGAGCCTGATCCAGCCCGTAACTGGCCTGGAGCTGCTGGAGGACATGCTCCGGAAGTTTCTTTTCTCCCATGAAGGGGTGCCCCGGCAACAGGCGTATCAGGAAAAACGTCACAGTTTCCAGCACCAGCAGGACCAGAAGCCCCTGCCCCAGGCGTTTCAGAATCATCCTGGTCAAGGCGCGGCCTCCTTCCCATGTTCCCGGGCGTCGTCCAGGCTGATATCCTCAAACAAATGGTTGTCCAGAAGCAGGGGATGCCATCCCCGCACTTCCGGCCTCTTCAAATAGGACCGTTTGGCCCAATACAGGGGAATCACCGGGGATTCGGAAAGCATCAGCGCTTCCGCACGGGCCAGCAGGGCCATGCGCTTCTCCTGGTCTCCCGTGGCGCGGCTCTCCGCCAGCAGGCGTTCATACTCCGGATGAAACCAGCCCGTATTATTGTTCCCGGAGGCGGAACCCCACAAATCCAGAAAACTGGAAGGATCCAGATAATCCCCGGACCATGAGGAGGAACTAAAATCATACTGCATGGAATTCTGCGCGAACTTGTAGGCCGTCCACTCACAGGAACGGATATCCACATGAATCCCCAGATGCTTTTTCCACATGCCCTGGATGGCTTCCGCCATCGTCTTCTGAACTTCGCGGGATGTAGTCATCAGCTCCAGCCGGGGAAAACCCTTCCCGCCGGGAAAACCAGCCTGGGCCAGCAGGGAACGCGCTTTCTCCGGATTGAACTCCACCCCATGCGGCGTCTTGTATCCGGCGCCGTCCGGCGTAAAGCCGAAGCACGGCTGGCCGCCGCCGCACACCACATCCCGCACCAGGGCCTCCCGGTCTACCGCCAGGGAAAGGGCCCGCCTGACCCGGGCGTCATTCAGAGGCGCACGCGACGTATTCAAACGGTAAAAAATAGTCACGTAATAATCATCCTGGCAAAAATCATCGCCGCCGCGCTCCCGGGCGTAAGCCGTCATCTCCGGAGGCACGTTGTTGGTGACATGAAGCTTGCCGTTGAAAAACATGCGGGTTTCCGTAAAGCCGTTCACGGTGGGAAGAAAACGGACTCCATTCAGCCGGACGGCGGAAGCGTTCCGGTACCGGGGATTGCGGCGCACCTCCACATAATCATTGAAACGGTGCTCCGCCATGAGAAAAGGCCCGTTCCCTACGGCCGCTCCGGGCCGCGTCCATTTCCCCGTCCTGTCCAGCATGCCGCCGCGGGCTTCCACGGCATGGCGGGGAACCGGAAACCAGGTGCAGTGAAGCAACAGCAGGGGAAGCTGGGGCATCGGGGAACGCAGCTCCATCTCCAGGGTATAATCATCCGCGGCGCGCACGCCCACGCGGGCTTCCTCCCATAAATCCGGCTTTCCGGCCCGGACATCCTCCAACATCCGGGACGCAATCTTCCGCGCTCCTTCCTCCGGCATCCCATTCGGCCACTCCATCAGGGAAGGATCATCCCGCAGGGCCTCCAGCTCACCGGCTCCCATACCATCCAGCCTCTCCCAATCCACCCGGGCCAGAACCATCTCTTCCAGCCCCTCTTTCCCGGCCAGCCGGGAACCGGGACCGCACAGCAGCAGGCTACGCCTGTTCCGGTTATAGGCTTCCGCATTCTTCAACGGATAAAGCATGTCCGCGTACCTCCCTCCAAACCCCGGATGAAGCAGGCGGTGATAGGCATACACGAAATCATGGGCCGTCACAGGAACGCCGTCGCTCCACACGGCGTCCTTCCGCAGGGAAAAACGCCACTTATCCGCCTCCGGACTGTGCGTCCACGACTCCGCCACAGCGGGATGAAAAACGGCGTCATCCCTGGAATCCCCGCGCAGCAGCCCCTCCATAACGGCATTGATCATCTTGAAATCGGAAACGGAAGTGGCGATGTGGGGGTCAAAACTCTGGGGCTCCGCATTATTGCCCACGATGAGCACTCCTGCCTCCTGCGCCCGTTCCACGCTCGTGCGCGTATCGCATCCGGCGAGCAAAAGCATCACACAGAACATCATGAACAGGCGCATGGCGGGATTCTGTCAGGTTTCCTTCCCGTGCGCAAGGCTTCACGTCAAGAAACGGCAACAACTCCTGCCTTTCACCATTTCCGCAGCAAAACACGCCGAAAACACGCTCCACAAGAGAACAGCGTCCCTCCCATAAGCCACAATGCCTCCTTTCCATCATCCCTTTTGAGTAACCGGAGAAACAGAGAGAAAGCAAAAACCCCGCAACGGAAGAAAACCGTCGCGGGGCCATTTTCCCAAATCAGGGGAAAAGAAAAAGCAACTTTAGTTATTTGCTCTGCGCCTTTTTGGCGGCGTCAATCTGGGCCTTGATCTTATCCTTGTTGGCAAGAATGCCGGCCTTGATGCGGGGGGCCTGCATCCCGGCTTCCGTTCCCGTCTTCAACTCGGCCACCTTATCCAGAATCAGAACGGCGCCGTCCACGTCACCGGTGGAATTCAGATAGGTCCCGAACTCCATCATCAGCAACTGCTGCTGCGTCTCCGGCAGAAGCTTGTCACGGTCGGGATACGCCTTAACCACCTGAAGGGCTTCCGCAGGCGTCGTCTTGTCCGTCAGCTTGCCGGCAAGATAATTCTGAACGTCCTTCTGTTCCTTTTTAAGCAGGTCAGCATGGGCGTCTGCGGCTTTCAGGCCGGACTTATCCTCCTTGTCCAGCTTCTTGATTTCCGCTTTTACGTCACCATAAAAATTGTCCACATATTCCTGAGGAGCCAGCTTGAGCACTTCCATCAGAGCGGCAACCTTCGCTTCATCCGTAGCAGCCTTGGCGACATTCGCTTCCGCGGCGCTCAGCGCTTCCTTGTTCTTCAGGGCATCCTGCATGGCTTTCATCACATCATCCCCGGAACGCCCCCCGACAAATCCCCCAAAAGGCTTGCCGGAAGCGTCCGCAAACACAACGGTCGGGAATCCCCGCACGCCGTACTGCTGGGCAAGCTTTTCATTGGCGGCTTTCATTTCCTTGGACTGCTCCTTGCCGCGCGGATAATCCAGCTCCACCAGAACGAAATTTTTCTGCGCTTCCTTCTGGAAGTCAGGCTTGCTGAATACGTTGGCGCGGAGCTGCATGCAGGGAGGGCACCAGTCGGAACCGGTGAACTCAATCATTAAATCCTTTTTCTGTTCGGCGGCCTGTTTTTTGGCGGCATCCATATCGGTAATCCACCCTTCCGCGGCAAAACAGGGAGCGACGCAGGCGGCAACAACTACTGGCAGAATTTGTCTAATCATATCTACAATTTGATATTGTAAAATCGGACAGCCCGCGTCAATCCCCTGTTCAATCATTTTTAGAAAATCTCCAAAAGGGTGCGTCTTCCGCAGGGAAGTCCGCATCCGGCTGATGCCGGAAAAACTGATGCCCCATGGGAAGACGGTGTCATTATTGAAGCAAATCGGGAGTTGCCTTTCAGCCTGTTTTCACTTATGTACTGAACCTATCATGAACACGGTTTTAATCATTGGAGCAGGCGGCGTTGGGCATGTGGTAGCCAACAAATGCGCCCAGCTGCCGGATATTTTTCAAAACATTCATCTGGCCTCCCGCACGAAAAGCAAATGCGATGCCGTTGCGGAGGACGTACGCTCCAGAACGGGCGTCAGCATCACTACCCATTCCGTAGATGCGGATGACGTGCCCGCCACCGTAGCCCTCATCCGGGAAATCAAGCCGCAGCTGCTGATCAATGTGGCCCTTCCCTACCAGGATCTCACCCTGATGGAAGCCTGCCTGGAAACCGGCGTCAACTACCTGGATACCGCCAACTATGAACCCCGTGACGTAGCCAAATTCGAATACTCCTGGCAATGGGCGTACCAGGAGCAATTCCGCAACGCCGGGCTTTTCGCCCTGCTGGGTTCCGGCTTTGACCCCGGCGTCACCAATGTATTCACGGCATGGGCTCTCAAGCATCATTTTGACGAAATCCATACGCTGGACATCATTGACGTCAATGGCGGCAACCATGGCAAGGCTTTCGCCACCAACTTCAACCCGGAAATCAACATCCGGGAAGTAACGGCGCCCTGCCGCCATTGGGAAGACGGAGCCTTCCGGGAAACCGCCCCCATGAGCATGCACCAGAGTTTCACCTGCCCGCAGGAAGTGGGCACCTATGAAATCTACCGCATGTACCATGAAGAAATGGAAAGCCTGGTCAAGCACATCCCCACCATCCGCCGGGCGCAATTCTGGATGTCCTTCTCACCGAACTACCTCAAGCACCTGGAAGTGCTTCAGAACGTGGGCATGACCCGCATTGACCCGGTCATGTACAACGGAGTTGAAATCATCCCGCTGCAATTCCTCAAGGCCGTTCTGCCGGACCCCGGGGACCTGGGCAAGACGACCAGGGGAAAAACCTGCATCGGCAACGTCATCACCGGAATCAAGGACGGCCAATTCAAGGCTGTGTACATTTACAACATTTGCGACCATGAACAATGCTTTAAAGAAGTAGGTTCCCAGGCCATTTCCTATACTACGGGGGTTCCGGCCATGATCGGCGCGGAAATGATCCTTACGGGCAAATGGACTGGCGCAGGAGTCTTCAATATGGAACAAAATGACCCGGACCCCTTCATGGACGAGCTCAACAGGCGCGGCCTCCCCTGGCACTGCGTGGAACTCACGGAAGAACAGGCCAAAATACTGAAGGTCAACCAGCAATAAATTTCAGCCAGCGCTGTAGGCCCCCTCAAAGCCGGACATTGAATTTCCAATGTCCGGCTTTTCCGTTTTCAGCGGGGAACAGAATTCCCCAGGACAGCACGTCAACGCCTGCCTCGGGAAAAAGAAAAAGCCCCGGACGGCATCTTTCCGCCTCAGTCATAATTTTCTGGCGGGAAGAGCAGGCAGGTTGTAAAAATCCAGTGCCATGAAATATCTTGCGTTATTTCTCATGTTCCTGCTTCAGCCGGCACTGGCGGAAGATACAGCCCCATGGAAAATCGCGATCATCGGCGATACGCACGACTCCCCCAAGCGCATGGAAGGAAGCGAGGGAGTAGCAGTCAACTTCATCAAAACCCTCTATGGGGAAATCCTGAAACACAACGTGGACATGGTCGTCCAGGTAGGGGACATGGCGGATATCGAAGGAAGCGCCCCCGTCAAGGGACTCGCCAAACGCAAGGAACTCAACAACATTCTGAGAGAAAAAGGCATCCCCTTTTATGCCGTGCGCGGCAATCATGACTCCCTTCCTTTCCGGGCGGAACAATTCCGGGAACTCTTCCTGCCTACGCGGAGGCAGGGCGTCCAAGGGCTGGCCACCAGAAAACTGAACTACGGTATCCGCCATAAAAACGCTTCCCTGTATTTCATGGATATTGACCTTACTCCTGACCAGCTCGTGGACTTCAGCGCATGGGTTAAACGCAACAGAAGCAAGGCCAACACCGTTCCGCGACACTGCCTGGTTTTCACCCACCGCACCCTGCAGACGCCCATGCAATTCCGGGAATGCCTGTGGGGCCGTTACAATGACAGCGCGGCGGAACAGCAAAATATCTTTTACCGCAATCTCCGGGATGCCGGAGTGCGCTTCGTCATCACCGGGCACCTGCACGCCCATGACCTGTATATAATTACCTCCCCGGACGGGAAAAACACCCTTACCTCCCTGATCTGCGCCCCCGCGGGAAACAAGGTGCTCCCCATTCCCTTTTTGCCGCCGGCAAAATCCCGGGTAAAAACCCTGCAATACCGCTCCGGCATTACGGCCTACTATATCCTGACCATTTACCCGGATTCCATGACCCTGGACACCTACGCCGCCCCCAATAACGGCATTACCGACGAAGGCCCCCAAAGCGGAGAGTTCTACAAATTGAACTCCTACGCAATTCCGATGGATTAGAACATACAACTTCCCCTGTTTCTTCCATAACGCGGCATCCCGGAATTTGCCTGCTCCCGTCCGCTATGCACCCTGGCGTCCCTGGCGAAACAATGAAATTTCCGGGAAGTTCCCAATCCCCCATGTTATTTCATATGCCCGGAGCCACGGGACTTGATTTTTCTATCGTGCTGGCGCCCCCGGCCGCCCTTATATAAAAACTCCGTTTTTCCATCGCGGCCTACAGTCCGGTCAATCAAGTCTCCGATTTCCTGATCAGCGTACCCGGCCTTCTTAAGATACTTAACCACTTCACCAGCCTGCCCCGGATAAAAACGAACCAGCATCTCCACAAACGCAGGTTCCAATCTCTTTTCCAGAAAAAATCTGCATAAACTGTTTCTTTTTTCATTAGCCAACAACTTATTATTGTAGTAGAGGCTGCGGGAATCACCTCCTCCGAATAAGCTCAGCTTCCTGGCCTGCACCAACTCCCATGTTCTGGCAGCACTCATTTTATCATATTCCTCCTTCATCCTGGCCTGTTTCCGCTTTAATTCCGGATCATACTGAGTCCTGAATGTTTTCAATACGGCCGCTCCATATTCTGACCATATTCTGCACAACTCCTTTCTCTTTACGCCGCATCGGGAAACGATTCCGGATATATCCCGGGATAAAACGCTCATCCATTCCACAACCCTAACCTTCAGATTATAATCCATGTTGTCGCACAAGCCGTCCTTCGGAGTATTCTCATCATAATTCAGAGGAAATACATCCATTGAAGAGACAGCGTAAAAAATCCATGACAACACCCTGACGTCTTCTGCGTTCACATCTCCAGCTCCCTTGGAACTAAAGGCGCCAAGCCTCTTCCGCGCCTCCCGGCAACAATCCGGCAGCTCTTTTTCATGCAACAGGGAAAGGAACTCCTTCTTTTCCTGAGGAGACGTTTTGAACGCGGAGATGCTGTCGGGCAACGGAAGCCGGAACAGGGCAGGCTTTCCTTCACCGCACAGGATGCCGGTGGAACAGACGGTTAACAACATTATTTTAACGAACGGATTCATGATGATAGTAATATTTGTTGCGATAGGTTACGGTATCCCGATCCACACAGCATCCGAATTTAGAAATCGTCACGAGATGGTATCGCTGCGGCCCCCAGATTTCCTGCCTGTAAAATTCCGAAAAACTGAAATGGCACCGAACTTCCATGATTTCGCGGCCGTCAAGATATTCCGTTCCCTCTTCTCCATCATGGATGCTCCACGAACATACCCAGTCCCACGACTGGGGGAAACGGGCATGCTCCACATCTGCGGCAAAAATGCCGGCCATTACATTATCCTGCAGCTGATTTGTTTCTGAAACCTCCGCCGCTTCATTCGCACCATTCCTGGAATGACCGGGATCAAAATCCGTACCGGGAGGCTCCGAGCCCTTGTCCCTCTCTATAATCTTGACATTTTTGAAGCTGACGCTGGTCGGATGCAGCGTCAGCTTCAGGACGGCAGAGGCCCCTATGACGGACGTTTTCCCCTCAGGAAGCCTTTCCGTAGCCATTCCTCCATTTTTGTGTTCGGCTCTGATTGCCGACGGAACAACCACATTTAGTGTCACCTTTACTTTTCTCCCCTCACTGGTAACAGCCAGGACGGTTGCGGAACCATCACGTTGAAGCCGTTTTTTCGCAGTAACCACAATGGATATTTTACCCTTCGTTTCTTCAGGCATTTCTACGTATTTATCTCCATCTTCCACCAAATTCCATTCCAGTTCATCAACATTTCCCAACGGTTTTCCCGTCAGGGTCAATGTTATCCGTTCCCCCACACCTATCGTCTTTCTTTCCCTGTCAGCCTTCCGGTCATCAGTATTTCCCAAATATATATCAGCGGAATATTCCTCTGTTTCCGTTTCAATCCTCAACGCGCCGGAATCCTCTTCCTCCACGTCCGCATAGGAAAGACCGCACAGGAAAACTGCGCAACCTATTAAAAGGATTCTTATATTGTTAACAACAACTGCCATCAGACGCAGATGATATCTTATTGCCATTTCCCATTATTTCATAGCAAAAAGCTCTAACATTCCGCATCCTTTGCCTGCTAAAAGATTCTGATGCTCTTCACGCCATAATACATCGCCGCGCCTCTGTTGACGTAGTCTTCCGGGTTTTGCGACAGGTCCACCCAGAAAATGAAAGAACACCACGGGGAGGGAGGAGAGAGGGGAGGAACAATGATTTCCTGAATACCGGCCTTTTTCTGCTCCAGAATCAGGCGGACGCGCTTTTCATGCTGCCCGAACAGAAGCAGATGATCATGTATGGTTGAAAAAACACATATTCCGGACAACGCCAGAAAA
>OHDA01001052.1_pt1 | contig 11462 bp, 9 predicted proteins | sample 1566881 | NCBI WGS metagenome assembly OHDA01 (sample SAMEA3879585, study PRJEB24766) | human gut metagenome | biome: human-associated habitat; feature: feces | place: USA | collected 1985/1987
GTGGATTTGATCAATCATGGCGCAAACTTAAAATAGAAGATTGTTTTTCTGAAAGAGTGGAGCGTTCCGAAAAAGGAGAGTTGATATCTGTTACCGTAAATTTCGGAATAGTAAAAGCACACTCTTTAGATAGAAAAGATAATTCAAGCGAAAACAAATCCAATTATAAAATTGTAAGGAAAGATGATATTGCTTATAATTCAATGAGAATGTGGCAAGGGGCAAGTGGCATATCCTTATATGAAGGAATTTTAAGTCCTGCATACACCGTTATAATACCTAAACAGGGTGTATCTTCATTATTCTTTTCATATGAATTTAAATTGAAAAAAATGCTTCAAACTTTCCAAGTAAATTCACAAGGACTTACTTCTGATACATGGAATTTGAAATTCCCGTTGTTGAGAAATATTGTTGTAGAAGCTCCAGAATATGAAGAACAAGAGAAGGTTGGTATTTTCTTCAAAAAGCTCGACAACCTTATCACCCATCATCAAGATAAAATAAATCAACTGACAAAACTTAAAACAACCTTCCTAAAAAATATGTTCATATAATAAAAAAGGCGCATTTGCGCCTTTTTTATTGTCTTAATTCAAACCAGATAAGTAATGTACAATTTTATTATTATCCTTGTTTTCTAATTCTTGAATTATATGTAAATATGTATGCTGTGTTGTTGTTATGTTCGCATGTCCAAGTCGCCTGGCTACGCTGGCAATAGATACTCCAGCATATAACAACAAAGAGGCATGAGTATGCCGCAAACCGTGTACAGATATTATTGGTACACTCACGTCAGCACAATAGCTTTCAAGCTTATCATTTATAGTTGAATTAAAGATCCTCCCTCTAACGAAAATAGGCTCGTTTTGAGGGAGGTTTTTTATAAGCGTAGCAAATTGCATAGCTGTTCGCCAGTCCATCTGTATCTTCCTTATCGAAGATTTGTTTTTTGTAGGTTGAAATCCTCCTATTGGCGATTTGTAATTCCATGTTTTGGATATATTTAGTACCTGATTTGAAAAATCAAAATCCTCTGGAGTAATTGCTAATGACTCAGAAAAGCGAAGGCCTGTTTTAGCGATTAACATAATCAGCCAATCAAAGTTAATTTCTTCATTTAGTTCTAATCGTGCTATTAACTTTTGAAGTTCACATTGATTAAGATATTTTGTTTTTTTTGACGAAGCTTCTTTACCTTTTATTACGACTTTGCGTGTTGGATCACGATTTAATAGCCCCTCGTCAATTGCATCTAGTATGGCTCCTTTAAGTTGATGATGGAAATCCATTGTAGTTTGTCGTTCATGTGTTTCAGCAAAATCGTTCAATAATTTTTGATATTCTTTACGATCCAGAGCCAAAAGTTTGGTTTCAGGTGCTAAATGCTGTAAATGTTTAAGCGTCATCAAATATTTTCGCATTGTCACATCACGTACTGCGCCTTTTTTGTAAAGAGACACCCATTCTTTAAAATACTCATGTAATAATATTGAAGATTGACCTTTTTTCATAATAAATACCTCCTGATTTTTATTTTAAGTCAACCTCTTAATTATCAGTGTATTAGATATTTTAAATCAACATATTTCTTAGCAGTATTTTCTTTACTTCTTTTAAGCTATCAATTTTATTTTGACGAAGAGTGATAAGATTGTCAATACTATCAAAACATTGACCAATTATTTCTTGTTCAGCATTTTCGGGAAAGAAAAATTTCATTCTTTTAAACATACCACCAGTAATTTGATTGATAGTTGCTCCCATATTTTTTTTGATTTCGCTATCGAATGATTGCGTACTTAGTAGTGCGTTAATGAAAGATGAATGCTCTGAACGAATACCCGTCATAAAAGCACCAATTACTGTAGAATACATATTCTCCCTAATTTTAGCGTGTTTTCCTATTAATGCTTTAGAGCCATTACGCACAACAACTGTAATATCTCCAACCTGTACATTTTCAGAACTTACTACTTCTGACCTGACATAAACATTATCATCTGTAACAATTTCACCATTTTGAACATTGCTTGAACGCAGCACAAGCGTTCCGTCATTTTCAACAATGTCAGAAGGGGTATATGTCAATCCATTATAAAATCTGACTTCATCATCTAGATTACGTAGTTCCCAACTGTCAGTAAATCCATAAAAACGCAACTTCTGACTAAAAATCAAATTCAAAAAAGCTTTTTTTAGATCTTTCATTTTGTCTAATTTTCGCTGATGAAGAGTGATAAGGTTATCTATAGATCGAAAATATCTGCCGATTAGGGCTTGCTCGTCTATAGAAGTTGGTACAAAGAATAAAGTTTTTGACACCAAATTCCAGTCCGCACGAGGCATTTTTGTTCCGATTGACTGATTGGCAACATCGTCGAATTGTTGTCCCTGAATAAGTCTAAAGAGGAAACTGCTATCCGCATCTTTAGGCTGTAAAACCCAGAAATCACCTACCGCAAGCCCAGAAAATGAAGGCAAAAACCAATTATGAAGATATGGTCTTAGCTTTCCATAGAGTATATCTCCCTGATTGAAAACAATCCCCGGTTTGCTAATTCCTTTCAATTTAACATCCTTGTTCAACAGTCCAATACCTGAAATTATATCTTCGTATTCAACTCGAGGAAGTGTAGGGTCAGCACTTATAGATGATGCTCGTGCAGCTATACTTTCAAACTTACGCAGTTCCCAAGCGATAAAAGATAGGTATGACTATATATAATTCAATATGTTATAATTTATTAAATGGACAAAAGGGGCGTTGAGGAATGGACGTTAAATTCACATCTGAGTCAGAAATGGAAAGAAGTTTGATAAATGAGTTGGTTTCAGGAGTTTCCCAGTGGACTTATAGAGAAGACTTAAAAAGTGAAGCGGACTTGTGGAACAATTTTAAAAATAAACTTGAAAACAACAATGCAAATGTCTTAAAAGAAATCCCTTTAACAGAACAAGAATTTCAGCAGGTAAAAACACAGCTTACATTTCCAACTTTCGTGGATGCTGCAAAATGGCTCGCTGGTGAGAATGGTATAGCAAAAGTACAGGTGCAGCGCGAGGATGCATCGCTGGGTACAATTAGGCTGTCTGTATTATGGAGAGAAGATATTGCTGGCGGTCATTCTAGTTATGAAGTTGTTAGTCAAGTTAAAATCATGAAAAACGACGAAATGGATAGGAATCGTCGTTTTGATGTATCGCTGCTTATTAATGGCTTGCCGATGATACAGGTAGAGCTTAAAAACAGGGCGCATTCTTATATGGATGCATTCCGACAAGTACAAAAATATATGCAACAAGGTAAGTATACAGGTATTTTTTCGTGCTTACAGATGTTCGTTGTGTCTAATGGGACTGATACGAGATATATTGCATCGGCGGTTTGCGGAAAACTTAAAGAGCAATTTTTATCTACTTGGGTAGATAAAAATAATAAGGCAGTCAATAATTATTTGGATTTTACAGAACACGTGCTTTCTATACCTCAAGCGCATAAGATGGTGACTCAATATACTGTTATTGACAGTAAGAAAAAAGCATTGATTTTGTTGCGTCCATACCAAATTCACGCTATCGAGGCGATTAAGGATGCGAGCAAGAGGCAGGAGTCTGGCTATGTTTGGCATACAACAGGGTCTGGTAAAACTTTAACAAGTTACAAAGTAGCACGTAATTTACTGCAAATTCCTTCCCTAGATAAAACTATATTTATCGTGGATCGCATAGATTTGGATCAACAGACGACATCGAGTTTTATTAGTTATGCTGAGCACGATGTAATTGAGATAGATGAAACAGACAATGTTACTGATCTGATAAAAAAATTGCTTTCTGCTGATAGAACAGTTATTGTAACAACAATTCAAAAATTGAATTATGTTATGCGTCGTTTTGAAGGACAGGAAGAAACTCCTAAATTTAAAAAGATGAGAAATCTTCGTTTAGCGTTTGTAGTTGATGAATGCCATAGAGCGATATCTCCTTTGAAGCAACGTGAAATTCAAAAGTTTTTTATTCGCTCTTTATGGTATGGGTTCACTGGGACTCCGATTTTTAAGGAGAATGCAAAAAAAGAAATAGGAAACCTTGCAAGAACAACGGAAGAGCAATATGGTAAGAGAGTCCATGAGTATACTGTTAAAGAAGCCATTCATGATAAGGCAGTATTAGGGTTTCAGGTAGAGTATAAAACTACAATATCAGAGGATGAGCTAAATGAGCTTGTTAGAGTAAGAAGACCTGGTGTAAATCCAGACAGTATGGAACGTCAAGATAAAGAAATGGTTTTGCGCAAGGAAGATTTTGAAAAAGCAGATCATATGCTAGAGGTATTGAATTCAATTGTAAATAAATCAAAAATCAAGTTTGGTTTGGATTTAGGAGTAGGAAAAACATATACAGCTTTATTAACAACTAGTTCAATTGCTAAGGCACAGAGATATTATCTACTTTTGAAAGAAATTAAAGAAGGAAAATCTAAAATTCAGATTTCTGAAAATGTTAAGAAGTCTGTTCCAGATTTTCCAAAATTTGCTATTACATATTCAGTGAGTGAAAATGAAGATGGAAGCGTAGTAAATCAGGAGAAAATGAACGAGGCCATTGATGATTATAATAGACAGTTTGGAACAAGGTTTTCTCTTGAAACAATCAAAGCCTATAATGCAGATATCAATGAGAGACTTGCAAGAAAACAGGAGAAATACCAGTATCGAAAAGAACAATTAGATATTGTTATTGTGGTAGATAGGTTGCTTACGGGGTTTGATGCTCCATGTTTATCGACACTATTTATTGATCGTGCCCCTATGCGTCCGCACGATTTAATTCAAGCTCTTTCGCGAACAAACCGGTTGTTTGATGCTAGGAAAAAGTATGGGCAAATTATAACTTATCAGACACCTGTTACTTTTAAAAAATGCATTGATAAGGCTTTGCAGCTTTATTCCAATGGAGGCGAAAATTATGTTCTAGCACCAGATTATTTTGAAGCCAGGAGGCGTTTTCAAGAAGCAGTAAAGGCGCTTTTGGATATAGCTCCAACTTCTGAAAGTGTAGATGCATTGACAGAATTGGAAGAGATGAAGAAGTTTGCCAAAGGTTATCAGCAATTTGATAAGACGCTTACTGCAATAAAGGTATACAGCGAGTTTGAAGAGGAAATGAAAGAAACTGATCCTGATTGTTCAATTCTGGCAGATATTGATTTAACTGTGCTAGAGGAGTATCAAGGGAAATATGAAAATTTACTTGAACGAATTAAAGCATTAACATCTGATTCAGATGGAGAAGACATTCTGGATATAGATATAGAATATGAGTTGGAAGCATTTACAACTGATGAAATTAATTATCAGTATATTTTAAGTCTTATCCAAGCTTATTTACCAAAACAAAATCAAGCATATCAAGCCCCAACAGCTAAAAATAATGAAGAAATTGAGCAATATTTAGAACAATTAGCACAACGAAATCAAAATCTTGCCTCAATGGTAAAAGAACTGTGGGTGGATGTTAAAGAGGAACCTGAAGCTTATGAGGGACAACAAATTGCGATTTTGCTTGAAAGAAAAATAGAAAGTTTTATTCAAAATCGTGTACAACAATATGCTGATAAATGGTGTATGGATGAGGCTACATTAAGATTCTTGATTGATAATTATCGACCGCAAAGAGAAAAGCAGAATGGTGAGACTGAATTAAAAAGATCGGGAGATTACGAGAAATATAAATCGAAAACAAAAGATCCAGTATCTAAATTACATTATTGGAAAGAGGCACGTAGAGATATTGTTAGTATGATAATAAAAGAAATTCTGCCCTTGCGAGAACGCTGACTTAAAATTTTGTAGAATAATAAAGTCTATGTTAAAGTTGCTAAGAAGAAAAAGAATTTATATGTCTATTAAATCTAAAATAGCCTACCATAATTTGGTGGGCTATTTTAGATTTACTTATAATCTTAGAAAAAATGTTAATAAAAATGACTAGCTAAGGTATCTAAAATTTCTTTAAGGTGTATATCTTTATATCCGTATCATTATATATAGGCTGAACGTATACAGGGGTTTGGTGATGATTGGACCAATACAGGTCGGCCAGAGAAAGTTTTATATTTTTCAATTAATCTGCCTCACTGTTTTTATATTCAAAATTTTCAAATTCAGCAAAATATTTAGGGTCAAGGTTCAAGCGTGTCGAAGTTTTGTGAACAATTATAGTATTGTCCTCATAACTACGTCCTCTTCTGTGAATCTGTCCATTGTCATTTATTACAGTTAATAAGTTTTTAAGTTGAGGTTCTGTTAGAATTTCAATAATCGGTGAAATATGAGTATCGAATCTTTTATCAGCAGTATTAAAATCGCTGCTTTTTGAGAAATATAATATTGAAATATCAATCCAATAGGAGAGATCACCATTACTAGAAAAATAATTTCTTATTTTATCACTAAAGTCTTTTGATAATATTATTTGCGGATTCTTTTCTATAAAATCTAAAATAATATAGTGATAATCATATAAATTATCATATTTAAACCAAGTCAATAGCTTCAACGGTATTGTAGCTGTTGCCAATGCTGTTGAAAGTTCGGATTGAAACGTTTCAGGGAAAGAGGAGTAGAGCTGCGGGGTGGAACAACAGAGATTGGTAATTAAAGATAGTTTTTCCTCATCACTAAGAAGAATATTAGAATAATGAGATGGGGTCTCTTTTATGTGCCTAAGGACTTCTAGTTTCTTTAAATCTAACATAACTTGTAGACACATATTATTGATCTGACGATTTGTTACGCATTCAGGATTATTTAGTATATAAACGAATTTCCATATTACTTTGAAAACATTAAGGAACATTTTGTCCGTCATTCTAGAAAAATATTTATTGTTAAGATACTTAGATAAATTCTCATAGTCATTGATGTATGTATATTTCTTGACACTCAAATCTTCAACTAATAAACTTGTAATTTCTTTTATAAAAATAGGTGGTTTTATAAATATTTCTTCTAATGTATTTCTTATATGAGCTGCGACAGTTTCTTTATTGGGAGAAAATAGTTCGTAATCTTCATCGAGTGATGGATGAGCACATAAATTACGGTGTTTTTGGAGATAGTCGATATTTGTAATTGCGTGATCTTCTAATAGGTTTGTACGCTCGCTTATTTTGTTTATTAGATCTTTTTCCCATGCGGATCTGGAGTATACTAAATTAGCACGAGCAGAATCTATTTCTTCTAATAAATGTGTTGCAGAGGTGTCTCCCATATCTTTTAATTCCTGTAATTTATATAAAAGATCGCATATAACTAATGTGTATAGCATTACAATAGAAGAGCGGAAATTATCGTTACTGTAAGAACTGATAACTTCTTTAAAATATCTTTTAGTAATTGGTGAGTATATTTTATTTTCTAGATTCCAAAAGCTGATTGTCATTTTTTTCCTCCCAAATATTGTGATGACTAGAGTATTGTAATAATGATGATATTGATAATAAAATATAATGGAACTTAAATGGACGAACTATTGACCATGAGGACACATTTTGTGATTCCTATATATGATTCTAAGAAAAACTTATAACCACTACACATTTAATCATAATATTCTGTGCATACTTGTTTTAAATGAAATACAAATACTCTTCGAATTTTACTATTATGATCAGGTTGGAGATTTTGATGAGTTTCTAGCACTTCATATTGTCCTATAAAGAAATAAGAAGATTTTCTTTTTTCGAAAAGTAATAAGGGGATCTTGTCTTTTTATGAGTCATTACAGCTATATTGAGATTATACATGTTATTTTCTAAACTATTTTGGTGTCCAAATCTACCGATTCCAGTATACATACAATATTCATATGTACCTTTAGGATAAAAATAATCTGTGTATATTTCATTTGCATTAGTGAAAAGAAGGATAGAAGTAGTTTTTTTAGCGGTAGTTATGCCTTTTACAATATTCCCACCAAACAGTTTACCTATTTCTGCTCTACTGTTGAATTTTTGATTAAGGGTGACCATCTCAAACCTCCTTTTTAGTATGTATATACTATATATAGTTATCATATTGCTTAATCTATAAAAATTCAAGTGTTTGTTATATACAACAAGAAAGCCGCTGAATATTCAGCGGCTTTCTTAAACTAAAGATTTGCTTTGAGATAAACAGAGGCATTTGATAATTATGGTGTAATTTCTATTTAACCTGTATTTCTTTTGCGTCTAAAACGCCATCATTATCAATCAAAAATTCTGTACCGTCTTTTCGTTCTAAACGGTACTTCTTTTTTGTGATTTTTATACAAGTAACATGATCAGCATATTCAATTTCGTAGCTACCCCTTCTGAAAGCAATATCATATGTTTTGCTGATTTCTAATTCTAATGGTAATTTCATAATAGTCGCCCCGTTTCTAAACACATTTATACATGGAAATAAGTGCGTATTTATGTTACTATATTGTGCAAAGGTAGGTGGTACTGTGGCCAAAAAAAGTATACCGGTTTCAACTGCAAAAATGCTATATGCTAATAGTGCTGGACTATGTTGTATTTGTAAGGCGCAGGTAGTCATCCAAACAACAAAAGATGGACTCAAACAAATTGGAGCGATGGCACATATTGCAGGAGAAAATGCAGGCTCAGCAAGATATGACGAGGAAATGACTGATGAACAACGTTATAGCTATGATAATTTAATGCTGCTCTGTCCTAATTGTCATGCTACTATTGATAACGCTCCCGAGAGTTATTCTGTTAAAGCACTGAAAGATCATAAACAAAAACATGAAGCATATATAAAAGCACAGCTATTTCAATTTGCACAAAGTACTTCTTTTGCCGAATTAGAAGTGCTTTTGGATTATGTTGTAACTAGCAGTTCATTTATTAACGAGGATTTAACTTTAATAACACCAAAAGATAAAATACACTTAAATTCACTGGAAAGTGTTTCATCGTACATAGAAATGGGACTACTCAAAAGTGGGACTGTTGCCGACTACCTCAACAGACACCCAGACCCTCGTTTTTCAAAAACGATTAAAGGCAATTTTACTAATAAGTATATTGAACTTAAAGATTCGGGCATGGACAGCAAAGAAATATTTTTTGAATTATGGGATTTTGCAGCTAATTGTAATCAAGATTTCGCTTTGCGAGCGGCTGGTCTTGCTATTCTTACATACCTTTTTGAAATATGTGAGGTGTTTGAAAAATGTTGATGCCAGATAAAACTCTTACCCTCACAAATGCTATTATCGGCATTGGAAGCGTGATATTGAAAGCACTAGGCCCTAATGACACAATATCGTCTTTATGGAGTAAAGTGAATAAAGGGAATGAGATTGCCTTTGACCGATTCACATTAGCGCTTGATTTTTTGTATGTAATTAAGGCAATCCATTATAATGATGGGCTTATTAAGATAGGGGCGGTGACAGATAATGATTCTAAGTCTAAAGGCTAATCATCAAAGTTTTAAGTCCCTGTTTTTCAAGAAGGGGTTTAATATTATATTGGCGGATGTGACTGAAAAATCTACTCAACATGATTCGCGTAATGGCGCGGGAAAGTCAACTATCGTAGAGATTATTCAGTATTGCTTGGGTTCACGCCCTGATAAAAAGAGTATATTTTTCTCTGAAAAGCTTATTGATTGGTGTTTCACAATTGAAATAGAAATCAATGGGAAAATCATAAGCGCTACACGCTCAATAGCAGAAAGGAATAGAATATATGTCGATTGTGCTCTTGACTACGATTCTATCACCCCTTCGGTAGATAAACTTTCCGGGAAGCAATATTATAGCGTAAAGCAATGGAATACTTTGCTCGGAAATAGTCTGTTCGAAATTGATAATTGCTTTAATACAATATATAAATATAAACCAACATTTCGTGCCTTGATTTCATATTTTGCTCGTCGAGGCATAGGTGGTTTTATTAGTCCATTTGAATACTATGCTCGACAAAAACAAATAGAGATCCAAGCGGCGAATGCATATTTACTCGGATTAGATACTAGCTTTGTTTCTAATATACAAGAAATCAAAGATAGCCAATCAACGCTATCAAAAATTCAAATCACTAGTGCCGGTGGCATGGTTGAACAATATTTAGGCAATCTTGGCTCGCTGAACAGCCGAAAGGCAGCCCTGCAAAGTGAAATCGCTAGCTTAGAAAAAGATTTGGCTGGCTTCAAAATTCACCCTCAATATTTTGATATTGAACAAAGGGTTAACTATCTGACCGAAATAATCCAAGAAACTGTAAACAACTACACTATATGTCAAAAAACGATAAACACATATACCAAATCAATTTCACAAGAGGTCAGTGAGATTGAGATTAGTAGCAAAGAGGCTCTGATTGAACTATACAATGAAGTAGGTGTTTTCTTTGATGAAAAGGCAATAAGAACACTGGATGATGTTTTAGGATTTCATTCTCAGGTTATAAAAAATCGTCGTGATTACTTGACTAATGAAATCAATAGTTTGAATGAAAAATCAAGGGTATTAAAAAGCAAGATTGTTGAACTAGATAATGAAAGAGCACAAAATATGGAAATTATTAAGACTCATGGCGCTCTTGATGAATACGTTGCCATGACCTCTAAGTTATCGGAGCTACAACAAATTCTGGGCAGTATTGAAGCAAAAATTGAATCATATAGTAAATTTCAAAAAGGGAGTAGTGAATTAAAAATCCAGCGTGAACAAATAGTGAGTGAAGCTAGAACGGACATAATGCAAAGAGATAGCTTGCAAAAGGCTATGTCTATTTTTCACGAAAACTCCAAGTACCTCTATGGTACACAGCCAGGAAATCTTGAGATAGATATTACTCCAAGCGGATATTCATTTGATATTAGTATCGAACGGGCAAAAAGTAATGGTGTGAGCCACATGAAAATATTTTGTTATGATTTAATGCTCTTAGAGCTCGAAATTAATATTCGTCCTAATTTTTTAATCCATGACAGCAACATTTTTGAAGGAGTTGATGAGCGTCAGATATATAAAGCGTTGGAACTGGCATATAAAAAAACCAAAGGTGACAAACAGTATATTTGCATGATGAATTCTGATAATATGCCTTATAAGTTATTTGACAAACAGTTTAATAGCACTATATCGAATGCTGTTGTATGTACTTTAAGTGATTCTCGTGAAGATGGTGGGATATTAGGAATTAAAATATAATAACATCGGGCTAAATTGGCTCGATGTCGAAGGAGTATTCCACGGCTGCCGTTCACCGATTTGCTTCGTTTTGGCTAACCACCAAAACAGAAATGGTGATGTTTATTATTCAAACAATTAATCGGCATCAGGTTCGGTTTATCTAAAACTTGGTGGAGACGAAGAGGATCGAACTCTCGACCTTACGGATGCGAACCGTACGCTCTCCCAAACGGTTCACTTATATGCCCCCCAAA
>OHDA01001061.1_pt1 | contig 11394 bp, 4 predicted proteins | sample 1566881 | NCBI WGS metagenome assembly OHDA01 (sample SAMEA3879585, study PRJEB24766) | human gut metagenome | biome: human-associated habitat; feature: feces | place: USA | collected 1985/1987
CAATGGATATAAGTTTATAAAAATAAATAATTTATTTTATGAAAAAATGTAATTGATCCATATGAAAAAAACGCATTTCTGGAGGATTTTAGTAATGACGCAAAAAATCCCATTAAACATATTGGAATAAAATAAAAAAGAACATTTTAGGAACGCTAAACAGAACGTTTGGGAACACTTGGAAAGGTATAATTATAAAATAATTTATACATGAAGGAGGTAAATTCAAGTGAAGAAAAGAGTAGTATCATTTCTGACCTGCATGGCAATTGTCAGCAGTTTATTTGGTAACCAATTTGCCATTTATGCTGATGATAATATCGCCATCGATGCAGCACCATCAGAAATGATCGAGTCAACAGTACTTTCAGAGGATGTACCATCAGGGCATGATGAGTTGTCAGATGGTGATGCGGCTGAAAATACGTTGAGTGAAAGTGTTCCGGTAAATGAAAATTTGGAAGGTGAAGAATCTCCGGTACCGGAAAATAATGCAAATGCGGATGGTGTTGTGGGGCCGCCGGAAGAATCGGAATTACCGAACCTTGACAATCTTCAGCCCAAACCGGATACGCCGACTGTTTTGGATGATGGTATGGGAATGATTGTAGAGGTAACCGAAGAGGACATGGAGGATGTAGAAGTTATCATGCCACTCAATCCGGAGACACCTGATGAAAGCGCAACAGCGAAATATGGTTCCTATATCAATTTTGCTGACGAAACAGATACTTTCTTTGGCGGAGAAATCATTACGATTTATAATGGTGTAACGATTTCAGGAAATATGGCAACTGTTCCTGAAGGTTCTTATACATTGATCTATTTACCAAAAGACAGTTTCGAAAAACCCAGTATGAAAGATGTTTCTTTAAGTTTTGAAAAGATTAAAGAGGCAGAAATTTCTGAAAATGAAACAGATTATATTGTGAAAACAATTTATAAGGAACTGTATGGTGGATATAACAGTGCGACTCCTGTAAAAGTCAGTCTGCGAAGAGGTCAGACAAAAAATCAGAGCAGACATAACATAAAGCAGGAGTTTTATACGAGTGATGATAAGCTGAAAGCAGAAAGTGAACTGGCTGTAAATGGGAAAGCAAAATTAGAAAACGCTGAAAGTACTTATCATTCTACAGTTAGAATGGTTAGCGAAGTAAATGAAAATTTTGTTGTAAAAGAAAATACGTTTATTCCTTTTGGCGTAAACTATTTTAGATTTCCAAACTCAAATGAAGTAGATCCAAGAGATCGCAGAATTTATGCCACTATTCCAGAAGGAGTGCGGGTAAAAGAAAATTCAGGATGGACATATGATGAAACGCTCAAAAAGTGGTATAAAGATGTACCTGTACAGCAGTTAAATTATGATACAACCAAGATAGAGCTGGATTTCAGCGGAATAAATCTATCTGAGAATGACAGTAAGGAAAAAGCAAGAGTATTCCAAGTGGATTTTTCTGCACAGCCAGTAGAAAACGGTGAACCTCAAACAGATTTAGAACCTTATAAATGGGTTTCAAGAAGAAGTTATTATATTTTGAAGGTAGAGGTTTCAGAGGCCGCCTATATGAGTATTAGTACTCGTAGACAGATCGTGTATATGAATAAGGACTATGGGCTGTATCAACCAGATAGTTGGTGGAACAGCATAAATACCATTAGTATTCCCTTTGACAAAGGTCTGCTTGAGAATATACGGATGTTTTTTGATCATCAGCTCATTTCTTATTATAGAATTAATAATCATAAGGGTGATGAAGAAACAAGAAAGCTGATCATTACATCAGCTCGCACAGACGTACCTTTATATTCTTATCCCAGTCAGATCCGTTTGAACATTATCGGAAATGAAGAAACAGTTGCATTTATGAGAAGTAAGCTGGAAGGTACAAAAGCCTATGGTATTAAATTCGATGATACAAAAGAATTGATTACTGACCAGGTACCAATCACAACAACCTCAGATTTGAATAGTTCTTTAAATGATACAGACTGGTGCAAATTTGCAGAAAACGAGTATAAGGCAATTGTTTTTGAGTTCCCCAACGGTGGAATTGAAATGGTAGGGGAAAATGAAATCAATAAATTCAGCTCCGTAGTTCATACCAATGTGGTGGCGGATTTGAGAGAACGTTTGGTTGATGACTTGAAAACAAAAATGGACAAAAATGAAGAACCCAAAATAACAGCACGAAATTCGAATCCGGCTGGTTATCCCAGTTATGATGACTTTTCAGATGTTTATGTAAAGGAATGGTTCAAAGTAACAGATGATGCCACAGAACTTTCAGAAACAAATGCAAGTGCAAGATCAGATACAGATACTTACTATACTTTGCAGTTTGAATCTATTTACAGGAACACGAATATTAATGTCACAAATGGGAAGTCATTTTTTGTGGAAGATACTCTGACAACAGAGTTATCTTATACACACAAAAGAAATGGGAAAGCTTCAGACGCGACACAGCCAGAAAATTTGAACATTTATTATCTTGTTCCGGATGGTCTTGAACCCATTGAAAATAAAGAAGTTTTTGAAAGCATGGAAATCATCAGAGGATATCAAGACGGATATAATTTGGTTGTTGCGAAACCAAAGAATATTAAAATTCCAAACCTCATACCGAATGATACTTCCATCAGCCGTGCGGAAACAAATCGATATTCCATTGATTTTAAGGCTACCAAGAGATTGGATATTGGAAAATATTCCATTTTTGCCGCAATGTGTCTGGACAATAACCAAGTGGATATCAGAAACGGACGGCAATACGGTATACTGCAAACGGATACGCCAAGCGGTGTATTTTCTAACATTACAAAGGATGCAAAAAACAGACCGGAAGTAAGTACCAGCTTCACCAATTTTGGCAGTGTATCCTTTACCATTTATCCCCCTCAAAGTCTGGTGGCTTTGAAAGATGTCAAAATGGCGGAGGAAGCAGATACAAAATATTCCTCTTCTGTTGGGAATAAGGCAACCATTGGAGATAGAGTTGATTATCGTTTAAGACTGAAAAATAACAGTACTTCTGAAATTCGCTCATTGACGGTAATTGATATTTTGCCCTTTGATGGAGATAAATCCATTGTCGAAAACCAGGATGGAAAGTATACCGATCGTGGATCAAAGTTCAGAACACCTTTGATCAGTGTACAGGCACAGGAGAAATTTGATATTTATTATACCACGGATGCAGTCCAAGGCACCATCAATGAAAATAAAAACGCCAATTGGCAGCGTCAGGTGGATGACATGTCAGCAGTTACAATGTTCAAGGCTGTTTTGAAACCGGGTCAGACATTGGGAGTGAATGAGGTTTATGACATTATTACCCATAACGTCATTGCGGAAAATCAGGCCATTGATGACAAGGAAAAAGCTTTCAACTCTTTTGCGTTAAGTCTGAACAATGAGGCTACATTTATCGAAACAATGAGAACAGAAGTAGAAGTAAATTATGCCAAAAACGACGTAACAGTGGAAAAAGTAGATGCGAAAGATGAATCTGCCAAATTAGAGGGCGTTACTTTTGATTTATATTCTGCTCATAATGACAGACTTTTGGCTTCAAAATTAACAACCAATCGAAATGGTGTGGTAATCATACCGGATCTGCTGGTTGGCAAAGATTATTATTTGAAAGAAACAGCGACAGCAGCAGGCTATGTGCTTTCTGCACAGAACATACCTTTTACAGTGTCTGAACAGGCAGAAAACAATAAAATCGTGATAAAGAATACAAAAGATGTGTTGTCCATACCCGTAGAGAAAAAATGGTCTTCCGAAGCTGGAGGCCCTGTCAAAGTAAATCTCATGGCAAATGGAGCAGTAAAAGGCACTGTCACATTAACAGAAGAAAACGAATGGAAGCATACATTTACAGACCTTCCAAAGTTAGATGAGGAAACAAAAGAGGCAATCCAATATACCGTATTGGAAGAAGGAACCGATGCAAATGGAACCGTGAAGATGGGAGAAAATACCTATCAAGTAACCATCAGCGGGGATATGCAAAAAGGATATGTCATCACAAATACGAAAAAAGAAAAAGAACCAGAAGTGCCGAAGGTAGAAAAGATTTCCGTATCTGTTGCGAAACAGTGGGAAGGTGGAACGGAAGCATCTGTGAAAGTAAACCTTATGGCCAATGGAAAAGTGAAGGATACGGTTACATTAACAGAGGCGAATGAATGGAAGCATACATTTGTAGACCTTCCGAAGTTGGATGAAGAAACGAAAGAGGCAATCCAATATATCGTATTTGAAGAAGGAACCGATGAAAATGGCGAGGTCAAAATTGGGGAAAATACCTATCAGGTAGCCATCAGCGGGAATATGCAGACAGGCTATCATATTGTAAATACACAAAAACCCAATAAAGATAATGGCGGGTCACATCCTGTAAGAAAAGATGATACAGGTCATCTGATTGTAACGAAAAATGTAATTGGGGAAGATCAGGATTTACAAAAAGAATTTACATTTACAGTTACATTAGGAGATAAAACAATCACAGGAAGTTTTGGTGATATGATTTTTGTCAATGGTGTTGCAACATTTACGTTGAAGCATGGTGAAAAGAAAGCGGCACTTCATCTTCCAAAAGAAGTATCCTATAAAGTGGAAGAAAGTGGCAATGACGGATATGAAGTATCCAGCACAAACGATGTAGGATTTATTCCGGATGAGGATGCGATAACTGTAAGCTTTACGAACAAAGCGATCAAAAAAGATGATCCTGCCGTTCCGGAAAGACACAATCATAGAACACCGAAAAAACCGGAAAAACCGGATGAACAAACCCCTCCAACTGTTGTGACCCCTCCATCAGAAGAGGCGCCTGAGACAGTGCTGATTCCGTCAACAGGGAATCATGAACCGAAAAACGACAATCCGGGAAATGTTGAGCCATCTAATCATGTGACTCCCTCGGTTTCAAATGGGACTGGAAATGTATCTGACCAGCCTGTATTGAAAAAAAATTATTCTGTATTGGATCATGTACCAAAAACAGAAGACACAAGCTGCATAAATGTATGGGCATTTGCTGCTGTAATCTCTTTTATGTCTTTAGCGGTGATTGCGTTGATAGGAAAGAAAAAATACTGATTTTATCAATCAAAAAAGCATATGCAGCTTAGGAGTTGGCAGTAGATGTTTGGTTATGTTCAAACATCTGCTGCCTTTCTTTTTGAAAATAATGTATATATGCTGTGTTTATAGGAATGGAAAAGGATATGCGAAACAATAAAGACAGAAACAAAAATGATATTTATCAATATGGCTTGAAATTATGGAAGATAAGCAGTTTTATGCTGCTGTTGTTTTCTTTATTTATGATTGGAACAAGCATTGAAGAAGAACAAAAGAATGATCCTATCAAATATGAAAAACTGGTGACACAAAATAAAGATTTTTTTGGCTGGATTAAAATAGAAAATACGCCCTTGGATTATCCAGTTATGTATTCTCCTGATGATCCAGAGTTTTATCTTTCTCATGATTTTGAAAAAAATAAATCTATCAGCGGTATTCCTTTTGTGGATGGAGACTATACAGAAGGCTGCGGAATTTATATCATTTATGGTCATAACATGAAAAACGGCACTATGTTCCATACCATTTTGGGATATAAGGATTATGATTTCTGGCAGCAGCATAAAATCATAACCTTTCATACGCTGAGTGAAGATCAAACATATGAAGTTGTAAGTGCCTTCTATTCTAAAACATACAGGAAAGATGAGAAAAACGTATTTCGTTTTTATAATTATAAAGATATCCGTGATGAAAAAACGTTTTATGAATTTGCCGGGAATGTGAAAGAAAGTGCGTTGTATGAAACAGGAGAGATGCCGATTTATGGGGATGAACTTTTGGTTCTAGTCACATGTTCCTATCACACGGAAGAAGGCAAATTTGTCGTCGTGGCACGTCGTATTCAGCAGCAGGAATAAATATTTTGTGAAAATGCAAGGAATATTGCTATATATGGCGCAATTTCAATTATTTTGAATTATAATGAAAATTGTATATCATATGAAATGCAGTCATAGTTGTAGGATCTATAAAAATATTTGTGATAGTGGGATTTTTACTTTTTATAAGCAATTTGGAGCGTGAATGAAAGTGGATAAAAATAGTTCGAAAAAAATAACCGGAACAGAGGAAAAGACGTCATTTCTGATTCCGAAAATAAATGAAATTGCGATGGCGGTAGGTATCATCTGTTTTTGTCCAGAAGATCATTACAACATTATGTATATGAATGATTTTTTTGTATCGGAACTGGGGTATGATGACTGTGCGGAACTTCAGCATCAGACGGGGGTTTCATTTCTTGCGTTGATACACCCGGACGAATTAGGAAATTTTAAAAAGTATATCAGTGGTTTACCTGATGAAAAAGATACGTTTTCTTGCCGATTCCGATGCAAAAATTATGAATACAAATGGTTTGATGTAGCAGCGGCATATAAGACAGGTGCTGACGGGAAAGAAACTGTTTTTTGCACCTGCGTAAATATTTCTAAGTATAAAGATTTGCAGACACAAATGAAAGATATGCATTCAGAATTTGAAAAAGTGAAACTGCAAATGAAAGCGGCTATTGGAAATTTTCCCAGCGGCTTATTGATTTTTAGCCTGCAAGACAAAAAGGAACTTTGCTACATCAGCGATAACTTTTGTTTGATGTGTGGTTTCACAAGAAATGAGATTGCACAGAAGTATCATAATCAATATAGAAATCTCGTTTATGATGAGGACAAAGGTTTTTTCGAAAAATCATTGCAGGAGTTGGCAGAATATCCTCATCAGAAAAATCTGGAATACCGCATCAAAACAAAAGATGGACAAGTTATTTGGGTATTGGATTCCATAAAGTCCATCAGAGATGCCAAAGGGGATATGTGGGCCTATGCAGTGGTTATTGATATCAGCAAATGGCAGAAGCCATGGTCTGTTTTCAATGTTATCGCGGAGAACTTGCCTTTTGGAACTGTGATTTGTGATTATCATCAGGACAAAAAATGTTTTCAAATTCGGTTTTACAATGATTATATGAAAAAATATTTGGATGCTTTTCCTGATATTCAGCAGATACCTTTGGACAAATTAAAATCCATTGTGGTACCGGAAGATTTTGAAAAAATATGCGATTTTCTCAATACTTTAAATCTTGAGGATGCGCAGGCTGATTGCAAATTTAAGATACAGAATGGCTTTTCGCGGAGTTTGATCTGCATGAAGTTCAGAACGCTGAAAACAAAAGAGGGAATTTTATCCATCCATGCCGCTTTTTTTGATTGCTGTGAACAAGCAGACAGAGATGATAATTTTGGGTTGGATAATGGGTATTTCGAAAAATTTCAGTATGCATTGCCATTTGCCATGATGGTGAAAGAACTGGGCTTTGGAAAGGAACCTTTTTATGTATCACCGAATATGAAAGACTTTTTCAAGGACTTCATTCCGCAGGATGATAAGCAGAAGAAAATATCTTATGAAACAGCTATTCATGCCGATGATTACAAAAATCTAAAACGAATTTATCAACAGTATCAAAAAGAATTGCCCTCTTATTTTGAAAATGAGTTTCGTTTCATCAGAAAAGACGGAAGTATTCTATGGATTAAGGAGAATGCAAAAAGGTTGGATGGTTTTTCTGCACCGGATATGTATCTGGTGGTATTTACGGACATCACACAACTGAAAAACGCAGAATATAAACTGCGTATGCGGGAAAAGGAAAATCATATCATTGCACAGAAAAATAATGATATTGTTGGATGGTTCCATATACAGAATGGTACGATTTCTTTTTTGGATAAAAATTCGGCGGGTTATCATATATTTGAAGATCATGATAAAATCATAGATTTTGGCGGAAAAATAGGATATGTTCAAGACGAAAGTTTAAAGGAATATCTTGGATTCTATGAAAAGATCAAAAGATATGAACCGGCAGAAGTTGAAATAAAAGTAAAAAGCCCTGGGGATGGAGAAAAGTGGTTTTTTTGCACATATGACTTGATCTTTGAACAGGACGCCAGTGTGGTTTGGGCGATGATTTATTTTTCCGATGTTTCGGAAAAGAAATTGAGAGAACTTGAAATACAGAAATTAAAAGAAAGAGAGCGCATTTTGGAAATTATCTCAGAGGACTCTAAAAAAGTAATCCTGAAGTTTCATTTCCAGGATAGGCGTTATGAACCGCTGAATTCCATCGCGAAAAAGCTGTTCAAAGACATACAGGTACATACAGCTGAAAATCTCATAAGTTCCCGTTATGTTGCCGAAGAAAGCATTGATGTGGCGAAAAGCTTTTATGAAGACATGTGCAAAGGCAAGAAAACAGGAACAATGAATTTTAAAGTGAAGAAGCTGGATGGGGGATATCGCTGGTATCAAAGTACATTTACCAATGTTTTCATTGATATGGACATCCCTGCTTATGCCATTATATTTTGCGAGGACATTACGGAGAAGAGAGCCCATGAATTGGCATCTTCAAGATTTTCCGATTATACGAAAATTGGTTCCAGAAAGATATTCTTAAACTTAGAATATAATGTGACAAAAGATACCTTTGAAAAAAGTGACGGCAATATTCCGTCCTGCTATGTTTCCGCGTTTACGACGTCCTACACCAAAGCTTATCAACGAATGCTCGATGATGTTTTGCCAGTAGATAAAGGGGATTTTATCGCAAGTTTTTCCAGAGAGAATATTCTGAGAAATACAAAAGATGGAACGGATCACGCAATCAAAGAAATCCTGATCCACTATGATAATCAGCCCACTTGGATCCGCGTTTTTTATCAAACAATGAAGGATCCTTATACATCCTTTATCAATATTTGGATTACCTGTATCAATATCAATGAGGAAAAGCAATATGAGCTGAAGCTCTTGGAAATGGCAAAAGTTGATAAGGTAACTGGCATTTACAATAGAGCCGCATTTATGGACTGGGTGGAAGACAAGTGCAGTACCATCAATGAGAATGAAAAGCGTTTCCTGATTATGCTTGATGTGGATGGCTTTGGAAAAGTGAATGATAGGTTCGGTCACAATTACGGTGACACAATGCTGAAAAAAATCGCGCAGACATTGAAATTAGTAACAGAAAATGAGGATATTTTGGCGCGTCTGGGCGGAGATGAATTTGCCATATTCACTGGCGGATTTTCCGATATAGATATTGCGAAGGAAAAGCTCCGCATCATTGTTGCTTCCATGTATAGAGAATTGAAATGGGGCGTTAAGATTTCTATCAGTGCCGGCGTTTCAACATTTCCTACGGATGGACATAGTTTTCAGGCTCTTTATGAAAAGGCCGATATTGCGTTATACTATGCAAAATTGACAGGACGAAATAAATATATCATTTATGAGGATTCCATGGAGGATATTGATACATCCCATTCACCGGCATCTGAACCGGAAGAATACTTGGTAACCAAAGGAATTTATATCAGGACTTTTGGATATTTCGAAGTATTTGTCAATGGAGAAGCTTTGCTGATACAAAACGCCAAGGCGAAGGAACTCCTAGCCGGAGGGGCGCTTATGTATCTCAGGCAGATTTGATATCTTGTTTGTGGGAGGATGAGCCTGTCAATAAAGTTACCATGGGAAGACTTCGAAAAGCAGTCATGCATTTACGGAACGCCCTGAAAGCCTATGGAATTGAAGAATTAATAGAATCAAAAAGAGGTTTACGACGTTTGAATGTCAACATTGTAAATTGTGATTTATACAATTTTTTATCGGGAAAATCGGAGTACAGCACCTTGTTTAAAGGCTCCTATATGCTGAATTACAGTTGGGGAGAACTGATGATTTCTGAACTGGAAACGCAAGCAAATACAGGACAGGCTGAAAGCAGTAAAAAGACAGTGTGAAGATTCACACTGTCTTTTTTTGTACGAAATTTTTAAACTTGGAATGTAATGGAGATGGACTGTAAGTCGTCTAATGTTTTCACTTTTTTCGCGAAAATAAATTTATAATCGGAATGACCATTTCCTATCAGTCTGGATACCCATGTGACAGGAACGGGTTCGCCATTGATGGTGACTTTCATGTGTTCGTTGATGCGTGTGGTATCATTGGTGATCCACTCGCCTAAGTTGGCATTCAGCGTGTCATACAGAAAATTTTCTACTGCTGCTGTCGTTGAACCCGTAAACGCTTCTACAAAAGAAATCTCAAAAGCTACGTTAGGCGTATTGCCGCCGGTGAGAGTGGGAGCGGTCATATACTGCATGTTTTTCTCTGCGACATCGAATCCGCCATCTGCGTTTTTGGTCAGTGTCAGAGAAAAATCAGAAATGTCAGCGGTGGTATCTTTTCCGCTGTCAAGCAGGGTGTATTTCCACGGTGCGATGGAGGTGTAAGCCACTGTTCGTGTTTCTCCATTCCATACCACATCCCCATAAGGCTCCAATGCTTTGAAGTAAATCAGTGTTTTGCCATCTGCACGGAAAGAGGACATTTTGTTGCCGTCCACAGTTGTGACCAGGTTGCTGGGATAGACTTTAAATGCCAGTCTGCCAATAGGTCTGTGCTGAGGTGGTACATAGGTTGCAGTTATGGGTTTGTTGATTTCCGGATATCGACTGATATATAATCTGTTTTCATTATTGTCATAAGAAACATCAAAGCCATAGTCCTCCAAGTCCTCTGCGAAGATGCATACCTTGCCAAATAGGTTATAGCAGGGGATCGGGGCACCGTCAATGGATGCCACAATGTCTGTTGTGACAGCATTTGCTATTGGAGCAGCGCCATAGGCAGTAAAGCTGGACAAAATCAGGCTCAATATCAGCGTTGAAAACAATACAAACTTTTTCATACAAATTTCCCCTTTCTTTGTTTCCCCACAAAATCTTTATATTTTGAGTGTAGCACGCAGGAAAAGGGAAAACAATGACATTTGTCTTACAAATATATTTCAGATGAATTTTTTATGGTTACGATTCATAGTAAAGTGAAAAGGTATGCCTGACATTGTTTTGGAAAAACAGATTGGCGGAAGAAAAATCCTCTTTCAAAAACGGAAAAGTGTTGGCCATATAAAAAAGACAGTGAGAATATTCTCACTGTCTTTCTTTATTGATAATGAGGAGCAAAATATCAGATGCCGTATTTCTGGCACAGACGCATGAAGATGGAAGCGATTTCCGCACGAGTGATCTGTGCATCGGGGCGGAAGTTTCCTTCGTTATCGCCGGAAAGCAGACCAGCTTTCTGCATAGCGCCTACGTTTTCTTTCGCATATCCGCTGATGGAAGCGGTATCCTGGAAATCAGGTGTGCCATTTTCCAGAGCAACACCAGAGAATTTCAGGTATCTTGCCAGCATAACTGCTGCCTGTT
>OHDA01001076.1_pt1 | contig 11271 bp, 7 predicted proteins | sample 1566881 | NCBI WGS metagenome assembly OHDA01 (sample SAMEA3879585, study PRJEB24766) | human gut metagenome | biome: human-associated habitat; feature: feces | place: USA | collected 1985/1987
AGAACATCCAGATACAGAAATCTTTTGTCTTGTATTTTTCACGGAACTCCTCACAAGGAAGTCCCAATAAAGATAATGCGATCTCATCGCCGTATACTTCATGATCATGTTTTGCAATCTCCACTGCCTCATCATTGAACAGTGAAGCGTATGTCATCTGAATGGTTACTTTTAATCCATTCTCATGAGCTAATCTCTGCTGTGTCTTAAAGATATCCAAAGACTCTGTCAGCAGTGCCTTATCTCCGATATCCTCTTCTTTTCCCTGTCCAGTCACTGTTGCAGAATACTCTGGCACCATCTCCGGACGATGAATAAGATTCAGTACAAATTTATCCATTTTTTTCTTTCTCCTCTAAAAATATTTTTCTAACCTTTTACAGCTCCACCGGTAACACCCTCAACATAGAACTTCTGCATCACTACGAAGAGAATTGAAATCGGGATTGCGATCATAACACCGCCTGCACAGAAGATTGCGAAGTAATCTCCGATTAATGTCTTCTGTAACAGGTTATAAAGACCGATCGCGACTGTCCAGTCTGCGGACTCTTTGGACTTGATCATGATTCGTGCCAGAACAAAATCCATCCATGGATTCAGGAAAGAGTTGATAATCGTATATACTATCATCGGTTTTGACAGCGGAATAATGATTTTTCCAAAAATTGTTGCCTCGGAAGCACCCTCTAAGCGGGCAGCCTCTCTCAGTGAAACCGGGATGGTATCAAAGAAACCTTTCAATACTAAAAACCCAAGTCCCGAACCTGCAGAATATACGATAACCAGACCTGCAAGTGAATCGGTAAGTCCGATCATTTTTAAAACAAAATAAACAGCGATCATGGAAAGTACACCTGGGAACATTCCAAGAATGATAGAAAAGCTCATCAGAGGTTTTCTCGCCTTGAATCTCATACAACTGAATGCATAAGAGACCATCAGTACAAAAGCGGATGAAACGATGCAGGTAAAAAATGCTACGATAAAAGTATTTTTAAACCATGCAGGGAAGTTTGCTGCTGTATCTGTCTTGAAGAACAGTTGATGATAGTTTGCCAGTGTCCAGTGTTCCGGGAAAAAGTGCTGGTAACTTACACCCTTTGTAGTGGAAAGGGATGTTACAACCAGCCATACAATCGGAATCAGCCAGATGATTGCCAAAAGAGCAAGTACTAAATGTCTTACAATGATTTTCCATGTTTTCTTTTTCATTATTGGTACACCTCCTCTTTATCACCACTGATCATTCTTGTATAGCTAAGCAATGTAAGAAGCGCACAGATAGCAAATGAAATAATACCAATTACCGATGCCATCTTATAGTTTGAGTTATCGTTGGTCAATGTAAACAGCCATGTAATGAGAAGGTCTGTCTCTTTTGCATTAGAGTTTGCAAATGCCATGTTTGCTGTTGCATTGGAACTTGTCAGCAGATAAATAACGTTAAAGTTATTGATGTTTGCAATGATGCTCTGAATCAGGGATGGTCCACAGATAAATAATACATACGGCATTGTGATCTTCCAGAAGATCTGCCATTTATTTGCACCATCGATACGTGCACTCTCCAACTGATCTGTCGGAATATTCATCAGAATACCGGTAGCGGAAAGCATCTGATATGGAACACCGACCCAGATATTAATAAGAATGATCATTACATGAGACCAGCCCGGTTTAGAGAGAAACGGAATATAGTTTCCGGAAACAAGTCCGATACTTTGTAACCAGCCTGTCAGACCGATGTTGGAACATAATGTATTTACAATACCGTGGTCGCTGAACATTTTGCTTACAAGAAGCAATGTTACGAACTGTGGAATCGCGATTGTCACAACAAAAAGTGATCTCCACATTTTTTTAAAATGTGTATCTTCATGGTTGATCAGCTTTGCCAAAAGAATACCACCGATGAAAGTTGTAAATGTTGCCGATACTGCCCAGATCATTGTCCATGCAAGAATTCTTACGAATGCATAGGAGAATGTGATTGTGGTGCCGCCTGTAAACATATTCTTAAAGTTTCTAAGTCCAACCCATGTAAACAGGTAGTTTGGCGGCATATGATCCATATCATAATTGGTAAATGCCACACAGGACATAAAAATGATCGGTATAATGTTCATCATAATAACACCGATACTCGGCAGGGTAAGTAATGTGATATAAAACTTACCGTTGAAAAGAGATTTTATATCTTCTGCAAATGTATTGACATGTTCTCCCTCTTCTTTCATAAGCTGAAGCCGGTAAACAGCTTTCATATTGCTTATATATAAAAATATGAATGCTACGATTACGAGAATACCAATAATACCATATAGCAGGATCAGCAATGAGTTATCGTAATCATTAACAGTATTTTTCAAGGTCAGCGGATCAAATACGGACTCATACTGAACGGTACCAAGTGTATTTAAATCCTTAATGTAATTAATAGAGAACATTCCTGTAAACAGGATTACTATCACTTCAAGTGCTGTCATTAAGATACCTTTGACGATCTGTTTACGTCCCCAGTATCCGGCACCCATAACAAGCAGTGAAAGCTTGCACCAGATATCGCCCTTTGCCACGGCTGTCCCAAAATCGGCAAAGTATTTTTTGATTGCGTTTAAAAATGTTTTCATAGATTCACTCCCTATGCGCGTGAATGAGAATTTTTGGCTAAGTCGCAAAAACTTTTCTCTTTTTAAAAATTTCACATAGCTTGTCACAAGGAAGGCATTGGTTTCCAGCAGGAAAATATCCGCCTCTGCCGGAAAGCAATGTCCTGTCTGGCAGGAGATAATGCCCTCCTCATAAAAGTTATTCCAAAGCCATGTGGAAATCTGAGTTTTACAGATATTTGATTATTCAGCTACCGGCTGTGTAATACCAGCTACTGCATCATCAAGTACAGCCTGAAGATCTGTTGCACCGTCAACCAGGTTCTGTCCAAGTGCCTTTGCCGGATCCCAGTAATTATTGCCTACAACCTGCTGATCTGCAAACTCTGACTGCGCTGCAAGTGCTGCAAGTGCCGGGGAATCAATCTGAGCTGCTGCTACTGTGTTAGCCGGTCCCTCTGATGTAGCGTTACCAATTGCTAACTGGCTCTCCTCATTTGTGAGATACTCAGCAAGGAGCATTGACCAGCCAACATTTTTAGCATGGGAGTTAACACCTACGAATTTGTATCCTGCATAAGATCCCATCTGTGTAGCTGTTCCATTTACATCGAAAGTAGGTAATTTACATGCTGCATATCCGTCACCGTATTTCGCTTCAAAAGATCCGGTGTTCCATGTACCGGAAACATATGCGCCAAGTGTACCGTCATTTAACATGGTAATTGCATCCTGATCTTGTACGCTTACAAATGCCGGGGAAGAAGTGATATTCTCAATACTCTGTGCTACTGCAAGACCGGTCTCAGAGTTCCAGTCACAGTTGTTTGAGTTATCTTCATTCATGGAAAGTTCACAGCCTGCACCAGAGAAAAATCCATACAGATACCATCCATCTGCTACATTCATGCCAACTTTTGTTCCTGCTTCTTCCGCTTTTGCTGTAAGGTTTTCCCAGGAAGCCACATCCTCTTCAGAGAAGATGTTTGAATCATAGTATAAGAAGTAACCATTCGATGCTGTTAACGGATAAGCGTAAAGTTTTCCGTCTTTGGTAGCTGCTGCTACAGTTGCCTCTGAGTTTGTTTCTTTCGGATCATATGTATAAGTAGCTGCCACTTCCTGAAGCGCACCTGCATTTACAAGATCATTTACCTGATCATCTGCAAATACGAATACATCTGCTGCTGCATCGATATCCTCAAGAATCTTATCTTTTGCATCTGCCTCAGATACAGCACCGATCGTGATGTTAAAATCTACATCTGAGTACTGCTCTTTAAATTTGTCTGTCAGCTCTTTCATAACGTTCTGATAAGCCTCAAGTTCTGAACACCAGAGCTGGATATCTACGGTTCCATCTGTAGATGCGATCAGATTTGCGATTGCATCACCGGAAGCTGTTTCTGCATTATCTGCAGCATCACCTGTCTCTGTTGCTGCTGCACTGTTTGTGCTCTCTGCTGCGCTGTTGTCTGCTGCGCTATTGTCTGCTGCGCTGCTGTTATCGGCTGCTTTGTTTCCACATCCTGCAAACATGGATGCTACCATTGCTGCACATAATACTGTGCTGATGACTTTTTTCTTCATTTGAAAATTCCTCCCTTTTCCTTGATAGAAAAAATTGTTCTTTTAGAACACTTTTTCGTGTTGCGCTATGCGCAATCGGTTGTTCTATGGTTAGAGTATATCTCCGTCACATCCTTGTGTCAATATCCACATTTTATAATAAATCCGACCATTTTTTAGCCATTTTGCACAATATCATCTTCTATTTTTTCTTTTATTTTTTTCAAATTCGACTTTTGCGCAACCGTTAACTATTGATTTTCCGTGCATTTTCAATTCTTATATCATCTTTTTATGGATATTTTGGCTCGTTTTTGATATTTTTTGAATCAGGGATTTTCCTGCCTTTTCCTTTGTTTTGGGCGAATTTCCATCACATTGCTTCAGATTCACCCTCATTCCCGCTGATCTGCGGGCTATTCCGGTAATCATTGTAATCATTTCGCCCATTTCATGTGATTTCCGACAATTTCAGCATAAAAAACGGGCGAAACACATTTATTCGCTATGTGTTTCGCCCATTGCTTATTCTCTCCAACAGGATGATCTTCAATTTTCTCAGAACTGTATTTTCCTGATTATATTTATTTCGTCGATTCCTTCAGCACCACCTCATACGGAAGCAATGTGCGCTCTTTCACCTCAAGTCCCTCCGTCAGATCAAGCAGTGTACGGCATGCCACCATGCCGAGTTCCTTTGCATCAAATGAAAGCGATGTGATCGAGGGAACATTGTTTTCAAGTACCATGCTGTTATAAAACGATGCCACCCGGACATCTTCCGGCACTTTGACATGCTGCTGGCGCAGTGTCTTTAAAACACGGCTGCAGACAGCGTCATCCATACAGAGGATGCAGTCTGCCTGTCTGTTTAATGCTTCCTTGACTGCCTTTTCCACCAGAACCTGGTTATCCTGGCTTAAAAACATCAGATCCACATCTAACGTTTTCCCCATCTTCGCATATGCCTCACGAAATCCCCGCAGACGGCTCTGTGTAACCACATGCTCTTCATTGCCGCCGATCAGTGCAATTTTGTCCATCTGCTTCATCAAAATGATCGATGTAAGCTCTTTGCATGCACTCTTGTGATTGTGATCGATCTGAATCACGCCTTTGTAATTGGCACTGGTACTTCCGATCGTGACAAACGGTACATTTTTTGTCTGCAGAAAATCGATCTGTTCATCTTCCACAAAAGTGCGCATCAGGATCACACCGTCCACTTTATGGTTTGCTATGATACGCTCAAGAGAAGATATATCGTTTTTCCTGCAGATAGAAAGCAGGATATCATATTCCATGCTGCCCGCAATCTCCTGTATCCCAAACAGACATTCCTGAAAAAATGTAAGATCCACAACATCATACTCCCCCGGCATGACCACACAGATATTATAAGTTTTAGACTGCGCAAGCCCTTTCGCAATGACATTCGGCTTATAATCATGTTCTTCTATGTAGGCGAGCACGCGCTCTCTTGTCTCCCTGCCAATACGACCTTTACCGGAAATTGCACGTGACACGGTTGTCTTCGATACCCCAAGCGCCTCCGCCACGTCCGCAATCGTAATATTCTTTTCTAACCCCTTATCCATAAACTCTCGTCCCTCGCTTTTTTGCGCTTAGTTGCGCAACTAAGTTTATTATTGTACAAACAGGGGCAAAAATCAATCCTATTTTTTTCTATTTTTTCCCGGCATCAATCCGGTATTCCCTCATACGAAATCCATGCTACATCCGCAAAACGATCCGACATTTCACCGTTTGAAGACGCATACACACCGAGCGTGCAGCCCACAAATCCCCCTGCTTCCTCTGTACTGTACGGCAGCAGGCTCACGTCTTTAATGAGTTTTAATACCTTTCCTTCCTCATCTCTGACAAAAAATTCTGCCCTCTGTCCTGCTGCCTTCAAATACAGTTCCAGCATTCCTTTTGCATTGATTTCTTCTTCCGCAAGCAGCGTATCGTTTTCTGTTATATGTGCGATTACCTGCAGCTTTCTCTTCTCTTTTCCACCGCAGATGCGCATCGAAAGATGATTTGCATGATTCTGATAGCAGACGATCCCCGCCTGTTCATTTTCCCGCTCCGCATCAAATTCCATGCATGCCGAAAATGTAAAATCATAATCTTTCTGCCGCAGCCCGAAATACTGCGCGTCCGTTTTCTCTGTAAGTTTCTGTTTTTTCAGATGCATCCTGAGAAAACCTTTTCTCTCGATCAGTGAATATGCATTTTCATCCCTTCTCTGCAGCGACAGGAGTCTGTCATCTATTTTTTTCTGATCAAATGCAATAAAATCCGCGTGGGTCACTTCCCTTTCCAGGCGATACTCACCGATCGGAAGTTCTGTTTTCTCTGTCAGATGTCCAATCCCCGGATTGATGACGGGCCATCCGTCCTCCCATTCCACTTTTGCCAGAAAAGTTTCCCTGCCAATACTACAGTGTCCCTCACATGGCCTCGATGCAAGCATGACGACATACCAGTTTCCGTCTGCATCATCCACAAGATCTCCGTGTCCTGCATAGATCACCGGATAATCCCTGCCAAGATTGCGGTGCGTGAAAATTGGATTTCTCTTGCATCCACAGAACCATTCTCTTAACGACCTGCTTCTCGCGATACTGATGCTGTGTTCCGGTCCCGTACCGCCCTCTGCGATCATCAGATAATACCAGCCGTCTTTTTTGTAAAGGTGCGGTCCCTCCGGCCAGATACAATCTTTTAATGCACCTTTCCAGACCGCCGTCCCCGCACCTTTTAAGCACATTGCATGAAGATCCAGCTCCTCTATCCAGATCTCCCAGTCACCATTGTGTCTGACCCCGGACGGATTCGGTCTTGTCCCGACATAATAACATTTCCCATCTTCATCAAAAAAGAGGCTCGGATCAATCCCCTCCGCCGCATCTCCCAGATAATGTGGAACTGACCACGGCCCTTTGGGGTCCTGTGCCGTTATCACAAAGTTTCCACCATGATCCACATTTGTTGTTATGATGTAATAAGTACCCTCGTGGTAACGGATCGTCGGTGCAAAGATCCCCCGTGAGATCTCACTGCCGGACAGTGGAAGCTGTTCTTCCCTGTCCAACGCATTGCCGATCTGCTCCCAGTGCGCTAAATCCCTGCTATGAAACACAGGAATCCCCGGAAAATATGCAAAACTCGAATTTACCATATAATAATCTTCCCCCACCCTACAGATAGATGGGTCTGGATAAAAACCGGACAGAACCGGATTCTTTGCTATACTCATTTTATCGCTCCATTTCTACTATTCTAAAATCTTATTTTTCACACAAATTTCTCTGCTTTCCAGGCAGCCATGCCTTTTTTATTCCACATAGCCAAAACCAAGTATTGTTCTTCCCCAGGTGTCATCTGAATCCTCACCTGATGCCATCCGCTTTCTTTTTCTTCCAGAAGAATGACCGGATTGCAGTGCGTCCAGCCGTTCACATGCGGATCTGCGGTCAGAACTTTGGTATCGTCCACAAACACATCTGCCCGTCCGGCGTCCACCGCTCCGGAATCTTTAAAGATGAGAAGCAGTGACCGGCAGTAGATATCCATCTGGAATGCATCTTCTGATCTGCCATTTGCCCCATCATACTGCCAATTGTACGGAAATTCAGGAACCGGCGTTAAACTGTCATCCATCTCCACACACTGTAATTCCTGATCTGTACCGGAAAATGCGCCACAGCAGATCTACGCACGTTCATAGCCGTCTCTGCGGTCTAATAATTTCACTTGCGCAAATTCATCCCCATAAACCGGTTTTTCATGCATTCTTCTTAAAATATCAGGCTCACAGACCGCCCGGTCAATCAGATACATCAGACAGTCTGCCATGATTTTATGTCCCAGATTTGTCGGGTGAAACGCATCATAAAAGAACTGATTTTTTGAAACAACTCTGTCCTTTGCCTGCCGAAACTGCGGTGTCACGGCATCCCGGATGCTTACCATCGGGAGCTGATACCGCTCTCCCACCGGAGCAAGGCGTTCCTGTAAGTTCCAGTCATTTGCAAAAACAGCAAACAATAACAGGACAGCCGGTGCATCCGGCATGGATAAAATTTTTGTTACAAGGCTCTCATAACACCTTCCCTTTGTCTCATCCCCCTCGTCATTTACTGCAAATTCCACGACTACCAGATCCGGCTTTTCTTTTCCATCCCGCAGGACATCCCTCTCAAAACGGATCATCCCAAGCTCCGACGGGGTTCCGCCCACTCCCGCTTTTATCAGTTTCACATTGTTATTTTTTCCGTATTTTCCGGCAAATGCCTTCCAGAACCGGTATGCGTAGCACTGTGTGTGAAGCGGAACTGCCCCGGCTCCCTGCGTGATGGATCCTCCTATATATGCTATGGTTACCGGCTCCCCAGCCCGCGCTTTTTCTACGACTCTTCTGATCCTGCCCGCATCTCCCATAGAAAGGAGTGACCGCTCTATCATTTCCTGATATCCGTGGGATTCCATATCCACCACGCGCTCTTCCTGCGGCTTTGGTACGAAAAATCCATCCTTTAAAAAGAAACGGACATTGACCCTTGCAGACTGTTCCGGCGTCTCAAAGACAAACCGGATCTGCCCCGGCACATCATCATCTGTTTTCCACTCTACCGTATCAAGCGGGATCCTGACTTCTGCGCCATCCCCACGCAGTTCTGTTTCTATGAGCGTTCCGCCGCCGTAGAGATCCTCTTTCCCGTACATCTGAAATACAAATGTGACCGGTTCTCTGCTATGTTCCATCTCCACGGATATACCGATGCTGTGCACCAGGCTTTTAAAGCCCTCCACCGTGCCAAGTTTCTTTAAAATTTCTTCATCACAGACCTCACCGGTCACTTCCGCACTGCTTTCAAGCCTTCCATCACTCTCGTAGATAAACTGGACTCCCCTGCCCTGATACTCCCCCTGCGTCTGGAGCGAGCCAAAGGTTTCTTTTTCTTTCATAATGTAAAAATAAGATCTGTCTTTTTCCGGATCTTTCGGTGCCACAGGTCCACTCATCTGTTCGTCCTCCTTGTCTCCGGCAGTCCAAGACCTGACTCCGGCAAATGCTTTCCCTTGCGCACAAACGTCAGTTTTTCCAGCAGAAATCCCGGTGTCCCCGCATAAATTCCAATTTCATTCTCTCCGCTCTGCAGCGTGACCTGCACACGGACAACGCGGATCTGATCCACCACCATTTTCGCCCATTCCGCACAGGACGGCTCGCCGGAACGGTATCCATCCGGAATCATCTCTATCTTTTGCGGTGCATTTCCATTGACGGCGCAGCCAAAATAGACACTGCCTCCCTGACAGACCGGATTTGCCGGAGCGGTATAGCAAATCATTTCGTATTCTCCCGCCTCCCTGACATAGATCTGATACGTCAGTTTTGGTGCCTGTCTGATCTGCTCTGCCATTTCAAAAAAAGTCTTTGTCTGCGGATATGCTTTCACACCAGATAACGTTTTTCCGTACTCCGGCAAAACATAAAATGCTCCCGCATCCGCCTTTTCATTGCAGATAAAGTGCTCTGCCTCGACAGAGAGCATCCCGTCTGTCTCATAAAATGCCTCCGCCGGACATCCCGGCAGATCTTTTTCCAGCAAAATTTTTACCGGTATCCTTCCACCCTCATAGCAAACCTCAAAATCATATGTCCTGTGGTCATTCTCCCAGTCTGTGATCTCATCTCTTTTTATCTGCACCGTGAGCACTTCCTCACGGTCTGTGACTCCCTGCATTTTTCCAGGCAGAACCCACGGACTTTTGCACTCGATATGATAAGGCACTTTTTCTTTCGAGCCGCCAAACAATAACAGGGAGGCTTCACTGACAGCCGGATCTAAAAACTGCCGCATCACGATCAATTTTTTCGTCCAGTCCCCGCCTGCCGTACAGACATCACCGCCCTCTGACATGGCAAAGATCCTCGGCTTATTTGCCGGTTCTATGAAGGTCATGAGCGGATACCTGCACTCCTCATCGTTCCAGTTCACAAAGCCGATGTGCTCTGAGAGTGCCATTCCATCCCATTTTCCATCCAGAAGCTGATGAAACCGTTCTGTGAGTAAACGGTCTTTTTCGATACATGCTTTTATTTTTTCTGCATAATCATTTGCACATACCGCTCCCATTTTTGCAAAAAATGAATTTTTTCCTGCATAAAGCTGCATATCAGATGCGTTTGCACTTCCCATTGCCGGGTAATATACCAGTTCCCAGAAAGCCGGCAGCATCTCTTCCGGCACAGAAGATAAAAGCTTTTCTGTCTCCGCTTCTAACCTTTCATTTTCCTTTTGTCTTTTGTCTGCCTCCCCAAAGTGCACCGGATGATAAGTATCTGCGCGCATCGCTTCCGGCTTGCAGTTATGATTCATTTTTGTATACTGCTGCATGATCCGATAAACTGCATCCTGCTGCGCCTCATAGAACCATCCACCAAATTCACGTTTCACCCAGTACGCAAGATAATCCTGCGGCGCATGAATCCTGCTGCTTCCCCATTTCTCATAGTCATATGCGAGATCCATAAAGAAACTGAGCGGATACTCCTGAAATTTCAGGTCACCGACGTTGACGATCCAGATATCCCGCACACCAAAGTCATATGCCATCGTCATCTGATCCCAGATTTTAGGCAGATAAGAACTGTTCACCCACTCATAAGAGACCGGCGATCCGTGGTAATCAAAGTGATAATACATGCCAAAGCCCCCGCGGTGGGAGCGCATTTCCTCCGTCGGAAGTGTCCGCATATTTCCATAGTTATCCTCGCAGAGCATCAGCGTCACACCGTCTAAGCCATCCCAGTCTTTAAGCCCCGGCGTTGTCTCATCCCCGTAATAATAAGCCTCCACTTCTTTATAAAGTGCGAGCATTTCCGGTTCATTCTCCCCGACACATTCCCGGATGAGTTTTCTCTGTTCTGTGATGATCTCTTTTAACAGGGAAATATTCTGCTCTAAGGATGCATCCTCCCCAAGCATCAGAGAATCTCTCTCCCCGCGCATGCCGATCGTGATGATATTTTCATATTTTCCACTGCGCAAAAGCCCGTCGCGCCAGTAAC
>OHDA01001088.1_pt1 | contig 11183 bp, 10 predicted proteins | sample 1566881 | NCBI WGS metagenome assembly OHDA01 (sample SAMEA3879585, study PRJEB24766) | human gut metagenome | biome: human-associated habitat; feature: feces | place: USA | collected 1985/1987
TTTTTGCCATCTTCGCCGTCATTGTGATTATTGCCACCTATACCGGAACGCTTCCCGGCGGCATGGCTGGCTGTTTTGCCTTTATGATTGTGCTCGGCACCATTCTTTACGAAATCGGCGAGCACGCTCCGATTATCCGTTCTTACTTGGGCGGCGGCGCTATCGTGGTCATCTTTGGTTCCGCACTGCTCAACTATTTCCATCTTCTGCCTACCGTCGTCGGTACTACGGCGGACGGCACCAAAATCTACAATTTCGTCGAGGGTTTTGACTTGGTCGCTTCCATCAACACCTTTTTCAAACCCACCGGCGCATTCCTCGACTTCTACATCGCAGCCCTTATCACCGGCTCCATCCTTGGCATGAACCGCAAACTTCTGGTCAAGGCAGCTGCCCGTTATTTCCCCGCCATCTTTGGCGCTATCATCGTGTCCTTCGGCCTCACCGCTATCGTCGGCACCGTTATGGGCTTTGGTGCCATCAAGTCCGTCCTTCTGATTGCTCTGCCCATCATGGGCGGCGGCATGGGCGCTGGCGCTGTTCCTCTTTCCAAGATTTTTGAGTCCTCCGGCACAATGACCGCCGCAGAGGCCATCTCCATCATGACCCCCGCTGTTGCGATTGGCAACGCAATCTCCATCGTTCTGGGCGGCATCCTTGTCAAGGTCATCCACAGCAAGGAACTCAACGGTCAGGGCAAGCTGATGCGTTCTGCCGACGCCGCAGATGAGCTGGGTGTCAGCGAAGAAATGCAGGCCAAACGTGACCACATCGATGTGCGCAACATGGGCATTGGTATGTTCATCTCCTGCTCCTTCTTTGCATGGGGCTACATCGTCGCAAAGATTTGGGATACCTTGGTTCCTTCCATCAGCATCCACGCTTACGCATGGATGATTATCTCCGTGGCCGTCTGCAAGATTTTCAACATCATCCCCGAAGACATTGAAGTGGACTGCTACCAGTGGTTCCAGTTCATCATGAAGAACCTGACCCCCGCCCTGCTGGTTGGTATCGGCCTGTGCTATCTGGAACTTGGCACTGTCATCAGCAGCTTCAGCCTTACCTATCTGGTTCTCTGCTTCCTGTCCTGCATCGGCGCTTTCCTTGGTGCCGCTCTGGTTGGCCGTTTGGTTGGCTTCTACCCCGTCGAGGCTGGCGTTACCGCAGGTCTGTGTATGTCCAACATGGGCGGCACCGGCGACGTGGCCGTTCTGTCCGCTGCTGACCGCATGGAGCTGATGCCCTTTGCACAAATCTCCTCTCGTCTGGGCGGTGCAATCATCATGGTCGTCGGCAGTCTGCTGCTGTCGGTTCTGGGCAGTCTGCTCTGAGATTTTTCCCACGATTTCTCCCTGAGTTTCCATTCTTTCACCGCGTTTTCTCCCCCTTTTCCGAAATTCACATCATACCACATTAACCCCTTAGAGGGGCATTAAAAGCCCCGAAGCCACCGGGCTGCCGTGCAGAAGATTTTCTGGATGGCAGCCCGGTGCTTTGTTTGGGTTTATTGCTTTTGGGGAGATTACGCGGGAGCTAGGCTGCGGGGTTATTTCTAGCTTATCGAATAACAGTATACCGAGCACAACAGCACATACAGCTCATTTGCCAAATACTTCAAGCTGATTCAAAAGTCTCCTTTTTATTTTTGGATGCAACAAAAACCGCCCCAACTTCCTGTTACGGAAACTGGGGCGGGTTTATTTTACTTATGAAGTTTTATGTGTGCTCTCTCAAGTGCTCACGCAATTACTTGCGGGGAGACTTAATCGCAACCTGAGCGGGTGCCAAAATTGCAGGGCGTTCGCACGTACTTACATCTGGTACAATGCCACCATCAGCGGCATCGTGACGATACACAGCAGGGTCGTTACCACATTGATCGCGCTGGCGTAGTCTGCATCTTTGCCGTACACCTGCGCCATCTGGGTCAGTGTGGACGCGGACGGCGTGCAGATGGCAAGCAGTGTAACCAGCAGTATTGTTCTGCCCTCCGGCACTAGTGCTGCAAGGCTGCTGTATTTCAACAGTACGATTCCTATCAGCGGGATGCCCACCAGACGCAGCAGCGTGATCCACCATAGTCTGTGATAGCTTAGCAGTTTTTTCAGGTCCATTTCTGCGATCAGCATACCGAGTATCAGCATTCCCATTGGACCAACCATACTGCTGATTGAATCCACCGCATCCTGCACAGGTGCAGGCAACTGGATCCGCAGCAGGAACAGCAGCACCCCAGCAAAAATGGCGATCATGTTGATATTGGTCAGAATCTTTTTCAGGTCGATTCCTTTTTCTCCGCAGAGCTTCATTTTAGCATGGCTCCACAGCAGAAAAAGCTGCACCGAAAGAAATGCGCTGGTGTAAATGACCCATTCCTTGCCCAGAATGGCCGTCACAATGGGAATAATAAGGTTCCCTGCGTTGGAATAGATCAGCGAGGTCTCCTCTACACCATCCAGTTTCAGCACCTTGCCCAGAAAGCCAACCACCACGATCAGCACCAGATGCAGCAGCGCTGACGCAGCCAGTGCCAGCAGCAGACCGTTCAGAATCTCGGGCTGATACTCCACCTGAAACGACGAGATGATCACACATGGCATGACCAGATATAGTGAGATCATGGAGAGCACCTTGCTGTCCTGACTGCGGACGATGCCGCAGCGCACCAGCACAATGCCCAGAGCCATGACCAAAAACAGTGAAAGGATCTTTTTTGCCAGAATCAAGCTTATCATATTGATATTCCTTTGCGGCAGCTGTTGTACGTGCTGCACTCTCACACAAAAAAATCAAGTGCAGTATTTTTCTTGTTGTTTTGAAAAATACTGCACCGATCTTTTTTATTTGATTAGTCCTCGGCGGGAAGTTCCAGATCCTGTCCGTTGGAAGCGATCACCTTTTTGTAATACTCGAAGGAATCTTTCTTCCGACGCTGCAGGGTTCCGTTGCCCTGATTATCCTTATCCACATAGATAAAGCCATACCGTTTTTCCATCTCGCCAGTGCCGGCACTCACGATATCGATGGGTCCCCACCAAGTGTAGCCGAAGATATCACAGCCGTCAGCCACAGCCTGCTGCAAAGCTTCGATGTGCTTTTTGAGGTACTCCATGCGGGCAGTATCCCGGATGCGGCCATCCGAGTCAATGGTGTCTGCCGTACCAAGGCCGTTTTCAGCAATGAACATGGGCTTCTGGTAGCGGTCATACAGTTCGTTGCAGACGAATCGCAGACCCACCGGGTCGATTGGCCAGCCCCACTTGGATTTTTCCAGATAGGGATTGTCCGCACCTACGTGACCGCCCGTATTGGAGCGGATCTTCATGCCGGCAATGTGGGTAGAGGTCATGTAGTAACTGAAAGCCAGATAGTCGTTGGTGTTCTGTGCAATCAGCTCAAGATCACCCGGCTCCATCTGCACCTGTACGCCCAGCTCTTCCCACTTGCGATCGATGTAAGAGGGGTAACGGCCGCGCAGCATCACATCCGAGAAGAACAGCGAACGCTGACGAAGCTGATAGGTTTCCATCACATCCTCCGGGCGGCAGGTGTTGGGATATGCTGTGCTCAAAGACAGCATGCAGCCGATCTTTGCACCCGGTATCATCTCATGGCAGGCTTTGACAGCCAGTGCATTGGCCACAAACATATTGTGTGCAGCCTGATACTGCCGCTGCGGTGCACTGGCATCATCTGCCACCACCATGCCGGCTGCCAGATAAGGCAGCTTGAGGGTGTTGTTGATCTCGTTGAAAGTCATCCAGTACTTGACCTGATCCTTGTAGCGCTCAAACAGCACCTTGCAGTAGCGCTCAAAGAAGCCGACCAGCTTGCGGTTGTCCCAGCCACCGTACTTTTTGACCAGCGCCAGCGGAGTCTCAAAGTGAGAGATTGTGATCACCGGTTCAATGCCCCAGCGGTGCAATTCCCGGAACATATCCTCGTAGTAGGTCAGACCCTTCTCGTTGGGCTCAGCATCGTCGCCGTTCGGGAAAATGCGACTCCATGCAATGGAGGTGCGCAGGCATTTCATGCCCATCTCGCCAAACATGGCAATATCTTCTTTGTAGTGATGATAGAAGTCGATCGCTTCATGAGAGGGATAGACGTGACCCTCATGCAGTTCCAGCGCCGGATCCAGCTTGATGAAACGATCTTTGCCGGTCTCCAACAGGTCGCAGATCTCTAAGCCCTTTCCATCTTCCAGATAAGCGCCCTCGCACTGGTTTGCCGCCAGTGCGCCGCCCCATAAGAAGTTTTTTGCAAAGGTTTTCACAGCAGTTCTCCTTTTATCAGTTCTGAGCGGCCTGCTCTGCTTCTGCCTGCTTATTGGCAACGATCATGAAGGGGATATACACCAGAGTTGCCAGTGCCAGACCAATAATCTGTACCACAACACCCTGCCAGCCGTGGCCAATCAGTGCACTCAGCAGTACGGGCGTACCAAAGGCAACGTCAACGGTGTTGCAGGGCATAAAGCCAATCGTGCTTGCAAACAGTGCAGTACCGGAGCACAGCATAACAGAGAGGATGGAGGGAATCAGCATGGTGGTGTTCAAAACCAGAGGCAGGCCAAAGACCATGGGCTCGCTGATGCCGAACAGTGCGGGGCCAATGGCAACTTTGGCAACAGCGCGATAATCTTCACGCTTAGACACCAGGAAGATGGCCAGACAGACGGGCAGAGAAACCGGCAGAACCACAAATGCGACCCAGAAGCCGTAGGTGATTGGAGAGGACGGAGTCTGACCAGCAGCAACAGCGGCAACGTTTGCAGCCAGAGCAGCAGCCAAGAACGGGTCACGCACAGGCTTGATGATCAGGTCACCATGGATACCCAGGAACCAGAATGCACGGCAGACCAGAATGATGATGAACAGACCGGCAGGACTCTGGAATGCATTCTCCAGAGGATGCTGGATGGTGGTGTAGATCCAGTCGGTCAGGTACTGGCCGCTGATCTGACGGAATGCGTAACCGCCAACGGAAACACCCAACAGGGTGAGCACGATGGGGATCAGAGCGTTGAAAGAAGTAGTGATAGCAGTGGGAACAGATGCCGGCATCTTGATCTTGAGCTTATCGAAGGTCATCAGGAAGGCGAACAGCTGGCTTGCCAGAATGGCGACCAGCATACCCACGAACAGACCCTGAGAACCCAATGCTGCACCGGGCAGGCCACTGGCGGTGCCAGTCTTGTCGTCCACCACTACAGAGACGATCTGCGGGCAGATGGTCAGATAGGAAGCCAGCGCCATAATAGCGGAGATGTGCTCCGGCACATTGTTCTTCTTGCCCAGCTTGAGACCGATCAGGAACACGATGGGCAGGGTCATGCAAGACAGCGTTGCAAAGTTTGCAGCGGTAAAGATAGGCTTCAGTGCTTCCAGTGCGGGAACCCACTTGGCAAGGCCGGTAGTGGTGCTGCACAGGATGGTGTTGAACAGGTTCATGAACGAGCCAACGATAACGAACGGCATGTAGATGGTGAACGAATCCTTGATTGCACCAAGGAACTTGTTTTCGTCCACTTTTTCGGCCACCAGGCTCATGCCATCAACGAACTTGTCGCTAAATTTACTCATGTTTTTTCTCCTCCAAAAGGGATTTTCCAAACAACTCAGCCGTTGTTCACCAGATCCTCGGCCTGCTTCAGAATGGTAGCACCGTTGCAGCGGCCATAGGCCAGTGCATCAATGACCGCCACCGGTGCACTGTCACCCACAGTTGCCTTGACCTTGCGCTGCAGATGGCGCACCTGCGGGCCCAGCAGCAGCACATCAAAGTTGCCAACGTTCTCCGCAATCTTGTTCTGATCCACAGCCCAGATCTCATAGTCCTTGCCCTGCTCCTTTGCAGCGTCCTTCATCTTCTGGACGACGACGCTCGTGGACATTCCCAAGCAACAAGCCAGCATGATTTTCATAACGATCCTTCCTTTCTTGTGTTCCGTGTTTATTTATGATTCTGCTTATAGAGTTCAATGAACTCTTCTGCAAAATCGATGGACATGATTGCCATGGTCAGGTGATCCTCTGCGTGGATCAGCACGATGTTCAGTTCCACGCTCTTGCCCTGAGCTTCGCTCTGCAGCATATCGTTCTGTACATCGTGCGCCTTGGCCATCTGCTCTCTTGCTTCGGCCAGATTTTTTTCGGCCTGTTCAAAATTGCCGTTGCGGGCCTCCTCGATTGCCATCAGTGCCAGTGATTTTGCATCACCAGCGCAGGCGATAATTTCAAATGCAACTTCGTACTTCTCGTCATCAACCATTTTCTTGTTCCTCCAGTCCTTGTTCTTTTTGTCTCAGCAGCTCCAACAGGACCTCGAACCGGCGCTCTGCGATCAATTTGCAGATGCAGGCTTCATCGACCATAAGCTGCGCAACAACCTGATAGAATTTTTGCAGTTTTGCGGTGGCATCGTCCGCGATGGACACCAGAAATACCACCTGTACCTTTGCTTCGCCCCACTGCACGGGCTTGTCCAGAATGGCAAGGCAGACGAAGGTATCTTTGCTGACTGCCTTCCACGGATGCGGCATTGCCACCAGCCCACCAAACGAAGTGGCGGCCAGCGATTCCCGCTTTTTCACGAGCTGTAAAAAATCATCCGGCAGCTTTTTTTTGCCGCACACGAACCGGCACATCTGTTCCAGTACCTGCTCCCGTGTTTCGCAGTTGAGATGTGGCAGAAATAGCTCCGAGCTGAAATATTCTTCCACAGTCCCCTTTTTGCCCTGCATCAAGAGCTTTTTCATCTGGGTCAGTTCTTTTTCGGTGGGGAAGAACTGGATCTGTCGGATGGGCACCGGGACATAAATGGGAATAGGCACCGTGGAAAACACATAGTCGATCTTACTGAAGTTCACGCTCCGCAGCCCGATCACGTCACAGGTCTGTACCCGGCCCAAATTCTTGCCGAATTTCTGCTGGTAGCGGTAAGCCAGCAGCTGGGCGCTGCCTTTGCCGCTGGCGCAGACGATCAGGATGTTTTTAGGTGCCCACTCTTTGGCCTTCTGCCGTTCCAGTGCCAGCGCAAAGCTGACGGCGATATAACCGATCTCGTCCTCCTTGATGGGGTTCGGGCTGACGTCTTGCAACACGCTGCACGCCTGCGTGGCCATCTCGTAGGCCAGCGGATACTCCCGCTTGATATCCTGCAGGATCGGGTTCTTCATCCGCATCCCACTCTTGATCCGCGCCAGCAAGGGCACCATGTGCATGCACAGGCCCATGCGCAGTTCCAGATTGTCCCGGAAGTCGATGCGGAACGCCTCGTAGATATGCTCGATCATATCCGATACGATGCGGTTGACCTCCTGCGGAATCACCAAATTTTCATCCGAGGTCATTGCGTTTGCCCGGTACATCTGTTTGCCGTTCAGATGCATAGCAATGTAGCAGACCTCCGGCAGTGGAAAAGCCACGCCCGTCATGTTTTCGATCTGTACGGCGATGTGGCTGGCCACTTCTAGGATCCGCTCCGGAAGGTCTGCCTGCATACCATCCGAGCTTTCTATCGCGTGCCCCGTGCGGATGCGCTCCACTGCAACCTCAAGGTGGACCGCCAGATTATCCAGCGCCATCGTGGACATGGCGAATTTTTCTTTTTCCAGCACCCGGCTGACCAGCTCCTGTATCTGCTGCCCGACCGGGCGGCTCTCGTCCCGCTGTGCCGCAATGCAGATCCTACGGTTCGTCTCACGGCCTACCACGCAGATGCCGTAGCCCGGTTTGCGGCGGATGCTCAGCCCGTATTCCGCCAGCTGCCGCTCCACTTCGCGCAGATCGTTGGAGATTGACCGCCGCGACACAAAAAACTGCTCGCTTAGATCATCCAGCTTGGAATAGCCATCCTTTTCCAGCAGATACTGTCTCAGCCGCTGTATCCGCTCCTGTGCGTCCTGCGGGATGCCGGTCTGTTCTCCCTGCTGTGGTTTGCTGCCCGACACATACGTCTGTGCATCCGTGATCTCAATGCCGAACCCCCTGCCGGGTTTGGCTGTGATGCAAAAGCCATTTTCCTGCATTTCCTTTGCGTAGGTCTTAATCAGGCTCCGCACTGTTTTGCCGCTGAGTTTCAGTTGTGCGGCCAGTTCATCCGCCGTCATAGGGCCACTTTGGTCCAGTATTTCAGCGATCGTCCAGATCCGCTCGTCCATCTTTTCACCTCCCCCGGCCTGTTGATTAGCACATTTATTTTCTTATCACTGTTAAAATTATAGCATTTTTGCTCAATTCGTTCCACGTCCAGAATTTCCACATCCACTCCGGAAATTGTTGCATGTATATTTTACCGTTTGGATATTCTGCCAGTCAACACAAAAACCGCCCCGGCTTCCTGCTTCGGAAACCTGATATGCTACCCCTAGAGTAGACAGAGTAAAAACAAAACTCTGAATACTCTGGGGGTATTTTCATGTCAAGGAAGAATAAAAGCTATCTGGCAGAATTGAAATATCAAGCAGTAGGCGATTATCTGAGTGGAGAAGGTCCGCTACGGGAAATTTGCAAAAAATATGGAATCCGAGATAAACATACGTTACAAGACTGGATAAAGTTGTATAATGGTCATAAGGAACTGAAATGCCATACAGGAGGCAGCCGTATGACCAAAGGGAGAAAGACAACTTACGAGGAACGAATCGTATTTGTGAAAGAGTGCATCGAGAATGGATGCAACTACACCGAGATTGCACAGAAGCATCAAGTTGGCTATCAGCAGATCTACACATGGGTACAGAAGTATAAGAAATACGGCGAAGACGCCCTGAAAGACCGGCAAGGACGGCACAGATCTGGTCATCAAGGTTCCACGGGGCACGCTGGTGCGGGACGCAGAGACCGGCGAGATCATGCAGGACATGTCTGGCAGCGAGCCCTATGTCCTCTGCAAGGGCGGCCGGGGCGGCTGGGGCAACCAGCACTTCGCCACCCCCACCCGGCAGGTCCCCCGCTTTGCCAAGGCGGGCTACCCCGGCGAGAGCCGCGAGGTTGTTCTGGAACTGAAACTGCTGGCTGATGTGGGACTGGTAGGTTTCCCCAATGTGGGTAAGTCCACTTTTCTGTCCAGAGTGACCAATGCCAGACCCAAGATTGCCAACTATCATTTCACTACCCTGAATCCGAATCTGGGTGTGGTGGATCTGGAAGGAACCGGTGGTTTCGTTATTGCGGATATCCCCGGGCTGATCGAAGGTGCTTCCGAAGGCGTGGGACTGGGACACGAGTTCCTGCGCCATATTGAGCGTACCAAGGTGATCATCCATATCGTGGATGCAGCAGGTACAGAAGGCAGAGATCCCATTCAGGATATCTATGCTATCAATAAGGAACTGGAAGCTTACAATCCGGAGATCGCTGCACGTCCCCAGGTCATTGCGGCAAACAAGATCGATGCCATTTACACAGAGGATGGATCTGATCCCGTGGAGGCGATCCGTGCAGAGTTCGAGCCGAAGGGGATTAAGGTATTCCCCATGTCCGCAGTAACCGGTCAGGGGGTAAAGGAACTTTTATATGAAGTAAATGAAATGCTTCAGGGCATTGGAGAAGAGACTACTGTCTTCGCACAGGAATACTTCCCTGATAGCATGACGGGATCCGTGGACGATGCTTATACCGTAACCTATGATGAGGAAGAGGACGAGTATGTAGTAGAAGGACCTAAGATCGAGAAGATGTTAGGTTATACAAATCTGGACAGCGAGAAGGGATTTACTTTCTTCCAGAATTTCCTGAAGGATGCCGGAATCCTGGAAGAACTGGAAAGTTTAGGTATCCAGGAGGGGGATACGGTCCGTATGTATGGTCTGTCCTTTGATTACTATAAGTAAAACACGGAAACGTTTGAGAAAGGAATAAATTATGACGAGCAAACAGAGAGCCTATTTGATGAGTCTGGCAAGCAATCTGAATCCAATTTTCCAGGTAGGAAAATCCAGCCTGACTCCGGAACTTACCGCAGCCATCGGTGAGTCTTTCAACAATAACGAGCTGATCAAGATCGGCGTGTTGAAGAATTGTTTCGATGACCCCAGAGCGATCGCCGAGATGGTGGCAGAACGTACCCACTCCCAGGTGGTACAGGTCATCGGCAAAAAAATCGTACTGTATAAGCCGGACAAGGACAAGCCGAAGATCGAACTGCCCCGTTAATCGTTATATTGCAATCGGAATCCGTACAGAGGGATGAAGTATGAGCAGAATAGGCATTATGGGTGGAACCTTTAATCCAATCCACATAGGACATCTGATGCTGGCTGAACAGGCGCTGGAGTCGGCACACTTAGACCAGGTCTGGATGATCCCGACGGGTTGTTCTTATCTGAAGACAAAAGAGGGCATTTCAATCCTGCCCGGGACAGAACGCTATGATATGGTACAACTGGCTATCGCAGATAATGACAGATTTCGTTGTCTGGACATTGAGATAAAGCGTCCCGGAAATTCCTATAGCTATGAGACCATGGAGCTGCTGCACAGAGAATATCCGGAACATCTTTTTTATTTCATCTGTGGGGCTGACTGTCTGTTTACCATGGAACAATGGAAATGCGCAGACCGCCTGTTTGCTGCCTGCGAGATTATAGCTGCGGTGCGGGGAGATGCGGATATGAAGGGAATGCAGGAGAAGATCAGTCAGTTGGAGAAACATTTTTCTGCGAAGATACAGTTGCTCTCTTTTCGAAGAATTGAGATCTCTTCTTCGGAAATCCGTGCGAGAAGATCCAAAGGTCTTTCCGTGCGCTATCTTGTGCCGGAAGCAGTGGGGAAATATATGGAAGAAAAGGGGCTTTACCTGGATGAGTGATATCTTAAAAAAACTGACCAAAGAGATGCAAAAAGTACAGGATCCCAAGCGTTTTACCCATACGCTAGGTGTGGAATACACGGCGGCGGCCCTTGCCATGCGATACAGCGAAGATGTGGAGCGTGCACAGATCGCAGGTCTGCTTCATGATTGTGCCAAATGCATGGAAAATGATAAACTGTTGTCTGCCTGCGAAAAGTATCATCTTCCAGCTACGGATGTGGAAAAGCGCAATCCCTATCTTTTACATGCCAGAGTGGGAAGCTATTTGGCGAAAAAGGAATATAAAATCGAAGATCCTGAGATCTTAAGTGCAATTTTATATCATACCACAGGGCGTCCGGGTATGACTCTTCTGGAGAAGA
>OHDA01001089.1_pt1 | contig 11182 bp, 8 predicted proteins | sample 1566881 | NCBI WGS metagenome assembly OHDA01 (sample SAMEA3879585, study PRJEB24766) | human gut metagenome | biome: human-associated habitat; feature: feces | place: USA | collected 1985/1987
CCGGTCCGATCCGTATCGGACAGGGTATCGAGTTTGATTACTGCTCCGTACACTGTACCTGGGCATTTGCAAAAGAGGGATGGGAGACCGTCATCATCAACAACAACCCGGAGACCGTTTCCACTGACTTTGATATCGCAGACAAACTTTATTTTGAACCTTTAACACCGGAAGATGTAGAGAGCATCGTAAAACTGGAAAAACCGGATGGTGCTGTCGTACAGTTTGGTGGACAGACCGCGATCAAGTTAACCGAGAGCCTGATGAAGATGGGTGTTAAGATCCTTGGAACAAAAGCAGAGGATGTCGATGCGGCAGAGGACCGTGAGCTTTTCGATGAGATTCTGGAAAAAACACAGATTCCGAGAGCTGCAGGTGGAACTGTATTTACCGCAGAGGAGGCAAAAGAAGTTGCAAACCGTCTCGGCTATCCGGTACTGGTAAGACCTTCCTATGTACTCGGTGGACAGGGTATGAAGATCGCATTCAACGATGATGAGATCGAGGAATTTATCGGTATCATCAATCGTATCGCACAGGATCACCCGATTCTCGTAGATAAATATTTACAGGGAAAAGAAATCGAGGTCGATGCTGTATGTGACGGAACCGATATCTTAATTCCTGGTATCATGGAGCATATCGAACGTACCGGTGTACACTCCGGAGACAGTATTTCCGTATACCCGGCACCGACGATCAGTGACCATGTAAAAGAGACAATCGTTGAGTATACGAAACGTCTGGCGCAGGCACTGCATGTCATCGGACTGATCAATATCCAGTTCATCGCTATGGACGAGCAGGTATATGTCATTGAGGTAAACCCGCGTTCTTCGAGAACCGTGCCATACATCAGCAAAGTAACCGGTATTCCGATCGTTGACCTTGCAACGAAAGTAATTATCGGTGATACTATCCGCGGACTTGGCTATGAGCCTGGACTTGCACCGACCGCAGATTACATTGCAATCAAGATGCCGGTATTCTCCTTCGAGAAACTGCGTGGCGCTGAGATCTCCTTAGGACCGGAGATGAAATCAACCGGTGAGTGCCTTGGTATTGCAAAGACCTTCAACGAGGCTCTCTACAAAGCATTCCTCGGCGCAGGTGTGACTTTACCGAAATACAAACAGATGATCATGACCGTCAAAGATGCAGATAAGCCGGAAGCAGTCGGCGTTGCAAAACGTTTTGAGGCACTTGGCTACAAGATTTACGCAACCAGAAGTACCGCAAAATATTTACAGGAGCACGGCGTCAATGCACTTCGTGTCAACAAGATCTCCCAGGAGTCACCGAACGTTATGGATTTAATCTTAGGACATAAGATCGACCTTGTCATCGACACACCGACACAGGGAAATGGTGATAAGACCAGAGACGGATTCCTGATCCGGAGAAATGCAATCGAGACGGGTGTTTACTGTATCACAGCAATGGATACGGCAAATGCGTTAGCACGCAGCTTAGAGACTGCGACCGATGATCTGACACCGGTGGATATTGCGACCGTAAAGAACTTGTAGTTCTTTGAATTTATAATTCTTTGAACTTGTAGTTCTTTGGATTTATAATTCTTTAAACTTGTAGTTCTTTGAATCTTATAATATAGAAAAAACAGCACAAATCCAAAAGGAGGCGTGCTGTTTTTGCTTTTGCGGAATATGGATATTGGCGACAACATGAAAAAACGACATGAAAGCAGTTAAGAAATTGCTTTCATGTCGTTTTTTATATCGCCGGAATATCCACTCCAACATATAGAAAAAAGTCACGCGGATTAACGGAGTTTCATTTTTTTGCGCGGTTTCTTTTGGGCCAGTGGTTTTTCTGTGCCCAAAGCATCCTGCGGGATCACAGATGCACTACTCATTAAGGCGCTTGCCGCTTTTTGTTCCAGTTTACTTTGATTGTGCTGTGCAATCTGAAGCTTGACCTTGCGGAAACGGTCTGCCGTTTCTTTGATGTAGGCATCGGAAACAAAATGCTTTACAGAATCTTTATCCAATGCGATACGGTTGTCCATGGTTTTCATGATATCTGTGATCTTTAAAGATTTGTTGATCACCGGGTCACTTAAATCGTATATCATGTTTGTGGAAAACTTCAGTACCATCGGATGAAGAAAATCAGCCGGATTCTCTGCAAGCACAAGAGCTTTTTCGCCATCGGAAAGATCAACACATGCACCGGTCGGAAGAATATGGATACATTCTGCTAAAGCGGAAAGTACGAGCGGATTGTAGGTGGCTTTATCCTTTTTCAGACGTCCCATGGCAGCAATTTCTGAAATTGGCGGTTTGTTAATGTTCATTGCGGTCAGATGGTCAAATTCGTCCGCTACTGCTAAAATATCGACGAGAAGACGGATATTGTCTGCCGGTTCTTTGACTTTTAAAGTACGGCTGTTTTTAAAAATGATCTGCTGGATAATATCAAGCGTATGTACCGGGAATTTATAATCACCACGGTCCGGGCGGAGTGTTTCATAACCGCGCTCTAAGTTGAGCTGGATAAAATCCTTATCTGCTGTTGTAAGGTCATCCCCTTTGTCTAACACTGTCTGTGGTACATACAGATAACCAAAATCGTAGAGAAGCGCAGCTGTGATAAGGGCTGTCTGTTCTGCAGCAGGCAGATGCATCTGATTTGTGATCATCGCACAGAGAATGCCGACACTGATGGAATGTTTGTAAACAAAATCTGCAGAACTTCGCAGGTTTTGTGCAAAATTTAATTTGTGATCAAGACTGCCGTAATGTGTCTGGATGTCTCTGACGAGATCGCTCAGCGAAACAGGTGCCTGATTGGCCTGCAGACGATCCATATTTTCTTTTAATTTAAAAACATATATAGTCTGGAACTGTTCGAATTCAAGATCCTCTCTGGAAAGAGGCGGTACCGGCTCTGCCGGCTCAAGAATAAAAATACCGATCAGACCAAAGTTTTCGATACTGTTAATACCCTGCATGGTTAAAAGTGTGTCTCTTTCATAAAGAAGAACACCCATCTTATTGTAGATTGGTTTTGCAAGTCTCATGCCGGGTTTTAAATCTGCTGTTTTTACAAATTGCATAGGTAAATCCTCCCCCTGTGATGATTATCAGGCTCTTTTTATACCATATCCAGACATCAGATGCCTGAATATTCCCCCAATAATGGTATGTGAAAAAATTAATATTCATATTGTGCTTTACATGCTATAATACCATATTAATAGAAGAAATACAATGAACGAAAAATACAACAGTGGCAGAAAGCTTACTGTTCAGCCGAAAGGAACAGCATGAGACACAATTTTTTGAGAAGAATCCTGGGAGGAATACTGACCGGCTGCATACTTGTTACGGCAACTGTCCATGCAGGAACGACACAGAAAGATATTGATAAGGCAAAAGACCAGATCACAGACCTTAAGAAACAGAAAGAAGATGCGAAAGATCAGGTGGACAGCCTGACCAATGAAAAACAGGGATTGGAGAGCGACCTTAGCGGACTGAACGGACAGTTAAATACGATCACTTCCGATATGAACCAGTTAGAGCAGCAGGCAGCGCAGAAAGAGGACGAGATCAATACGGCGGCGGAAGATCTGAAACGTTCCGAGGAACGATCTGCAGAACAGTATGAAGATATGAAAGTGCGCATTCAGTATATTTATGAAAATGGCAATCAGTCTGTATGGGACATGCTTATTCATGTGTCCTCCATCGCAGAATTTTTAAATCAGGCGGAATATACAAGTGCAATCAATCAGTATGACAGAAATATGCTTACGGCATATCAGGAGCTCACGGAGCAGATCAAAAAACAGAAAAAGGAACTCGAGGAGCAGAAGGAAGAACTGACTGTATTACAGCAGGAAAAACAGAAAGAGCAGGAAAAAGTCAACAGCCTGATCGAGGATACGCAGAAGAAGATACAGGAATCCAGCGAGAAAATTGAAGATGCACAGTCCGATGTGGAATCGATCGATGCAAAGATCGAGAAAATGATCGAATACGAAAAGCAGCTTGAGATACAGAAGGCAAAAGAGGATGTTGCGCGCCTTGCAGCCATCAAAAAGCAGGAACAGGAAAACAGGTCGAATGTGACATACACACCGGCACAGAGCGATGCGTATCTGTTAGCTGCCATCATCCAGTGTGAGGCATGGGGCGAGCCATATGATGGAAAACTTGCGGTGGGCAGCGTGATCATGAACCGTGTCAGAAGCTCCTATTTTCCGAATACGGTTTCCGGTGTGATTTATCAGGGAGGGCAGTTCTCTCCGGTTGCCAGCGGTCGTCTTGCATACCGTCTGGAGCAGGGAGTCGATTCCGATTGTATGAGTGCGGCACAGGCGGTTCTGGGTGGAATGAGCACAACAAATTGTCTGTATTTTCGTGTGAATAACGGCATTATAGAAGGAACAGTTATAGGTAATCATGTGTTTTATTAAACAAAATGATAAAATGATAAAAATTTAACAAAAAACCCCGCAAAATGGAGCAAAAAGGAAGTAAAAAATTGTTTACAAAGATGAAAAATAAAGAAAGCTATTGCAATTAATTGTGAAATATGTTAGCATAAGAAAGTACAAGAAATGCAGAAAAATAGCTGATTACATAGCAAATAAGCTTTTTAAAATGAAAGAAAAAAAGATAAATTTCAACCGAAAGTTTGAATTTATTTTTTTAAAAAAGATTGTTAAAAAATTAACAGCATTTTTCGGCAACTTTAAAGAGAAAGAAACAAATTCTCTGCAAAAGCAGAGCTTTGTGTTAAATTGAAAGGAGAATTCAAAATGGCAAAGAAAGTAGTTTTAGCAGGTGCCTGCCGTACCGCAATCGGTAAAATGGGTGGAGCATTAAGCAATACTCCAGCAGCAGACTTAGGTGCAATCGTTATCAAAGAGGCTTTAAGAAGAGCAAACGTTAAACCGGAGATGGTTGACGAGGTAAAAATGGGTTGTGTAATCCAGGCAGCTCAGGGACAGAACGTTGCACGTCAGGCAGCAATCAAAGCAGGACTGCCAATCGAAGTTCCGGCAATCACAATCAACGTTGTTTGTGGTTCTGGTTTAAAATGTGTCAATGATGCAGCTACCATGATCATGGCAGGTGAAGCTGATATCGTTGTTGCAGGTGGTATGGAAAACATGTCTATGGCACCATATGCTATGACAAAAGCTCGTTTTGGATATCGTATGAACAATGCAACGATCATCGATACAATGGTAAATGATGCATTAACAGATGCATTCAACCACTATCATATGATGATCACTGCAGAGAACGTATGTGATAAATATGGCATTACAAGAGAAGAACTTGACGAGTTCTCAGCAAACAGCCAGCAGAAATGTGAAAAAGCAATCGCTGAAGGCAAATTTGATGATGAGATCGTTCCGGTTCCTGTTAAAGTGAAAAAAGAGATCGTTGATTTCGTGAAAGATGAGGGACCACGTGCCGGTACAACTGCTGAGTCTTTAGCAAAATTAAAATGCTGCTCCGGTAAAGAGGGCGGACTTGTTACAGCAGGTAACGCTTCCGGTATCAACGATGGTGCAGCAGCAATCGTTGTTATGAGTGAAGAAAAAGCAAAAGAGCTTGGTGTTACACCAATGGCTACATGGGTAGCAGGTGCTCTTGGTGGAGTTGAGCCTGAAATCATGGGTGTTGGACCTGTTGCTTCTACAAGAAAAGTATTAGCAAAAACTGGTTTATCTATTGATGATATGGACTTAATCGAAGCAAACGAAGCATTCGCAGCTCAGTCTATCGCAGTAGCAAGAGATCTGAAATTCGATATGTCAAAAGTAAACGTAAACGGTGGTGCAATCGCATTAGGACACCCGGTAGGTGCTTCCGGATGCCGTATCCTTGTTACATTACTGCATGAGATGCAGAAGAGAGACGCTAAGAGAGGTCTTGCTACACTTTGCATCGGCGGTGGTATGGGATGCTCTACAATCGTTGAGAGATAATAGTTTTTTATAGTAATTCCCGGGGAATGACTTCCCGGGGATTGCATTTTTCAAACATACAGTTAACATAATTATTTTCAGGAGGTAACCGAAATGAAGGTTGGCGTTATTGGTGCAGGAACTATGGGACAGGGCATTGCAAAAGCATTTGCTCAGGTAGAAGGATATGAAGTAGCACTTTGCGATATCAAGCAGGAGTGGGCTGAAGGCGGAAAAGAGAAGATCAAAAAAGGTTATGCAAGATTAGTAGAAAAAGGAAAAATGACACAGGAAGCTGTTGATGGCATCCTTGCAAAAATCACTCCAGGTTTAAAAGAAGACCTTTGCAAAGACTGTGATCTGATCGTAGAGGCAGCTTTCGAGAATATGGAAGTAAAGAAAACTACTTTCAAAGAATTAGACGAGATCGCAAAACCAGATTGTATCTTCGCTTCCAACACATCCAGTCTTTCTATTACAGAGATTGGAAACGGATTAAACCGTCCAATGGTTGGTATGCATTTCTTCAACCCGGCAGACCGTATGAAACTGATCGAGGTTATCGCTGGTGTGAATACTCCGGATGAAACTGTTTCCGCTATTAAGAAAATTTCTGAAGAGATCGGAAAAACTCCGGTACAGGTTAATGAGGCTGCTGGTTTCGTTGTAAACCGTATCTTAATCCCAATGATCAACGAAGCTGCATTCATCAAAATGGAAGGTGTTTCCGATATCGCTGGTATCGATGCAGCTATGAAACTTGGTGCTAACCACCCAATGGGACCGTTAGAGTTAGGTGATTTCATCGGTCTTGATATCTGCCTTGCTATCATGGATGTACTTTACAAAGAGACAGGCGACAGCAAATATCGTGCATGCCCACTGATCCGTAAGATGGTTCGTGGTGGTAACCTTGGAGCAAAGAGCGGCAAGGGATTCTATGTATACAATGCTGATCGTACAAAGACTCCGGTCGATGCTCAGTAAAATAAATATTTATGGAGGAAAATTAGATCATGGATTTCACTTTAGACAAGAAACATGAAATGGCGCGTTCCTTATTCAAGGAATTTGCTGAAACAGAAGTAAAACCGCTTGCACAGGAAACAGATGAGACAGAAGCTTTCCCGGCAGAAACGGTTAAGAAAATGCAGAAATACGGATTCATGGGAATCCCGGTTCCGAAAGAATATGGTGGACAGGGTTGTGATCCTCTTACATACGTTATGTGCGTAGAAGAGTTATCTAAAGTTTGCGCAACCACAGGTGTTGTTGTATCTGCACATACATCTCTCTGCATCGATCCGATCATGACATATGGTACAGAAGAGCAGAAACAGAAATATGTAAAACCACTTGCAACAGGCGAGAAGTTAGGTGCATTCGCATTAACTGAGCCGGGGGCTGGTACTGATGCACAGGGTGCACAGACAAAAGCTGTTTTAGATGGTGACGAGTGGGTATTAAATGGATCAAAATGCTTCATTACCAATGGTAAAGTTGCAGATGTTTATATTGTAATCGCTATCACAAGCATCACAGAGGATAAGAGAGGCAGAAAGAAGAAAAACTTCTCTGCATTCATCGTTGATAAGGGAGCTCCAGGCTTCTCATTCGGAACAAAAGAGAAGAAGATGGGTATCCGTGGATCATCTACTTATGAGCTGATCTTCGAAGACTGCAGAATCCCGAAAGAGAATCTGTTAGGACCGGAAGGAAAAGGTTTCCCGATCGCAATGCACACACTTGATGGTGGACGTATCGGTATTGCTGCTCAGGCACTTGGTATCGCTGAGGGCGCATTAGACAGAGCTATCGCTTATACAAAAGAGAGAAAACAGTTTGGACGTTCAATCGCACAGCAGCAGAATACACAGTTCAAACTTGCTGATATGGCTGCAAGAATCGAAGCTGCACAGCTTTTAGTTTACAAAGCTGCAATGGCAAAAGCTACTCAGAAAGTATATTCTGTAGAAGCTGCAAAAGCGAAATTATTCGCAGCAGAGACTGCAATGGCTGTTACAACTGAGGTTGTTCAGTTATTCGGTGGATACGGATATATCAGAGAGTACGATGTAGAGCGTATGATGCGTGATGCTAAGATCACTGAGATCTACGAGGGTACAAGCGAAGTCCAGCGTATGGTAATCTCCGGTGCACTGTTAAAGTAATTTCGAATCAATCCGCGTAAAATTTAAACATATAAAACATAAGGAGTGAAAAATACATGAATATCGTAGTATGTATTAAACAGGTTCCTGATACAAAGGGCGGCGTTAAGTTCAACCCGGATGGAACGCTTGACAGAGCAGCAATGCTTGCTATCATGAACCCAGATGATAAAGCAGGTCTGGAGGCAGCGCTTCGCTTAAAAGATCAGTATGGTGCAGAAGTTACCGTAGTTACTATGGGTCTTCCGAAGGCTGAAGAGGTTCTTCGCGAGGCTATGGCTATGGGCGCAGACAATGGTGTTCTTGTAACTGACCGTGTACTTGGTGGTGCAGATACCTGGGCTACTTCCCAGACAATCGCAGGCGCACTTCGCAACTTGGATTATGACTTAATCATTACTGGCCGTCAGGCTATCGATGGCGATACCGCTCAGGTAGGTCCGCAGATCTCCGAGCACCTTGGCCTTCCGGTAATCAGCTACGCTCAGAAGATTCGTGAAGTAAACGAAGCTGAGAAATACATCGTAGTTGAGCGTCAGTATGATGATAGATATCATGTAGTAAAAGCACAGCTTCCGTGTCTTTTAACCGCTCTTGCAGAGTTAAACGAGCCGCGTTATATGACTCCGGGCGGAATCTTTGATGCATATGATGCAGAAATTACTACATGGGGAAGAAAAGACCTTAAAGATGTTGATGACAGCAACTTAGGTCTTGCAGGTTCTCCAACTCAGATCGCAAAAGCTTCTGATAAGGTACGTAAAGGTAAAGGTGTCATGATGACAGCTGAAACAGCAGAAGAAGGCGTTGAGTACATCATGGACAAACTGTTAACAAAGCATGTTATCTAATTGTAAAGGAAATGTGGTGAATAGAATGAATTTAGAACAATATAAAGGTGTATTTATCTATGCTCAGCAGGTTGACAATAAGATTGATGCCATTGCTTTAGAATTACTTGGAAAAGCAAATGACCTTGCTGCAGATTTAGGAACAGACGTAACAGCAGTTTTAATCGGTTCTGACGTAAAAGGCTTAGTTGATGAACTTGCTGAATACGGCGCAGATAAAGTTATCGTAGTTGATGACCCTGAATTAAAAGAATACAGAACAGAGCCATATACACATGCACTGGCATCTGTTATTGAGAAATATAAGCCTGAGATCGTTCTGGTAGGTGCAACCGCTATCGGACGTGACCTGGGACCTACTGTTTCCGCAAGAGTTCAGACCGGTCTGACCGCAGACTGTACCGTACTGGAAATCGGTGATTTCCCTCTCGTTGCTATCCCCGGACAGGAGCAGAAGCACAATCAGCTGCTGATGACCCGTCCTGCATTCGGTGGTAACACCATCGCTACCATCGCATGTCCTGACAACAGACCTCAGATGGCAACCGTTCGTCCCGGCGTTATGCAGAAGATTGCTCCTATCGCAGGTGCAAAGGCTGTGATCGAAGAGTACAATCCCGGATTTACTCCGAACAACAAATATGTAACCATCAAGGAAGTCGTTAAGGCTGTATCCGATACCGTTGACATCATGGATGCCAAGATCCTGGTATCCGGTGGACGTGGAGTAGGCAGCGCAGAGAACTTCAAGATCCTGGAGGATCTGGCAGAGGTTCTGGGCGGTACCGTATCCTGCTCCCGTGCAGTTGTAGATAACGGCTGGAAGCCCAAGGATCTGCAGGTTGGACAGACCGGTAAGACCGTTCGTCCTCAGATCTACTTCGCAATCGGTATCTCCGGTGCTATTCAGCACGTAGCAGGTATGGAAGAGTCTGATCTCATTGTTGCCATCAACAAGGATGAGACAGCTCCTATCTTCGATGTAGCTGACTACGGTATCGTAGGAGATCTGAACAAGATCGTTCCCGCTCTGACCGAACAGCTGAAGGCTGCAAAGGCTGAGAAGGCAGCGAACTAAGAGCCGTTTTTTGACGGATATTCGAACCCTCCCTGTTGATCTCAGGGAGGGTTTTATATTGCACTTCGGACGCTTACATAGTAAAATATAATGATAATCCCACGATATGCGAATATTGGGTGGGATTGTGGAGCAATCCGCAGGTATCATACAGAGCAAGAATGTGAGATGATATTTTATGGCAAAACAAAAAGAAGTAAAAACCAACGCCATGCGTATCCTGGAATCTCTGAAGATTCCTTATACCCATCACACCTATGAGTGCGAGGAATTCGTGGATGGGCTTCAGATAGCAGACAAGCTGTCCCTGCCCTATGAGCAGGTCTACAAGACGCTGGTCACCGTGGGCAGCAGCAAGAATTATTTTGTATTCGTCATCCCCATTGCGGAGGAGCTGGATATGAAAAAAGCAGCGAAATCCGTCGGAGAAAAAAGCGTGGAGATGATCCACGTAAAAGACATCAATGCCATCACCGGCTACATCCGCGGCGGCTGCACAGCCATCGGTATGAAAAAACAGTATGTGACCAGAATTGATGAAAGTGCGAAGACACAGGAACAAATCTATGTCAGCGGCGGCAGGATCGGCTCTCAGATCCAATTGAAACCGGATGACCTTGCGAAAGCAGCGAAAGCGGAGTTCGCAGATATTATCAGACACGAAAATTAATGCATCAAATGTAGCAAAAGGATGCTGAAGATAAAGGAGTACACATGGAAAACCAAAAAAACATCCTTGATTACGATACCGTAGCACTGGACGAAGCACAGGATGCGGTGATCATCATAGACCAGACCCTGCTTCCGGGTAAGATCGAACTGATCGCATTACATACGGCACAGGAGATGTGGGATGCTATCTATCTGCTGAAGGTCCGGGGAGCCCCGGCCATCGGTGTAGCGGCGGCATTGGGTATCTACCTGCTGGCGAATCGCATTGAGACGGAAGACTTCGAAGAATTTTATCAGAAATTCACAGAATATAAGGAATATCTGGATTCTTCCAGACCCACCGCAGTTAATCTGTCCTGGGCACTGAAGCGCATGGATGCTGTGGCTGTAAAGGCTGGCAGAGAAGAGCACAAGACTGTCGCAAAAGTGAAGGAAATCCTGCATGACGAAGCACTGCAGA
>OHDA01001099.1_pt1 | contig 11087 bp, 7 predicted proteins | sample 1566881 | NCBI WGS metagenome assembly OHDA01 (sample SAMEA3879585, study PRJEB24766) | human gut metagenome | biome: human-associated habitat; feature: feces | place: USA | collected 1985/1987
CGGTCGGCGACCCGCTGTTTCCGTATATCGCGGATAAACCCGCCGCCTAAACCGCAACAGCATAAAGCATTGATATGCAAAAAGACCGTCAACCTCCTGTTGGCGGTCTTTTTTTGCTCTGCGCTCCCTTTTCGCCTTTCCCCTATCCCGTTTCTCCCTCTCTCCCCGCCCCACAGCTTCAACCTCGCCGCCGCCCCGCAGCCACCTGTACTGCCCTCCCTCTCACCCGACAGATATGCGCCATTCCGCTCCTATATATCTCCACAACATTCGCCCTCTTTCTATATTACCAAAAAAAGACAAAAAAACCTGCATTTGTCAAAAAAATATGCTATCCTCCTCTCAATAAAATAAAAATTATGTCAAACTATAAAAAACAAATAATTATGGAAACAAAAAAAATTACAAAAGAAACTTTTTCTCAACCCAACGCCGGTGAAATCATCTTAAGTCTGGTCAAACAGGGAGCGGAAATCCCCGATGACTGCAAAATCAGACTGTTCAACCTGCCTAATGCGATGGATGTTCTTCTGGAATACCTCAGACACGGTGGTAAACTCGATGCCAAGATGTGCTATGAATTCTGTGACAACATGTGGGATAAGGTCTATAAATTGCCTAACATAGAAGAGATTGTTCTGGAATTAGCCAAACAGGGCATAACGTTCGTTTATTGGTTTCAGGATGAAATATTTCGCTTGCCTAACGCGGAGGAGATTTTCCTGGAATATGCCAAACACGGCGGATTTATCTGCGGTCAAGCTCTGGCAAAGAGTTGTGAATTTCCGACTGCGGAGAAAATTGTTCTAGAACAGGCAAAACAAGGCCGAATTCCCACATTCTTCACAGAACTTGAGAAAAAAATAACTCAGCTGAATAACGCGGAGGAAATTTTTCTGGAATATGCCAAACACGGCTGCTCGTTCAGCACCGAAATCCAGAAAAAAATAGCTCATCTGAATAATGCAGAGGAGGTTTTCTTGGAATATGCCAAACATGGCAGATGGATTTGCGACGAAGTTCAAAATGAAATCCTCAATTTTGGTAATGCAGTGGAAATTCTTCTGGAATACGCCAAACATGGCGGATGGATTTGCGACAAAGTTCAAAATGAAATCTTCGATTTTCTCAATGCGGAGGAAATTTTCTTGGAATACGTCAAACATAACAAATGGATTAACGATGAAATCCAGGATCTAATGTATGCACTGCCCAATGCGAAGGAAATTATCTTGGAATACGTCATGCATGGCGGAAGGGTCAGCGATGATTACCAAGATATGATATTTGAGCTGCCAAACGCTCCGGAGGTAGTGCTGGAATACGCCAGACACCACCCTCTGTGCAAAAATGTTAAGGCTGAAATCTCAAAATTGCCCAACGCCGACAAGATTCTCGCCGAGCTTAAAAAATTTGCATAAAGCTGATATGAAAAAGTTTCTTCTAATCTCAAAGCGGCTGTTCCTTCCGGAACAACCGCTTTTTTTATGCCCCACTCTCCCCTCCCGCCTCATTGCCCGTGGCGCTGCCGCCTCTTCCGCCTCTCATCACCCCCTATCTCCGCCCCATCTCCTCTCGTTGCCCGCGGTGCCGCCCCAACCTCGTTCCCCTCATCCTCTCCCCATTTACCACCCAGCCCACGCTGCCCCTCCCCGTCCTATTAAAACCAACTGCCGCACATCCGCCCCCAATCAAGAGTTTTCCTTGCCCTCCTCCCCGCCTTTTCCCCGTGTAACATTCCGTAATATTTTATTATCGAAAAATCCGCACAAAACCTTTGTTTTTCCCGCAAATATCGTATAAGTTTCCTTCCGTATGGAATTTTAGGCAAACCTTTAACGGCAACGGAGCTTTGAAACGATGATTTTTTGCGATATGGACGGCGTTTTGACAGACTTTAACGGCGAATTTGAGCGCCGCTTCGGTATGCCGCCGCACGCTATTCCCCGCCCCGAGCTGTGGGAAAAAGTCCTCGCCGCCAAAGACTACTGGTACGACCTGCCCAAAACCGGCGGCGCCGACAAGCTCGTCGGCTACCTCAGCCGTTTCGGCTTCTGTATCCTGACCGGGCTGCCCGCATACGGCTACGACAAAGCGGAAAAGGAAAAGCGCCTCTGGCTCAAAAAGCACTACGGCAAGGAGGACGGCGTCATCTGCTGCCTGAGCAAAGACAAGCAGAACTTCGGCGCCCGGCAGGACATCCTCATCGACGATTTGCCCGCCAACATCGCCCGCTGGGAACAAATGGGCGGCATCGGCATTCTTCACACTTCCGCCGAGGAAACCATCAGAAAACTGCAGGAATTAGGATATAAATAACAATAAAACAACAGGTTAAAAACAAAATGTTAAACAATATAAAAAACGAACTTCTGGCGCAAACCGACAGCCTTTTGGAATATCTCGGCAGTTTGAACCTTGAGCCGAGCACGCCTTTTACCGAAGCGGAAGTGCAAAGCATCATTGCCGCCGAAACCGCGCAAACGCAGGCAAACTACGACCGCGCCGTATCGCAGTTTCAGGAAAGTAACGCCGACTCCCGCTCGCCGCAGACGCGCCGCTTTGTCGTCTATTGGGGTTACCCCGGCGCCGGCAAATCGTTTATGGCGCAAAAGCTTATCGACCGTTTCGGCCGCGAAGAAGACTGCCTGCCGTTTAACATTATCGACAAAGACCAGCACCGCGATTTGTTTCCAAACCTGTTCAACCACCTCAAAAACGGACACCTCGACGAATGCGAAAAGTTTGCCGGCATCACAATTGACTATGTGCGCCGGATTTTAGACCTCTCATTGCTTCGGGGCGAACGCTCCATCTTGTCCATCGGTTCCATGGGCGCCGGCAGCGAGTTCAAGGACAACGCCGCCAAGGCCATTGCCAGCGGCTACAAACCCTGCGCCGTTTATATGTCTGTCAATCCCGACATTGCTTACCTGAGCAGCGTCTACCGCAGCGCCGACCTTTATGATAAGATTATTTTTCAGAACAAGGAGCTTTATCCGCGGCTGGTATCGGACGAATACTTTTCCCGCGTCGTTAAAATGCTGCCCGATATGATTGGCAGGATTGACGCTTTCCAACGGCAAAACAGCCGGGACGTCGACCTGATGGTCATCAACCGCGCCAATGAAGTGCTGTATGATTCCCGCCGCCCGCACGAACTGGATGTCCGCGCCGCGATTGAACGCGAAGAAACCCGTCCGCTGACCGATTTTGAACTGATTTCCGTCAACAAACAGCTGACCCGCATCCGCCAAAGCATCCAATACCGCTGCGACAACCGGATTTACGCACCTTACAAAAACGAAATTGAAATGGCCTCGACCGCCGTTTCCCGCATCGCGGAACTCATAAAACGGCAGCCGGAAAATGAAAACAGACGCGAATTCGCCAACGCCGGAAACAGTGCCAATGGCAATAATACCGGCGGCAATATCGCAATCAACGCCAACACCGGCGGCAATATCCCAATCAACACCAGCACCGGCGGCAATACCGCAATCAAAGGCGCAGCAGCCCGCCGCGCCGCCAACGACGATGCTTTTCTGTTGCCTGTCGCCCGCTCCCGCCGCACGAGATAAAAACAAAAACACCGCCACTGCGCCGCGGCTCGCACAATACCAAACAGGCGCCGGATTTCACCCCGGCGCCCGTTCTTTTCGCATCACAACACCGCAACACGCTCTTGCGTTACGGCACATTGCCATCTCACCGCATTTACATTACGACACTTCGCCCGTTACCGGGTCAACCGTTTCGCTGCTGCCCTCGTCGTCGCCGATAAGCTCTGACGTCAGATGTCCCGCGTCGGCACGGATTTTGCGCTCAATTTCGTCTGCCAATGCCGGGTTCTCCCGCAGCACCTGCTTGGCATTTTCCCTGCCCTGTCCGAGCTTGTCGCCGTTGTACGAAAACCACGCGCCGGCCTTTTCGACAATGCCGGCCTTGACGCCGAGATCAATCAGCTCGCCGACCTTGGAAATACCCTCGCCGTACATAATGTCAAAATCCACAGTCTTAAACGGCGGCGCCACCTTGTTCTTGACAATTTTAACCCGCGTCTGGCTGCCGATGACGTCGTCCTTGTCCTTAATCGCGCCGACGCGGCGGATGTCCATGCGGATAGACGCATAAAACTTCAGCGCGTTGCCGCCCGTCGTCGTTTCCGGATTGCCGAACATAACCCCGATTTTCATGCGGATTTGATTAATAAAGATAATCAGCGTATTGGAACGCGACACCGTCGCCGTCAGCTTGCGAAGCGCCTGGCTCATCAGCCGCGCCTGCAGCCCCATGTGCGAGTCGCCCATTTCGCCCTCAAGCTCAGCCTTCGGCACCAGCGCCGCCACCGAGTCGACGACCAGCACGTCAATCGCGCCCGAACGCACCAGCGTATCGGCGATTTCCAGCGCCTGTTCGCCCGCATCCGGCTGCGATATCAGAAGATTATTAATGTCCACGCCGATTTTCTTGGCATAAGACGGATCCAGCGCGTGCTCCGCGTCGATAAACGCACACGTGCCGCCCTTTTTCTGCGCCTGCGCGATAACGCTCAGCGCCAGCGTCGTCTTACCGGAGCTTTCCGGCCCGTAAATCTCGACGATTCTCCCTTTCGGCAGCCCGCCGATGCCGAGCGCAATGTCTATGCCGAGCGAACCGGTCGAAATCGCCTCAATATCAATCTTGGTGTCCTGTCCCAGCCGCATGATGGAGCCTTTGCCGAAAGCTCTCTCAATCTGGCTCAGCGCCGCGTCTAACGCCTTGTCTTTTTCCATCTTGTACCTCATAAATTATTCTGCGTTTAATCAGCAAACCGCCTTGCGTTTAATTACTGCAACCAGTCTTGCATTCAAGTCCCGCAAACAGCCTTGCATTTAATTTCTGCCGCTATTATGTTCTGCTTTTGTTCGATTTGCAAGCATTTTTTTGCCCTCAGCGCAATTATTTTAAAATATTATGCAAAAACAAACTGATAAAACATAATTTTCCGCCATTGCCGCTATCATAGCGTACCAGCCGCCCGCAGCGCAAGCCAAATTTCGCACTTGTTTACAAAAGTTTCACATTTCCCATACGGATTTTATGAAAAAAAAGGTTTACAAAACGCATTTAATTCTGTAAAAGCGAGGGTAGTTAGTTTCTAAAAACATACTGTAACGAACTAGATGAGGTAATTAAACTATGACAGCTGAACCGCTTATGGCTGGCAAAAAGGGCCTGATTATGGGCCTCGCCAATGACAAATCCATTGCCTGGGGCATTGCTCAGGCGCTTGATGCGCAGGGTGCGCAAATCGCCATTTCCTATCAGAACGAAGCTCTGGAAAAAAGGGTCGTCCCGCTGGCGGAAAAACTTTCTTTCGCGCCGACGCTGATTAAGTGCGACGTAACCGATTCCGCTTCGGTCGAAGCCTGCTTTAAGGAACTGGGCGAAAAATGGGGCAAGATTGACTTTGTGGTTCATGCGATTGCCTTTTCGGACAAAGACCAGCTTAAAGGCCGCACCATTGACACGACACTGGAAAACTTCACCAACACGATGCACATTTCCTGCTACTCGTTTTTGGAAGCCTGCCGCTGCGCCTCGCCGTACATGAACGAAAACGGCGCCATCGTTACCCTGACCTATCTCGGGTCCGAACGCGTTCTGCCGAACTACAACATTATGGGTGTTGCCAAAGCCGCTCTGGAAGCTTCGGTACGCTATGCCGCGGTTGACATGGGGCAGCAGAAAGTCCGCGTCAATGCGATTTCCGCCGGCCCGATTAAAACGCTGGCCGCTTCCGGCATCGGCGATTTCCGCAAGATTCTGCGCTGGAACGAACTGAACGCGCCGCTGCAGGCAAACGTTACGCAGGAACAGGTCGGCCGTGCCGCGCTGGCTCTGTTGTCGCCGCTCGGCGAAGCCATCACCGGCGAAGTTCTGCACGTCGACAACGGCTATAACACGATTGCGATGGTCAATATCCATAATACCCACGAATCAGCGGAAGTTCTGGCAGACTTTTAAGCCGGAATTTCAACCGGTTCGCCGGAAATCAAAAATTTCGGATTTGCAAACCGCAAAACAAAAAAAGCTCCCGGCAACGGGAGCTTTTTTCAGATGCGCCTGCCTTCCTCCAAAAATCATCATTTATAAATAAATGCATTAAACTTCTTGATTTTACATCGAAAACGGGCTATACTTTTTTTATCAGATACATCATCATACAGAAATGAAAGAACGGCAAGGCAATGAAGTGGAAATATTGGCTTTTAGGCGGATTTTTGGGAATATCGACCGCCTCTCAGGCACACGAACAATACGAAGAGGACAGCGACTCTTCCCGTACCCCGAAACGGGAGACACTCGCCAAAATCCCCGAACACAGCCGCCCCGCATATAACGCTGCCGGATATGATACGGACAGCCTCGCCCCCAAACGCGCCGCATCTCCTGTCGATACGGTTCAAACCGGAACCGTTCCGCCCCATGCCGCCGACACGGCAGCAATCCGTCTCGCCGACAATACATCTGCTCCCCGTTTCTCTGCCGACACGTCCGCTGCCCGCTTCTCCGACAATACATCTGCTGCCCGTTTTTCTGCCGATACGCTCGCGGCAAACGCCTTCCCCGCAGACTCTCTTGCCGCCGACACGCTGCTGTCTCCGCACGACAGGTTTGTAGCCGCCGAAGAAGATATGCTCCTGCTGATAGCCCATTGCGAAGGTGTCCGCACCAGAGCCTATTGGGACCCGAACGGCAAAAAATGGACCATCGGCATCGGCAATACCGTACGTCCCGACGGCAGCCCGGTTCGGAAGTTTGACCGTATCCGCAGCCAGGAAGAACTGATGGATTATTTCAAAACCCATGTTGAAAAAATCATCCTTCCCGTTATGAAGCAATACCTTCCCCTCAAAGACATGAACCGCGGCGAAATAGCCGCTTTCGGCAGCCTCGTCTACAACTGCGGCCCCGGCGTACTGCGCGGCAGAAACAAAATGCCGACGGAACTCTCCGCTGCTTTTGCCCGCTATAAAAAAGACGGCCGGGAAGAAGATAAAGACACCGTAAAAAAACTGATTAATGCCAAAATCTATGCCAAAGGACGCGCCCTCCCCCAGCTGCGTTACCGGCGCGACCTTGAAACCCGGATTTTATTCGGCGACATCGTCCTCGACCAGGCAAAAGCAGACAGCCTCAACAACGCTTTGGACCTCTCGGCCGTGTCTATCGGCGGCATATACACCATCGGACATAAAAACGGCGGCCTGCCCAAAGATTCAACAGAACTCGTCGACCGCATAGCCAACACTCCCGGACAAAACCTGCAAGACACGCTCCGTCAGGCTTTTACCCCCAATGTCCCCAAAGTGATAATAAGAAAAAAGGCCTCCCGCTCCGGCCGCTGAAGAATATCTCCGCCCCGGCAGTGCCCGCCGCCCCCGGCAAACCGTTCTCCGTTTCAGGCAGCCCCTGCACATCCGGCAAACTTTCTGCCATCTTGGGCAAACCGCCCGACGCTTCCGGCAAAACATTCGCCTTTCACGTCTGCTTTATGTTTCCCTTCCTTTCAGAAACTTTTTCCGTTCCCGTTTTACGCCTTTTCTCAAATTTTTCATGACCTGTTTTCAAGGTGTTATTTTGCATTTACAAAGTTATCCACAGGTTTATCCACACCCGTCGGAACAGCCGCAACCCGTTAGTTTACATACATTCTTGCAGGTATCTGTATTATCATACCGCAGATAGCGCTTGCCGAACGCGATAATTCCTGCTATACCAAAGGCATAAACAAAGATGACCGTTCCTGCGCCGGCAGAATTGTTCTTCCCCAAATCACATTCACGGCCGCAGCGCAGGCCTCATCGCCAAGACGGAATTCGGAGGGGCTTATCTTTCTCCCACTCTCATCTCAATCGCCCTTCCGATTATCCGCATCTCTTCCTTTTCCTTACCGCCGCACAACCCACCCGGCAGTGCCCGTTCCCGCTGCGACACCCCGCATACGCGCCGCATCCCGGCAGTGCCCGTTCCTGCTTAGACAACCCGCATACGCACCGCCCGGCAGCGCCAGTCACCGGCAGCCTGCACCTGTTCCCGGCATACGCTGCCTTCCGCAGCCCCCGCCGCATCCCGGCATCGGTTCCCTCCACTATTTCAGCAGCTTGCGAACCGCATCGGCAAAACATCTGCCGTTGCCCTTGGCAAAATCCGCCGCCGTCTTGCCGTCCTGCGTCTGCACGGAAGCATTTGCCCCGACCGCCAGCAGCAGGCGCACTTTGCCGATGTCGCCGCCTTCCGCCGCATACATCAGCGCCGTTTTGCCGGTATTGTCCGCCGCCTGCACGTTCGCGCCCTTTTCAATCAGCTGTTCCAAAATCCCCGTATCGGCCGTCGGGTTTGCCGCCGCATACATCAGCGCCGTCCGCCCGTTGTCGTCGTTCTGGTCAATTCTTTTAACCGCCGCCAGCAGTTCTTCAATCGCTTTGGCATCAACCCGCGCTTCATGGTTGCCCACGGCATACATCAATACAGTTTTGCCGGTATCGTCCGTCGCATCGGCATTGGCATTGCGCGCCAGCAGCATATGCGGTTTGATAAGCTGGCTGTTTTTGCCGCTGACCGCATACATCAAAGCAGTCTTGCCGTCACTGTCGCGCATATTGATATTGGTGTTGGCGTCAACCCAGAAATTCTGCAATACCGTTACCATATTGACGCCTGCCGTCCCTTCCGCCGCATACATCAGCACCGTCTTGCCGTTGTTGTCGCGCGCCGTAACGTTCGCGCCTTTTTGTATCAGTTCGCGCACCATGTCCGGACGCCCTTCGCCGACCAGATACATCAGCGCCGTCCGCCCGAAGCGGTCCTTTTTGTTCAGCGTCGTCAGCCCGCGGTCCATCACCTTGCGCAAAATTTGCACATTGCCGCCTTCAATCGCATACATCAGCACCGTTTTGCCGTTTCTGCCCACAGCGCTGCCAAACAGCATAAAACCGTCCGTCAGCAGGTCAAAAGCCTCGGCGTTGCCCTGTTCAATCGCATAAACCACCGGCTGTTTGCCGTCTTTGTCCGCCAGATAGATATCCGCGCCGTAATCGCGGATAAGCCGGATAATTTCCGCATTGCCGTTTTTCGCCGCATAGGCCAGCGCCGTCCGTCCCTTAACATCAGTTTTGTCAACGTCGTCGCCTTTTTCCAAAAGCATCTCTACCATCGGCACGTTGCCGCTGCCTGCCGCATACATCAGCGCCGTCCGGCCTTCGTTATCTGCCGCGGCAAAGCTTTCTCCGCCGTCAATCAGGCGCGCCGCCGTTTCCGGGCTGCCCTTTTCCGCCACATACATCAGCACCGTCTTGCCCTCATAATCCGCATCGCCGGTTTTGGCCCCCTTTTCCGCCAGCAGCCGCGCCGCCGCATCTCGTCCGCTCTCTGCTGCATACATCAGCGCCGTCCGCCCGGCATTGTCTTTTGCTGCAATATTGGCGCCCTTGTTAAGCAGATAATTGATAATTTTCGTATTGCCGCCCTCCGCCGCATACATCAGCAGCGTCTTGCCCGCATTGTCGATTTTAAAAATGTCGCCGCCTTTTTCCGCCACTCTGGCAAAATCGGCCTCAAACCCGCTGCCCGCATACAGCATCAGCAGCGTTTCGCCGTTATATCCCGGCTCATTGATGTCTTTAAGCCTCTCTTCCAGCAACGTTGCAATTTCGGGATGCTTCGCCGCGTTTTTAACCGCCGTCCCGATAACCGTGCGCCCGTCGGCTTCCGCCTGCCACATATCCGCCCCCTGCTCCAGCAGAAAACGCACGCCGTCGGCATAGCCGTTTTCCGCCGCATACATCAGCATGCTCTCGTTTTTTGCCGTCAGCGCATTCGGATTCGGGCTGCACTGCGCCAGTACCAGATAAGCGTCCGTCCGCCTCTCGGCCAGCATCAGTTCCATCGCTGCCGCTGTCGGCCGCGCCCCGCTTTGCAAAAATAGCTCTATAATCTGCGCCGTCCCGTTTGGATTTTTCGCCGTTGCGCTTGCGCCGTTCTCCGTCCCGGCGGCACTTTCAGCCCCGCTCAAACCATTCTTCTCCGCCCCGGCGGCACTTTCAACCCCGCCCGTGCCAGGTGTCGCGCCGGTTGCGCCGTTCTCCGCCTTTGCTCCCGTACTCTCCGCATCTTTCCGGTGCGTCAGAACCCGCTGCAACGCCGCATTGACGTCGCCCGCATTCTTTTCAATCAGATACGCCAGTGTTCCCGCCGGCGCCGTCTCCGCCGCATACGTCAGCAAATCCGTGTTTCCGGTTTCAATCTCCCGCAAATCGCCCGCCTTGTCTCCCAGCGCACGCACCAGTTCCGGTGTTGCCGTCCGTACGTTTTCAGCCAGAAAATACGCAGCGCCGTCTGCCCCTTTGTCCAGCAGCGCCGCGGCGATATCCGCCCGCCCCACCGCCACCGCCTTTTTCAACGGAGTAATCACGCGCGGGTCTTTATAGTCCGGCATTTCTTCGGGCTTGTGCTTGCCCTTGAACGCCAGAACCGCATTGGCATCGCTCCCCTTTTCCAACAGCAGCCTGACGATTTTGACATTGCCGCCGTCCAGAGCCTTGTCCATCAGCTGCGGCGCTTTAAGGTCGGCTTTGCTCGCTGCCGCCACTGTCTCAAACAGCGAAAAATCCCCTCTTGCCGCGGCCGCCGCCAGTGCCGATACGCCGTTCCGGTCTGCCCTGTCCGTATCCGCCCCCTGTTCAATCAGGTACTTTGCCGCCGCTTCGTCTCCGGCTTCTACCGCCATCACCAGCGGCAGGCGTCCGGATTTGTCGGCCGCGTTGATTTCGGCTGCACCGTCCCAGTATGCCGCCAGCGTTTTCGGCTCGCCGCTCCCCGCCAGCATCAGCCACGCCGCCCCGCCGGCCGCAATAATTGCCAACACGCCGCCTATCGCCAAAATCTTACGCTTCATAAATGCCTCCATTTGTTAAAACAACCTGTCCGCTATTTTAACAAAGCCCCCGCCGCACTCAATCTTTTATCGCTGTTTAACCACAGAAAACACGCCGCGCGCCGCCACCCGGCACAGCATCGCCGCCAACTTCACCCGGCCTCCT
>OHDA01001104.1_pt1 | contig 11072 bp, 10 predicted proteins | sample 1566881 | NCBI WGS metagenome assembly OHDA01 (sample SAMEA3879585, study PRJEB24766) | human gut metagenome | biome: human-associated habitat; feature: feces | place: USA | collected 1985/1987
AGCCACAGCCGCGTGATGTGCATCGAGATCATGGGCAACAAGGCCGGCTGGCTTACCTTGTATTCCGGCATTGCCGGCGGCGCGGACATCATCCTGCTGCCTGAGCTGCCCTACGATATCGACCGCGTGTGCGAGGCCGTGGAGCGCCGTGCGAAGAAGGGCTCGAACTTCTCCATCCTCGCCGTGGCCGAGGGTGCCATCAACACCGAGGAAGCCCGCATGAAGCGCAAGGACTGGATGGCCAAGCGTGCTGAGGCAGGGCTTGGCACCACCGCCACCAACCGCATTGCGCAGGCGGTACAGAAAAAGACCGGCATGGAGACCCGCGTGTGCATCCCGGGTCATATGCAGCGCGGCGGCAGCCCCAGCGCCTACGACCGTGTGCTTGCCACCCAGTTCGGCAGCTATGCCGCACAGCTGGTGGAGGTGGAGCGCTACGGCGTGACCGTGGCCATGGTGAACCGCCGGGTGACCGAGAACCGTCTGGCAGACATTGCCGGCAAGACCCGCAATGTGCCTGAAAACTGCGAGCTGCTGAGCGTGGCGCGCCGCATGGGCGTCTGTCTGGGCTGAGCAACAATTTGCGTTGGGATACTATGGATAAATAGCACAAAAATCGGACAGACCGCAGTCTGTCCGATTTTTGCATTTCACCATTTCTCAGCGGTCAGTCACATCATGCCGGGTGGGCAAGCCCTCGGCAAAGGCGGCAGCGCTTTCCAGCACACTGAGCACCATGCTCTTTACAGCCTCGTAGGTGTAGAAGGCTGTGTGGTCGGTCAGGAGCACGTTGGGCATCGCGCGCAGCGCAGCCAGCTCCGTGTTCGGGATCACATCCCCCATGCGGTCGTAATAGTACAGACCGTTCTCGTTTTCCAGCACATCCAGACTGGCAGCACCCACCTGCCCGCTTTCCAGCGCCTTCAGCAGGGCATCGCTGTCGATCAGCTTGCCGCGGGCGGTATTCACGATGGTCACGCCGGGCTTCATCTTGGCAAAGGCTTCGGCGTTGAGCAGGTGATGGTTTTCCTCGGTGGCATTGGTGTGCAGGGTGATGACATCACTCTCGGCAAACAGGGTGTCCAGCGGCACATACTCCGCGATCTTCTTTACCTCTTCACTCTGGTACAAGTCGTAGGCCAGCAGACGGCAGCCAAAGCCGGACAGGTGCTTCAGCACAGTCTGCCCGATGCGTCCCGTGCCAATGACGCCCACAGTGCAGTGGGAGATATCCCGTCCGAGCTTGCCCTTCAGGGAGTAGTCCTGTACTTCGCCCCGCTTGAGGATGTGCCCCGCCTTGCGCAGACTCATCAGCATGAGCATAATGGCAAAGTTCGCCACGCCCTCGGGAGGATAATCCGCATTGGATATCTTCATGCCCAGCTCCCGTGCCTTTTCCAGATCTATATGGTCGTAGCCGATGGAGCGGCAGCAGATGGCTTTCACCCCAAGATCGTGGAAGCGCTGCAGCATGGGTGCGCTCATATCGCAGGGAGTCACCGATACCGCATCGCAGCCTGCGGCCAGCTGGGCGTTCTCCATGGTGGGATACACCTCAGTATAACCGTACTCGATGCCATACTGCTTTGCCAGTTCCTCTACGATGCCCTGCTCATCGTAGGGGCGCAGGGTGTAGAAAAACACTTTGACTGCCATAAAATCTCCTCCTGATCTTTCTGCTGTGCGGTGCGCCCGCTTCTTTATAAGGGTGTCTTTATTGTAGCACGTTTATGACTGACGGACAACTTTTTACGTTGAATTTTGTTATTGCGCCCGTGCTTTCTGTCCCAAGTGGGCAAAAAAGGTTGTCAAAACAGGAAAAACGGGGTATGATAGAAGCTGGATCACGGGCTGTGATCCTTCAATATTGCTAAAGGAGTGTGCTTTATTATGCGCGCCTATGAACGACTGCTTGATTACGTCAGGGTCTACACCACCTCGGACCCGGAGTCCGGCACCCATCCTTCCGCTGCGCGGGAGTTTGATCTGGCTCACAAGCTGGTGGAGGAACTGAAGACTCTGGGCGTGGAGGATGCCCGGGTGGACGAACACTGCTACGTCTACGGCTCCCTGCCCGCCACCCCCGGCTGCGAGGAAAAGCCCGCGCTGGGTCTGATCGCCCACATGGACACCGCCCCGGATGCCGGCGGCGAGAACGTGAACCCCATCCTGCACGAGAACTATGACGGCGGTGATGTGGTGCTGCCCGCCACCGGCAAGGTGATGAAGGTCTCTGCCTTCCCCTTCCTTGCCTCCATGAAGGGCGAGACCCTGATCACCACCGACGGCACCACCCTGCTGGGTGCAGATGATAAAGCCGGTGTGGCTGAGATCATGACCGCCGTGGAGACCGTTATCCGCGAGGGCCGTCCCCACGGCAAGCTGTGCATCGGCTTTACCCCGGACGAGGAGATCGGCGAGGGTGCCGATCTGTTCGATATCCCCGGTTTTGGTGCAGACTTTGCCTACACGGTGGACGGCGGCGATGCCGGCGACATCGAGTACGAGAACTTCAACGCCGCTGCTGCCACCGTGACCATCCACGGCTTCTCGGTGCACCCCGGCTCTGCCAAGGACACCATGATCAACGCTTCCAACGTTGCCATGGAGTTCCACGGCGCTCTGCCCGTGATGGCGCGTCCAGAGACCACCGAGGGGCGTCAGGGCTTCTACCACCTGTGCCAGATGTACGGCGACGTCACCACCGCAAAGCTGGGCTACATCCTGCGCGACCATGATGCCGCCAAACTGCAGTTCAAGAAGGACAATATGCAGGACATTGCCGATTACCTGAACGGCAAATACGGCGCAGGCACCGTAGAAGTGGAGATCAAAGACAGCTACCGCAATATGCTGGAAAAGATCAAGCCCCACTTCCACCTCATCGAGACCGCCCGCAAGGCTGTGCGCATGGCCGGTCTGGAGCCGGTGGAGGTGCCTGTGCGCGGCGGCACCGATGGCGCTACCCTGAGCTGGAATGGTCTGCCCTGCCCCAATCTGGGCACCGGCGGCTTCAACTTCCACGGCGTGTGCGAGTGCACCACCGTGGAGCGGATGGACCGCTGCACTGAGATCGTGCTGAACATCATCTCTCTGTACGCAGAATAATTTTTCTTTCGTTTTCTGTAAAACCCTTCTGCATAAAAGCATGACCCCGCGTGAAAACGCGGGGTCATGTTGTATAGTTCCCAAAAAACGCATAAAACACAAAAACCCGCCTGGCAGCGGGTTTTTGTGTATAGAGGGGTGGGAAAGTATATAAAGTGGTGAATCTCAATATCAGCGGCAGGCTTTTGTGCAGTGCGCTGCCTTGCATGATGTATTATACCCGTTTTTCTTTTCTTGTCAAACAATATTTTTGGATTTTGCTTTAAAATAATACTTTACTTTTTCGCAAAAACTTTATATAATTAACATAGAATTTCAGAAACGAAATTTTATTCCATTTCCGTGGGTTTGCACAACATAAAAACTTTACTTTCAGAAAATTTTATACAATCCAACATATTTTTTAAGGAGACTTTTATATGGACGATCTCGATCGCAAGATCCTCACTCTTCTGGCCAAAAATGCGCGGATGCCCGTCAAAGAAATCGCAGAGCAGGTATCCCTTACCAGCCCGGCAGTTTCCAGCCGTATCCACAAGCTGGAGACAGACGGCATCATCAGCGGCTATACCGTCACGCTGAACCGTCCGGCAGACCGGATGTATGTGGATGCGCTCATCAGCCTTTCGGTGGCTCCCTCCAAGCAGGATGCCTTTCTGGAGCTGCTGCAGAACAGCCGCGAGGTGCTGCAGTGCTACCACGTTACCGGCGCGTATACCTTTCTGGTCAAGGTCAGCTGCGGCAGCATGGCACAGCTGGAACATCTGATTCTGCAGTTCCAGAAGCTGGGCACTACCAGCACCCAGATCATCCTGTCCACCCCGGTGAACCACGGCGATCTGGACGCTTTGATGCTGTAAGCGGGCACTGTTCATAAAACTGTTACTTTTTCCCTGCAATTCTGCTGTGCAGTGATTCGTATCCAGAATAGCAGCTCAAAACCGGCACACACTACCTGTAGCGTGTGCGCCCCGGCTGCACCTTCCACACACAGCACTATGAAAGGAACTTTAATACTATGAAAAGATTCATCGCCGCCCTGCTGGCAGGGCTGACCCTGTTTACCTTGGTGGGCTGCTCCGGCGGCAGCAAGGCCGACAGCTCCACCCCCAAGGACTACTCCCAGATCATCCACGATGCCCGCAGCGACGAGGACAACGAGTACGATATGATCTTTACCAAGGGCGAGGACGGCAAGTTTACCGCCATTGACGGTTACAGCGCCGAGTACAAGGCCGACCAGCTGGACGAAGAGATCCGGGATATCCTGATGCCGCTGCTGAATCTGGAGGACGACCAGTACACCGCCTTTGCCGCCAGCATTTCCAGCATGATGGTGCGCAGCTACGCTGTTGCCATCGTAAAGCCCGCCGAGGGCAAGACCGATGCAGTAAAGGCTGCACTGGAAGCCTATGTTGCCAGCGAACAGCAGTCCATGGAGCATTATCTGGAGGATCAGTACCTTGTTGCAAAGGCTGCCACCGTCACTGTAGCGCCCACCGGCGAGGTAGTCCTGGTCTGCGCTGAGGATCACGACACCATTCTGTCCAACATTGAAAAGGCTCTGGCCGCGTAAAATGCGTTTCTGAGAGAAGCCGCTGCACAGCGTTTTGTGCAGCGGCTTCTTTTTTTCAGAACTTCAGCCGCTCCTGCAAAAAGCGGCACAGCGGTGCAAGGGCATCCGGGGCAAAGCCGGGCACCAGCAGGGTCTGCCCGTCCAGCTCTGCTGGTCAATATGCGTCCGCTGCACAAAAGGGCTGCTGCACATCGCGGTGCAGCAGCCCTTCAGTTTACCTTATGGGAATGGGGGATATCCGGGACAGCGCTTCACAAGCGCTGCCTGCGGAGGCTGCCGCAATTTCACCGGAATTTTTGCTGAAAATCATTGATTTTATCTGTCAAAGCATTCATAATATCTTTAACTGTAAAAGACGTTTTCGTGTGCAGGAGGAAAAGCATGAAACAGGAGCTGATGGACGCCATTCAGGAAATGCCGGTCATTGCTGCCGTCAAGGACGATGCCGGGCTTTGCAGCGCGCTGACCAACGAGAATATCCGGGTGGTCTTTGTATTATATGGAGATATCTGCAATATCTCCTCCATCGTGCGCCGCATCCACGAAGCGGGGCGCTTTGCCGTGGTGCACATAGATCTTATTGCCGGGCTGGCGGGCAAGGAGGTAGCGGTGGACTTCATCCGCAATACCACCGAAGCGGACGGCATCATCTCCACCCGGCAGTCCTTCATCCGCCGCGCCAAGGAGCTGGGGCTGGCTGCCATCCTGCGGGTATTCCTGCTGGATTCCATCGCGCTGGAAAGTCTGGACAAGATCCCCGCAAACCTGCCGGACTGTCTGGATCTGCTGCCCGGCGCTATGCCCAAGATCCTGCGCCGCGTCTGCGCCAAGGCCAAGGTGCCGGTGCTGACCGGCGGGCTGATCGCGGACAAGGAGGATGTGATGGCGGCTCTGGAAGCCGGTGCCACCGCTATTTCCACCACCAATCAGGCGGTGTGGGATATGTGATCCGCATTCTGCGCAAAAGCGGCGGGTGTTTTTTGTAAGGGTTTCACAAAAAGTGCAAAACACCTTGCTTTTTGTGCAGGGACAGGGTATCATAAAAGCAAACAAGTGCTGTTTGTTTCAAGAGATATGAGCGAAACGGACAAGGGCAGTTGCCTTTGTTTCGGTTCGCTCTTTTTTTGTGCAACCAACAGATGCCCGGCTCCCGCAGGCCAAGGCAGAACGGACAGGAGGAAAAGAACAATGTATGATATCGCGATCATCGGCTGCGGCGTCATCGGTGCTGCTGCCGCCTATGCGCTGTCGCGCTACGACAACAGGGTGGTCATCCTTGAGGCCGAAAACGATGTGGCAGACTGCACCACCAAGGCCAACAGCGCCATTCTCCACGCAGGCTACGACCCCGCCCCCGGCACCCGCATGGCACGGCTGAATGTGCGCGGCGTGGCACTGGCAAAGGAGATCTGCGCAAAGCTGGATGTCTCCTATAAGCAGTGCGGCTCGCTGGTGCTGGCACTGGACGAAAAGGAACTGCCCCACCTGCAGCATCTGTTCGAAAACGGCACCGCCAACGGCGTGCCCGGCATGAAGATCCTTTCCCGGGAAGAGACTCTTGCCATGGAGCCGAACCTTTCCGAGAAGGTCTGCGGCGCACTGTGGGCACCCAGCGCCGCCATCGTGAACCCGTGGGAGTACGCACTGGCCATGACCGAGGTGGCGGTACGCAACGGCGTGGAACTGCGCCGCAGCTGCAAGGTGACCGATGCCGAAGCCATTGAGGGCGGCTACCGCCTGACCGTGCCCGGCGGCACGGTGGAGACCCGCTGCGTCATCAACGCTGCCGGTATCTGGGCAGACAAGGTACACTCCATGGTGGAGCCCGCCAACTTCCACATCATTCCCACCCGCGGCGAGTACTATCTGCTGGACAAGAGCGAGGGCACCCGCGTGAGCCACGTCATCTTCCAGTGCCCCAACGAGCTGGGCAAGGGCGTACTGGTAGCACCCACTGTGCACGGCAACCTGATCGTCGGCCCCAACGCAGAGCCGGTGGAGGGCAACGACACCTCCTGCACCAGCAGCGGTCTGGAATTTGTCAAGACCACTGCCCAGCGCAGCGTGCCCAGCATCAACTTTGGCGAGTCCATCCGCAGCTTTGCGGGCGTGCGCGCCAATCTGGACGTGGATGACTTTATCATTGGTGAAGAGCCGGAAGCACCCGGCTGGATCGACCTTGCCGGCATGAAGAGCCCCGGCCTGTCCGCTGCCCCGGCGGTTGCTGAGGAAGCTGTTGCCATCCTGCAGCAGCGCGGTGTTCTGGGCGCTGAAAAGGCCGATTACAAGGACGGCCGCCGCCATATCCGCTTCAAGGAGCTTTCCGCAGAGGAAAAGGCGGCACTGGTCAGGGAACAGCCCGCCTATGGCCGGGTGATCTGCCGCTGCGAGACCATCACCGAGGGCGAGATCTTAGCAGCCCTCCACAGCGAAGTGCCCGCCACCACCATCGACGGCGTAAAGCGCCGCGCCGGTGCAGGCATGGGCCGCTGTCAGGGCGGTTTCTGCGGCCCCCGCGTGCTGGAGCTGATCAGCCGTGAGCTGGGCATAGACCCCTTGGACATCCTGCAGGACAAGAACGGCTCGAACGTTCTGGTCAGCGAAACGAAGGTAGGAGGAAAGAGCAATGGTTGATCTGGTCATTATCGGCGGCGGCCCTGCGGGCCTTGCTGCTGCCTGCAAGGCATGGGAAAGCGGTCTGCGCGACATCCTCATTCTGGAGCGCGACAAGGAGCTGGGCGGCATTCTGAACCAGTGCATCCACAATGGCTTTGGTCTGCACCGCTTTGGCAAGCAGCTCACCGGCCCGGAGTACGCCGGACGCTTTATTGAGATGCTCAAGGACACCGGCGTGAAGGTGCAGCTGGACACCATGGTGCTGGAAGTGACCCCGGACAAAAAGGTTCACTGCGTCTCCAAGGAGTACGGCTACCAGATCATCGAAGCCAAGAGCATCGTTCTGGGCATGGGCTGCCGCGAGCGCACCCGTGGTGCCATCGGTACCCCGGGCACCCGCCCTGCCGGCGTGTACACCGCCGGTGCAGCACAGCGCTATGTGAACATGGAAGGCTATCTGGTGGGCAAGCGGGTGCTGATCCTCGGCAGCGGCGACATCGGCCTGATCATGGCACGCCGCATGACCCTTGAGGGTGCAAAGGTGCTGGCCTGCGTAGAGGTGATGCCCTACTCCGGCGGCCTGACCCGCAACATCGTGCAGTGCCTGAACGACTTTGACATTCCCCTGTACCTCTCCCACACCATCGTGGATATTCAGGGTAAGGACCGCGTAGAAAAGGCCATCGTGGCCGAGATCGGCCCCGACCGCAAGCCCATCCCCGGCACCGAGATGGAGTTTGATGTGGACACCATCCTGCTGAGCGTGGGTCTGATCCCCGAAAATGAGCTGACCAAGCAGGCCGGCATCGAGATGGACCCCCGCACCAAGGGCGCCATCGTGTACGAAAACATGGAGACCAGCATTCCCGGCGTGTTTGCCTGCGGCAACGTGGTGCAGGTGCACGATCTGGTGGACTTTGTTTCCGGCGAGAGCGAACTGGCCGGTGTGGCTGCTGCCAACTACGTCCAGAACGGCCCCGTGGCCGAGGGACGTGTGCTGACCGTGAAGCCCGGCGCAGACCTTGGCTACACCCTGCCGCAGCGCATCCGTCTGGAAGGCGTGGAAAAGAGCACCAACGTTTCCTTCCGCGTCCGCCGCATCTGCGGCAAGAGCACCATCCTTGTCAAGAGCGGTGACACGGTGATCGCACACTTCAAGCGCGACCGCCTTGCCCCCGGCGAGATGGAGCACATTGCCCTGCCCAGAGTGCTGCTGGACAGAGCCCCCGTGGACGAAGTGACCATTGAGATCGAGGAGGCATGAGCGATATGAAAGAAGTAATTTGCACCTGCTGCCCTCAGGGCTGCCATCTGCAGGTGGATGAAGCCAACGACTACAAGGTGACCGGCAACGGCTGCCCCAACGGCATCGCCTACGGCAAGGAAGAGCTGACCCACCCCACCCGCATCATTACCAGCACCGTGCGCGCCGAGGGCTGCCTGCACTCTCGCTGCCCGGTCAAGACCTCCAAGCCCGTACCCAAGGGACAGATGGCTGAGGTGGTCGCTGCGCTGGACAGCGTGGTGCTGCACGCCCCCATCCATGTGGGTGATGTGGTGCTGCACAACGTCTGCGACACCGGGGCAGACATTGTGACCTGCCGCGATATGGCATAAAAGCCTTTCTGCACAAAGTCAAAGCAGCCGCTGCACCTTGCCGTGCGGCGGCTGCTTTGCGTTGGCGGTGCAAAACACAGGTGCAGCAAGCCCCCTTCCGGGTCGTCCCGTCTCCCATCGCAGCGCAAGCTGCTCTTGACTTTTTGCCGCCGAACCGGTATGTTGGTACTGTCCGTTTGCCACACAGCATTGCATTTATAATATAAGGTAACTTTATGAAAATACACAGCACGACCCCTTTGCAGATCACTGACCGCTTTGGCGCACAGGCGGCCTTTGCCAGCCTGCGCCTGCCGGACGGCACCGAAGCCGCCGTACCGGCAGAGCACGCCGCCGCTATCTATGTAAACGAGCAGCCCGCCTTCCGGGTGGTATGCACCCCGGCGCTGCTGCCGCAGCTGGCCTTGGGGCGGCTGCTCACCGAAGGGTGGATCGCATCTGCAGACGAGGTGGAGCAGATCGCCGTCTGCGCCGAGGGTGCAAAGGTGCAGGTATATCTGCGCCACCCGCTGCCCACCCGCCGCGCCGCCGCGCAGGAAGTTGCCAGCTGCTGCACCGATAATATCGCGCTGGGCAGTCCGGTGGAGCTGCAGCCCCTGCGCCCTGTGCCCGGGCTGGCACTGCAGCCGGAATGGGTGCAGACCCTGACCGCCGCCATGCACGCCGGACTGCCGCTGTACCGCGCCACCCGGGCGGTGCACAGCTGCTTTGTGCTGCACAAAGGGGAAATTGTTTTTGCCTGTGAGGATCTGGGACGGCACAACGCGCTGGATAAGGCCGTGGGCTGCGCGGTGCTGGCGGGGCTGCCGCTGGCAGAATGTGTGCTGTACACCAGCGGCCGGGTGCCGCTGGATATGGTGCGCAAGGCCATCCGCGCGGGGGTGCCGGTGCTGGTAAGCAAAAGTATGCCCACCGTGCAATCCGCAGAGCTTGCAGCAGAATACGGCCTGCAGCTGGTGTGCGGACGCAAAATCCCTAAACTTTAAACAAATATTACAAAAACAATAGTTACAAAACGGAAAAGCCTGTCTGTTTCTGTTGACATCCTTTGCGCCCCCATGTTAATATATTATCGAAGAGACCGCTCCGCTGTTGCAGCAGCCAGAGCGGCCTCAATTGTTGTCCGGGGTTACCCGGCAAAAATAAAAAACAGGCAGGTGATAACATGAAGCAGGCAACCAACCCGTTTGCGCCCGTACCGCTGTGGCGCAAGCGGCTGCCGGGCTATGCAGCCATGGGCGTTGCGACCATCGCCTTGGCGGTCGGTCTGACCACCTTGCAAAGCGCACGCACCACGGTTGCCGGTACCCTGCTGCCGGTGTCGGAGGCGGATGCAGCCGCCTACGGCATCAGCGCAGTGTACCAGCTCGACGATGGCAGCTACCGCGTGGAGGGCTCTCAGAAGGGCTTCCAGAGCGATGTACAGGCTGCCGTGACCATTGACGCCGAAGGCAATGTTTCCGCAGTAGAGATTCTCTCTCAGGACGAAACGGAAAGCCTTGGCGGCCAGTGCGTCAACCCGGAGTTCACGTCCCAGTATCAGGGCGCAGCCCCCTTCACGCTGGCGGGCAAAAGCTACACCGTAACGGATCCCGTTACCGGTGCCGCCTATGCCGCTGCCGGTGCGGCGGAGGAGCAGCCCGCTGCTGCCGGGGATTTTGACCCCGCACAGTGGCGCACCTATGATACCTCTCCTGAGGCCGAGGCGACCCGCAAGATGTATGCTGCGGGGCTTACCCTCTCGGCACTAAATGGAGAGCCCTTGGACGATGAACTGGCTCCGCCGCTGGATTCCAGCGCAGAGGCCGTAGCACGGCGCAAGCTGTACGCAGCCATGCTCAGCAAGAGCGCACTGGACGGCGAGCCGATGGCGATCCCCTTTGCGGATCTCTCGGCAGAGGAGCAGTCTAAGGTGCGTCTGGAGCAGGCCAGCCTGACCACCACCGGCAATGCGTCCGGTGCCGTCAGCGCAGACCTGACCGAGGTGGACGCCCTTTCCGGCGCGACCATCACCTCTTCGGCTGTGACGACCATCGTCAACAACTCGTATTTCTATGTAACTGAGGTGCTCCGCGCAGAGTGACCTCAACGGAGGAATGGAACCTATGGCAAAAACTGATTTTCTGACGGCTGACATGACCCGCCGTCAATTTAT
>OHDA01001116.1_pt1 | contig 10987 bp, 7 predicted proteins | sample 1566881 | NCBI WGS metagenome assembly OHDA01 (sample SAMEA3879585, study PRJEB24766) | human gut metagenome | biome: human-associated habitat; feature: feces | place: USA | collected 1985/1987
CAACTATCCCAAACGCTCCCACCGTTTTTTCAATAAACTTCCCTCCAGAATAAAAAGCTGGAACAAGCTTTCCCTGATTCCCGGGTCCGACTATCCGCAAATCGCGGACAAGCACGGAAGGCGTATCATTCTGGACACGGGAGCCCCCCACGCCGTTTACATCTCCAAAAAACGCTGGAATGCCATTAAGCAGGCCTACCCGGATGCGTTCGTCAGCGTCTATTCCGGCTACAGCCCCGCCGCAGGCGGCTTTTACGCCCACGAATGCATGCATGTAAGCTCCTTCCAGCTCGGTCCACTGGAATTAAAAAATATCCTGCTCTGTGAAAGCTTCGCCAACCCGGAAGTGATGGGCATCCCCGATGACATCGACATCATCCTGGGCTACGGCGCTCTGGCCGCACGCCAGTTCTGGCTGGACGGCCCGGGGAACGCCCTTTATTTCAGCTCCACCAGCCACCGGATGCCCGCCCCCGCCTCCTTCAACCTGATGGGAGGCACCTTTATCCAGGACAGCAACGGGAACGGCCCCATGAAAGCTTACGTGGCAGAGTGGTCGCCCGCATGGGACGCCGGCCTCAGAACGGGAGATGTTCTTATTTCCATCAATGGAAGAAAGAATCCCTATCCGGACCTCGTAGAATATGTTACCACCCAGCGGGGGGCTCAGGCCAGCGTGGTGGTCCAGCGCAGGAACAGGCTGGTGCGCATCCAATGGGAAGTTCCGGCCGCGCCCCCTGCCGGGGATTATTACCCCACGCCCCAGGCCATTACGGAACAGGAATTCGAAAACCACGTCAGGCAGCAGGAAAAAAAAGAACAGACCCAGCCCTCCGCCAGCAGCCTCCGGCTACGGCCGGAGAAACTCCGGATGAAGCCTCTCCCGCAGCTGACGGGAAAACGGACAAGGCCTCCGCTGCCTGAGCCGGGCCAGCAACCAGCCATCTCTCTACACCGGCATGAACAACGAACAACATCAAAATACCCACACTTCCGACGCCCCCGCCATTCCCTCCCCCTTCCAGAAGAGAACCTGCTGGCATGCCCTGACAGGCGTATCCATTCTGGTGATGCTGGGCATTGCGGCCTTCGTCATTTTTGAAGTAGTGGAACTTCTGGGGTTTCTGGAACCGGTGCTCCTGCCCATCCTGATTGCCGTCGTGGCGTATTTGCTGGAACCCATCGTTTCCTGGCTGGTGCGTCTCAAATTCTCCCGTCCATGGGCAGTAGTCACGGTCATGTTTGCGGCTCTGGCCGTTCTGGTAGGCTTTGGAGCCACGATTCTCCCTCCCCTGATCAGGCAGACGGATGAACTGATCGACAACCGGATGGAGCTATGGGACAAAACCTCCGAACTGATTGACTCCACCATTGAAATCCCCTTCATTTCCCGCACCATTGACAGTGTTTACAGCACCAGCCTGCGGGAACTGAATGCCAGCCATTATACGGAAGCGGAAGTCCATGACCTGAGAAACGCCCGGACCGCCCGGGAAAAGCTGGGAGCCTACATGACCATCAATTCCTCCTTTTACCAGGACAAGCTGATGAGCTGGCTCACTTCCGGGGGACGGGCCCTTTACAGCACCATAGGAATCATGGTCAGCATCCTGATCACGCCCATTTTCGCTTTTTATTTTCTGCTGGAGGCGGATAAAATCAAAGAGAAATGGCCCAGCATCCTGCCCCTGAAAGTCTCCAAATTCAGAAAAGACGTGGTGGACACCATGGAGGAAATCAACGGCTACCTGATTTCCTTCTTCCGCGGCCAAATGCTGGTAAGCATCATTGAAGGCATTCTGATTGCCATCTGCCTGAAGCTGATCGGCCTGCCGTACGCCATTACCATTGGCGCCGCGGTCTGCGTGCTGGGCATCATTCCCTACCTGGGTATCATCACCGCCTTTATCCCTGCGGTGTTGCTGGCCTGGTTCACATGGGGGGATTTCCAGCACGTGCTGATTGTTTCGGGCATCTTCCTGGCCGTCAACCAATTTGACGGATGGATCATCCAGCCGAAAATCGTGGGGGATTCCGTGGAACTCCACCCGCTCACGGTCATGTTTTCCGTGCTGATCTGGACACTCATCCTGGGCGGCTTGATCGGCGCCCTGCTGGCTGTCCCCCTGACAGCCGCCATCAAGGTCCTTTACAAGCGGTACATCTGGCAGAATGCCAGCATGCGCCCCATGACGGAACCCGTGCTTCCGCCGGAACATCCCGGCGAACAGCCTCCGGACACCCCCGAAGATTCGGCCCACGCTTAAACAGCGGCATCCTTCCGACCGCCCTTTCCGGAAAATTATAATCACACACACCTGACAACATGAATAAATCCGCATTACACCTGATGCTTGCCCTGGCGGCGGCAGCGGCCTGCCCGGCCGCAGTCACGCCAACGGTCAAGCCCCCCAAGGCCATCGTCATGATTTACGCTGACGACCTCGGCTATGGAGACGTAGGCTGCTATGGAGCCAAGGGAATTCCCACCCCCTCCATCGACAAGCTTGCCGAGCAGGGCTGCCGCTTCACGGACGCCTATTCCACCACATCCGTCTGCACCCCTTCCCGCTATGCCCTGTTCACAGGAGAATATCCGTGGCGCAAGGAAGGCACGGGCATCCTGCCGGGAGACGCCGCCCTCATTATCGATACCAAGAAGCCCACCCTGCCCAAGATGCTCCAATCCCACGGCTACAAAACCTACATGATAGGCAAATGGCACCTGGGCCTGGGGGAAAAGGGGAAGAAAATTGACTGGAACAAACATATCTCCCCCAGCCCGAACGAAATCGGATTTGACGAGAGCTTTATCTTCGCCGCTACGGGCGACCGCGTTCCCTGTGTGATTCTGGAAAACGGCAATGTCCGCAACCTGGACCCGAACGACCCCATTGAAGTATCCTACAGGCACAACTTCCCCGGGCTTCCCAATGGCAAGGACAATAAGGACCAGCTCAAACTCATGTGGAGCCACGGACACAACCAGGCCATTATCAACGGAATCGGACGCATCGGATTCATGAAGGGCGGCAAAAGCGCCTTGTGGAAGGATGAGGAAAACGCCGATGTAATTACGGATAAGGCCATTGAATACATTCAAAAGAGCGCCAAAGCCAAGGAACCGTTTTTCCTGATGTTCGCCACGCATGACATCCACGTGCCGCGCTGCCCGGAAAAACGCTTTGTGGGCAAGAGCCGGCACGGCGTGCGCGGTGACGTGACCGTGGAACTGGATGACTGTGTGCGCCGCATTACAGAGGCTCTGCAACAGGCCGGTCTGGAAAAAGACGCCCTGGTGATCTTCTCCAGCGACAACGGTCCCGTGCTGGATGACGGCTACAGGGATTTCGCCGTCCGGGACAACGCCACCCATTCCCCCGCCGGCCCCTTCCGCGCAGGCAAATACAGCATTCTGGAAGGAGGTTCCCGCATTCCGTTTATCGTCAAATGGCCCGGCGTGATCAAACCCGGAACCACGAGCAAAGCCCTGCTCAACCAGATGGATCTGGGAGCCTCCCTGGAACAGCTGCTGGCCCCCGGCAAGGCCAATTCCTTCCGTGACTCTGAAAACGTGATGCCCGCCCTTCTGGGAAAATCCGCCAAGGGGCGTGACTACCATGTCATCAACAGCACCGGCAAGGCGTTGGCGATTCGCCACGGCAAATGGAAATTCATTCCCGCCGGCGTGGCCATTCGCGACGGCATCAACGGAGCCTCCGCAAAAATGAGCAAATCCCCGGAAGGAGGAAGCCTCTTTGACCTGGAAAAAGACCCGAAGGAACTTGACAACGTAGCCTCCCAGCATCCGGACATTTGCGAACAGATGAAAGCCAAGCTTGAGGAAATCCGCCAGAGGCCCGAAACCAAGGCTGACCAGGAGGACCTGCTTCCCTTGGACGACTAACATCCATTCGGGCCAGATCATGAGAGAATCCGCCACATGCTCCCAATGCGGCCACGGGTACACCTACCCGGCCGGACTGGACGCCAAAACCGGCATGCGCTGCCCGGCGTGCGGCGTTTTGATTCACGTTACAACGGGGCTTCCCTTCGGGGAAGCCTCCTCTTCGCCATCCGGCCGCAAACCGGAAAACGCCATGAAAACGCAGGCCGCCCTGCCTCCCGTCAGGAAAAAGCGGACGTCTTTCTCCGGACGCGATACTGACGAACGCGGCATCCGGCAGGAAAACCTGCCGCAGCGGCCAGCCGCAGCATCCGGCCGCCGGATTCCCGCTACATCATGGCTGGCATGGGGGCTGTCCCTGATCGCGTTGATTCTGGCCTTTATTTTCCCCTCCTACGGAAACGGTTCCACAGATCCGCTGTACATGCTTCAGTGCCTGCCCTCCATGGTATTCGGCTGCACTGCGGCCATCCTTTTCATCCAGGGCCTGGCGGCTTTGCGCCGCTAAAAAACAAAGTCTGCGGCCCCATCCGGGGCCCATGCGGCAGCCCCGTCCCAAAAACGGCCGGAATGCCTGGTTTCCATGCCCCTTTCTTTTAGGCTTGCCTGTCAAATGAACAGATTTTAAGTTACGTCCCGGTAAACGTTATGGAACGGGAGGCAGAGGCGAAGGACAACCTGTGGAGGGCCAGACTGGATGCCGTCCTGATGCACAGGATATGGGGTTCCCTTATTTTCCTGGGCATCGTTTATATTATTTTCTTCCTGAGCTTCGCTATCGGGGATCCTCTGGTCAGGCTCATCCAGACGGGCACCCAGCTGTTCAGCGTCTGGGCCTGCCGCATGCTGGAACCGTGGCCCCGCCTGCAATCCCTGCTGGGGGAAGGCGTGGTAGGAGGCGTGGGCGGCGTACTGGCCTTTCTGCCCAACGTGGTTCTCCTCTTCGGGGCCATTACCGTTCTGGAAAACAGCGGATACATGATGAGGGTTTCCCGCCTGATGAGCCGCATCATGAAAATCATGGGGTTGAACGGCAGCAGCTTTGCCCCCCTCCTGCTGGGATTCGGCTGTTCGGTTCCCGCCATCCTGTCCACCAGGAGAATTGAAACGCGCAGCGACCGCCTGGTCACCATCGCCGTGCTGCCCATGATGAGCTGTGCGGGCCGCCTGCCGATCTACATGATGTTCGTCTCCGCCCTGTTTCCCTCCCGCCTGCAGGCCCCCGTGCTGTTCGGGATTTATGCCAGCGGCGTCCTGCTGGCGCTGTGCTGCGCCCGGCTTCTGAAAAACACGCTTTTCAAGGCGCCCCAGAGGGATTCCCTCCACCACATGAAGCGCCTGCGCCTCCCCTCCCTGCGGAAGGTGGGCATCCTGATGTGGTCACGGGCTTTCATGTACGTCCGGAAAGCAGGCACTTTCATTCTTGGGGCCTCCATCATCCTGTGGTTTCTGAACACCTACCCCAGGCCGGAAGAAAACACGGCGCCGACAAACGCAGCGGCCATGGAACATTCCTACGCCGGACAAATAGGCCATTGGATGGAACCCGTCACGCAAGTGGCCGGATTTGACTGGAAAATCAATTCCGCCCTGGTAGGAGCCTTTGCCGCCAAGGAAATTTTCGTCACCCAGATGGGTATCCTTTATGCGGTGGAAGACGGAAATTCGGGCCCGGCGGCCCAGCAGACATTGAACGCCCGTCTTAAAGCCAGCTACACCCCTCTCCAGGGCATCAGCATCATGATATTCTGCCTGATTGCCCTGCCCTGCATCGGCACCGTCACCGTCGCCAAGAGGGAAGCGGGCACCTGGTGGTTCGCTCTGGCTCAATTCGGCGGATTGACCCTCCTGGGTTTTGCAACGGCTACGCTGATCTACCAGGCAGGGCTCCTTCTGTAAGGGCCAGCCATAAAGAAACCGGAAGCAGGGAATACCCCCCGGAGGAAGAAAAAATGAACCTCGTGGAAAAAGAGGCGCTTACGATGCACTTCCGCAAGTTCTCCTGCTCTACGGTCAAGCTATCACAACCTCGTCATCATCTGGCCACGAAAGCCGCAGCATAACACCATGCATGGCCGTGCAAGCCTCCCCTCCGCAACAATCCGGAATCAGTATGCATCGGCTGAAGCCTTTCCTGTTTTTTTCAAGCCGTCCGGGTATCCTTTTCCGTTTGCAGAGGGGGGGAACAACCTGCGGCAAAAAAAGATCATGCAGCCATTTCCGGAAAATCAATGCCCTTTTGACAGGGAGTAATCAAAAAAGGGGCACCAATTATCCATTCGGTAATCTTTGCCCTGGATATGGGCCTTAACCTCATCTCCCTGGGAATCCCTCAGACAGCCCCGCGCCCCCGTCCGCGGACCGGAAGGACGGTGTTCATTAATCGTCATCCCATAGCGTAGACGCCCTTTCCCCGGGTCCTTCTCCGTCAACAGCTGTACCGCATTTTTCCCCACCAGCCGGACAGACTTGATGGCAATATCCTCTCCCTCAGCCCCCACAAGGGAAAAACCATAATTGCCAGGATCGTCAACCGTCTTCGTGTCCAGAACCAAAGGGGGGCAGGGAGCATAAAATGCCACTTCCACCGTCCAACCCTTTCCGGACTTCCTGATTTTATGGGTCAGGGGATGCACGGGTTTCCAGTCCGCCCCATCCAACAGGACTTTCTTCATGACATAGCCCACATACTCCCCATAAAGGCGGGACATGGGCGCCGTCAAATGGACTCCGTCGCTATACTCGAAATGATACATCGGGGTCGTCATCACATACCGGCTGTCCTTCTCCAAAGCCATCTCCAGCTGTTCCAGGGCAATAGCCGGATAATCCGTAGGATTAAACTGATAATAATTCAAATGGGAACCAACCTGATAGCCGAAACAGACCACATCGTTTTTCTGCCCGGTCACGGCCCTGGCGTCATGATTTATGTCCCTGATCAGCTTTTCCATTTTTTCCCGGTACCATTCCCTCGTCTTTCTGTCCTGGTGATCCGTCTCTCCCTGGGTCCAGATAAACGCAGGCATGGAAAGGGTCTTCCCTTCCCGGTCAGCCAGTATTTTGGCGGCCTTCAAATCATCCAAAATGCGGTTGTAGGCTCCAGTTCCCCTGCCCAGGGAACCAAGGCTCGCCCCACCCACTCCCGTCGCAGAACAAATCAACCGGATACGGGAAGCCGTAACGGGAGAATAATGCTGCATCAGGCGGAACAAACGACAGGCAGCCCCGGATACGGGAGTTTCGCCGCGCGGACCGTTCACTCCTTCCTCCAGAGGAACCAGCATCTTGCGGTCACTGCCGTTCTCATACGCTCTCACCCCTCCCCTGAACATATACAAGCCCCCTTTCTCCTGCTTTTCCGTTACAACGGGCTTAGCCGTCCAGCCCACAGAAAGGGATTGACCGTAAGAAGTTAAATAATTCCAATCCGCCCACTCTGTTTTCCGGGAAGCACAGATGGATGCGGAAGCCGCCGCAGCCATGTGGAAAGCAAGCAAAATCAAGGTAACAGGAATATTCATCAGATAATTCAACGGACTCTGTCCGTGAACATACGTTAGCCGTTCCCTCTTTTTATCAATTCCTGAACACAAAGCTGTCCATCCATTGCTGCAGTACCATTACGCCAGGAAATACGGAATTGCCGTTCCAGCCGGGTCCACGCCATGTTTCGGTACCATGCCGTACCGGCAGGAAAACGCATTCAATATACCAACGGGATTTTTTATCCTCCAAAAGAAAGGCGGCAGAAACATTCTCCGTATTGAATAAACAACATGAACCATTTCCCGTCTATCAACGCCATATCCGCCTCCATCTGCCTTCTGGGATGCGGACTCGCCCTGCCTGTTTTCTCCCAACAGCCGGAAAAAGGAAAACCCGATGCCGCCCACATTTCCAAAACAAAAGCTGACTGGTGGAGCCAGAGGCACGCCCTGTTAAAGCAGACCCTGGCGGAAACACCATGCCAACTGCTGTTTATCGGCGATTCCATCACCCACCGCTGGGAAACCGACGGCAAAAAAATATGGTCCCAATATTTTTCCCCCTATGCTCCTGTCAATTTCGGCATAGGAGGCGACAGGACGGAACATGTATTGTGGCGCATTGACGATTCTGCCCTTAAAACGCCTCATTCCCCCCAAGTATGCGTTATCATGGTGGGCACCAATAACACAGGGCAATACAAAGGCAGGCAGACCCCGCAGGAAACGGCGGAGGGTATCCGGGAAATAGCTTCCCGGGTCCATCGGCTCCACCCCGCCACTGAAATTATTCTTCTGCACATCTTTCCCCGGGGGAAAACGGCGGAAGACCCCCTGCGCATCCAAAATGAAATGATCAACAGGGAGCTGGACAAAACAAATATGCCGAGAGTCCATGTCGTCAACATTAATTCCGCATTCCTGGACAAGGACGGCACTTTCCTGCCGGGAATTACCGGGGACCTCGTCCACCTTACAGAAAAAGGCTACCGTCTCTGGGCGGACGCACTGCTGCCGGAAATCAAAAAATACATGAAGTAAGTCCGCTACCCCCTTCCGCCCGGCCAACGGCCAATTCGGCCTCATCTGCGCAGAAGCGGCCAGCCAATCATGGTTGTCACTCCCGCACATAAAAAACCGGAGGGATTATTTTCCCTCCGGTTTTCGGATACGGCCGTTAAAACCGTTTAAATTGTCTTAATCACGGAAGAGTCGTCATCATCCCTGTCCTCGGCAGAAGCGGCCTTCCTGGTGGGAACAGGCGTCTTCCTGACCTTTTCCAGAGCCTTGTCCACCGCCGCAATCACCTTGTCTTCCCCGGTCTTCTGACTGGACAACTCATTATAAATCTTTTCCTTGGCCTCATAATCGGCCTTGGCTGCCGCATCGCCGGGATTGGCCTTGAACTTGTCCTCCGCCTTGAACAAGGCCTCCTCCGCAGCCTGGAACTTTGGTTCCACCGCGTTTCTCTGGTCTTCCGCAGTCTGCTTGATGCGGCCCAGCAGGCGAATCACATACGGGCGGTTGCTGAGTCTCTTGAATGCGGAAACCAGAAACTGGCGGCGTTCGCTGGTTTTGGCATCCGCAATAAGGGGGTCAAACAACTTGAGCGTGGCGTTGTCATCCCGGTCACGGTCCACGGAGAGTACGCGGAGAATCGAATCATGGGCCTGGGAACGCACGCGTTCATGCAGGGATTCGTCTTTCCAGGCCTTGAACAGGTACGGAACGGCGTCATCCGTATTCCAGTCCCCCCAGGCGGTAATGATGGCAAGCGCCTTTTTGGTATCCTCCTTATAGCTCTTTTCCATCATGTCCAGCACCTTGGGATCACCGGTGCGGGCCAGCAGCTTGTAGAGCATTTTGACGTTTTCCTCCGGCATGTTTTTCTGATACTGGAGCAGTTTGGAGGAAAGCGCCTTGCGCTTGGCTGGAGGAGCTTCGTCAATCAGGTAGCGCGCCGTACGGAAAGCGGAGGAAATCAAATCCGGGGAAGCATCCTTCTTCTGGAGGATCTTCATCACGTCGTCAAGGTCGTCCAGCTTCATGGCAAAACGCATGTACTTGAGCACCACGGCCTGCTTGTCCTGGATCTTCTTATTCTTGCTTTCGCTGATGGAAGCGTACAGGTCTTTCAGCATGTCGCGCATGGCGGGGCTGGAAGACTTGGCCAAAAGGGTCACCATCATGGAATATTTTTCCTTACTGTACCTGCCGACATTTTTTTTCATGTCTTCCACCACCTGGCGGGCAATGTTGTCATCCATCTGGGCCATGATGGAAACCAGGTGGGCGGCGCCGGGCCAGTTTTCCCTGTTGCCCTTGACTCCTCTCACATTGGCGAGCAGCAGAGCGGCATCCTCCGCGTCGGGAACGACTTTCACATCCGGAACACGGCTGAGATTCTTGGAGTCAAACAGACGGCTGCGGCCCAGTTTCCCGCCTTCCACGACCAGCGCATTCAGGCGGGCGTTCTCACCTTCCACCTTTTCTTTCTTGCTGCTGGTGCTCCATGCATAAATCCCTACGCCGGCAGCGATGACAACCAGGGCGCATACCCCATAAATAACACCCCGCAGCAGGGATTTGGATTTATCCACGGAAGCGGCCATATCCCGGGCGGATTCCGTTCCGGCGGGAGGCTGAATACCGCCGTCGCCCGCCGGAGGAGCGCCAGCGGCAGGGGAAACTCCCTCGGCGGCCACAGGCTGGGGAACCGCAGCGGGAGCCACGGAAGAAGCTGGTGCTGCCCCCACGGGGGATTTTAATACTTTCAGCTTGGGAACGGCGCTTTCCGGAGCGGCGGCCGGGGATTTCTCCGCCGCAGCGGGAGCCGCGGCCATCTTGAAAACTTTCAATTTGGGAGCCCCCCCCGCAGGAGCAGGCTCCGGAACAGACGGTTCCGGGGTCTGCACAGCCGCAGGCGCTACCCCTGCGGCCTGGGCCAGAGCAGCGGCCTGAGCCTCCGCCAGGGCTTTCTGGGCCTCCGCTACCTTGGCAAGGGCATCCTGAATCTGGGCGTCCACGGAAGGCTCGGGCTGCGGAGCGGAAGCGGCTTCCTTTTTCTCCGGCTCCGCCGCAAGGCGCGCTCTTTCCTCTTCGGCAGCTACACGGGCGGCCTCCTTTTCTGCGGCAATGCGCGCGGCTTCGGCAGCCTCCTGCTCCGCCTTGATTCTTGCGGCTTCCTGCTCGGCAGCTATTCTCGCCGCCTCCTTTTCGGCAGCAATACGGGCGGCTTCCTGCTCGGCAGCCGCTTTTTCCGCAGCAATCCTGTCCGCCTCCGCCTGTTCCGCTGCGCGGCGGGCGGCTTCCTCCTGCTCCTGAGCCAGCTTGGCCTGCAACTCAGGAGTGAGAAAACGCGGCTTGACAACCTCCACGCCTTCCGCGGCGGGAGAAACAAACTTTACCTTGGGTGCGGCCGCAGGGGCTGCCGTTACCAAACGGCGTCGCAATTTGGGAGGTTCCGGCGAAGAAGGGGTTCCTGTCTGATCGGTCATCGTGATAAAATGGCTGGGAAATTGGAGTGATTTTATACGATTCCGCGGTCCCCTGCAACCTCAAAATACCGTCTGGAAAACGGGCGGGGAACAGC
>OHDA01001122.1_pt1 | contig 10959 bp, 4 predicted proteins | sample 1566881 | NCBI WGS metagenome assembly OHDA01 (sample SAMEA3879585, study PRJEB24766) | human gut metagenome | biome: human-associated habitat; feature: feces | place: USA | collected 1985/1987
CCTGCTGAATATTGCAACCTGAATTTTCCTAACACAATCAAGAAGTGGGACGAAGCGGTTCCTCTGGGAAATGGCGATTTGGGGTGTTTGATCTGGGGTGGCCCATCGGCACTTCGGTTCAGCATTGATAAGGGCGATTTGTGGGATTGCACCGGCGGGCCTGTGGCTGGCGGGGAGTATACCTATCGGAATTTAATCCGCTTGGTCAAAAAGAAAAGGCAAAGGGAGATTGTGCGCATTTTTGATTTGCCCTATTATAAAGCAACGCCCACAAAATTGCCCGCGGGCAAAATTATACTGGATCTGAAAACAAGCGGTAATGTTAAATCCTCCCTCCGGCTATCAGATGCTAGTGCGGCCGTCGAGACGGGCGGTGTTGTGCTTAACAGCTTTATCAGCGCATCCCGTCCTTTGGGGATGATACGGATCAACTCTACAGACTGTGAATTTCAAATTGAGCCGCCCGCATATGGCGATCCTGACAGACGGCATTGGAAAAAATGGCTGCAAAATAAAAAGGCAATTAGCCAGTCTCTCAAAAATATCTGCTATGAGCCCTCCCGCAGTGAAAAAATCGAGAGTGGGGGCGCGTGCACCCAGTATTTTATCCAGACGATACCGGGCGACAGGTGCTACGGCATTTTTTTGTATATCCTCCGGCGGGAAAGCGAGACCGTTGCGGCTTATACAGTAGGGCTCGGCGCGCAAGAACAGCAGCTGATATCCGCTTGTATGAAAAGGCTGAAAGAGGCTGTGGAGGAAGGCTATGATTCAGTTTTTCAGGAACATGCCAAATGGTGGACGCAGTTTTGGAACAAAAGTGACCTGAAAATTCCGGATCAATTGCTTGAAAAAAACTGGTATCTTGGGAATTACCTGTTGGGATCTTGCTCGCGCAAGGGGTATTATCCAATGCCGCTCCAGGGTGTTTGGACGGCGGATAACGGAGAACTCCCCCCATGGAAGGGCGATTATCATCATGATTTGAATACAGAGCTTTGCTATTCCAGCTATGCTAAAGCAAACCATTTAGAAGAGGGAGAATGCCTGATCGACTATCTTTTTCAACTGGAAGATCAGGCAAAAAAATTTGCCGCCGCATATTTTGAAGCGCCCGGGATGTGCCTGCCCGGCGTGATGGATTTACAGGGCAATCCGCTCGGCGGGTGGCCGATGTATGCTTTATCACCCACCAATCAGCTCTGGCTGTGCCATCTGATCAAAAAGCATTCCGATTATTTGGGAGATCAAGCGTTTTTAGAGCAAAAGGCATATCCTTATATCAAGGAGTGTGCAAAGCTGATTTTGGCTCTCCTTGTCCGGGATGAAAATGGAGAACTCACCTTACCGCTTTCCTCTTCGCCAGAAATACACGACAATACCTTAAAAGCATGGCTTGCGCCCAATTCCAATTATGATCTTGCCCTGATGCGCTGCCTGTTTGAAGACCTCTACCATATGAGTATCGCTCTGAACCTAGAGGCAGACCAAGAGATATGGGAGAATACGCTTGCCGCTCTTGCTCCATTGTATACAGATACAGACGGCTGCCTCAAAATAAACAGATATGAACGGTTGCAATCATCGCACCGGCATTTTTCACATCTGATGTCGATCCATCCGCTTAGAACCCTCCGTTATGACAATGAGGAGCATCAAAAAGGAATCAGTGCTTCGATCCGGGATTTGGAGAGGCTGGGCCCCGACCATTATGTAGGCTATTCCTATGCATGGCTTGCAAATCTTTATACAGTGGAGAAAAACGGACAGAAGGCACGCGATACGCTGCATCTCTTTTTCCGCTATTTCTGCTCTCCGAATGGATTTCATCTCAACGGTGATTTTCAGGATCAGGGATACAGCAAGCTGAAATACCGCCCGTTTACGTTAGAAGGGAATTTTTGTGCGTTGGATGCATTGCAGGAAATGCTGTTGTATTCTGAAAACGGTATGGTTTGCCTTTGCCCGGCAATCCCGGAGGAGTGGGAAAACCTTTCTTTTACCTTGCGTGCGCAGGGGGGAGTGATGGTGAGCGCAAAGGTAGAGCATTCGAAGGCGCGGGAGGTAACCTTGACCGCGCAGAGTGATTTGTGCATCGTGTTGTCAGGCGCGGGGATCGCTGAGAAAAAGGTGATGCTAAGGGCGGGGGTGCCCGAACGGATGGAATTTGAGTAGTTTGATACATGAATCAGAGGTACATAACGTTTTACCAGACGAGTGCAGAGCCTCTATTATCAGCATTTCAAGATAAAAATCAGCGTATTCCGCCGGCTTCAGGGCTCGGAATACGCTGATTTTTGGTTTGTTATTCTTATTTTGTCGAACAATATTTTCATGCGTCTTTCTCATTGAATTCTGAAAAAGAAGTTGGTATACTATGGAGGAAAGACATGCAAAAATAAGCCGGAATCCCTATGGCTGATCCGGCGTTCCTCACGGAATATAAAGGAGGGCAACTGCTTGCGTAAGGTGCTGAAATATCTCAAGCCCTACCGTACGGCGGCTATCCTGACGGTGTTTCTGGTCCTGCTGCACTCTCTTTCGCAGCTGATCCTGCCGTCAATGATGGCGGATATCATCAATGAAGGGATCACGCGCGGCGAGCTCAGCTACATATGGCGGGTCGGCACCATCATGCTGGCTATTTCCGCCGTAGGCGTGCTGGTGAGCATCTTAGCAAGCGCCTGCTCCAGCAAGGCTTCCACGGGCTTTGGGCGGGAGCTGCGCAGGGCTGTGTTTTATAAGGTAGAGAGCCTATCTCAAAGTGATATTGATAAGATCGGCACGCCGTCGCTCATCACGCGCTCCACCAACGATATTCGTCAGATTCAGGATATGGTGCTCATGGTGCTGCGCAACGTGATCAGCGCGCCGCTGATGATGATCGGCGGAGTGATCATGTCGTTTATCATGAATAAACGGCTGAGCATGATTATTTTTCTTTTGCTGCCTATCATTGTGGCGATCGCGCTTGTCATCGTAAAAAAAGTGATGCCAATGTTCGATGTGATGCAGAAAAAAACGGACCGCCTCAACCAGGTAGTGCGGGAGAAACTCAGTGGTATCCGCGTGATTCGCGCATTCAACCGCTCGGATTATGAGGATGGCCGTTTTGGAGATGCAAACCGCGAGCTCACAGGCACGGCTCTGCGCATTAATCGGATGTTTGCCGCCCTAATCCCGGTTGCGATGATGCTTCTTTATGGCACGATTATTACGCTCGTCTGGGTGGGCAGCAAGCAGGTGGATTCCTTTAACCCTGCAACACAGGCTGCTCAAATTGCGGGCACGGTGGGCAATTTGCAGGCGTTTGTGCTCTATCTGCTGATGATTTTTGCTCTTGTAATGGCGGTTTCCCTTTTTATTATGGTGCCGCGCGCAGCAATTTCTGCGCGCAGGATCGCTGAGGTGCTCGATCTGGAGCCGATGATTTTGGAGCCGCAGGTTCCGAAAGCGGCGGCAAAAGGGGAGAGCGGGCATCTCGTTTTTGAAGATGTTTCTTTTTCTTACCCGGGGGCGCAGGAGCCTGTGCTCAGCCACATCAGCTTTGAGGCGCGTGCGGGGGAGGTAACGGCGATTATCGGCGGCACCGGTTGCGGTAAATCTACGCTGGTGAATTTAATCCCTCGTTTTTATGATGTGACGGGCGGCCGTGTGCTGGTGGACGGTGTGGACGTCCGTGAGCAGGAGCAGGATATGCTGCACCGCAAAATCGGCATTGTTCCACAAAAGGCCTTTTTGTTTAGCGGCACAGTGGCAGATAATTTGCGCTATGGCAAGGAAGACGCGACCCAGGAGGAGATGCTCCACACGCTGGAGATTGCGCAGGCGCGTTCTTTTGTTGAGAAGCTGCCCAATGGGCTTTACGATATGGTGTCGCAAAGCGGCACCAACCTGTCCGGCGGGCAAAAGCAGCGCCTTGCGATTGCCAGGGCGCTCATCCGTCCGGCGGAGTTTTATATTTTTGACGATAGCTTTTCCGCCCTGGATTTCCGCACGGACGCGCGCTTGAGAGCCGCCATCCGCAAGTATTTTAACCGTGCCAATCTGATTATCGTGGCCCAGCGCGTGGGCACGATTTTGGACGCCGACCGGATTATTGTGCTCGATGAGGGCAAGGTGGCCGGAATAGGCACGCATCGTGAGTTGCTTGCAAACTGCCGCGTTTATCAGGAGATTGTAGAATCCCAGCTGGCGAAGGAGGAGATCGTTTGAAAGAACCGACCCTTTCAAACGAGTTTTGCGCCGATGGAAAGGAATGAATCATTAGAATGAGCAAACATCACTCCGCCGGACAGGGGAAGGATACCAGGCGAAATCTGCGCGCGAAGGATTATAACCGCAGCAAAAACCGCCGCCCGCCTAACGAGCGGCCGCGCGATGTGCGCGGGACGACGCTGCGCCTGCTCGGCTTGCTGAAGCCTTTTTGGCCCGCAGTTCTGCTCGTGCTGGTTACGGCGGTGCTTGGCACCTTTGTCACTGTGTTTGGCCCTATGCTGTTGGGCGACGCGGTAGACGCGATTCAGGCGCAGGTGGAAGTAAAGCTTGCAGGCGGCACAATGGATTTTGGTAAAATCGGCCGGATTTTGCTGCTGCTCGCGGGTCTGTTTGGAATGAGCGCTGTTTTCAGCTATGTGCAGGCTTATACAATGGCCGGCATAACGCAGAAGGTGGTGTGCGCAATGCGTGAGCAGGTGAATGAAAAGCTTTCTCGCCTGCCGCTTCGCTATTTTGACGGCCATTCCAAGGGCGATATCCTCAGCCGTATTATGAACGATATCGATAATGTGAGCAATACGCTGCAAAATAACCTGACACAGATTTTATCCTCTCTGGTGATGCTGATTTCTGTGATGGGAATGATGTTTTATGTGAGCTGGCGGATGACGCTGATCGCGATTTCCGTGCTTCCGGCCTGCTTGGTCGTCACATTCGTGATCTCCCGCTATTCCCGGCGTTATTTCCGCCGCCAGTGGGATCATATGGGTGAATTGAATGGTCATATTGAAGAAATGTATACGGGCCACAATATCGTCAAGGTATTCGGCCATGAGCAGAATGCAATTGCGGAATTTGACGAAATCAATGATGAATTATACCGCGTCAGCCGTAAGGCGCAGTTTATTTCCGGAACGATTATGCCGCTTTTGGGCTTTATCAATAATATCAGCTATGTTCTAATCTGTGTGGCAGGGGGAAGTTACGTCCTTTCAGGTAGCATCTCGCTGGGCGACGTGACGTCGTTTATCATGTATTCCAAGATGTTCACCCAGCCGATCGCGGATCTGGGGAATATCGCAAACAATATTCAATCCTCCCTCGCATCGGCAGAGCGTGTTTTCCGGTTGCTTGATGAGGAAGAGGAAATATTGGAGCAGCCGCTTCACACGATTGAAAAGGCGCGGGGGGAAGTCCGCTTTGAGCATGTGGATTTTCAGTACCTGCCGGAAAAGCCATTGATTCAGGATTTGAATTTGGCGGCGAAGCCCGGGCAGCTGGTTGCCATTGTCGGCCCCACCGGGGCGGGCAAGACCACGCTTGTCAATCTTCTCATGCGTTTTTACGATGTGGACGGCGGTCGGATTACGGTAGACGGCGCCGATATCCGCGAGCTTTCCAGGGAAAACCTGCGGCGTCTGTTCGGCATGGTGTTGCAGGATACATGGCTTTTTGAAGGCACAATTTATGATAACATCGCCTATGGCCGACCCGGCGCAACGCGAGAGGAAGTAGAAGCAGCGGCGCATATGGCGCGGGTGACGCATTTCATCCACACACTGCCGGATGGATACGATACGGTTCTGGAAGAGGAAGGCATGAACCTCTCGCAGGGGCAGCGCCAGCTCTTAACCATCGCGCGTGCCATTCTGGCCGATCCGGGCATTTTGATTCTCGATGAAGCGACCAGTTCCGTCGATACCCGCACGGAGGTGCTCATTCAGAAAGCCATGCAGGAGCTGATGCAAAACCGCACCTGCTTTGTGATTGCGCATCGGCTCTCCACTATCCGCACGGCGGATCTCATTTTGGCGATGAACCATGGCCGGATTGTTGAAATGGGCCGGCACGAGGAGCTTTTGGAGCAGGGCGGTTTTTATGCGGAGCTTTATAATAGCCAGTTTGCAGGAATGGAGCATCCGGCCTTGTGATGGAAGCCCCCATTACGAAAAAGTGTTTACGATCTATTTTCAATCTTATTACATGATTTAACGGATCTCGTAGGCGCGTAGTTCGTAGGCAAACGTAGTTCGCCTAAGCACAAATCGGCCCTACAGGTTTCTGAAAATAACGCGTTCCAATCGTCTGCTTTCGTAAGCAGTGCCTATCTCGCTGATTTTTGCGGCGTGCTTTGCCGAAAACGGGCCCGCCGTATTTGCCCCTTGTAATCAATACATGTGGATTCCCAAACTATTATCCCGGCGTAGGGGCGAACACAGTTCCAGGCGAACATAGTTCGCCCCTACGCCGTAATAAAAAAATAGCCGGTAGCCCGCTCGCTCCCGTAGGCGTTACGTATCTCTTTGTTCCAAGGGATTGCGGCAGGCTTTGCTTTGTTACTCCGCTGCACTGCGTAACAAAAAATGCAAAGAGCCGTAGCGCCCCCCAACGCCGCGGCTCTTTGCACCTGTTAAAGCAGGTATGGAAAGGTGTATGACACGCAGTCACACCCATAAGTAAAAGATTCCCCCTTACTTATGTCCTATTCATCATAGCGGATTGACTACAAAAAAGCAACCTGTGGTTCCGACTGTGGCAAAATGAATTTTTGTTATTGCGTCTGATATGAACGAAAATAGTTTGTTTCTAGAAACATCTATGTGAGGGAGAGAAACATAGCATGTCGGATTTTAGCGATTTTTTGGAACGGCTCATTCAGGAAGATGGGTATTCGGTTTATGGTTTTGCGCAGGAAGCGGGCGTTGATCGGCCAACACTGCACCGGGTTTTAAAAGGGCAATTGGTTCCCAGCGCGCCTTTTTTTCAAAAGGTGGTAAAAACGCTTCGTCTGTTTCCGCAGGAGCGGGAGCGATTGTTAGAAAATTATAACATTCTAAAAAACGGGGAAAGTGTTTTTTATCAAAGAGCCTATATCAAAAAGCGGCTGGAGCGATTTAACGATTTGGCGGCAGGTTTTCCTCCAATTTCTGCTGGCAGGTATTTCGCCGGGCAGACGGAGCTGCTGCGGAGCAGCGTTTCCTGCATCCGGGGAGAGTATATGGTGGAAAACGTTGCCCGTCAAGTTTTTTTAGAGGAATTAGAGGGGCAGGAGCATCCTCAGGTATCCACCAATATGCTGGATGGGACGACCGGTGTGGGCAGGACGCTGTTGCAACTGTATCTGGCACAGAATGATCGAATGGAGATCCACCACCTAATCCGTTTTCATAAAAGCATCGGCTCCCATCCGCATAATTTAAAAATGCTGTTTGATGCACTGCTGTTTAGCTTTTCATCGGTAGACGGCTATGATCCCCGCTTCTATTATGAGAATGTTTCTCCCCATGCCAACCCCTCTTCTCTGTTTCATTCCTATTTGATTACAACAAAATGCGTGCTTTGTTTTTCTGAGGAGGATAAGCTTGCTGCTTTGATTCGCGAGCCTGAAATGCGGATGTGCTACGAACAGCGTTTTCAGCAAACGTTTGCAGATGCGCAGCCACTTTTGCGGCGGGCTGTATCGCTGGAGGAAGCATACCAAATGGGGGAAGCTTTTTATCAGGGCAAAAAGGCCAGGGATCAATTTATCGCTTCAGGCGGCTTTCCGTGCCTTGCGCTTTGCTGCACCCCTGGGCTCTTGTATTCGGCCAGGCGGGATGAATCGACCGGTGTGCGCACGATTGTGGAACGCACTTGCCGCCACTTTGAATGCCTGGAGCACAGCACCAAAACGTGCGTTGCGATGACAACGGTCGATTGTTTTTCTCAATTTTTGAAAACTGGCCGGAGCGATTCCTTACCGGAGCAATTTTTTCGGCCCTTCACGCATTCTGAGAGGGTCTCCATTTTGAAACGGCTGCTGAGCTTGATCCAGGCAGGCCGAGTCGAGCTGCATTTGATGAATCCGGCACGCTTTCATTTTCCCGATCAGATTTCCATTCATGCAAGTGCGGATGAAAAATGCGTTATCTATGCGTATCCATCCAATGGCCATGGAGGCATCAATGTGCAGATTCAAGAGAAAACGCTGCGGCAGGCGATTTTGGGCTTTCTCTCCGGCCTGCCGGAGAGTGGGCTGCTTTATACGGTGAAGGAATCGGAAGCGATCCTGCGCAATTTGATTGCAGCGTCATGTGAGAAATCAGAAGGCGAGGTGCAATATGTCTGAGTTCAGTGAATGCCTGAGCTACTTTATCAAGGAGGGGAAAACGGATACAGCTCTTTTGGAGGAACGCACCGGCGTGCCGTGCAGCGTCATTGCTAGCTTCCTGAAGGGGAAGGAGCTGCCGGAGCAATCGGTATTTCGAATTTTGTTGCGTGAATTACCACTCACAGTGGAAGAAGAGCGCATTTTGTCGCATTGTTATTATGTCAGCAGTGTGGGCGAATGGACCTATCGGAGACGTTCCTATATGCAGCAGCAGCTCTCAGCGCTGGTTCAGATGATCCCTCGGGACACGGCTCGGCCTGATTGCAATTCGATCGAGCCCGCCGATTTCCACACGCTTCCGAAAGAGGGGATCCAGCTTTACCGCGGCCCGTTTGCCGTGGAGGGCGTTCTGCACCAGATTTTGAGCGAGGAGCTCAGCACGCAGGAGCGGCCAATGGTATGCACAAATGCAATTTTGCGGCAGGGGATGCTACAGCGCATCTTGCTTGGAATGTACCTCAGCGCAGGCGGGAGGCTGGAGCTGCGCCATGTCCTCCCGTTTACAAAGGATACGAAAACGGAGCTGAATAACCTGGAGGCGCTTTTTGGCGTGCTGCCCTTTTGTATCGCGCCGGGTTGCGCCTATCATCCGTGGTTTTATTATAGCACCGCGCCGCTCTATGCGGATGCGTCTACTCCATTCTCCTTCTATCTTTATACCAATCAAAGGCTGCTGTGGTTCACTGATAATTTGGAAACGGCGGCCCTTATCAGCAATGACGACTTATTGGCGGCGTATAGAGAGAGGTTTGACCAAGCGGTCAAACTCTCCAAGCCATTGATTCACAGGGCGCCTTCGGCAGAGCAAATGATTAGCGCCAGCGCTAGCTTTTATGCCAGCGCCGAGCCATACCAAACCTATTCTTTGGAGCTTCAGCCATGCTTGGGGCCGTTCCTCACAAAAGAGATGATGGAGCGAGTGGTCAATCTGGAAGAGGATGGGACAGAAGAGCTTGCACACGCGCTTTATGAGTATTATCAAACAACGACTCCCCGCATGACGAAAATCACCAGCATCTGCTGGGAGCGTGGGCTGGATCTTTTTATTGATGAAGGACGGCTTTGCGCGTTTCCGCCTGTTTATGCACGTGCGTTTGACCAGCGGGATAGGCTAGAACTTCTCCAGCGATTTCATCAGAGCGTTATGGATGGAAAAAGTTTGCTCTATTTTGTCAATGAGTCGCGCTTTCCCTTTGCGGAGGTTTTCTCTCTGCACTGTCAAGGTGAGAAGAAAGCTTCCTTTGAAGTGCATGACAGGGTCACACAGCTGTATGCCAGCATTCTCTTTGAAGAACAGAGCCTGTGCGGGGCGCTTTATGATTTTATCCAATCTATGCCGGATGGAGAATGGGTTTATAGCAAGGAAGAATCGCTGGCAATATTAGAGCGTGGCGTTGCCCGCTGCGAACAATTGGTTCTGCTGGATTCAGAGCATAGGAGCGAGCCGTCGCAGGCGGTTGCAGCAGAATAAAATTTGGCTGTGCAGGTTGCGTATCATTCGCAATCCGCACAGCCATTGTTCATTATAAAAATTAAAGATCGTTTCGAATCAGGTCGTCATACGTTTCCCGTTTCACCACAAGGCGGGCCTTGCCATCCTTGACCATCACGACAGGAGGGCGGGGGATCCGGTTATAGTTGGAAGACATTGAATAATTATAAGCCCCGGTGGAGAGCACAGCCAAAATATCGCCGGGCTCAAGCGTTTGAACGGGCGCATTTTCCTGAATCAGGTCGCCGCTCTCACAGCATTTGCCCGCGATGGTAACCGTCATATCCTTGGGGTTGTCCGCTTTGTTGGCGCAAACGGCCTCATAATCCGATTGATAGAGGATATAGCGCGGATTGTCGTCCATGCCGCCGTCAATGGAAACATAGGTGCGGATATTTGGGATGTGTTTCACCGCGCCGACTGTGTAGAGCGTAATCCCCGCCGTGCCGACAATGGAGCGGCCCGGCTCAATGAGAATATCAGGCGTTTCAATGCCGCAAAATGCGGAGTGCTCCTTGACAATGCGCGCCACACGGCCCATATAGGCGCCGTAAGCCTCCGGACGGTCCTTTGATCGGTATTTGATGCCGAAACCGCCGCCGAGATTAAGCTCCTTTATGGCGAAGCCGGTTTTCTTTTGAATCTCCGCGATGAATTCGATCATTACCTTGGCCGCGTGCTCGAAAGGATCAATATCAAAAATCTGGGAGCCGATGTGGCAGTGCAGGCCGCAAAGATGAATGCGCTCCATTTTGAGCGCTTCGCGCACGCCCTCCAGCGCTTCACCCGTTTCCAGAGCGAGGCCAAATTTGGAATCAATCTGCCCCGTGCGAATAAAGCTGTGTGTGTGCGCATCAATACCGGGCTTAATGCGGAACATGATATCGGCCTTTTTGCCCGTATGAGCCGCAAGATCATTTAGGGTGTGTAGCTCGGTGAGGTTGTCCACAATGATACGGGAAATTCCTGCGTCAAGCGCCATTTGCAGCTCTTCCACTGTTTTGTTATTACCGTGCATATAAATCCGATCAGCCGGAAAGCCCGCTTGCAGGGCGGTATAGAGCTCTCCGCCAGAGACAACGTCAAGCCCCATGCCCTC
>OHDA01001129.1_pt1 | contig 10889 bp, 10 predicted proteins | sample 1566881 | NCBI WGS metagenome assembly OHDA01 (sample SAMEA3879585, study PRJEB24766) | human gut metagenome | biome: human-associated habitat; feature: feces | place: USA | collected 1985/1987
TTTTGCGCATGGGATATGCGAAAACGAGGGTCAGGACTGCGGGCAGGATGAAGCAAACCAAAACCAGACCAAGCCAATCCATAGAGGTAATGCCTGCTTTTGTGCCGGCGGTGATATCGTTAATCCAACCGGTATAGACACCAATCTGTCCGACCAGTCCACAGGTTCCCATACCGGAGGAAACTGCTGCACCATTCATCTGTAAATGGAACAGACACGTTGCGATCGGTCCGGTGATTGCAGACGCCAATGTCGCCGGCAGCCAGATGCGCGGATTTTTCACGATATTACCCATCTGAAGCATGGATGTACCGATTCCCTGTGCAAACAATCCGCCCCATTTATTTTCACGGAAACTTGCCACTGCAAATCCGACCATCTGCGCACAGCATCCGGCAAGTGCTGCACCACCGGCTAATCCGGTCAGTCCAAGTGCTGCACAGATTGCTGCGCTGCTGATCGGCAGTGTCAGTGCAATCCCGACGATCACAGATACAATGATTCCCATGAAAAACGGCTGCAGCTCGGTTGCCCACATGATCGCATTACCGACTGCACTCGCTGCCGCACCGATCGCCGGAGCCCACCAGATAGAAAGCGCGACCCCGACAAAAATGGTCACAAACGGAGTGACAATAATATCGATTTTTGTCTCTTTGGAAACTGCTTTTCCAAATTCTGCTGCAAAAATTGCAACCACAAGTACCGCAAGCGGCCCGCCTGCCCCGCCAAGTTCATTTGCCGCCGCACCGACTGCCGCAAGTGAAAACAGTACTAAAGGCGCTGCCTGCAGTGCATATCCGATTGCGATCGCCATTGCCGGTCCGACTGCCGCTTTCGCGTAAGTCCCGACTGTCACAAGAATCGGAATATTAAGCTGCGTTCCAAGTGTACTGATGATCGTTCCGATCAAAAGCGATGCAAATAATCCCTGTGCCATCGCACCAAGTGCATCAATCAGGTAGCGTTTGACGGATATCTCAATATTTTTCCTTTTACAAAATGCCTTTACTTTTTCCATAATTTCTCCAATCCGGAGTTTCTTACTCCTCTTTGCTGTTTTTCATGTGATTAACATGTGTCTTGTCAGCTTGTGACAGTGTAGCACAGAGGGGAGAAAAAAGCAAGGGATGTTGTCCCTTGCTTTTTTATGTCATGCAGTACTCTTATTCCGTTAATAACTTATGAACAGTTGTAACAAATGTTTCAACAACACCTATTGCATTTTCCACATCCTGCCGGTTAATATCATACAAATCTCCCGTCTGGTGATTTCTATCTGCCTGATGTGCTATCTTGTTTCTGCGTTCAAACAAATCTGTCAATGCTCTTGCCAATTTGTCTGCTGGTTTCACTCTGCTCTCCTTGTCATAAAACATTTCATTTGCTATTTTATCAAAAAAATCTTTTCCAACAATTAATGATAACTGCCCCTTAATCTCTTTCGCACTCATATATGTTTTTGATGCATGGTAAGACACAATTACCGCATCAATCCACCCTGTATTTTCGGGATGCATAACAGCATCCATTACCTTATCAATCGGCACCTTTAAATCGGAATATCCCCGTGTTTTATCCCAGTGATTATTATACATTTGTACCATCGCATAAATTCCAAGACAATGCATATAATAATCCAGTGCACTTTCCAAAAACACAATCTGTGACCGATAAATATCTTTTACTGCTTTTTCTTCATGAACGTTATCTAATTGTTCTGCAATATGAAACTTTTCTTTTACCGTTTCCACATTTTTGCAAAACTGTTCATACATTTCATCAAGTTTTGAAACGTGCATATCCGGCACTAACATATTTCTGGAATTTTCATTTCTGGAACTGAGTCCTAGCTTTCGTTCCAAATTTATTCACCTCCCAAAACTTCGATCAAACTGCTTCCCTTTAACGGAATTGTCGAATATCGACCATTGATATATCCTTTTTTTATATTGTCATCCTTTCTGACATTTTTCAATTCCACTAAAGAATAATACTCTGTCGTGCACAACCCGGGATTTCTTTCTGCAAACCATATTTGATCTCTGCGGAATAAATCCAGATCCAACAAACTTGTATCATGGGAGGAAAAAATTAATTGTGGATTTTTTTCACTTTTCCAGTTTTTAAATGTGTGGATTAATTCATCTACAAGTGCAGGGTGGAGACTAGCTTCAAGTTCATCATAAAATAACACTTTTCCATTGACTAGCACATCTATAAACGGACATAGCAATTTAAAAAGTTTCTGTGTTCCCTGTGACTCCTCATTGATATTCAAAATATAATCTTTATATACAAACTTTACTTCTATTGTCTGCAATGAACCCATACCAGTTAACATCTGGACCTTATTTAATAATTCAAGCGGCATATCCTGTGTTGTCAATTGTCTGTTTTCTATTTTTACCTGGATATCCTTAATTGGAATTCCTATTTTTTGCATGAACACAACTAATATTTGTTTCATACCAGAATTTGTCCGAATCTGTTCTGCAGAGTATTCAAACCAATTATCAGGTCCAATTCCATGAACAATCAATTCTTCTTTAAAAAACCTGAAAGGATGAATGATTTCCTTTAAACTGCACCACGCTTCTGCCGTAGTCAGAAATAATTTATTACTTTTTGTCTTACTCTCCAGTTGAGACAGTTCTTTCTTATACTTTATTCCATATGAAAACTTTGTACCTTCACGTTCAAATATCTTCGCCTGTCTTCCAGATGGAAAATGATACAAATACTCATCCAGAAACTCAACATCATTCATGGAAAATCCATACGCATAACGTATTCCATCCACAACAAACTGAATATCAAACGCTGTCGGTTTCTCTGCTGAAAGTTTATGTGGTGTTCTCGGAATCTTATCTCCTTCCTGAAATTTCACACATTCCCTCACCAAAAAGCCTAGATACCCTACCGCATCAATCAATGTACTTTTTCCAGCACCATTTGCACCATATACAGATGTGATTCTTGACACCCGGTAATCATCAAATTCATACAATTCTTCCTGATGTGATTTATCACTTCCTGCAACCATGGAAAATACTATTTTCTCCTTAATTGCCTTATAATTACTGCATGAAAATTCAAGTAACATATCCCACACCTCCAATCACATTATATGTTTCTAAATATTTCATGTCAATAATTTATACATTGCTTTTGTGAAATATTCACATTTTTTGTGTTTTGTTTGTATATTTTATTCATTTGACATCTGCTCAAGGATTTTCCTGTTCATTTCATCGTAAGAATCCCAATACCCTTTTCGTATGGAAATCTCCGTATATCCAAAAAGCTCCTTGATCTTACTCATGATATCCCTGCCATAAAAACCTGTCAGGTTTTTAATTGTCTCATCTGTCACAGACACAATCTCATGCGCAGCAAGATTCCGGATATTACTTTCCACATTTCTAAGATCTTCCATCAACTGTTTTAAGCGGGTATCACTCGAAAAATGATCTGTGAGTATTTTTAGATGTTCTGAATACACATCTTTTGCTTCAAATCTTTTTCCCATTTTCTGATAATGACTATTCAGTACTTTTCCTACTTCCGTTCCATTTAATTTTTTTGCTGACCACATCCTCTTCCACTGTCCGGCACGTTTATACTGGTCGCAATAATCGTCTACTATGATGCCACATTGTTTTTTTAATATCATTTCAAACAAATCTACTACAATCGGTGTGATCGACCTGATAAAATCCACATACTCACCACGTTTTAATCGAATATCGATCGTAAGTGCATATTCAAAATATTTTCTTTGGGAAGAAGACCTCACCGGAAGACATTGAAACTTTGTTTTCTGGATTGTCTTATCCACATTCACAAAATCTAATAACACTCTCCTTGCCGCCAGATAAATTAAATCCCTATACTGCGCTGTCTGCTCCGCTGGTAATGAATCCGTGACATCAAGCGCAGCCTGATAATCATATACAAAAATATGTTTTTTTATAATTTCCTCTTTTTTTATCTTTGAAAGTGTCGGACACTGGATTTCCTTACATCTGTTTTGTGCACCTTCCAGATTATCCTCATCCAATCCCCATAAAGTCTCGACATCGTATCCCTCATGTATCTGCTCATTCAGTTTTCCTACCGGAGTCGCTACTTGAATTACTTTTGCAGGAAACTCCCCTAATGTCTGCAATACCAGCAATCCACTTTTCATTGCAGGCGTACCGGATGACACATTTAAAAGCAGTGTATCTGAATCATCCATCGTCTCATATATATGGCTGATCACCTTCCTGAAATCCTCGTAAAAATAATCAAATTCATGTACTTTGGTAAGCTCCCGGCGTTCTATGATCTCATAAACCATGGAACGATTCTGCATCTTTGCCAGACGGTCCAGACAATAACGATACCTGTCATCTTTCTCCTGAAAATCCAACATCTCTTTTGACATGTACAAAATGACTTTATCCGGTTTATAGAATCTGCAAATATGCAGTATTGATCCATCATGATAATTATTTAATGAAATCGGGTCGGTTCCTCCCACTGGTGTAAACAATATCGTCTGGTTCATAATAATCTCCATCCTTCGTAATAATGATTTAATTTTCCTGCATAGTTATTTAGTAAAAATTTATTCTAATTTTGTCCCCTTAGCGGGGTTCTTATATCTCAGTAAACCCTAATTTGATTTATCCGGGGCAGGTTTTCAAGTTTTCGTCCCCTCCGCGGGGTCTCTTATCTCAATTCAGGAAGATGCAAGAAAAATCAAACCCATCTGGTTCTCGTCCCCTTCTCGGGGGTCTCTTATCTCAATAAATCATCGTGGACACGCAGCATAAGGAGGAATCATTGTTCTCGTCCCCTCTACGGGGGTCTCTTATCTCAATCCTGTCCCCTACACCTCCCAAAACACAAGGCTTTTATCCCCCATTTGCGGGGCAAACCCGCAAATGAGAGAAACCTCAATATCAAACTGGTGTATAACATCCACAAAGCCTGATTTTAAACCTATCGGCGCAAAATTGTTATATTTCCTCAAATTCAATCCTCCCCATCCCCATATGATACAGCTTTCCCTGATACTTTGTACACTTACAGACATGCGGTGCCAGCTTAAGCTGCAGATCTTTGGTATGTTTATGCACAATATAATTTTTTCCAAGTGTATTTTTAAACACATTATCCACAACTTTTACTGCATTACTGCCAAGCAATGGATATAAAACCGTCTTTGAAAGAAAACCACATCCTCCACCTAACCATACTGTATTTTTTTCCTTTGCCTCCCAGTGGAATCTTGCATAAAAATACCGGTTACAGATATTCTGGAAAATATTCAGTGCTTCTATGATATCTTCCATCTGATACGGGCAGATTGTCGTGTCAATTGATACATCAAAGCAAATCTCTGTTCCGGGGATCAGTGTCTCCCGCAATACATTCAGCGGTTTTTCTGTACCGTCTAGTGTAACATCGATCTTCTGGCTTAATGTCAGCTGATCCACACTGATAGGCTGGCTGTCACCTACATGCAGACCAGAAAGATTATCATTAACAGCATTTGCAGGCTTTTTTTCATCACGGCTTAAAGTATAAAATATCTGTTGTTCTAAACGTTTTGTCTCTCTTGCAAGGCATTGTTTCCTGCTTGCGCGTTCTGCGGAAGCAGACTGTATCTCCCTGCCTGTTCTTTCATATTTTTCCGGACATTTTTGTATCTCATCTGCAATCAGTGCCGTGCGGAACATGCCTTTTAAAGTACTGCCCGGAACATACGGCATGCCATATGCATCCTTCACAAAGGCTTCGATCTCTTTTGGTCTGGCTGTCTGTGAAACAAATGCTTCCCCTGCATCCATCTCATACAATTTCCACCTTTCATAATCTTCCCTCTGCATCTTATGCTGTCCAAGCCACTGGGATAAAGAAGGTCCCTTTGGCCGCCCATCCATCATATAGTCTGCAAACTCTTTTCCGAGTCCTTTTTTCTGCAGATCCATGTACATCTTCTCCACATTCGGTATGATCACATGATGATTCCACGGCATATAGATATGCTCTTTTTTTCCTGTTTTTTCACCGGAACCTATATAGACTGGGGATAATACACATATTTTCACCCGGTAATGTTTCAAATAATCCCTCATAATGATACCCCCATAAAAATCGGTTTTGCATATCGGTATACAGGATGTTTTCCTCCTTCCGACACATCATAGATATCTCCGCCAAAACAATTTACAAAACAGGAACCTGCTGTAAATACATAAATATCCCTCTTTTTTCTCCATTCCTCTGCATAATCTGAAGATGCCACAAATCCGGATCTTTTTTCTAACAGATAGGATGCATTTTCCAGCGCATTTTCCAACTCATCATCCGCCGGAAGTGCAACTGACAATAACATATATCTGTCCGATTTTTTCTGCAGGCTCTCTAAAAGTTTTCCTGGAATCTGTTTCTCATCGTATTGAAATTTACCAAGTCCACCTGATTTTTTTCCACCAATTCCTGTATAAGATAATGCCGTCAGCAGTTTTTCCATAAGACATTTTTCATTTTTGCCCTGATACGCGGCAATGATATACAAACCACATCCCTCTTCATAATAAAAAGTTCCAACCCGGTACGGCAGAGTCTCCTCCCCGGTGCGGACAGCTGCCATCGTCTGCTGAAAATAATGTCCATAATGTTCCATCGGATCATTTGACAGATCCATTTTCCCATTCAGAAAATCGATCAAACATTCTACCGGAATAAACTTCATTTTTTTATATGCTTTTTTCTGCTTCGATTCCGCACGGTTTACCGGCTCCACATATATCATCGGTTTTGGAATCATATACTGCTGTCCAATATATGGAAATGCATCTGAAATTAACAGATTTCCTTTTTTCACAGCATCATATAACTGCTGCTGCAGATTCAGTTTTAAAGCCTCTATATAAAGTGCTGAAAATATCTGATCTGCCTTAAACGTGCAGGCACTTTCATTTAACATTCCGGTACCAAAATGAACACCTGTTTTAAATTCTAACTGATAGATCGTATATTCCATGTCCCGCCTCATTTCTTTTCTCTCTGTAGTCAAAAATCAATCCTGCAAAATTATTTTATTCCACTGCACTCATGATTTTCTGACACTGGGACAAAACATCTTCCGACACTTCCCCTATCACAGGTTCCACATGGATATCCATGATTTTGACACGTCCATAACCTCTTGATCCACTGCCGCCTAAATAATCATATTCTAAAAGTTTAAACCCGTCTTTTAATATTTCAAAATCATGAACCATTTCCGATTCATTCGTCACTTCATAAATCAACTGCATCGGAAATTTTGCGCCTCTTACCACACGTTCGATCTGTCTGGGGTTCGCTACTGCCGTTGTTCTTTGGATGCTGTTTTCAAATTTAACCTCTGTTGCACCTGTCAGCCCTGCATATTTTAATTCATCCATATTTTCAAGAAACATATCGTTAAACAGGATTTTACTAGTCTTTACCTGACCTTTTTTCGCACTTCCAAACAGACTTGTCAGACATACCGCATCGTCATCCGGTGTTTTCGCTACTGTCTGATTATATTTTTTTGCCAGAAGTGTCCTTAATTTTCCTTTTAAACTGCTACCCGGAATCATCGGCATATTCGTCCTTGCATCCCGGATGACAGGAGAATCTACTGCACCAATCGCAGAAAAAGCACTCGATCCGCCAATATGTAAACCCGTTATTGTCTCTAACACCCCACTGATTTTAACTTTTGCAAACATTATTTCATCCTCCCTCTACTCATCACGTCCACCATAAAATTTTCTATATGCAACCAAGGCTTCCATATACCGGCTGAATAAAATATACTGGTCTCTGCTGCCTTTGATCTCTTCTAAGTGCTCTAAAATTTTTGCTTTATCTACCAGTTTCTTTACCTTCGGTTCACGCCCTGCTTCATAGATAAAACGAATCTTCATATAGTTGATCCGTCCAATTATTTCCGCATTCAGTTTGTCACTCTGACTATTGACCACATCATTATAAATATCGGATGTCATGGCAAGCAGATTTCTGATCTTGGATGTTGTTACCGGACCAACCAGTCTCCCTTTCTGATCTTTTTCACTGCACAGTTCCTTGATTGCCTGTTCTGCAATTCCCACATAATTTTCTTCTGTCAATTTCATTTAATCCTGCTCCTCTCTTTTGCGATTCAGATATACATACAGATAGATTGCCGTGATCAGTTCTTTTCTATCCTGTTCCTTCCCGCTCCACTCGTACATCTTTCTTGAAAAACTCCGGTAAGCCGCCCGTTTTTCTTTATTTTCATGTTCCTGTGGTTCCATTCTCGACAACAGATAAACATATCTTGCAAAATTGATGTTGTTCCCACTTTCCCTTAACAATTCCATGAGATGATATAAAAATCCCATACCGTGCTCATCATTCTGATCAAAATAATTCTTAAGCACACCTATCTTTTCTGTAACAACATTTTGTATAAATACATTCCATGGATAAGCATGTGTTTCATCAAACAGCGTAACTGCATTTTTTCCTTCCACATGTTTTGATCTGTCTTCAAGTCTTTCCACTTCTTTTGCCATAACATTCAGCGGATATTTCGCATCGTAAATACCAACACCTCCTGATATTGTCAGCGTTCCCTGTGTAAATTTTTCAAGCGCATTTCTGATATCCATAAAAGCTGCGATCACATCATTCCACGCTCCGGCTAAAAACACATCATCTCCACCAGAATATACAATTACCGCTTTTCGTTCCCCACTTCCACCAAAATTGTCTGCTGTTCCTTTCCGAAGTATCTCATTGATATAACATTTAAAAAATAAAGACAACTGTCGTGACAATGTAGATGTTCTCGAAAGCGTTACATATTTGTCATCTCCGTCTGGTCTCTGCAGTCCATAAACAAAAGTCGTTCCAAGGTTATCCACATCCGCACGAAGGATTCCAATTCTTTCCACACCTTCTGCCTGTTCTGCCAGTTTTTCAAACGTGTCACCTGTCGTATAATCTCCAACCCACAATTTTGTAGTAACATGTTTCCCGGTATAAATTTCATTTTTCGTATAACACCGGACATAATTTTCTGATTCCATCCGTTTTAGCAGGCTCTCTTTTGTATCTGCTGCTAAGTACCTGTTTTCCGGAAGTGGCAGCGCATCTTTATCCGGTTCACTCATGACAGTAAAATAATTTTCATACAGAATACTTCCTGACATTTTTTCTAATGCCAGACATACCTGACATTTATCATCTGTAAGGCGGGCTATCCTGCGGCACACTTTACATTCCCGCTCTCCTTCATGTTTTCTGCTATTCAGATTCCGGATCATATCTGCATTATACCGATTCGATTTTTTCTCAGAAATCATCTTAGATATCGTAAGATACAGATCGGAATAACTTCCCTTCGGCATATTTCTTAACGCATTGGCATTTGCTTTCGCATATCCGCAGGCAACATATAACGCTGTATCAAAATGTTCCATCATCCAGTGATTCAGACTTTTTTCATAGTGCTCTAAAATATCACGGGTATCATCCGTATTCGCTAAAAGCAAATAGCAGTGTCCTCCTCCTGTATAAATTAAATTTGCCCTTGAAAGTGACAACTTCTCTAACAGTTCATCCACAATATGCTCCATCATAATTTCAAGGTAAAAACTTCTCGCACGCAGTCCTTTTAATGCACCTTTTTCTCCTATCGTATAGATAAAACTCTGAATACCGGAAATATCCATGGAATACAGTAAAAACATTTCCTCGTCATAAGATTTCTCTGCTTTGATAAACAGGCTCTGCTTATAATTTTTTTCGCCTTTCGCAGTCAGAAACTGCATTACGCATGACGCAACTGCTGCGGTCATCTTCATGTGGTCATACAAAGAAATATCTGCAAGCTCCTTTTTTGAAGTAGAAGATGGAATGTATGTCAGATTTGCCTCAAGCACAGCCAGCAGGGAATTGATGTATTCTTCGTCTAACGTGATGCCCTTTAAATTATCTGTAATATTTTGAATGACGGACTGATAAAAATGTTCATCCATAGATATTTCATCTTCTGTCGGATAATTAATTCCATTCTTCGGATTTAAAACCTGCATGGCATAATGACTTTGTCCGTGATTTCCATTTAAAATATTAAATACACTCTCTAACGGCATCGCTTTATCAAATCCGCCTTCTCCTGCTTCCGCCTCTCTGCGATCCGAAAATGCTGCCACATTGTCTGCATAGTAAACAACATATGCCTTATCGTCTTCTGCTAAGGATGCGTTCTTTAAATACATTCCATGATGATATCTCACACAGTTTAAAATTTCATCATCTGAAATATGTGCTTCATTCTTCAGATACTCATATCCACTCTGACTGTGATTTCTTCCATCCCCACTTCTATACACAACTTTTCCTATGTCATGAAGCAGACTTCCAATCATTAATTTTATCTGATCGTCCGTTATCATTTTCTTCCCCCTTCGTTTATGATTTTCATATATCCCATTCCGAGGGAAGTTTTGATTCCTACCCCGGAATACTCTCCAAACTCGAACAACATGTTAACAAAATTTGCCATTGTATCTGTGCCATGCAGCTTTATGGTTATTTTTCCGATAAAGGATGGAATCCTGACCCCCTCCAAAGAAAAACTTACACTTTTCAGATCATACCTGATCACCTGTGCATGCTCACATATCTGTTCGAGTGTATCTTCATCATGCATTGTATTTTCTGCTGTGGCACTGTCGTACTTATTCATCAGACTCTGAAAAACACAGCGAAGATCCGGATAAAAAAGATACCTTGCAACGGTGTACAAAGGGAACATAATAAAAAACTTAATAATGGACTGCCAATCTTACACAAAGTACCGCCCA
>OHDA01001134.1_pt1 | contig 10849 bp, 6 predicted proteins | sample 1566881 | NCBI WGS metagenome assembly OHDA01 (sample SAMEA3879585, study PRJEB24766) | human gut metagenome | biome: human-associated habitat; feature: feces | place: USA | collected 1985/1987
AAGAGTGTATCAGAAAAATATAGTTGCTGACAGATACGGATGATTACGTACTTACTTATTAATCACTTTCTGGATAACCATATTCCACTCCGTTTTTGTCCCTAAAAATTTAAAAAAACCAAATTTTACAAAATCTAAGCCAGATATGTAAAATTTGGTTTTGCCTGCTTACCAGTAACAATCCAATGTGCTCTGTTTCTATCTAAATAAATTGTAGCATTCATTGTTTATTATGTCAAGTTTTATTCTTATTATTTTTGTTTTTTTGTTAATATCCACCATACTTTTTTCAAAAACCTGTACACAATAACTAATTATCTCACAAATTTGTTTCAAAGAAAGATTTTAATGCATCATATGCCGCATCTTCGTCAGCACCTTCCACTGTTATAGTCACAGTCTGGTCTTTTTTTACTCCCATACTCATAACTGCCATCAGACGGGTTGCATCAATTACTTTTCCGTCTTTTTCGAGAGTTACTTTACTTTTAAAATTTTTAACCTCTTTTACGAGCATTCCCGCCGGTCTTGCATGAATACCCAACTCGTCCTTTACTGTGTAACTGAATGATTTCATTTTAATTTCCTCCTATGCTTAGATTATGCATTTATTATTTTATTTCTTACAGGCAGCACCATTGCAGGTGATACCGATAATTCATCAATACCCATTTTCACAAATGTTTCTGTCAAAGTCAGGTCTGCTCCAAGTTCTCCGCAAATTCCTGCCCAGATTCCTTCTTCATGGGCACTGTCAATAACCATCTGGATCATTTTGAGTACTGCCGGATGATGTGAATCATAGAAACGGTCAAGTTTTGCATTCTGCCTGTCAATAGCAAGCGTATACTGTGTCAGGTCATTGGTTCCAATACTAAAGAAATCCACCTCTTTTGCTAGATCATCTGCGATCATAACTGCTGCAGGAGTCTCGATCATAACTCCAAATTCAACTTCTTTATATGGCAATCCCTCTGTTGACAATTCCGTTTTCACTTCCTCCATGATTTCTTTTACTTTTTTCACTTCCCATACAGATGCGATCATAGGAACCATAATGGAAATATTGCCAAACATGCTTGCACGCAGCAACGCTCTTAACTGTGTTTTAAAAATTTCCGGCCGGTTCAGGCAGATTCTTACTGCACGATATCCCAATGCCGGATTATCCTCACGATCAAGCCCAAAATAATCTATCTTCTTGTCTGCTCCGATATCTAATGTGCGGATGATCACCTTTTTTCCAGCCATCACTTCTGCAACCGTTTTATAGGCCTGGAACTGTTCTTCCTCTGTTGGGAAATGATCACTCTGCAAATATAAAAACTCACTTCTGAAAAGTCCGATTCCGGCTGCATCATTCTGTAAAACAGCTCCTAAATCTTTTACCTCACCAATATTAGCATAGAGTTTGATCTCTTTTCCATCTTTTGTAACAGTCGGTTTTCCCTTTAACTGCTGTAATAATTCCTGACGTTTCTTCTCATTCTGCTGTTTTTTCTCGTATTCTTTTAATATTTCTTCCTCTGGATCAAGGATCAAAATACCCTTAAATCCATCTATAATTGCATACTTTCCATTCACTCCTTTTGGAATTGCCGCTGATACCAATGCCGGAATATTCATCGTTCTGGCAAGAATGGCTGTATGAGAATTGGTAGAACCTTGTCTTGTCACAAATGCAAGCACTCTCTCACGTTCTAACTGAATTGTCTCGCTTGGAGCAAGGTCGTCCGCTGCTATAATATATTTTTCTTCATCGTCCGCATGCACAGTTTCTTCTTTCCGGGATAAAATACGGATCACACGTTCAGAAATATCTTTTACATCTGCTGCACGTTCTTTCATATAATCGTCATCCATATCCGCAAACATCCTTGCAAAATTATCTCCCGTCGTCGCTACAGCAAATTCTGCGTTCACAGACTGCACTGCTATGATATTACAAATAGAATCCAGATAATCTTCATCCTCTAACATCATCTGATGTACTTCAAAAATTGCTGCATTTGCTTCACCAACTTCTTTGACTGCCTTGTCATAAAGTGCCTTTAATTCTTCTGTTGCCTGATCTTTGGCTGCTCTAAAACGTGAAATTTCTGCCTGTGTGTCATCAATTTTCACACGTCTTACCACATTGTTTTCTTTAAAAACTTCTTTGATTTTTCCAATCGCAATTCCTCCGAATGCAATCTTTCCATTAATTTGCTGCATTTGTTTCCCCCCTCTAAACAACAAGTCACATTACTCCACCACATCTGCATTCAAAATCAAAAAAACCGAAAAAGCACACGCAATCATAAGCGTCTTACTTTTTCGGTTTAGTACATTTGCATGTGAACTACCCTCTATATGTATTTTTATTATACGTTTTTACCCTGTTTTTGTCAATACACAATTTCGTATTATGCTAATTATATACTTTGTATACAATTATGATATAATTTTCGACATATTTTCACAGATATATCTTATCTATCGGACCGCCTGCTATCTGTTCCATGCTCCAGTTATAATCCTGTAACCAAAAGTTTATTTTATCACCAGCTTCTGACTTACAAAAAGCCCGAAAAGGCTTATACCTTTCCGGGCTTTGGAAATTTACATCAATTCAGACAAGATCTGCAGCTTATTTGTAAAGCTCAACCAGTCTCTGTAAGTGCTCATAACGAGCCTTTGCAGCTTCCTCAGATGCAGCAAAGAGTTTCTGTGCTCTCTCTGGGAAGGATCTTGTCAGACGGCTGTAACGTGTTTCGTTGTTCAGGAAATCCTGGTAAGAACCATCACCTGGCTTAGATGTCAGTGTGAATGGGTTCTTTCCTTCTGCTTTGAGTGCAGGATTGAAGGAGAATAAGTTCCAGTAACCAGCAGCTACTGCTTTCTTCATCTCATCCTGGCAGTGGTTCATTCCACCTTTCACACCGTGTAACTCACATGGAGCATATCCGATGATCAGGGATGGTCCGTCATAAGCTTCTGCTTCTGCAAGAACTTTAACAGCCTGAGCCATGTTAGCACCAAGAGCAATCTGTGCTACATAAACGTAACCATAGCTCATAGCGATCTCAGCAAGGCTCTTCTTGCCAACTTCTTTACCAGCAGCAGCGAACTGACAAACTTCACCGATGTTGGAAGCTTTAGAAGCCTGTCCACCTGTGTTGGAGTACATCTCAGTATCGAATACCATAACGTTTACATTATGTCCGGAAGCAAGAACATGGTCTAATCCACCGAATCCGATATCATATGCCCAACCATCACCACCGAAGATCCATACGGACTTCTTAGCGAGGTAATCTTTCTTATCAAGAGCTGCCTTAGCGTCTGGGCATCCAGCTGCTGCAGCTTTCTCTAACTCTGCTACAAGAGCTTCTGTTGCAGGTGTATTTGCTTTTGTATCGTTCTTTGTCTCAACGAATTTATCAAATGCAGCCTTTAACTCAGCGCTTGCTTTGTCAGAAGCAGCACATTTCTCAGCGCTTGCGATAGCCTGATCACGTAATACTTCCTGACCGATCTGCATACCTAAACCATGCTCAGCGTTATCCTCGAATAAGGAGTTAGCCCAGGCCGGTCCTTTTTTGCTGTCTTTGTTTACTGTATATGGTGATGTAGCAGCCGGACCACCCCAGATAGAGGAACATCCTGTTGCGTTGGAGATGTACATATGCTCACCAAATAACTGAGTAATTAAACGAGCGTATGATGTCTCTGCACATCCTGCACAAGAACCTGAGAACTCAAGTAATGGCTGGTTGAACTGAGAACCTTTTACAGTGTTGTCTGCTGGCATACCAGGTTTCTTGCTTACGTTAGCAACTAAGTAATCGAATACTGGCTGCTCGTCTGCCTGAGATTCCTGTGGAACCATCTCGATAGCACCAACCGGACATACTGTGATACACTCGCCGCATCCCATACAGTCTAATGGAGATACGCTCATTGTGTATTTGTACTCGCTTGCCTTTGGTTTTGTATCAGCAACTTTGATATTGGAAGGAGCTGCTTTTACTTCATCCTCACTTAACATGAACGGACGGATTGTTGCATGAGAACATACAAATGCACACTGGTTACACTGGATACATTTCTCTGCATTCCATGTAGGAACTGTTACAGCTGTACCACGTTTCTCGTATGCTGCTGCACCATGCTCGAACTGTCCATCAGGGTTGCCCATGAATGCAGAAACTGGTAATGAATCACCATCCATTAAGGAGATCGGGTTCATTAAATCTTCTACCATCTTAACTGTCTCTGGACGACCTGTTAATTTCTTAGGAGCCGGATCTGCTGCCGGGTTAGACCAGGAAGCCGGAACCTCTACTTTATGAACTGCATCAACACCAGCGTCGATTGCTTTGTAGTTCATCTCTACGACTGCATCACCCTTCTTACCATAGGATTTTGTGATAGCAGCTTTCATGTATTCAACAGCCTGGTCAATGGGGATGATGTTTGCCAGTTTGAAGAATGCAGCCTGCAGTACAGTGTTGATTCTGTTGCCCAGACCGATTTCTTTAGCAATTTCTGTACCATTGATGATGTAGAAGTTTGCTTTCTTAGCAGCCAGCTGTCTTTTCAGTTTAGCGGGCAGGTGCTGTTCCAGTTCTTCTACTGTCCAAGTTGTGTTCAGCAGGAATGTACCGCCTTCGTTCAGTTCTGTAACCATGTCGTACAGATTTACATATTCCTGTTTGTGACAAGCAACGAAGTCTGCTGTCTTAACCAGGTATGTGGAGCGGATAGGTTTGTGACCGAAACGCAGGTGGCTCTGTGTGATACCGCCGGACTTTTTGGAGTCGTAGCTGAAGTAAGCCTGTGCGTACATGTCTGTGTGGTCACCGATGATTTTGATGGAGTTTTTGTTAGCACCAACAGTACCGTCAGCGCCCAGACCCCAGAATTTGCAGCTGATTGTGCCGTCATCACCTGTAACGTTAACTTCTTCGCCAACTTCCAGAGAGTGGTTGGTTACGTCGTCCACGATACCGATTGTGAAGTGGTTTTTGGGTTTGTCCAGAGACAGGTTAGCATATACAGCGATGAACTGTGCAGGTGTAACGTCTTTGGAACCCAGACCATAACGGCCGCCAACAACAACAGGAGCGTTTTCTACTTCGAACATTGCTGTGCAAACGTCCATGTACAGAGGTTCGCCCTGTGCGCCGGGTTCTTTTGTTCTATCCAGAACAGCGATTTTCTTAACTGTTTTAGGGATAGCTTCCAGCAGTTTTTCAGCAACGAAAGGTCTGAACAGGTGAACTTTAACCAGACCAACTTTTTCGCCTTTAGCTGCCAGATAGTCGATTGTTTCTTCAATAGCTTCACAAGCGGAGCCCATAGCGATGATGATTCTTTCAGCATCGGGAGCACCATAGTAGTTGAACAGTTTGTAATCTCTGCCTGTGATTCTGTTGATTTCACCCATGTATTCTTCTACTACTGCAGGCAGAGCATCATAGAATTTGTTTGCTGCTTCACGAGCCTGGAAGTAGATGTCAGGGTTCTGAGCTGTACCTCTGATAACGGGATGTTCAGGGTTCAGCGCGTTTCTCTTGAATGCGTTAACTGCATCCATGTCGATGATTTTAGCCAGTTCATCATAGTCGATGCATTCGATTTTCTGGATTTCGTGGGATGTACGGAAACCATCAAAGAAATGCAGGAAAGGAACACGGCCTTTGATTGCGGACAGATGTGCTACGCAAGCCAGATCCATAACTTCCTGTACGCTGTTGGAAACCAGCAGAGCGAAACCTGTCTGACGACAAGCCATAACGTCGGAGTGGTCACCAAAGATAGACAGAGCGTGAGCTGCCAGCGCACGAGCTGTTACATGGAATACACCGGGAAGCAGTTCGCCGGAGATTTTGTACATGTTGGGGATCATCAGCAGCAGACCCTGAGATGCTGTATAAGTTGTTGTCAGAGCGCCAGCTGCCAGGGAACCGTGTACGGTACCGGAAGCGCCTGCTTCAGACTGCATTTCTACTACTTTAACAGTCTGACCAAAAAGGTTTTTCTTGCCATTTGCTGCCCAATCGTCTGTTTTTTCAGCCATTGGGGAGGAAGGTGTGATGGGGAAAATACCAGCTACTTCTGTAAACGCATAGGAAGCGTATGCAGCAGCTTCGTTACCGTCCATCGTTTTCATTACTTTAGACATTTTTTGTTCTCCTCCTTATTTTGTAAATCTTCTGTATTTTACAAAACTTTGCTTTCGGGAAATCCCTAGGTCTGCACGGAAAGCCGTGCATGCCGTGCTGCCTGCCCGGTGTAGATACATCTGCAAAGACACTCTTGTCATACAACGTGCCCCTTTTGCCTGACCGCAGCACTGCTTCAAGTTCCTGTTTATTATACAATCAAATTCTGACGATTTCAACCGCAAAATGGAAATAAAACCGTTATGTTTCTAACAAAAGACCCTTTGTGCGAATTGACGGTGCCTTTCATGTATAAAAAAATATTTTTATGCAATTTATAGACCTTTTCTCGATGTATCTGCAAAAATACGGCGCTTATATGTCAGACAAAGCCTTTTTTCTTTGTGATATTTTGTACTTGAATCTATACACTCCGTTTCAGATTGATATGAAAATATCAAACACGAAAAAAATATATTGTATACATAAAAGCACCCCTATGAAAGTTTCATAGAGGTGCTTTGAAACATCTATTTATGCAATTAAAAACTTGTATTTGTCCTTCCAAACACTCTGTGCCATTTCCGCAGGTACGGAAACTGCTTGATATGTGCCGTTTTCTTCGTCATTGGAAAGCAAAATCCATTCTTTGTCTGCGGAAATGTAATAATTTTCCGGATCTACGTCCTCCGCATAGACATGAAGTTCTGTTTCAATGTCTCTGCTGGCTGTCAAATCGAAAATATTTACATATTTTTGTCCTTGCAGGTCAATATTGACACCCTGACTGGACAATTTGCCGTCTACATCTACTTCCCAATAGAAGGAAAGGAAGTCCACTCCCATATAGCCTTTCACAAAACCAAGGCGTACATGATCGGGTTTGGGCATGTCCGCTGCTTCTTCTGCCCCTTCTTCCTGTTCCGCATTTGCTTCAGGTTCCACATTGGTCTCTGTCTCCGCATTTGCTTCCCCTTCAGCCTGGGTTTCTGCTTCTCCTTCACCAGACTGTTCTACCGCTTCCGCTTCTTCTGCTGCTTCTTTGGCTTCTTCCGCAGGAACTACGTTAGGGAAAGATGCCAGCTGTTCCAGCGCAAAAGATTCAAAAGCATCATTCAGACTTTTTTCATAACTGATATCATTCAGGCCAACTACAACAGGAATTTCCGCAGAGTAATTTCTCTCTCCGTCTACGCCTTCCAGCATACGTCCCGCAATGACAGGTTTTGTATTATCACCTGTTTTGATGGTCACCAGCTGCTGGCTGCTGTCCCAGATAACTTCTGTGGCGAAATAATCAGAAAATACATCGGAAGATACATACAGACAACCATTGATGGCTTCCACTTCCCGATCTAATGTAATTTCATAACCATTGAGCTGGGCATCTCTGCTGCCACGATTCAAAAGCAGTTTCTTACCATAAAAAGAAATCTCTGTGGCTTTTTTCTCGCGATCCCAAGCGACACTGCCGCCCAGACCTTCCACCACGTTTCTGACGGGCAGAAGCAGAACTTCTTCATCATCGTAATAGATTGGCATATTTTCCATATCTGCCAGTGTTGTGGTATCACCTGCCTGTGGAGGCTGCGGTTTTTCGTCTGCCACTTCCATTTCCAATTGCTGCTGTCTGGTCAGATACATGGAAAGGGACAGTGCACCGCCAACCAGCGCTGCTGCTGCCACAACAATGACCGTTAATTTTTTCCATCCCATATTTTTCCCTCTTTCTTTGGGTTTTTCCCGAGCATCATACCACAATGACGAGGAAAAATCAACAAAACCACTGAAAAATTAGTATAATTGACAGATTTTTTAAGAAATCCCAAAATATGATTCCCAAGAAGCCATAGAAAAAGCCCACATGACGAAATCATGCAGGCTTTGTTTCTCATTATTATGCGGAGAGTTCTACCGCCAGATTTCTGCGGATCAATACGCGATTCAACCAGCTTGGCTCCTTGGCATCAGAAAGAACAATATCTTCTGTCTGCGCATTCCAGGAAATATCTGTTTCTGTCATCACAGCCAGATCCCGCAGCTTGTAATATGTTTTTCCTTCATAAATACAATAGGATACTTCTGCTGTTTTCCCTTGGTATGTGATTTCGGAAGTTCCCATGGCGCGGGTGGTATCAGCAGGAGAAACAGGCAGAGAAATGGTTTTGCCCAACTGCGCAAATACTCTGCTGGCATCATCTGCTGTCAGATAATAAGTACCGCCGCCATAAAAAGCGTCCACAGCAAAACTGCTTCTGGGGCTTTTGACATTGATGCTTTCCATCCTGGCATGGTCTGGCAGAACTTTATGCCAAGGGTTTGCGGGATCAGGGTCTGTTGGATCCCAGCCTCTCAGCTTTGTATCATTGACATTCAGCTTCTGGGGCTGTTCCGGCTGGATGGGCAAAGGATTGTTGTTCTTCACCATACGGATGGTAGTACCCGCAGGACAGTTATCATAAATCCATTTTGCGTTTTCCACAGTCAAACGCACACATCCCATGGAAGCAGATGTCCCCAGTTTGTTATATTCCAGATATTCCAGAGAGCCTTTATCGTACATAGTATAATAAGGTACGGAATGGAATAGGATGCTGCCGGTGATACGTGTGGCATACTGTCCGTAAACATTGCCGAACAGGGCACGCCATACATATTTATCTGTTGTACGGAATGTACCGGTGGGTGTAGCAGGGCCTACGGAGCAGACAAAAGCGCGGTCAGGCACCGTATACTTCCCAGCGGCATCTTTTTTATAAACAGTAACCACATTCTGTGTCAGATTGACTTCTACCTCGTACGGATATTCTGCTGCCTGCGCCATCTGCGGTACACCCATAAACAGAAAAAGCGCCATAAACAACAATGATAATTTCTTTCTCATGTAAATCCCCCTTTTTTCGCATAAAATTATCCAAAAAAACGCAGAAGAAATCTTCTGCGCAATTTTTGGAACAAATCGAGATAAAATCCCCTTTTGCCGCTTCATACAGCAAAGTTTATTTTGTTCTCAGAATGGAGATGAGGGGAGTCGAACCCCTGTCCGAAAACCCATCTGTAAGAACTTCTCCCATCACAGTCAGTCTTTTAGAATTCCCTCAGACCATCGCCGAATGACAGGCTATGTTCCTTGGTAGCTTCATGAGTCTTTTTCCGCCGCAAAGCTTAAGCGAAAAAGTGCCCCGCCAAGTCGATGCCAAGCTCCCCGGCGGCAGGAATCCGGGGGTTGACAGCTGCCGCAATTAGGCAGCGTATGCTAATTTATTGTTGTCGTTTCTTTTTAGAAAAGTTTCCGGCTTGATGACGCAGTTCACCGGCCTGCGGATGGCTATCCCTACTTTCAAGACTCCCGTCGAAACCATTACATCCCCGTGTGTCTTATAAAGTAAGATTACGAATCTTAAACTCTTTTTCCGCCTGACGACGCATGTCGTTTTTGGCAATGGTCTCACGCTTGTCATAGAGTTTTTTACCCTTTGCCAGCGCGATATCCACTTTTACCAGACTGCGGTCGAAGTAGACCTTCAAAGGTACCACCGTATATCCGGCAGCCTGCACCTGTGCGGCGATCTTGCGGATTTCGTTTTTGTGCAGCAGCAAACGTCTGGTGCGCAGAGGATCTTTATTGAAGATATTCCCATGTTCATAAGGACTGATATGCATGTTCATAATGAAAGCCTGCCCGTTTTCAATGCGGATAAAGCTTTCCTTCAGACTGCATTTGCCAGCCCGCAGACTTTTCACTTCTGTACCAACGAGAGAAATGCCTGCCTGATACACGTCTTCGATGAAATAATCATGATATGCTTTTTTATTCTGTGCGATCAGCTTTGTGCCGTTCCCCTTTGCCATTGGCTCACTTCCGTTCTGTCTGCTTTTTGCCGTTTTCTTCTGCATGATAGATTATATCACAGATTCCAAAAAAATCAAATGACGTTTCTGTTACAAATTTCGAAAGAAATATGACAGCTTTCGCAAATCTCGAAATACATTTCTTCCATATATTCTGCCAAAGAAGCATCACTCATACAGGAAAAATCTTCGTCAAAAGCTGAAATCACAATCGGATTCCAGCTTTTGACCAGATAATCATTTAAAATTCAAAGGCTTCTTCCGCGAATACAAAATCAATGGTTCCCAATTCTTTGGATACTTTTGCCACAGTCACTTGCACAGCGTCCCCAAGGCGATAAATCTTTCCACCTCTCTTGCCTACTACCTGCATGTTTCTGTCGTCAAATTCATAATAGTCATCATCCAGCTGATTCAGAGCAACCATACCTTCCACGGTGTTTGCCAGTTCCACATAAATACCCCAGTTGGTAACGCCGGAAATGATGCCTTCATAAGTTTCACCGATTTTATCCAGCATAAATTCTACTTTCTTCAGTGCATCTGTATCCCGTTCGGCGTCCTCTGCCACACGTTCACGCTTGGAACAATGCTGGGCAATATCCGGCATTTTCTTCCGATAAGACTGTTCCCGTTTGCCGCTCATTTCTCCTGCTAATGTGAGTTTGATGAGACGATGGATTTCCAAGTCAGGATAACGGCGGATGGGTGATGTGAAGTGGCAGTAATATTTTGCCGCCAGACCAAAATGTCCCTGATTATCCGCTGTGTATCTTGCCTGCATCATACTGCGCAGCACCATGCGAGTGATGATACGTTCTTCCGGCTTGCCTTCCGCTTCTGCCAGC
>OHDA01001135.1_pt1 | contig 10848 bp, 9 predicted proteins | sample 1566881 | NCBI WGS metagenome assembly OHDA01 (sample SAMEA3879585, study PRJEB24766) | human gut metagenome | biome: human-associated habitat; feature: feces | place: USA | collected 1985/1987
CAGGTAATCATTGACTGGTTGGTACAGGAATTCAAGAATGACGAAGGTGCGGATTTGACAAAAGATCCGATGGCTATGCAACGTCTGAAAGAAGCTGCTGAAAAGGCAAAAATTGAATTGTCTTCTTCTACTTCAACAGAAATCAACCTGCCATACATCATGCCCGTAGACGGTATGCCTAAGCACTTGGTTAAGACTTTGACACGTGCTAAATTTGAAGCTTTAGCTCACAATTTGATTCAGGCTTGTCTTGAACCTTGCAAGAAGGCTATGAGCGATGCAGGCTTGAGCAACTCTGATATCGATGAGGTAATCCTTGTTGGTGGTTCTTCACGTATTCCGGCTGTTCAGGAATTGGTAGAAAAATTCTTCGGTAAGACTCCTTCCAAGGGTGTTAATCCTGACGAAGTGGTTGCTGTAGGTGCTGCCGTTCAGGGTGCTGTTTTGACAGATGAAATCAAAGGTGTGGTATTGCTGGATGTTACTCCGTTGTCAATGGGTATCGAAACATTGGGTGGTGTAATGACTAAGTTGATTGATGCAAACACTACTATCCCGGCCCGCAAGAGTGAGACCTTCTCTACAGCTGCCGATAACCAGACTGAAGTGACTATCCACGTACTTCAAGGTGAACGTCCGATGGCTGCACAAAACAAGTCAATCGGTCAGTTCAATTTGACTGGTATTGCTCCGGCTCGTCGTGGTGTTCCTCAGATTGAGGTGACATTCGATATCGATGCCAACGGTATCTTGAAAGTATCTGCCAAGGATAAAGCTACCGGCAAGGAACAAGCTATCCGTATCGAAGCCTCCTCTGGTTTGAGTAAGGAAGAAATCGAAAAGATGAAAGCCGAAGCTGAAGCTAATGCAGAAGCAGACAAGAAGGAACGTGAAAAGATTGACAAATTGAATCAAGCTGACTCCATGATTTTCTCTACTGAAAATCAGTTGAAGGAATTAGGCGACAAGTTGCCGGCTGATAAGAAAGCTCCGATTGAAGCTGCTCTTCAGAAACTGAAAGATGCTCATAAAGCACAGGATTTGTCTGCTATTGATACTGCCATGGCTGAACTGAATACAGCATTCCAGGCTGCCAGCGCTGAAATGTATGCTCAGAGTGGTGCACAAGGTGGCGCTCAGGCCGGTCCGGGTGCAGGTGCAGGACAACAGGCTAATCAAGGTTCTTCTAATAATAAAGAAGATATTCAGGATGCTGACTTCGAGGAAGTCAAATAATAAGTAATTCAAAGTAGTAAAGTAAGAAATTACTGAATAGATAAATCATAAATGAGGCATAATTAATAGTAATTGTGTCTCATTTTTTTATTATAGCATATGAGTAAAGAATTTATTAGAAAAACAAAGGAAAGTAAACCAGTTGTTGCAATATGTTATGACTTTGATAAGACATTATCACCAGATGACATGCAAGCGCAAGGGTATATACAATCTGTTGGGGATGAAGTCGAATCTTTTTGGAAAGAGTCCAATGGGTTAGCTGAAGAGAATGACATGGATCAAAATTTGGCTTACATGTTTACCATGATTCAGAAAGCGCATGGAAAAGTCATATTTAATAAAAAGGCATTAATGGATTATGGGGCGAAAGTACAATTATTCCCCGGTGTTGAGACTTGGTTTAAGCGCATTAGAGACTATGGCATGGAAAGAGGAGTTATTGTAGAGCATTATATCATTTCATCAGGTCTTAAAGAAATGATAGAAGGTACAAAAGTCGCTAATGAATTTGAAAAAATTTATGCCAGTTCCTTCTATTATGATAAAGATGGTGTTGCTCAATGGCCAGCACAAGTTATTAATTACACGAGCAAGACTCAATTCCTTTTTAGAATAGAAAAAGGGACATTAGATGTGAATGATTCAGGTGTCAATGACTATTTTAAACCAGAGGACATTCGTATTCCTTTCAGAAATATGGTATATATAGGTGATAGTGATACGGATATACCTTGTATGAAACTCATTAATTCTTATTCAGGTCATTCTATTGGAGTTTATAATCCAAAAACAAAAGATAAACGAAAAGTCTATAAAATGATGGAAGATAAGCGCATAAAATATTATACTCCTGCAGACTATACAGAAGGATCTGAATAGGACAAATTAGTCAAAACCATTATTGATACAACTGCATCGAATGAAAAATTGATGGCTGTCCATTACATAAATAAGCAAGAGCAGGTAAGCCATAATGGACAGATAGATAATAAGGAAGACAAAGAAAAAGAGAAACTTATTATGGATTTGGAAAATAGCAACAGTTTTAAACAAACTCATTCAATAATTTCAGAACTTAAGAAAATCAAGAACTGGACTTTAGAAGAAAAGAAGCAATTAAAGATTATAGCGGAGAAGAATAAGCAGATTTCTTATATAATGAAGGATGGTGATGTTGCCTCTTTCTACTCATCTCTTGAATAGACTTAAGATTTTTCTATCAACTGTCCTCCTGATTCAAAATAGCTGACGGCAAAAAGTCGTACCTGACGGAGAACCACGTTTCTCCATATAATCCAATTGAGTAAACATATGCCTTGAATGGGGAAATTAAATTAATTGCCAAACGCTAGTGTTCCGGTTTTAATGTGACACTAGCGCTGTTGTTTCTTTTTCTCTTCTCTCCCTAACCTTTTCTAATCCCGGCATCTTTTTGCCAATACACTTTCTCCAGCAGGAAAATAGAGAGGAAAAATTTTCATCAAAAAACTCACAATTTTACTACGGCTTTTATCCATATTGTAAAAAGCAGAGCAGACAAAGTACATTAGTTCTTGCTGACTACATGTTTCTTTGGGCTGTATGTTTATTGAGGGAGCAACTATCAAGTCATGTTCAGCAAATGATAGAGCACTGGCAAGTATAGCTTCCTGTTCTTCTTCAGTAAATACCTTGATTTTTTCTGTTAACCATTCAAGCTCTCCTTGCTGAAGTGCTTGTTGCTTTTCGTTTTGATGTTCCAATAGGATTGCCACATTTTCTTGTTGCTTTTCTGTCAAGGCGTTTTCCAATGCTTGGTTCTTTCGTTTAAGAACATTGAATTTTAGCAAAGCAGCAATGTACATACAGAAATATCCTACTGCAATATCGAATATTAGGACAAGCAGATAATTGTTACTTGAGTTTTGTATGCCACCAGCCATATATTCACTAATAGGGATAACAGCTAATAGCATGATAATGGCTATTGCATAAAGCACTCGGTATCGCGTTTTATGGTTTACCTGTGGCAAAGAGGCAAGCAAAAAGGCGATAATCAAAACGGCTATGATTGCAAAGAGTGGTATGAAAGAGGTCTCCATAGGTTTGTTGTTCTGTTTATGGTTTAACAATAATGCGCCAATAACCAGCCTTGTCTGAACCTTCGTGAACCAAAATTCCCATACCCCTAAGGCTCTTGATATTTTTCTCTATAGCGCGTTTAGTTACACCAATCTTGTTGGCCATATTATCAGCTGTGATTGAAGGATCTGAAATAACGAGGTCGATTATCTTTTGTGCAGTTTTACTGACTTTCTTCTGTGTTTCCGATGTATCTCCGAACTTATCCGCATTTACACCGAACTTTTCGACCGAACTTTCTTCATTTACACCGAACTCTTTTGTGTTTACACCGAACTTTTCGACCGAACTTTCTTTGTTTACAGGATACTTTTCGAGGGTACTATTTACCCTGTTGGCTACTTCTTCAACAGGCATTCTTCCGTTGTCACCCCAGTTCAAATTATAGAATGTGGTGTAGAAAGAAGTCGCTTCCGTTTGATATTGCGGCTCTTTACCTTGCAGGAAATTGGGTAGCTTCTCTGTAAGCTCTCGCATTTTGCGTAAACCGGAACCACGTTTCTCCATATAATCCAACTGTGTGAACATGTCTGCAATGACAGGGTTACGGCGCATGGACGGCACTTTGTATATGTCACGGTCTTGAATCTGTGTTCCGTCAAGCATTGCGCCCGGTGATACCAGTTCTACACGGTCATCGTAAATGTCAATATGTACTTCACCGCCCATCACGGTATAATCTCTATGGATAAGATGGTTTACCAATCCTTCGAAGATAGCACGGTCTGAATAGTCGGGGAGGTTTAGACGATAGTTCGGCATCTTCACCCAACCACTCATGGTATAGTTCTTGATGAAGTCCATGCCGTATTTCAATAGCAATACAAGGTTAGCCCGATGTTCCACGGAACTGATGGCATCATCTTTATAGAGTCCAGTCCAACGGGTACAGAAAATACGTGATTGGAATACGGTACAATTATCCACAAACAGCAATCCGGCATTGGTCAGTTTGCCGTCAGGAGTTACTAGTCCGAATGATTCCAGATACTTGTCATTCCATTCCTGATGGGTTTGCTCACGGAAAGTATTGGCGAGAATGATGAAAGAATGTTTGCTGGCATCCACTTGGGTAGGCAGTGAATCCCAAGTCATGTGCGTACCTTTCAATACCAATGAAAGAAGCTGTTGCGAATTACACTCCACGCTTTCATTGCCAACTCGTACATATGCGGTACGTGTCCCATCCTGATAATAGTAATAAGGTGTAAGCGTTCCTGCCTTTACTTTCACTTCAAGCAAGGTATGCCCTTCGTGTTCTATCGGAATAAGCTGAACTTCCGGCACAGGGTCAAGTCGTGCCTTTATCATTTCACTGATAAAATCAGCATCGGCTTGTGGATTCTCTAAACCTACAATTACACCGTCATCATTCACTCCATAAAACAAACTGCCACCGTCCGTATTGGCAAATGCCGACACGGATTTAAGCCATGACTTTACTTTCTTACGTTCCAGCATTTCCTTGAAATCGTAAGCCGAGCATTCCGCTATCAATGTATTGTTATGTATTTGCATAGTTTCCTTATTGTTGTTCGGGTATAACATCCCAATATCATATACAAAGGTAAGGATAAAACCGAAGAATCTGTTAAAAACATCGCTTTCTTTTGATTTTTATGCGTTTACATCTCTTGTTTATGAATAAAAATCGTACTTTTGTGAGCAAGAGCGTGTGTTGCTTATGGATGCTTATTTTCGGGTTTGCGTTATATTTGCAACACGTGTACGCAAGTCGCTGATAGATATATCATGTTGATTTTGAGGAAGTGAAGTAATTCAGACAAGGACATAAATAATAAGCAAAAGCGTGCAGTTTATCAGAGCTGCGCGCTTTTGTATTTTTTATTGTTATATACTTGTCGATATAAGCACACTGAGTTCTTTCTCTTTAATTCTAAAGAATCTATTTGCCGTTACAAGTATTTAAGTCCTCATTAAAATATAAATCATGATATTATATTTTTCTTTGATGATTTATTTAATTAACCTAGGTAATGGCAAATATGAGATTAGTAAAATTAAAGAACCGTCCGAGTAAGGGCGTTTTCGTTTTTGAATACATGCAGGAGCAGATAGAGCGTCTTAGAGGGCAAGGAAAAGAACGGACAGTCGAAACATATCAGTCCGCATTGAACAGCTTCATGAAGTTCCGTGACGGCATAGACTTATGTTTTGATGAGATGGATGCAGATTTGATGGAACATTATGAAACGGAGATGCGCTCCACTCACCATTTAAGTCGTAATACCACCTCTTTTTATATGCGTATTTTGCGTTGTGTGTATCGCAAGGCAGTGGGTGAGGGACTGGCCCTTCCTGCAGATCCTTTTGAGAATGTATATACTGGTGTGGACAAGACCTCAAAGAGAGCTGCCACCCTGACAGATATCAAACACATCAAGCAGTTGGATCTTTCCGATCATAAATCATTGGAATTTGCACGAGATATCTTTCTCTTTTCTTTCTATATGCGAGGAATGTCTTTTATAGATCTTGCCTATTTGCGTAAAAAAGATCTCAATAGTGGCTTTGTGAGTTATAGCCGTCGTAAAACAGGTAAGAAACTCATTATACGGTGGGAAAAACAGATGCAGGAGATTATTGACAGATACGGAGATTCGGAAACACAATATCTTTTACCTATTATAGAACGAGAAGATGGCACGGAGCGCAGACAATACCGGAATAAAATGTTGCTGGTGAACCGTAAGCTGAAGAAGATTGCAGCCCGGGCAGGATTGACCACACCACTTACTATGTATGTGGCGCGCCATTCCTGGGCAAGTATAGCTAAGACGAAAAACATCTCGATTGGTATTATTAGCGAAGCGATGGGGCATGATTCAGAAACTACTACACAAATCTATCTTTCGTCTATACAGACTAATCAGATAGATAATGCAAATAGAAATATTTTAAAAGATCTATAAGAAGGGGAATATTTGAATTATTTTGAAATTAGGACGCACTCTTATATAGAGAGCGTCTATCGGCTGCAAAGGTATAGATTTATTTTCTTTTTCTAGCATTTACAGACTGTAAACTGATAAAAAAAGTTTTTTCTCTCTCTATATATAATAAACTTATGGGCTGATTTTATTCATACAACTTACTACATAGATGGAAATCAGAAATTTAAGAAATCGGACGCTCTCTATATAAGAGTGCGTCTGTTTTTAGTCGGATTATTCCACTATGAGTATTGTAAATAACAAGGGCAAAGACATGCCACAACAAATTTTGGGAACGACGGTTCAAAAGACCGACGACGCCGTAGGCATATTCCGAAATGATCAGGAAAAAAAGCATTGGTATGTGGCTGTTGTAAATAACAGAAGTGAAAAAGCCTGTCAGGATAGATTACGAAAACGTTTGAAAAACGAAACTGATAGTGAGAAAGCTTATGAAGTTTATGTCCCTATCCAACAGGAGATGAGTATTCGTCATGATGGTAAACGTAAAAAAGTGGACCGTATTGTTTTCCCTGCTCTTGTGTTCATTCGCTGCACAGATTCAGTAAGACGGAAAGAAATAGTCTGCCTTCCTTATATAAAACGTTTCATGGTTAACATAGCCGGTTCTTTCCGAAATACTTGCCGTCCCGTAGCTATTATTCCAGATCATCAGATGTACAGCTTGATGCGTATGGTCAATGATGCCGAAGAACACGTCACTATTGAGTCATGCCCTCTGCATTTGGGCGATCGTGTCCGTGTAAACGGTGGCAAACTAGTAGGGTTGGAAGGGAATATATGTCGTGAAATAGATGGTTCTACTAGTCTGGTTGTAAAAATTGATATCCTTGGATGTGCTAAAGTTACCATTGCTAGAGAATTGCTGGAACCTATAGCGGAAAAAAACTCAGTTAACATATAATTATATATTGACATACAATGACCATAGCAGTAGACTTTGACGGTACTATTGTTGAGCATAAGTATCCGGCAATCGGCAGGGAGTTGCCGTTTGCCATTGAGACATTGAAAAAATTGCGTGACGAACATCACAGGTTGATTCTATGGACAGTGCGTGAAGGGCGTCTGCTTGACGAAGCTCTTGCCTTTTGCCGTGATCGCGGTCTTGAATTTTATGCCGTGAACCGCGACTATCCGGAGGAGGAGAAAGGGCGTAACAATCATTACTCACGCAAGCTCAAAGCCGATCTTTTTATAGATGACCGCAACTTGGGAGGCCTTCCCGATTGGGGTACTATTTATGGAATGATTCATGACGGAACCACTTTTTCGGATTTGATACGTAATGCCGGTGAATCTCCTGTTTCGGAGAATCACGGCAGAGGTCTTTTTTCGCGCCTGTTTGGCAGATGATTGAATAATAAATGAAAAAACTGATATGAAGACTTTAAAGAAACTATTATTGTTTGTTGTGGCATCCGCCTTGTTGGCAGGCTGCACCTCCTATAAAAATGTACCTTACATGCAGAATCCCGAGGTAGTGAACAGTTACAGGGAAGATCTTCCCCTTTATGATGCAAAGATTATGCCGAAAGATTTGCTGAGTATAACTGTGAACACGAGTGATCCTCAGGCTGCCGCTCCTTTTAACCTGACAGTACAGACTCCTCTGAATGCAGCCCTGACCAATATTAATACTACCACACAACCCACTCTCCAGCAATACCTGGTAAATAACAAGGGTGAGATAGATTTCCCCGTTATCGGTCGTCTGAAGGTAGGCGGCCTTACGAAAAACGAGGCGGAAGATTTGATCCGTGAGCAATTGCAGCCCTATCTGAAAGAGAGTCCTATCGTTACAGTCCGTATGGCAAATTACAAAATTTCGGTATTGGGAGAGGTGAACCGTCCGGGTACTTTTACCGTAGGAAATGAAAAGGTAAATATCCTTGAAGCCCTTGCCATGGCGGGAGATATGACTGTTTATGGCGTCCGTGACAATGTGAAACTGATTCGTGAGGATGCAAAAGGCAAGCGTGAGATTATCAATTTGAATCTTAATAATGCAGAGCTGGTTGTATCTCCCTATTACTACCTGCGCCAGAACGATATCATCTATGTAACGCCCAATAAGACAAAAGCCAAGAACTCGGACATTGGCAGCAGCACCAGCATGTGGATCAGTGCTACATCCATTTTGGTATCTCTTGCAAGCCTTCTGGCAACCATTCTGAAATAAAACTCGTAAATATAATTGTTGATTACAAACTGTTGATATGACTGACGAACAGAAGAACACCCCTTCGGGTACCGAGCAACGTGAGGAGAACGTTGATCTTTATGCCTTGTTTTTTAAATACTTTGCCTATTGGCCGTGGTTTGTAGCCAGTGTGCTGGTTTGTATTATATCTGCTTTCATCTATCTCCGTTATCAAGCTCCTGTCTATAATGTTGATGCGGCCGTACTCATCAAAGAAGGTGACAAGAAAGGTGGAAGCAGTAATAATCCTATGGGAGCCCTTCAGGATCTGGGTATGTTCTCCATGACTAACAATTTTGACAATGAGGTGGAAATCCTGAAGTCAAGAACCTTGATTAAAAAGGTGGTGAATCATTTGAATTTATATATTTCAGTGGCCGAGGAACGTATGTTCGGCTATAACACTCCTTTATATAAGTCCACTCCGGTAAAAGTTTATATGACTCCTGAAGAGGCAGACAATCTGGAAGAAGGAGCCAAGCTTCATCTAAAATACACCATGAATGGAAAATTGGATGTAAAAGTGGAATATATGTTTGACGAGGAGAAGCAGGAGACTGAGGTAAGTTTTGACAGTATTCCGGCTGTTTTCCCCACTCCAGTAGGAGTTTTCAGTTTTACAAAGAACGACTCGGTCCCACCTTTGGAAGAAGATATGAATCTGGTGGCATACGTTAATTCTCCTACAGATGTGACGGAAAGTTATGTAGAGAATTTGTCAGTGGAACCCACTTCGAAGACTACCACAATTGCTGCCATCAGCTTGCAGAATACGGTAAAGCAGCGCGGTATCGATTTCATCAATTGTTTGGTTGACTTTTATAATCTGGACGCGAATGACGAGAAGAATGAAGTGGCTCAAAAATCCGCAGAGTTTATAGACGAGCGTATTGGCATTATCAATCGGGAGTTAGGTACTGCCGAAACGGAACTTGCCGATTTCAAGCAACGCTCCGGATTGACCGATTTGACCAGCGATGCCCGTCTGGCTTTGGAAGAGAGTTCGAAATATGAACAGCAGCTGACCGAGAATGCCACCCAGTTGAGACTGGTGGAGTCCTTGCGTAACTATGTGAACAATCCGAAGAATGCAAACGAGGTGATTCCCGCCAATGTAGGGTTGCAGGACCAGAATTTGGGTTCTATCATCAACCAATATAACACGATGCTGATCGAACGCAAGCGTTTGCTCCGTACCTCTTCCGAAAACAATCCTGCGGTAATCAATATCAATACGGGCATCGAGTCCATGCGGCACAATGTGCAGACTACCGTGAACAGTGTACTGAGAGGGTTGCAGATAGCGCAGTCCAACCTTGAACGTCAGGCACGGAAGTTTGAAGGCAGGATCAGCAGTGCGCCGCAGCAGGAGAAAGAATTTCTTACTATCTCCCGCCAGCAGGAAATCAAGGCGACCCTTTACATTATGTTGCTTCAGAAGCGTGAAGAAAACGCAATAACCCTGGCATCCACTGCTAATAACGGACGTATCATCAAAGCTGCTCTTCCTAGTAAAAAGCCGGTTTCTCCTAAGAAGATGGTTGTTATGCTGACTGCTCTTGTATTGGGTATGGGTATTCCTGTAGGTTTCATTTATTTGAAGGATTTATTAAAATATAAGATAGAGAATGCCGAGGATGTGGAGAAGATAACGGATGTTCCTATTTTGGGTGAGCTTCCTTTAAGTAAGAAGCCCGAAAAAGGTGCCATTGTGGTTCAGGAGAATCAGAATGGTATGATGGAGGAGGCTTTTCGTGGTCTGCGTACCAATATGTTGTTCATGCTTGGTGCCAGTCAGAAAGTGGTGCTTTTTACATCCACACAGCCGGGTGAAGGTAAGTCTTTTATTGCTGGAAATACGGCAGTCAGTCTGGCCTATATGGGTAAGAAAGTTGTTATTGTGGGTTTGGATATCCGCAAGCCGGGGCTGAATAAGGTCTTTAATCTGTCCCATCGCACGGAAGGTATTACCAATTATCTGGCTGACCCCGAGCATACCAATCTTTTTGATATGATACAACATTCGGATGTAAGTCCTAATCTTGATATTCTTCCGGGTGGTCCTATTCCTCCCAATCCTACAGAGTTGATGGCGCGTACGGTACTGGAAGATGCAATAGAGAAATTGAAAGAGCGTTACGATTACATTATTCTTGATACGGCTCCTATTGCTATTGTGACCGATACTGCTATTGCCAGTCGTGTGGCTGATATGTGCGTGTATGTGTGTCGTGCAGATGTAACTCCGAAGTTGGGGTATCAGTATATTAATGTGCTGCGGGATCAGAAGAAATTCGATAAATTGGCTAC
>OHDA01001137.1_pt1 | contig 10835 bp, 10 predicted proteins | sample 1566881 | NCBI WGS metagenome assembly OHDA01 (sample SAMEA3879585, study PRJEB24766) | human gut metagenome | biome: human-associated habitat; feature: feces | place: USA | collected 1985/1987
GCCCAAAGTTATTTTAGGCAGCTCGGCTTCAAAAACCAGATAAGGACGCCCGGAAAAGTCCAGCACGACCTGCGCCAAAGCTTCATCCATGGGAATAAAACAATTACCGTAGCGGTGAATACCGGCTTTATCGCCCACGGCGGCTTTGATTGCTTCACCTAACACGATGCCGCAATCCTCTACTGTGTGATGACAATCGACCTGCAGATCGCCCTGCGCCTGTACCTTCAGATCCAGGAAACCATGTCTGGCCAGCAAAATCAGCATATGGTCCAAAAAACCAACGCCGGTAGCGATCTCTGCCCGGCCGCGGCCATCAAGGTCAACGCTGACGCTGACAGCCGTTTCTAAAGTTTTACGTTCTTTGACAGCCTTACGCATCATGCTTCCTCCTCTGTGCACAAACGCTGCAGCTGGACTGCCAATTCGGCATTTTCCTGCGGCAGGCCGACAGTGATCCGCAGACAGCCCTGCAGCACCGGATGACCGGTATAGTCGCGCACTAAAATTTTCTGCTCCAGCAGCTTCCGGTAGAGATACAGCCCCGCCTGCATCTGTTCTGTTTTTTCGCCCTGCGGGCCGTATTCCCTGATAAAGGCTGCCGCTAAACGCCCGGTCAGCTCTCCCTGCGGGCAACAGGTCAGAAAATTGGTCGCCGAGGGCCAGACCTTCAATCCCATTTGCTCAAACTGTTCCCGCAGCATTTCCCGCTGCTCAATGATCGCTGCGATCCGCTCCTGATATAAATCTTTATGACGGTAGACCTCTTCGGCTACTGTTAAGGACCAGGCATTGACATGGTACGGCAGCAGCGTTTTGCCCAAAATGCGCATAATACCGGCACTGCCCACGGCATAGCCTACCCGCAGTCCCGCCAGGCCATAGGCCTTGGAAAAAGTGCGTAAGCACATAAAATTGCTGTATTTCCCGGTCAGAGCCAAGGTTGAACCTGCCACCAGCTTCAGCTTATTCAGCGGCCGCAGATCCTGCGGATCGACGTCGCTGCCTTTGGCAAACTCCATATAGGCTTCGTCCATCACTACCGGGCAGCTGACATTAGCCAAAATCTTTTCCATAACTGCCAGCGGATTATAATTGCCAGTAGGATTATTGGGATTGCAGACGATCAAAAGCGCCGGCTGCTCCGCCCGGCAGAATTCGATGACCTTATCGGCATCGATATAGCCTGTCAGCGTCAGCGGATACGGCGCGGCAATACTGTCGGCCAGCTGTGTGTAAACACCGTACATGGAAAAAGACGGATAAGGAAAGGCGATCTTGCGGCCCTGGCCGCCAAAAGCATAGCAGGCCATTTGCAAAAGCTCGCTGGACCCGTTGCCGATACGGATATTATCAGCGTCCAGCGCCAGGTCGTCAGCGATCAATTCCCGCAGCGTTTCTGCCTGCATAGGCGGATAACGGTTAAAAGGAAAACCGGCTAGTTTAGAAGCCACAGCCTGTTCTACCGGTCGCGGCAACCCGTAATTGCTTTCGTTAGCATTGACGATGATCTCGGCCGCCACATGCTCGACCGCATATTCTTCCAGGGTTTCTAAACCACTTCTCGCATTAAATCCAGCCATCTCGTCACCTCTTTTCCATGCGTACGCGGATCGCGTTGGCATGGGCCTGCAGCCCTTCGGCTTCGGCCATTTTGATCACATCGCTGCCCACAGCGGCTAATAATCGCCCAAAGGCTCGGGCGAATAAGCGCCCAGAAAGATCGCGCCGGCATTACGCAGATACGGCAGCAGCGCAAAAGGCTCTTTCGTCATCACTTCCAGATGCTCCGGGGCTGAAATATTTGCCATTTCGATCACTGTTTCCATATCTGACGCCACGATGATCCTGCCATGATTGGTCAAGGATAAAGCGGCGATCTCCTGCCGCGGCAAAGCCGCCAGCTGCACTTCCAGCTCGGCCGCAACGGCATTGGCCAGCAGTTCGCTGTCCGTGACCAAAATAGCGCTGGCCAGCGGATCATGCTCCGCCTGACTCAAAAGGTCAGCCGCCAGATACTGCGGATCAGCACTGCCGTCAGCGACGATCAGTATTTCGCTGGGACCGGCCAGCATATCGATGTCGCAGTGGCCATAAACAGCCTTTTTCGCCAGCGTTACAAAAATATTGCCCGGCCCGGTGATCTTTGCTACCTTCGGTACGGTCGCCGTGCCAAAAGCCAGCGCGGCCACGGCCTGCGCCCCGCCCATTTTATAAATCTCCGTCACGCCGATCAGCCCGGCTGTGACCAGCACATAAGGATTGACCTTGCCGTCACGTCCCGGCGGCACTGCCATCACGATGCGCGGCACACCAGCCACAGTTGCCGGTACAGCGTTCATGATCACAGAGGAAGGATAAGCCGCCGTGCCGCCTGGCACATAGATACCGACAGAATCCACCGGCGTCACCTTCTGCCCCAGCATAGCGCCGCAGTCGCGGTTGGTCAGCCAGGACTTGGGCATTTGTTCTTCGTGGAAGCGGCGCACATTGGCGATCGCCCGTTTGATAGCTTCCACTACTTCCGGATCGACCGACTTCCTTGCTTCCGCAAATTCAGCTTCGCTGACCCGGATATTCTGAGCGGTCAGTCCCGCCTTATCCAGCAGATTGGTATAATACAGCAGTTTGTCATCGCCGCTTTCCCTGACGTCGGCAACGATCTTATCTACTACCTGCGCCGCAGTCAGCGGCGCGCCGAACATCGCAGTAACGCCTGCCTGCACTCCCGGCGACAGTTCACATTCATCAAAAGCTTTTTTCTGCATCAGCGCCGCAATCTCGGCAGCGCCCATCCCTCTGGCATCTGTTACCTGCATTGTTCTTCCTCCTCATCCAGCACCTTACGCAGATCGCGTACCAGCTTATCCAGCCGGTCAAATTTCAGTTTAAAGCTTACCCTGTTGGCGATCAGCCGTGCCGTCGCCGTATAGATGGAATCTACCTCTACCAGTTTATTTTCTTTCAGGGTCCGCCCTGTTTCTACTATGTCAACGATCAGCTCCGACAGTCCCACCATCGGCCCCAGCTCGATCGAGCCGTTAAGCTTGATGATCTCGGTCTGAATCCCCAGACTACGGAAATATTCCTGCGCGCAGTTAGGGTATTTAGTCGCCACCCGCAAATGCGCATAATCAGTCAACTTGGGCCGCTGCATCTGCTCCGGCACTGCCAGCATCAAACGGCAGCGTCCGTATTTCAGGTCCAGCAGCTCATAAACGTCCTTGCGTTCCTCCAACAGTACGTCTTTCCCGATGATCCCGATGTCGGCAGCACCGTATTCCACATACGTCGGCAGATCGACAGTTTTAGTAATTATAAAACGCACCCGGCTGGCCTCATTACTAATAACCAGCTTGCGCGAATCCTCTGTTACGTTATCGGCGCTGTAACCGACTTTAGCCAGCAGGTCCACAGATTTCTGGAACAGCTTGCCTTTCGGCAGCGCTACGGTAATATAATCCATCACGGCACTTCCTTTATCATTCTTCGATATACAGCAGTGTATCACAGGCGTTAGCGCGCTGCGCTTCCACAGCTTCGCTCTGACTCAGCGGCTCTGTCGCCAGCTTCACGGTCTTGCCGCTCCGGCGCAGACGCATGCCCTGCACGATCGCCTGCGGTAAACAGCCCGCCTGCCACGCTACCAAAACATCCCAGCTGCTGATATTATCCAGCTGCCCGCGGCGGCTCAAAATCAGCATGATCCGGTCGATGCCGATAGCAAAGCCGGTCGCCGGGCACGATTTACCAAAATTTTCCATCATCGTATCGTAACGGCCGCCGCCAATGATCGGGAAACCCATATCCTCGGCATAACCTTCAAACAGCATGCCCGTATAATAATCAAGGTCACGCAAAAGCCCCAGGTCAAAACGCAGATAAGCTGCCGCGCCGTAAGCCGCAGCCAAAGCATAGATCTCGCGCAGATCCTGCACAGCCTGAGCGCTGGTAGCGTTCAGCCCGCATGCCTCCACCTTATCCAACAGCTCTAAGCCGCCGTGCAGAAAGGGCAGTTCCTTGAACAGCGCCTTCTGCTCTAACGGCATCCTGCTTCCATCTACCAGCGCTTCCAGTCGTACCACGTCATGCTCGATCAGGCAGCGTTTCAATTCCTGCGTTGCCGTGACCTCTGCCGCTTCGATCAGGCCGTTGATAAAATCGATCTGACCAATGCTGATCACAAAATCCTGCAGACCAGCCGCCTGCAGCGAGGCTACCGCTAAAGCCAGCATCTCGGCGTCTGCCGAAGGCCCGGCCGCACCCATCAATTCTACGCCGGCCTGATTGAATTCGCACTGCCGCCCGGCCTGCGCTTCTTCATAACGGAACAAATTGGCCAGATAAAAAAGCCTTTTCACCGCAGGCCCTTCATTGAGCCGCGTCGCAACCAACCGTGCCAAAGGCGTCGTCATATCCGAACGCAGCAGTAAAATATTATTGCGCCGGTCAAAAAATTTAAAGCTGCTGTCCGACAACTGTCCGGCGGCGTCAAAGGTATCAAGGTATTCAAAGGTCGGCGTGATCACCTCGTCATAGCCCCAGGCTTTAAAAGTCGCAGCCAGCTTATTTTCTATTATGCGCCTGGCGCCCGCTTCTCCCGGCAGCACGTCCCGGGTCCCATACGGTACCTGCAGCGCTTTATTATTCAGCATCTGGCTTCGCTTCCTTTTTCAGTATCGGCATCACCGAATTATAACCATCGGCCCCATAAACCAGGCAGCGTTTGACGCGGGAGATCGTTGCCGTGCTGGCGCCTGTTTTTTCTACTATTTCCTCATAAATACTGCCCGCATCCAGCATCCTGGCCACCTCCAGGCGCTGCGCCATTGATTTCAGCTCGCTGATAGTACAGATATCTTCAAAAAAGTTTGAGCATTGTCCCTCGTCTTTTAAGCTGAGGATCGCTTTAAATAACTGGTCGGTCAAATGGTCTCTGGTTTTTGCAGCCATGATTGCCTCCTTAAAATTAGATGGTACTGCTACCATTTTTCTTTTATACTTTATCACTTTATCTTGTGAAAGGCAAGGCTTTTTACAAAAATTTAAAAATTTTTATTGACAAGCGCCGTTTGTAAGTGTATTATTTTGTTTAACAACTCCAAACGGTATTTCATCAAGAGTAGCCGAGGGACTGGCCCTATGAAGCTACGGCAACCATCACTGAGTGAACGGTGCCAAATCCAACGGATGTAAATCCGGCAGATGAAGCAGTACGATATGTATTCGTTACCCTTCACCTGTGTGAAGGGTTTTTTTACGATTTTAGAAAAGAAAGAGGAACGCTGTATGATCGATTTACGCAATGTGGAAAAAACCTACTACAGCAACGCAGGCGATATCCACGCTTTAAAGAAAACTAATCTGCATATCAACGCCGGCGAGATCTTCGGCATCATCGGCCTCAGCGGCGCCGGTAAGTCGACCCTGATCCGCTGCATCAATATGCTGGAAGTACCGACAGGCGGGCAGGTCTTTGTGGATGGTCAGGAGCTGACCGCTATGAGCAACCAGCAGCTGCGCAAAGCGCGCCAGAACATCGGTATGATCTTCCAGCACTTTAACCTGCTGGCCTCCCGTACGGTTTACGACAATATCGCCTTCCCGCTGGAGATCCAGGGACTGCCCCAGGATGAGATCCAGAAACGGGTACAGCCGCTGCTGGAACTGGTACAGCTGCAGGACCGCGGCGATTATTATCCCAGCCAGCTGTCAGGCGGGCAGAAACAGCGCGTCGGTATCGCCCGCGCTCTGGCCAGCGATCCAAAGGTGCTGCTGTGCGACGAAGCGACCTCGGCCCTTGACCCGCAGACCACCAAATCCATTCTGGACCTGCTCAAGGATATCAACAAGCGCCTGAATCTGACCATCGTCATGATCACGCACCAGATGGAGGTCGTGAAAGAGGTCTGCGACCGGGTAGCCGTTATCGAAAACGGCGAGATCATTGAAGAAGGTTCGATGATCGACGTTTTCACCGACCCGCAGAAACCCACTACCAGGGATTTCGTCAAAAGCATCAACAATGTCGAGCTGCCGGCACTGCTGCAGTCCTCGGCCCTCAGTGACACTTATACTGAAGGCAGCAAGCTGATCGTGCGGCTGTCCTTCATCGGCAACTCCGCCGGCGACCCGATCGTTTCCGGTATGGTCAAAAAATTCGACGTCGATATCAATATCATCTACGGCAATATCGACTCGCTCAAGGATATTCCCTTCGGCACTCTGGTCATCGAAATTTCCGGCAGCGCCGCAGGTATCAAAAATGCTTTGCACTATCTGCACGAACAGCAGCTGAAAGTTGAGGTGATCGGTTATGTCTCCTGAAATGTTAGCACTTTTACTTAAATCCTTTTGGGAAACCTGCTATATGGTGCTGGCTTCCACGATCCTCGCCACACTTATCGGCGTACCGCTCGGCGTGATCCTGACCGTCACCCGTAAAAACCATATTTTGCCCAACGCGCCTGTCAACAGCGTTTTAGGTGCTATCGTCAATGCTACCCGTTCTACTCCCTTCATTATATTAATGGTAGCGATCATTCCGCTAACCCGTCTTTTAGTCGGTTCTTCGATCGGCACTACCGCTTCTATCGTACCGCTAACGATCTCGGCCGCACCCTTTATTGCCCGCATCATCGAGTCCTCGCTGCTGGAAATCGACCACGGCGTTATCGAAGCGGCGCAGGCAATGGGCGCCAGCCCGCTGCAAATCATCCGCAAAGTACTGTTGCCGGAAGCCCTGCATTCCATCGTTTTAGGTATCACGCTCGCCGTGATCGCTCTGATCGGTTATTCGGCTATGGCCGGTACTTTAGGCGGCGGCGGCCTGGGCGACCTGGCGATCCGTTACGGCTATCAGCGTTTTCAGATGGACGTAATGCTTATCACCGTTGTCGTCCTGATCGTTATGGTGCAGTCCATTCAGTCCTTAGGCGATTATTTTTCCAAAAAGCTTAACAAAAATAAACTCTAAAAACATCTTGTAAAGGGGATATTCTCATGACAAAACTTACTAAGATCCTAATCGTGGCTGCATTATGCGCGGCTGCCTTCACCACCTTCGGCTGCGGCGGCGACAAAAAAGAAGCAGCCAAAGCTCCTGAAGCCAACGCACCTGTAAAAATCGCCGTTACTGCCGGCCCTCATGCCGAAATCATGGATAACGTCAAAAAACTGGCTGAAAAACAAGGCCTGAAAGTAGAAGTTGTCGAATTCAACGATTATGTCACTCCCAACGTAGCACTCTTCCAGGGCGAGGTTTTTGCCAACAGCATGCAGCATCGTCCCTACTTGGACGCTACCTTGAAAAAAGAGCCTAAATTTGATCTGGTCGAAGTTTTTAAAACCGTTAACTTCCCGATGGCAGCTTATTCTAAAACCTTGAAAAAAGGCGACGCTATTCCTGACGGCGCCACTATCGGTATCCCCAACGATCCGTCCAACGGCGGCCGTGCCATCCTGGTTTTGGCTAATGCCGGCCTGATCAAAGTCAAAGACAATAAAAACGTTACTACCACTGTTGCCGATATCACCGAAAATCCGCATAACTTCAAATTCCTGGAGCTGGACGCGGCGACTATCCCCCGCAGCCTGCCCGATGTAACACTGGCAGTTATCAACGCCAACTATGCTATTCCTGCCGGTCTTAATCCTACTAAAGATTCCATCATTCTGGAATCTGCTGACAATCCGTTCGTCAATATCTTCGTTACCAAAAAGACTAACGAAAACGACCCCCGGATCGCCAAGCTGAAAGCAATCTATCAGTCTGCCGACAATGAAAAATTCATTCTGGACCACTTCCAGGGCACGATCTTACCAGCCTGGAAATAACGAATTAACGCTTATACTAAAAGCCACGGAACTTTAAAAGTTCCGTGGCTTTTGTTTTGGGCAGCAAAGCTGCCTTCACTTTTTCTTCTGTTCAAAATACTGCGGGATGAAACTGATAAAATTGCGCGTTGTCGGCGCATGATAATGCTTTCGGGCCCAGACTACCGCCGCCGTTGTCATCAAACTCCGGTCCGCAAAACGAATACAGGCTAAACCCTCGCGCTGGGCGATCGCTTCCGCTGACTCAGGGATCACCGCCAGACCCAGCCCGGCTTTCGCCCAGGCAATCAATGAATTACTGTCGTCGCTGAGGCAGAAAAACTGTGCCTGGATACCATTTTTTTGAGCTGCCTGTTCCATCAGCTCCTTATAGCGGCGATGGCATAAAAGCGGCAGTCCCTGCAGCCTGCTCACAGGCAGCTCATAATCCCCATGCAGCTGCGGAAAAACCGCCGCATCATAAACCAGCGCCAGCCGTTCCGGCGGCAGCTTATAGCTGTCAAAGGAATCCTCGTCGACAGGAAGATGCACGATCGCTATCTCGATGATCCCCTTCTCCAGCAGCTCGATCACCCGCAGGGTCTCACCGATCAATAAACGATAGGTTATTTTCGGATAGTCCTCTTTAAAAGCGGCGATCAGCTGCGGCAGTACCATCAACCCCATCGAAGTTACGACTCCCAGCGATAAAATACCTTCCTGCCCCAGTTCATTGCTGGATAACTCACACATCGTCCTGTCCGTCAGATTTAAAATCTCTTCCGCCCGGTGCAGCAGCAGATGCCCTGTTTCTGTTAAATGCAGACGCCGTCCTGACCTGTCAAACAATTCTACGCCTAATTCCTGCTCCAGCTGCTTGATCTGCCTGCTTAAGGGCGGCTGGGCAATATGCAGTGCTTTAGCAGCCTCTGTGACATTCCCCAGGCGCGCAACCGTTACAAAATACCGCATTTGCTGCAAATTCATAAGACTTCCTCCCTTCATACTTTTTAGGTATTATATTTTCCAAAACAAGTATTTTAAGTATAAATTTATTGTTGTTATAATGATATTAAAGAAAAGACTAATCGTCAAGTAAAGCATAAGACTGCAACTTTAGGGAGGGATTTATATGAAAGAGAAAATTTTAATTGCTATCGACAGTTCCGATTCGTCCGGTAAAATTCTTGATTACGGCATTAATCTGGCCGAGAAGCTTGATGCTGAAGTAACAGTAGTGCACGCAATCGAACCTTACAGCAAAAGATCGACGATCATGAACCAGTTGAATGCTGCCATGGTCAAACAGACTAACGAGCTGTATGAACTGGCCGGCAAAGAATTGATGGACGCCGCTAAAAAGCAGACTGCCGGTGCAAAAGTTCCTGTTCATTATGAAACTCTGATCGGTAACGCCGCTCAGCAGATTCTGACAGCCGCCAAAAAATCCGGCTGCACGATGATCGTTATTGGCAGCCGCGGCCTGAACGCAGTCGCCGAATTTATCCTCGGCAGCGTCAGCTCCAAAGTTGCCATGTATGCCGAAGTTCCTGTATTGATCGTTAAATTATAAACTGCTGGGACACAGTTTCCTTTTTAGGCAGTTCTGGATCAGAAAATTCTCCCGTCTAAAAATTCAGTAACTGCATAAAGGGCCTGCCGGAAATAATCCGGCAGGCCCTTTACTTCATTTGCAATTTTTATAACGCTACAGCACACCGCTCACTCTTCAGGCGTCTATTCTTCCTGCTTCCCTTCTTGCACTGGTATCAGCTCAAATTTATTATGACAAAACTTTAAAATCCCTTCTTTTTGCATTTTAGCCAGTTCTTTTGATAAAGCGCTCCTATCTACAGCCAGATAGTCGGCCAGCTGCTGTCGGTTATAGGGAATCGTAAAAACCAAAGCAGAACGGCTGCGAGCTTCATTGGATAAATACGCTGACAACTTTTCCCTGATCGTCCTGCGTGAAAGGATATCCGATTTCCGCATATATGAAAGTTTTTTGTGCAGCATGCTCTCGAATAAATTACCCAACAGCTTTTGCGGCGCAGTACCGGCTTGCCTGGCCAAAACTATACATTTCAGAATATTGATAAAAAGCAGCTCGGACTCCTCTGCCGCTACAATATCAAAAAACATCGGCGTCCCCGTCAGACTGTGCGATTCGCCATAAAACTGCCCCTGACCAAATTCTGCGATCAAATTGCGGTTGCCCCAGATATCTTCGCTGATCATATGTACTTTACCGCTCAAGACCAGTCCCAGACACTGGTAAGTATCTTCAATATGCTGGATATACGCGCCGGCCTTAAATTTTTGGGGATACATACGCAGCGAAGTATACAGTTCTTTGATTTCGTTATCTTCCAAACCTGCAAAAAGTGAAGTTGCCTTGATAACTGTCAAAATATTTTGCATTTTCTTTGCCTCCGTTGCAAATGACACCGCTTTACTGCTTTCATCATAATACAATAAAGAAAAAAGAGCAATGCTTTTACCAACACCGGTAATTTAAGTACACAGACATCAGAAAAAACTATTTTAGCGTGGCAACAAGCCGCAGCGAAGGGGGAAAAGGGTATGGAAACAAGGAAAGGTCTTTTGGAAGGTGTAACAGTTTTAGATTTATCAAGAGTTTTAGCAGGACCCTATTGCGGGATGATGCTGGCTGATATGGGCGCTACCGTCATCAAAGTGGAAATACCCGGTAAAGGTGACGACTCACGCGGTAATTTTCCGCTGATCAACGGCGAAAGCGCGTATTACATGAATCTGAACCGTAATAAGCTGGGTATCACCCTGGATCTGAAATCAGAGCGGGGCAAGGAAATTTTTCGTAAACTGGTAGCCAACACGGATATCCTGATCGAAAATTACCGTCCCGGCGTCATGGATAAACTTGGTCTGGGTTACGAAGAATTGCAAAAAATCAACCCCGGCCTGATCTATGGCTGTATTTCCGGTTTCGGACATTACGGGCCTTACAGTAAGCGGGCCGGTTACGATATCATCGGCCA
>OHDA01001145.1_pt1 | contig 10766 bp, 13 predicted proteins | sample 1566881 | NCBI WGS metagenome assembly OHDA01 (sample SAMEA3879585, study PRJEB24766) | human gut metagenome | biome: human-associated habitat; feature: feces | place: USA | collected 1985/1987
CAGCGACCACTTCGACGAACGCACCCTGAACCCCGGCCATACTACGGAGGGTGGGTGGTTCGTGCTGGAAGAAGCCCGCCATCGCGGCAATGACCCCGAACTCATCAAGGTGGGCTGCGACATGATCGACTGGGCATTCGCCCGCGGCTGGGACAAGGAAAACGGCGGCATGCTGTACTACACGGACGTGTACAACAAGCCCGTTCAGGAATACTGGCACAACATGAAGTTCTGGTGGCCGCATGATGAAGCGCTCATCGCCATGACGCTCGCCTACAAGCTCACAGGGGAAGAACGCTATGCCATCCGTCACGACATGGTGCGCAACTGGGCTTTCTCCCACTTCCAGGACGTTCAGCATGGCGACTGGTTCGGCTATCTGAACAAGGACGGTTCCAGGGCCAACACCCTCAAGGGAAGCCTCTGGAAATCCTTCTTCCACCATCCCCGCGCCATGTGGTGCTGCGCCCACTACTGCGGCGCCATTTAAGAAGGCGTCAGGCTTTTTCCCGTCAGGCGGTCATTCCATATCCATGGAACGGCCGCTTTTTTATGCCCTCAATACCAAAATTCAGAGGGTTCCGGATAAAACAATCTATCCGTTTTTCCACCCTCAACACAGGATAATATCCTCCGTCCGCACCACCACATCGCCGGGATCCAGCATGGCATTAATCAGGGAACAGAAGCGGAATTTGCCTATATCTTCCGCTTTTACGGAACATTCCTGAATGTCTCCGCGGGACAGCAGGAAGGCGCGCTTGGTTCCCGGGAGCAGGAAAGTTTCCGGAGTAACCCAGGAAGACCCGTCCCCGAACACCACGTTGCTGTACCGCGTATCCGTCACCATCCCGTTCCGGAGAATCAGCGCTTCTTCGTCACAGCCCAACGCCGCCCCTGCCGCCAGAAGCCCTGTCCGATCCTCCCACTTGCATGAGTAATCCAGCCCGGGCATTTCCATACACGTCAGCGTCTTCACCTGCCGGGGACGGTAGGGCTCAAAGGAGGTGCGGCGCACCCTTCCCCGCGTATCATACGTGATATGGCATTTGTAAACACCACGGCCCTCCGGGCCGGGACAGTCCGAAAGAACGGAAGCCAGATCGGGGACGGAAGCGCCGTCCGAACCATGAACGCCGATGGCGGCCTCCACCCTCCGCTGGTGCCAGGGAAGCAGGCAGGGAGCGCCATTCTCCCATTTAACGGTTTCAAAAATCAAACGGCACATAAACTTTGGCAACAGCTTCCCGGTATTCCTCTTCCATCCGGCTCATCACGGTAATTCCTCCACCGCTCTTGTATACCATTCCCCGTTCATCCTCCTCCATGAAGCGGATGGAGACGGCGGAATCCAAATCCCGCCCGTTGAAAAAGCCGAAAATTCCGGTATAAAACCCCCTCTCCATATCCTCCGCTTCCGCGATGGCCCGGCAGGTAGCCTCCTTGGGCGCTCCGGTCACGCTCCCGGCAGGAAGCAGCTTCAGAAGGATTTCCCCCAAGCGGGAACGCCAGTTTTCCGGCAACAGCCCGGAAATCTCGGAACTGCATTGAAGAATAATCCCTTTGGACGTTTCTACAGGGCTGATATAGCGGTAACGCTTCACCCTCACGCCGGTTGCCACCATGGAAAGATCATTGCGCATCAGATCCACAATGGTGGCGGATTCCCTATTCTCCTTTTCATCCGTTTCCAGCCAGCGGCGCGCTTCCTGCGTAGCGGACGGAACCGTTCCCTTCATGGGAAACGTGGAAATGGAGCGGCCGCGCACCGTGACAAACGGTTCCGGAGAAAAGCAGACGCAGCCGCGGCCGTGCACTCCGGAAATCCGCGCGTCCGGCCCCAGCAGCATCCGGTAAGGCGCGCGGGCAAACCAGAACAGATGGCGCAGCGTCAGGTTGGTTTCCACGGGGGTGGACACGCATAAATTCAGCAGGTAGGAATCCCCCCTCATCAGATGGTTCCGGACGGAAGCGAAGGATGCCGCATACCGGGACACGGGATGGGGGGATGGAATGAACCGCAGCCGTTCCGGAAGCGGAGGGCCGCCGTCCTGACTTCCCATCGTGCCCAGCGGCAGGGAAAAAGCAGCCATGCGCTCCCCCTTCGTTTCCGAAGGTTCAAACAGCAAGTTATGGCCCATATCATGGGAGATGACAAAAAAGAACGGACATTCCGCACGGCCCAGGGCATTCATGCGGCTGATGGTCTGTTCCCGTGTGTACATTGTCGGGAATTACTCTATCATGTGCGCGCCATGAGTCAACCGAACGTCTGGATCATCGACCACCGGGATTCCTTCACCTGGAATCTTGCGGAACTCGTCAGAATGACGGGAATGGCCGTTCCGCGCGTGGTTTCCAATGAATCCCCGGAACTGGAACAGGCTGCCGAACACCACCACCATCACGCCGCACATGAGCAGGGGGAAAAGATTATCCTGTCTCCCGGTCCGGGAACGGTGGAGGATGCCTGCCACCGGGCCACCTTCCGTCTTCTGGACCGCCTGCCCCGCTTTACCCCGGTGCTGGGCGTATGCCTGGGGCATCAGATCCTGGGCGTGCACTTCGGAGCCCGTCTGGAACACCTTTCCCAGCCCCTTCACGGAGCGCGGGAAGTCATATGCAGGACGGAGCAGTGTCCCCTTCTGGAAGGATTGCCGGAGCAATTTCCTGCCGCGCTTTACCATTCTTGGCGCCTTGCCGCTTTTCCCTGGCCGGCGGAGCTGATTGTCACGGCGAGGGATTCCGGGAAAAATGTGCAGGCCATCCGCCACAGGCACCTCCCCCTTTACGGCATTCAGTTCCATCCGGAATCCATCCTGACGCCGGACGGAGAAGCGCTGCTCCGGAACTTCCTGTCCCTTCCGGCAGGCAGCAGGGAAAAACGGCGCATCAAATGATTCAATTCCAGCCGCTGGCATCAGGGATGAACGGGACAAGACCGGAAAGTGTCTCACTCCCGTGCGGTTCCGGTTCCCATGCCCGGCCGCTTCAGAGATAACGTTTTTCACCTTTATGAATGCACAGGACGAACTCAAGATCAGGGACATGGAAATCCTGTTCCAGCCCTTCCACTCACGCAAGCTCAGCACTCCCACCCGCATCGTCCTTCCGGCCATGACCCGGGGATTTTCTCCCAACGGGGTTCCCACGGACCAGGTAGCCGCTTATTACAAAAGGCGGGCCAGACATGAAGTAGGGCTCATCATCACGGAGGGCACTTTCATTGACGAGCCCAGCGCCTCCCCTTCCTCCAACTATCCCAATTTCTTCGGGGGCGCTTCCCTGCGGGGATGGAAAAAGGTGCTGGAAGCCGTCCACACCACGGATTGCAAAATAGCCCCGCAACTCTGGCATGTGGGTATGGCCCGGCCCTTCAATGGAGAAAACCTGCCCAATCCGGAGCTGCCGCCCATCGGCCCTTCCGGAATTGACGTAAACACGCTGGAACAGACGGCGGAACCGATGAGCATCGCTAAAATTGAGGAGGTTATCAATGCTTTTGCGAGGGCGGCTGCGGACGCCAAGCGGCTGGGTTTTGACGGTGTGGAACTGCATGGAGCGCACGGCTACCTGATTGACCAGTTTTTCTGGAAGGAGACCAACAGGCGCACGGACGAATACGGAGGCGACCTGGTAGGCCGGACCCGTTTTGCCAGCCGCATCATCCATGCCGTCCGCAAGGCAGTGGGCAGCCAGTTCCCCATCATCTTCCGCTTCTCCCAATGGAAAACGGGCCATTATAACGCCAAGCTGGCGTATACCCCCATGGAACTGGAAGCTTTTCTGGCTCCGCTGACGGATGCGGGTGTGGATATCTTTGACTGTTCCACGCGCCGGTTTTGGGAACCGGAGTTTGAAGGTTCCCGCCTCAATCTGGCCGGCTGGACCAGGAAGCTTACCGGAAAGCCCACGATCTCCGTCGGCTCCGTGGGGCTTAAGGGAGATTTTACGAATGCCTTTGACGGGGGGCCGGAAGCGGAGGCCGCCAGTGTGGAACCTCTGGCGGAACGGCTGAAAGCAGGGGAATTTGACCTGATTGCCGTAGGCCGCGCCCTGCTGGCGGATGCGGAATGGGCGGAAAAAATACGACATGCGCGGGAAAAAGATATCCACCTGTTTACGAAGGAAGACCTGAAAACGCTGAAATAACGGATTTGCCTGACCGCAAGGATGATGCGGGAACTCACTCCGCAAAGCCGGGAGGGGCAAAAACGCCAGGCCGCTCTAAAACGGAGGGACCGGCTTCTTTCCCCGTTTCCTCAGCAATCATCATTCCCGAAAAGGAGATTCTTTTATTTCTTCCTGACGCGGACAGTCAGGTACAACAGCCGCAGAAGAGCCAATGCCGGAATCTGAAGCGTCAGCAAATACCACGGAGCGGACCCGAAATATTCCAGTACGGTTCCTGCCGGGGCATACCGGGTAAAACCGTAATTCGTATCCAGCCAGATATTCACCGGAATAATACAAACCAGGTAGGCGTCGCACAAACCCAGCGCCCGCATGTCGTCCCACGGCCGCGCACGCCATTGCAGGACGGCGGGAAGGTAAAGAGCGGAAATCAATAAAAGCCCGTGCCCGATGAAAAAGGCGAAAAAGGCGGCAGAGGGGAAACCGTCGTGAAGCATGGGGGTAATCAATCCCTGGACGCTTGCCGTCAGCACGCCGAAATACGCCACGGCGCATGCCCAGGGTGTACGGAACCACAGGGCGATAAAACAGACCAGAGCCATCAGACTGCAAAAATGCAGCGGAAGCCTGTCCTGCCAGGGCTCCCAATGTTCTCTGACGATGCGGCCGAATGTTTCCATCAGGAAAGTCAGCAGGAAAAAGCTTCCCAGAACCTTTCCCACAAGCAAACGGCTCTCCATCCGGAGCCGCCGGCATCCCCACAGGAGCCCCCCTGCTGCCAGAGCCACGATGCCCAGGGCAGCCCAGTGCGGCAGGCTCCAACGGACAAACAGGGGCGCAATTTCTCCGGTCATAAAAAAATCCATCAACGGGAAGGAGGAGGTTCCGGGCACGCATGAAGTTTGGCGCTGACAGCCTCCACCTTAAGACGCAGAACACATACGGAACGGACCATGCCGGGGGTAAAATCCGCATCCCTGCCCGTCTGGTGCAGCATGATGCGGCGCAAGGCATGCATCTTTTCCTCATCCTCCCGGAGAAATTCGACGACGCCACGCCCCATGACGCAGCCGTAGGCGTAACTGTACCGGCACGGGACATCCCCCTCCAGCAACGCATGATCCCCATCCATTTCAAAAGAAACCTCCGGACGGTTTTGCAGGATATCCAGCTTCCTCCCTTCCCTGGCGCAGTGGAAAAACAGGCTCAGGGAACCATTTTTTTCTTCATATCCGAAGTTGAGGGGAACTACATACACTTCCCTGCCGTCCCACAGTCCCAGGCGGCACACCTTGAACCGGGCGACCATTTCCATCAAATCCCCGTGCCGGGTCACTTCCCTGTCTTTTCTTCTCATAAGCCGGAGCCCTCCATCCATTCATTCATGCAAAGGGCGGCACGTCCGGCCAGCAGGGAGCCATTCCGCACGGAAGCCGCCCGAAGTCCGCAAATATCCGTCCCCGCCTGCATCAATTCACAGGCATGGCCGGTCAGCCACTCCTCCATCCGGGAAACATCCGCCTCCACATGGAACTGGAGAGCCAGGGCATGCTTCCCTACGCAAAAAGCCTGATGGGGGGTCACTTCCGTGGATGCCAGCAGGTGCGCTCCGGAAGGGACATCAAACGTATCCCCATGCCAATGCAGGACGGGCACCCCCTCCAGATAACGGAGAGGGGACAAACGTCCGTCCCCCGTCAGGGATACGGTTCCCCACCCTATTTCCCTGGCCTTTCCGGGATAAACGCGGCTGCCGAGGGCATGGGCCATCATTTGAGCTCCGAGGCATACGCCCAGCAGAGGCTGCCGACTTTCCAGACGCATGCGGACCAAATCCAGTTCCGTCTTCAAATAGGGATACGATTCCGTATCCCCCACCCCTACGGGACCGCCCAGCACCACGCACAGGTCAGCCTCCAGCCATTCCCGGACGGAAGGACAGGGAGCGCCCGCCCGGATGTACCGTATTCGGAAGCCCCTGTCCCTGAAAAGGGGTTCCAGCGTACCGAGATCTTCAAAAGCCACATGGCGCAGGGCCAGGCAAGTGCGGGATGCAGAACGGCTACTCATGGCGACGGAGGATGAACCTCAGCAAGGAATATAGAAAAAAATCCTCCGGGAAAAGCTTTTTGCCCTCTTCCCTCCGCATTTCCGGAACCAGGATGTCCATCATGAAACAGAAATATCCGCCACATCCGCAAAAAAGCCCTCCGCCGCACGGCATAAATCCACAGGATTCAATTCAATCTGGCACCCCAGACGTCCGCCGCTCACCACCATCTCCGGCAGGGCTTCCGCGCTGGCATCAATCACCGTAGGGTATTTCCTTTTCATCCCCAAAGCCGTGCAGCCGCCGCGCACGTACCCCGTCACGGCGGTAATATCCTTCACCGGAAGCATGGAAAGAGCCTTTTCTCCCACGGTGCGGGCAGCCTTTTTCAAGGAAAGCTCCGCGCCTATGGGGATCACGAACACGTAATACTGCCGAGGAGCTCCCTCCGTTACCAGCGTCTTGTACATCTTCTCCTCCGTCAGGTTCAGTGCTTCCGCCGTATGCCGCGCATCCACAAACTCGCGGCATTCATAGGAATAATGCCTGTACGGGATATGCAGCGCATCCAGCAGGCGCATGGCATTTGTCTTTGCCTCCTTCTTTTTGGACATAAACTTGAAAAGGGAACGTCCCGGTAACATAGAAAAAAAGCCTTCCTTTGACAAGGCCGAGCCCCCCAACGGCCCCTATGAAAAAGTGGAACGGAAACGGGAATTTCTCTGAAAGAGCGGTAAGGACAGCAACGCCGTTCTCCCAGTGCAGCCCGTTCACAGCGGAGAATTTCAGAAACGGCGGACGGCGAAAAAGAAAAAGGAAAAAACGCCTCATTTCCTCAGAACCCTTGACTTGCCGCTGGCAGAAAAGATAACATTCGGTATCATGGAAGATTATCGTGTCCGGAGAAGCCTTGGAGAACATGTCCTGCGCTGCTCCGTCCTGATTGCTGCACTCTTCATCATGTCTCTGGGCATCGCTTTGTCCACCAAGGCTGACCTGGGAGTCTCCCCCATCTCCTGCACGCCCTATGTGCTCAGCCTGGCATTCCCTCTAACCATGGGGACCGTCACCATCCTCATGCACCTGAGCTTTGTGGCCGTGCAGGCGGCCCTGCTGAAAAGGCAATTCCGTCCGGCGCATCTGCTCCAGATTCCCATAGCTTTTATCTTCGGCTTTCTGACGGACTTTTCCATGTGGATCATGGCGCCTCTGGAACCGGACGGATACCTGTGGTCCGTTATTCTCTGCCTGTTCAGTTGCGTGGTAATCGGATTCGGCGTCTTTCTTCAGGTTAAGGCAGATTCCGTTCTTCTGGCAGGGGAAGGCATGAGCCTGGCCTTCGTCAAACTCTTCAAATGGGAATTCGGAGCCGTAAAAACCGGGATGGACTGCACGCTCGTCTGCATCGGACTGGCCTGTTCCCTCATCTTCCTGCCCGGACTGACAGGCATACGGGAAGGAACCGTGGTGGCCGCCGTCCTGGTGGGAATGATCGTCCGTTTTTTCAACAGGCACGTCTTCTGGCCGGACAGGCTCCTGGAACGGCTGGCGCGCCCCGGGGCAGCAAGCGAACCTCCTCCGCTGGCACAAACGGCCGCTTATGCTCCGGACGCCCCTCTGGTCATTTCCATTGACCGGGAATACGGTTCCGGCGGCCATGCCATCGGGAAAATGCTGGCGGAAAAGCTGGGCATCCGATTCTACGACTCGGAACTGGTGTACCTCACGGCCTCCCGGAGCGGCCTCACTCCGGACTACATCCGCAAGCACGAACAACAGCTTTCCAGCCGCTTCCTGCACGAACTTTACGCCCAGAACTATGCCTACACGGCGGAGGAAATGCCTCCTGAAGACGCCAACTTCATCCTGAAAGGGAGGCCCAACCTATTTAGTGTTTTCCTTCATGCGGACCGGGCCACGCGCATGCAGCGCATTATTGAAAACTATGGGGTAGAACCTGGCGGGGCAGCCCGGGCCATGGACATCATGGACTCCCGCCGCCGCACCCACTGCCTGCACTACACCGGGCAGGAACTGGGCAATGCACGCCTCTACGACTTGTGCGTCAACACGTCTGATTACGGCATGGAACGCACGGTGGAACTGATTCTGGAAGCCATCAATACCAGAACCGAACAATCTTCCGCTGTAGAAACGGTTCCCGTCCGCTCCGCATCTTTTCCCGAACCGGAAGAGGACAGCATTCCCGGAGAAATATCCCTCGCCTGACAGGGGCAAATGTATCCAGCAGCCAATACTTATGTAACAACTGCCCGCCCGGCACCTTATTCACCGGTAATAGAATCCGTTGTCTGAAAAAACTGCCTGGCCGATAAATAGGAAACTCTTTCCCCCTTTCCATAATCCCCGCAAAGGGAAAGATTCCGTATCTCCTTCAGATGAAAAACCGGCTGGAAAACGAATGGCCCTTTCCACACAAAAGGCTGCCCCTCCCAACTCCCCGTTTTTTTGCCGACTGCATAATTCAAAACAACAAAAGGCAGCCTTTCTGAGTCCAAAAAACATGAGACTCTGGTCACTCCACCCCTCTTACCTGGATGCTGTCGGCCTGGTTGCCCTGTGGAGGGAAGGCCTCCTGGCACGCAAAGTTTTGCAGGGGCAGACAAAAGGATATATCCATCATCCTCAGCTCTTCCGCTTCCGGGAGACGGAAAACCCCATTCATGTCCTGGATTTCTACCTGAAAACCGTCCATGACGAATCCATCCGCAGAGGCTACAATTTTGATTTAAGCAAAATTTCTCCCTGCGAAAGCCGTCCCCATTCCCTTCTCCTGCCGGATAAACAGCTCGAATACGAATTCCTTCATCTTCTGGACAAACTCAAGGAAAGGTCCCCCCGGCAATATTCCCTGTTGCGGCAAACCGCAGTCCCCCATCCCCATCCGCTTTTTCAAATAACGCCAGGAGATATTTGCTCCTGGGAGAAAAAGCCTGTTTCGTCATTAACATGACTTCATTTCCTTCTCCGGGAAAGGCTGCCTTCCAATAAATATTTTTGGAATGCCCCCTTATTCCCGCTGGAAACTATTGATCCGGTTTGGCATCTTTTCATAGTGACGGGGATAAAACCACAGACATACGCCATTTCCATCTCATCACCCGGGCAGTCACTGCAGCGAGCAGAATTATTGCAAGACCCTTTCCAACCTTTTAATTCTTCAGGCCCATACGGTGAAAAACATACCCGGCAAAGGAAAAGGCCTTAAAGCGTTTGTGCTTTAAGGCCTTTATTTGGTGGAGCATAGCGGGTTCGAACCGCTGACCTCTTCAATGCCATTGAAGCGCTCTACCAACTGAGCTAATACCCCTTTGACTTTCGTCTTGGTGCGTCCTGTTGAGGACGGGGGGGAAATTATCATTTCCAAAGCGGGCATGCAAGCTTTTTTTACAAAAAAATTGCCCCGGGATGTTTTTTCCGGAAAATACTGAATCCGGAAAGGACTGCAAATCCCATACAGACGAAAACAGGGACAGTCTGAACAAATATGTTTGAATGAGATTCATTCCTGCTTTACCTTTGCATAAATGATGAAACGTCCTCTTTTTATTCATCGTATGATATTCGCCTGCGCTCTGGCAATTTTGTTCCTGTCCTGTTCCGTTCACGCCCAGGAAACTCCAGCTGCGAAAGGACCGCCGGCCCAGACGGAGGACAGCGGCATTTCCACTCCCCGTAGAGTCGCCGGACTGGGCGTTCTGGCATTCCTGATCGGCTGGATGATTTGGAGGAGCAGTTCCAGCCGCCAGAAGGACGGAGGCCATGACCAGGAGGCACCCCGGGAATGACGCCGTTTTTGAAAGGTTGCCCTGGTTCCTGCCGTAGTCGTTGCAGAAAAGGAGTCTCCGGCCATGAACATGATTCTACCCATCCTGAGCTTTCTGTGCGGTGTCATGCTGACGGAAACCGGCTCTTCTGAGGAGGGAAAGCCTTCTCCCGGCGTAGTGCAGGAATTGTGGTTCGGCATTCCGGGGGCATCCGTAAAGGACCTGACCCACAGGAAGATTTTTGAAACGGCGGCCCCGGATGTCCGCACGATCAGCCATCTGGATGTGGAAAACCTGGGAGACAGGTACGGAGCCCGTTACTCCGCCCTGCTGAAAGTCCCGGCAAGCGGGAAGTACCGCCTTTACCTGTCTTCCGACGATTCCGCAGAGTTATGGCTGGGCAAGGATGCCTCCCAGAAGGACATGGCCTGCATCGCCACCGTCAAAGGATATTCCGACATCCATAATTGGGGCAACCAGCCCAACCAGGCTTCCGAACCTATCCAACTGGAGGCGGACCGGTTTTATTTCCTTCAGGTGATTCACAAGGAGGATGGAGGCCCGGACCACATGTCCGTAGCCTGGTCCGGTCCGGGCATCCCCTCTCCCGTCATCATCCCTGCCACGGCGCTGTTCATACCGCCCGGTATCCTGCCGGAAGAAAAAAAGCAATCCCCGGCCAAAGCGGACTGAAAAGCCCTTTGATTACCTTCCCTCCGGCCCTTCCCTGCTTTCAGGAGATAGTATCTATTTGCCGATGAGAAAATGAATATTTTTCATCAAACTCTATCCAT
>OHDA01001146.1_pt1 | contig 10765 bp, 7 predicted proteins | sample 1566881 | NCBI WGS metagenome assembly OHDA01 (sample SAMEA3879585, study PRJEB24766) | human gut metagenome | biome: human-associated habitat; feature: feces | place: USA | collected 1985/1987
CGTTCAGGAGTCGCACTCTCACGAGTGCGTGGATTGAAACTGTGTATGATGGCGGGCATGGACAATAACTTCCAGTCGCACTCTCACGAGTGCGTGGATTGAAACCCTGAAAAGCGTGGGGAATCTCTGAGGCGCGATTGTCGCACTCTCACGAGTGCGTGGATTTAGATGTCGTAGACTGAACGACCTAATATCCCTGGAATAAGAAGGAGCTGTTGGCTATAACGCTCATTAAAAACACCCTTCATTTTTAGTGAAGGGTGTTTTGACATTCGTGAAAAGAAACAGCTCAGAAGCCTTCAATCATTTCCGGGGTTAATCCCGGTAGATCATATTTCTTTACAATATTTCCGTCCTCGGAGACTTCAATGGAGTGGTGGACTTTCGCAGAAGAATATTGACCACTTTTACAGTTATGTTCCCACCAAATGACTTTTTGAATAGACATGCTGCCTTCCGGTCGTGCAGAGGAGGCGTCTCCTTCAAACATCTGAGGAAGAACTTGTTTGAAAATGGAGGCATCTTCATCCGAGAAGCCTGTGAGTTCTGCCAGCTGTGGATTGATTGCTCCAAAGAAGACATAGGTGCCCTTGTCCACCCGGTGCTTCATGCCCATGGTGTCGGAAGATTTTTTGCTGCCGTCTCCGTCATTGCTGACACTTTTCGTAATTTGTGTACTAGTGATATTCACTGTATCTTTGCTAAAGGCTGGTTGAATGGTGACTGGGCCTCTGATTCCTATGGAGACGCCGGTGCCTTTTGCCGCATCTTTGTCTTTTAAGGCAAAGACCTGTCCAAAAGCTCTCACATCGTACCATTCCTGACAGGCTTTTTGTGCCAGTTCAGCAGACGTACCTTTTTGTTTCAGGATGGGAGTAGCACGTTCTTTCAATGTTTTATAGTCGTCTATACGTCTGTCGTCTGACTGGACAAAGATGTTTTGTCCCATGTCCATCAGTTTATTGCGGATTTTTCTTTTAAGACAGACATCGGAGATTTCTCCGAGTCCTTCCAAGGTGGTTCTGGGCCGGTTGCCATCGAGAGGGTCTCCGTTGGGGTTAGCGTTCGTAACGGTAAAGATGACGGCAAAGTCGATTTTATGATTAAGGCTCATGATGTGGTTTTATAGTGTTGAATTAATGTTTTATTCTAAGATTTATTTTGCCAGTTCAGCATTTTTTTCTTCTTTAGTTTTGTAAATGAAGGCTCTCTGGCAGTGGTAACCGAGGAGGTAGGCGCCGGTTAATGGTCCGTTATCCATGAACTGTCCCATGAGGAATGTTTCCATGATATTGTCTATGTAAGCATCATAGCTTTTCAAGAAAGAAACGGTGTTTTCATTTTTCTTCAAAATGTTGCGATAGGGCTGAATGCTTTTTTCCAGCATGGGCCATGTTTCTGACGGTCTTTGCTGGAACCGCTGCATAAGTTTTTCCGCATTGGTGGGGCGGGAGGTTTTCGTGATATTTAATGCTGATGTTTCGATGGCTTCTGCAACGGCTAAAAGACGGCCGAAGAGGTAACTGCGATCTGTGATTTTTGGATCAAGGCTCATGGTATCTGAGGACGAAGTATTTGTTTGTGGATGATTATAAAGATAAACGGAACAGGATACTCCCAAGGTCATTTCCCATTCCCACCATTCCATGGCATGTCGTTTGGATGTCTGGAGAACACATTGTTTTTCCAGGTCCGGAGGAATGGGAAGATTGTGAAGAATACAGGGTAGTAGTCTGGAGAGGGCGTGTTTGCGTAGTTTATCGTCTACCTTTATTCCATACGCTGCTTTGACAATCATGGAGATAGACGGCGCGCCAATATAAGATCGGTCATTTCCTTCTTTGTCTTTAGGAAGGCGTTGTTTCCATCTGGCTTTGGAATGCCAGGAAAGCAGGTTGTTAAGGTATTCGGAGACGGTGAATTCCTGAAAGCTCGAGAGGGACATGCGCCCCGGCGACGCAGAATTCAAGCTGAGAACAAGAACACGGTTTTTAATATCGTTTTCATTCAATGATGTCCGCAGCAGCTCTTTTCCTCCTCCGGAGAGTTCTTTTTTAAATTGCTTAATCAATTGGGTAACTTGGTCATTCGGTGTTGGCTGGTCGGGCGTGTAGTGTTCCCATTCCTGCACATTGCCACAGGGAGACGGAACTTTCAACAGACCGGGAGACCAGGCGAGAACGACAAGATCTCCATCATACCAGCCTTGGCGAGAGATAAGCCAGCGAAGCGCGCTGTGGGCTTTTTGGGTGACTTCCGTACTTACTCCGCACGCTTCATCCGCTTCAATGAATCTGCCGCGGTAGGTATAGCCGGAACTGTCATTGGAAGAAATGAGTTTGGCTTTGTCGCCGGCGTTTCTGATGCGTGCCGGGTGAGTGGTTGCCAGAGGCGCTGTTTTTCCCAGGACATAGCACATCCCTTCTTTGTTGGCCTTGGATTCCGTATAAATCCGCCAGGATTCGTACATGGCGGGGTCTTCATACACTTCCGGAGGGCTTCCATCCCTGCTGTTGACCTTCCATCTTATGAACGCATTTTCCTGGGTGGATGCTCCCAGGATTTCAAAGATGTCGGGCATTTCCCGTTTGTCCCCTTTCCATACAGGAAGCAGAGTGTTGGTGGAATCTTCCGCATATAGGATTCCCCCGTTGATCAAGTCCGTGATCAGGGATTTTTTACGAATATAGGCCAGAACGGCGTTCAGTTTAACATTACCGGGATCAAATGCCGCCCATTCCGATAATTGCTGTTCATATTGTTCGTAGGATTCCTGAAGGGTTTTGAGTTGCTTTGTCCGTTTGGCCGGGGATTCTTCCGGAGGGAAATAGTCAGCGTTATCACCTGCCACGTATTGGAGCTTGTCACACAGAGGGTGGGCACAGGCTCCGCTGGTGCGGCCTCCTGAGGCTTCCGTAACGGGGATGATGGTGGGTTGACTGTTCTGATTGTTGATGGATGCATTAATTAGCTCTCCCTGTTTGTTCAGTGTGATGGTGATGTGAGCATTCTGCATGCTGTGGTACAGCGGCAGAAGAGGGGTAATGAGGCGTTCTTTCCTGTTGCCGTGGGCCGGTTCTTTGTCAATACGACCCACATAATCACGGTTTTGTTCATAGGTGGCGTATAAGGCGTACATCCAGTTCATCTTTTTCTTTTTCCTTTCATTCGCTGGATCTTGGCGGACATGCCGCCATGGGGCGTACATGCTTGACAATTTCGCATGCTTCAGGGCGCACGAAGCGGATCATTCCATTTTCCATGACCGGACGCCAAAAACGTATGGAAAGCTCCTCTTTTCCCGTTTCATCCGGATAATTGAAACCATGGAACATGAGTCCGAAAGACGTGTTTCCATATTGGTCATAGAATCCCTTTCCTTCTCCAAACCGGCATGGTTCCACGTATCCCTGGCATTCCCTGGTTCCCAACGCGATGTCCCTACGTCCTCCGCGGTCAATCATGCGACGGGCAATTTCATAATGCTTGCCGTCGATCCGGTCCTTGGACATATCCGGACGGTACATGTTCCATTCAAAATGAGCCTTGACTTGATATTCCACATCTTGAAGGTAGGTATATACGGATAAATCCGCCCCAGCTTCATGATATTTGATCAGTTTCATATTTTTGGGAACCAGGCGGATAGGGCGCATTATTCTCACCTCGTCAATTAACCAGATCAGGGTGGGTTTCCAGTAGACCGCCTTTACAATTCCTTTCAGGGCTTCATAAGTGGGGATTTGATAAGAACATTTTTCTCCGCCTATCCGGGTGAGGGGGTCGGAGAAAAGCGCATATTTCCCGTAGACCTTAAATTCGATTTGATTAAGCATGAATATGAAGCTGTTGAAATTTTTAAATCCGGGAAACGGTCAGCGCACCGGAAGTCTCTCCGGGGTCTGTGAGAAAGCCCAGAAATGGATCATATTTATTAGGTACTGTTGTATAAATATCCACTCCTTCCTGTATACGCATGATGTCTCCAGAATTCAAGTATTTTTCAAGAAGTTGGCTGGAAATCGCGACGGAATAGGCTCTGGCTTTTTGGATCCATTCATTCCATTGTTCCCATTCTTCATCCGTATGAGGATTCATGTTCCAGAGTTTTTCCCTGCATTCTTCCCCTCTTCCATAAGGGGTGATAACAGCTATTGTATCATCCTTGATTGGATGATAGTGGCGTGCTGCCGAGTCAAAGGCCTGGAAAAGACGGAGGGGAGCATATTTGGACTGCTGACGGGAATGTGTCATCAGTTTGGAATTTTGAGATAGCGCATCCTCCATGTTGGTGGCGACGTCGGAGCATATAAACGGGTAGGATAGATGATCATGATTATGAGAGCGGGTGAGCTTGCCGTAGAATTCCTTAAAATAGAGCGAAACGGATTTATTTCCCAGAATTCCTCCTTCTTCAGGATCACAAATCATTCCCATAGCAATTTCCCTTCCGATTTCAAGTTCCGGTAGAAAATCCAGTCTTTCCAGATTGCCTGCGGGATTAATCAGGATAACTCTTCCCCCGGAACGGTTGGCGTCCCTGTTGCATCGGCCTGCCGCCTGAGTGCAGGAATCCAGGCCGGCCACGCTCCGTATGATTACGTCAAAGTCTACGTCCACTCCGGCCTCAATGAGGCCGGTACTGATGCACACAACGGCTTTTCCCTTCCTTCTGGCCTTTTCCAGAGATTTTTTGTCAATACGGTTCGTGATGATTTCTTTCCTGTGGGCAGGGCACATATTGGTGCTGAGGTGGAAAACGTCCGCCTCTGTATTCAGGTCCCGGCAGGCGCAGGCCAGTTTGGAGGCCAGTTTTTTGGTGTTTACGATGACGAGGGTGGGGCCTTTGGAAGAAGCTTGCTCCATGATGAAGTCCCTCATTTTTTCTACAGTCCAGTAATTGGAGGGTTTCCGTTCACAGACAACCTCGCATTGACGGAATTGGCTAAATTGATCGAAGTAAGCTTGGCTGTCCGGAATAATAGGTGTTTCGATGAGATGAGCATGCGTTCCGTCTTCCGTGGCAGTTTCCGGAGGAGTAGCCGTACAGCGGATGGTGCTGCTGTGGCAGATGCCGGCGAGAAAATCCAGCGAATGTTCAAAAAGCCGTAGTGAGGTTGGGGGAATAGCTTGCACTTCGTCAAAAATAACAACGGCATTTGCCAGGGAGTGCATGCGCCGCACATACTGTTTGCCGGATGCATATAAGGCATTCAAGTATTGGACGGATGTAGTGAGTACAATGGGAACGTTCCATGTTTGAGTGGCTTCCATGTACCAGGTTTTTCTTTCCGGTGACCATGGTTCCATTTCTCCCTCCTTGTTAAGGGTTTCCTTCACCAGATTGGAATGATGCTCCAGGATGCAGTCTTTATATTCATTTCCAAGTACTTTCCGGATGGCATTGGCCGTTTGGTCAAGAATGGAGGTATAGGGAATGATGTAAATGATGCGTGACAAATGGTGCCGCCGTGCATGTTCCAGGGCAAATCTAAGGCTTGAGAGGGTTTTGCCTGCACCGGTGGGAAGTGTAAGGTTCCACTTGCCAACTCGTCCTGGCGCAGCTTGAAGGCACTCCTGCGACATGGCTGCCCGGCTTTGATTGATGGGAGTATCAGCCTTGAATTGTTCGAGATGTTTATTCAAGTTTTTTAACATTCCTTCCCAATCCGGTTCCGGAATGCTTTCGTAGCTTCCTTTTCCAGAAGCACTAGTGTAATCCGCTTCGATAAGGCTGCTCAAGCAGAACCGTGCGATTAGTCCGGCATGGAATGCTTGTTTTTTTGGACAGTGGCCAAACAGTGTTGTAAGGAGGGTGTAAACATTCTTGAATTCCGTGGCCAGTTCCGTTTTTTTCAGGAGAGAGTAGTAATGCTCTTTCTCCTGAAACGTCAATTTGGACAGGATTTCATCAAGATGGGTTTTCTCGCCGGATTTTTCCATGCGCTTGGAGAATACGTCATCTCCGGGCATCGTGCCACGGAAGCAGTCAATGAGAGCAGAGTTGTGATGGGAGGCAATACATAAAGCAATGATTTGCCGGAAGATAAAAAATTCTTCAGAGTCCTCCGGGATGGGGAAATAATTCCAGACAAACTGGGCTCCAGCAGTGGAATGGTCTATGCCGCCTTTTGGAATTGGAGGACTGATATGTTGAGAGAGAGCATCCATGTATTGCTGAAAGTCTGCACTCATTTTGCCGAAGTCGTGCATGCCGCCGATCAAGGCTCCAAATTGCGATAGCCCTAAGGAAGCAAGCAGGGTGGACATCGTACGGGCACATTCTTGTTCGTGAGTGGAAAGAGACTGATGGGGGCGAGCCTGATACATGTGAAACTATCATAGGTTCCATATGATCATTTGCAATATATGAATTGATTAATTTAGTATTTTATTTAGTGTTTCACCCTGAACAGAATTTCCAAGATGTCTTCTTCCTTTTTTTCAGTGCCCCTGGCGGCATTACAGCATTACTTGTATTGTCCCAGGCAATGCGCACTGATTCATCTGGAATGCGCGTGGGCTGATAATCAATTTACGGCGGAGGGGAATGTATTTCATGAACGGGCGGATTCCGGCATGACGGAAAACCGCGGGCGAAAGAGGATCCTGCGTTCTCTTCATATTTCTTCCCTCCAATGGGGAATTCACGGCATTGCGGATGTCGTGGAGGTTGTTTATGCTGAGAAAGGCGGCATTCCCGTATCCATGACGCCCGTGGAGTACAAGGTTGGCAAGCCCAAACCGCACCGTGCGGATGAAGTGCAGGTGTGCGCCCAGGCCTTGTGCCTGGAAGAAATGTTTGGGTTGGAGATTCCCTCCGGTTTTCTGTTTTATGGAAAGACCCAGAAAAGGATGGAGGTGGTATTTGATGAAGAGCTGCGTATTCTGACAGCCGAGGCTATCAGGAATGCCAGGGAGGTTTTAACCGGGGAAGTGACGCCGCCGCCCATGTATTCCAAAGCCTGCAAATCCTGTTCCCTGGTCAATGACTGTCTTCCTAACGTTTGCCGGGAGCACAGGCAGACCATGAAAGCCCGGGTGGATAGTGTGTTTGAAGACAGCTTGGAAACAAGTGAAGCCGATGATTTATGAAGAAGCATTTAAATACATTGTTTGTGACGCTGGAAGGATGCTGGCTGTCCAAGGATGGCGATACTGTAAAAGTCAATGCGGAAGGAACGTGTCTGCTGAGGGTTCCCCTCCATAACTTGGAGGGTATTGTGACGCTGGGATGGGACATAGGAGTTTCCCCTTATTTGATGGGAGCCTGTGCGGAACGCGGCATCACGCTTTCCTTCTGCAATCCTTACGGTAAATTTCTGGCTGGCGTACAGGGCTTCATGAAGGGAAATATCCTGTTGCGCCGGGAGCAATACCGCTGGGCTGATGATGAGGCAAGATGGGTTGGCGTTGCCCGGGAAATGATAGGAGCCAAAATTGCGAATTGCCGCAGTCTGCTTTTAAGGGCGCAAAGAACATACGGGAAAGATTTGTCGGAGGCGATCGATCGTCTGGCGGCTTTTTGCCGCATGGCACGTGGATGCAATTCCGGAGACATGTTGCGGGGCATTGAAGGTTCCGCAGCGGAAACCTATTTTTCCTGCTTGTCCCATTGCCAGAGGACGGAAGATCCGGAGCTGGTGTTTGAAAGCCGCAATAGACGTCCTCCCAAAGATTGTTTTAATGCTCTTTTATCTTTTCTATACAGTTTGTTGTGCCATGACTCCAGGTCCGCCCTTGAAAGTTCCGGCATTGATGCCGCCGCAGGCTTTCTGCACCGTGACCGCCCGGGGCGTCCCGGAATGGCTTTGGATCTGATGGAGGAATTCCGGGCTCCTCTTGCCGATCGCCTGGCCCTTACCCTGATTAACCGCAAGCAGATATCCTCAGATGATTTTGACAAGGAAGAATCCGGAGCCGTTTTTTTGAAGGAAGATTCCCGTAAAAAAGTATTAAATGCCTGGCAGGAACGGAAAAAGACCGTTCTGGTGCATCCTTTTCTTCAGGAAAAAACCACCCTGGGATTGCTGATTCATATTCAGGCCCTTTTGTTGGCACGCCATTTGCGTGGGGATCTGGATTGCTACCCTCCGTTCATCGGCAAGTAAAACGAGCTGTTGTCATGTATATTCTCATTACGTATGATGTAGCTACGGATGACAAGGCCGGACAGCGGCGGTTGCGGCAAGTGGCCCGAGCCTGTGAAAATGTCGGACAGAGAGTGCAGAATTCCGTATTTGAATGTGAATTGCCTCCTGCTCAATTGGTTGACATCAGGAACAAGCTGCTTAAGATTATTGATAGCGAGAGTGACAGCCTCAGAATTTATCATATGGGGTCCAATTGGCATCATAAAATAGAACAATTGGGTAAGGAGAAAAGCTATGACATCTCTGGTTCCTTGATTATTTAAAGACTGTTGAACATGGCCTGTGCGCCAACCTCAAGCTCACACGAATTCCCCGGTAGGTCGGCGATTGGTGTAATGCATTGGGAATAGAAGATTGACAGATAAATACTCAGAAAGAGCAACCGTGCAATGACGGTCTTTTTAGGGAGGTTGGCGCAAAGTATGATTTGCTTTGTTGAGTAGCAATGTATAAGGTTGGGCGCAGTCGCACTCCGCAAGGAGTGCGTGGATTGAAACTTGACTAGGGGGGCAATCTCGCCAGTTGGTAGGATGTCGCACTCCGCAAGGAGTGCGTGGATTGAAACTCCAGACCGAGGCGGGCAGGCCGGTTGCGTATAGTCGCACTCCGCAAGGAGTGCGTGGATTGAAACATAATCATCATAGACAAAGTACGAAGGCGTTTTGGTCGCACTCCGCAAGGAGTGCGTGGATTGAAACCCTACCGGGGAAACGGAAACAATCATGGAACCTGGTCGCACTCCGCAAGGAGTGCGTGGATTGAAACGTTTTTAACTGTTAATTGTTAATTGTTAATTGTTGTCGCACTCCGCAAGGAGTGCGTGGATTGAAACCCAGCAAAATCACGTCAACGCTGGTAAGCGAAAAAGTCGCACTCCGCAAGGAGTGCGTGGATTGAAACGGACGGAACGCCCAGATGGGTCAAAATGTCGTGCAGTCGCACTCCGCAAGGAGTGCGTGGATTGAAACTGTAGTTGAATGTCTTGACATCAAGACTAGTAATGTCGCACTCCGCAAGGAGTGCGTGGATTGAAACAACGGTGATGACGAATACACCGAAGAGGAATATGAGTCGCACTCCGCAAGGAGTGCGTGGATTGAAACGATGTACAGAACGAGGGTAAGGCCGTCATACTTAGTCGCACTCCGCAAGGAGTGCGTGGATTGAAACAGTCACGTATGGGGCGGGGTTGCCCGCCGCACAAGTCGCACTCCGCAAGGAGTGCGTGGATTGAAACATATTATGACCCCCCGTTTCCTCGTCATACATGGGTCGCACTCCGCAAGGAGTGCGTGGATTGAAACGGGTTGATTGAATAATTCAAACACTTTTCCCTTGGTCGCACTCCGCAAGGAGTGCGTGGATTGAAACTTTGAACACGCCCCAAAAGACGCATAGGAATACGGGTCGCACTCCGCAAGGAGTGCGTGGATTGAAACCTTTTTTACACGTAAGCCCCCTCCTGGACGTAAAGTCGCACTCCGCAAGGAGTGCGTGGATTGAAACTAGATTCCAGCTTTTCCCGGAACCACGTTACTTCCGTCGCACTCCGCAAGGAGTGCGTGGATTGAAACGGATTTGTCCACGAAGGTGAGAGTGGAATGTTCCGTCGCACTCCGCAAGGAGTGCGTGGATTGAAACCGTCTTACCGTCCAAAGCGCATAACGCTTTTTCAGGTCGCACTCCGCAAGGAGTGCGTGGATTGAAACAAAATAAAAGGAAAATGAAACTGACACTTGAACAGTCGCACTCCGCAAGGAGTGCGTGGATTGAAACCAACCTCCGGGCGGAAGAGGTTGAACCTGCGTTGGTCGCACTCCGCAAGGAGTGCGTGGATTGAAACAACGCATACAAGGTCAGGGATTTACTGGAGAACCAAGTCGCACTCCGCAAGGAGTGCGTGGATTGAAACACCTTATGGTAGTTGAGACGAAGGATGCGCACCGGTCGCACTCCGCAAGGAGTGCGTGGATTGAAACGTCATCGAAGAAGCCCGCGAACAACGATAACCCTGTCGCACTCCGCAAGGAGTGCGTGGATTGAAACTTGTCCGACTGGATTGAAGGGGGCGAGTATTCCGGTCGCACTCCGCAAGGAGTGCGTGGATTGAAACCTGGAAAACTCACCTTTGCTTGTGGGACGAGGACGTCGCACTCCGCAAGGAGTGCGTGGATTGAAACCCTTTTACGCTCAATCTCCCGCTGTGCGTCGGCAGTCGCACTCCGCAAGGAGTGCGTGGATTGAAACCCACAAGGGAACACAATAATCTTTGAAGTGAACCGTCGCACTCCGCAAGGAGTGCGTGGATTGAAACAGGGGGTGAATGGCGGCAAGTTGGAAACGGTGAGTCGCACTCCGCAAGGAGTGCGTGGATTGAAACCAGCAACGCGTCCATGTTATTTCCCCTCCCGTTTGTCGCACTCCGCAAGGAGTGCGTGGATTGAAAAAGAAAAAGCTCTCCGAGCTTGTTTGGTCTAGAGAGCTTTTTTGTTCCATCATCTTGTTAAGTTGTCAGGAAGAGGGGTGATTATTGAGATTGAGTTCTGCCGGGGGGAGGGACTGGAGCAGAGCCAGGATGGGGTCCTGTGGTGCAGCGCCCATTTCCCGCTGGC